>Ga0302319_10008465_pt1 | contig 19994 bp, 11 predicted proteins | sample Bog_T0_2_FD_203319 | JGI IMG/M metagenome (GOLD analysis project Ga0302319, IMG submission 203319) | Peat permafrost microbial communities from Stordalen Mire near Abisko, Sweden - Bog_T0_2 | ecosystem: Environmental > Terrestrial > Soil > Wetlands > Peat | place: Sweden: Abisko, Stordalen Mire... | reverse complement strand
CGGCTCCAGCTTCGACCACTGAACATCCGTCAAATCACTCGGATACATGCCTCAAAACTAAACAGCCAAATCCCTGCCGCATATTCCTTCCGAGGTTCATCGCTCAGTTTTTGGACAGGTTCTAAGACGCAAATACTGCTCACAGGCCCAGCGCGTGATTGATCAGCTGTTGACAAGCGCTGACGCCTTCAAGGAATTCGACACGGCATTAAGTGCATACGGACTGGTGAGGAAGGAAGTTTTTGTAGACGAAGCTGCCTGCGGATTGCAGCCGAAAGTGGGACCTCGGACTGCTCCGGTCGAGTCCTTCGCGCTTTCCTGCGGTGGATTGATATTCATCGAATTGGGTCACTCGACCCACTAGCGCCAGGCCCACTGATGATGGGCAATCAAAGATGCCTCGTGCGCCTACGCAAAATCCCGAACGATTCCTCACGGACACTGTCGTTTGGTAGCTGCCGCCGCCTTTCCGGTATTCTCAATGCTTGTGCGTGAAATCTGGAAGGCTGACGTCTGTGCTGAATTATTTCAACTATTTTACCGAGATTGAAGAGCGGTTCCACCAGCGGCGGGGAGCGCTTTTGCTGCTGTCTACGCTGGACTGGGCTCTGATTGAGACTTGGCAGGAGGCCGGAATTCCGCTGGATGCGGCGCTGCGCGGCATTGATGCGGCCTTCGACAAGTATGAGGCGCGCCAAAAGAAGGGCCGCGTGCGCAAGATCAATGGTCTGACGTGGTGTGCGCAGGCCGTGATGGAGGCGGCAGAGGAACTGCGCGAGGCCGCCGCAGGCACGGCTACCCCGAAGTCCGATGCGGCCGAGGCACGCGAATCGGGCTTTGAGCATGAGCGGGTTGCCGCGCATCTTGAAGCCGCCGCAGCGGCCCTCGACGCGGCGACGGTCGCGCGAGAGGCTTGTGCAGCAACGTCTGTGCGTCTGAGAGAGTTGGCCGCCACGGTGCGCGGACCAGCAACACAAGAAACGGTGCAAGACCTGGAAACCCTGGAACGCACCTTGACCGTGCTGGAGGAAAAGCTCTACGCGTCCCTCACCGCGGCGGCGCCCGAAGACCTGCTGGTGCGACTCAAGGAACATGCCGCGCGGGAACTGGCTCCTTATCGTGCGCGCATGGGCGCCGTGCAACTCCGCCAGGTCGAGCACCAGTTTGTGCAGAAGCAGCTGCTGGTTCACTACAGTCTGCCGCGCCTTAGCCTGTTCTACATGAGCCAGCAATGAAGCCAGCCAAACCCAAAATCAAGCAGCCCACACGCGAAGACACTCAGCTCGTCGAAATCGCCAAACCCGTCTACGGCGGTGCGTTTCTGGCACGCGTGGAAGGCAAGGCACTGTTTGTTCCCCTGACTCTGCCCGGCGAGCAAGTGCGCGTCCGTATTACCGAGAACAAATCCGGCTACTCGACAGCGGAGCTGTCTGAAGTCGTAGTCCGCTCTCCCGACCGCATCCGCCCAGGCTGCCAGTACTTCGGGACATGCGGCGGATGCAACTATCAGCACACAGCTTATGAAACCCAGCTCGCCTTCAAGGAGTCGATTCTCCGTGAGACGCTGGAGCGCGGCGGCGTCACGCCACCGGACCAGATCGGCGTCCTCGCCGGAAATCCCTGGACCTATCGCAACCGCGTCCGGCTGGCCTTTGACAGCGAGGGCCGACCCGGCTATCGCAGCCGCCGCTCCCACAGCCTGATTCCCATTGCCGAGTGTCCCATTGCCGCCCCGCTCCTGATTACCGCGGCGCATGTCGTTCGCGAGAGTCTTCAGCGCGTCCCTGCCAATCTCCGCCCCACAGAAGTGCTGCTCTTCTGCTCGCCCGACGAGAGTTCCCTGCTGGCCACGTTCTTCGCATCGGAGTCAGCCGGAGTGCGCCTGGAGCCGCTGGCAAAGGCACTTGAGGAGCGCGTTCCAGCGCTGAAGAGCGCGGAACTGGCCACGGACGGACGGCCGGGGCATCCGGCGCGAACTCTATCGCGATGGGGTTTGAATTCCATTACTTATTGCGCCGCCGGATTCAACTATCGCGTCGATCCCGGCGCGTTTTTCCAGGTAAACCGTTGGTTAGTCGACGGGCTCGTAGACTGCGTTACCGCGGGACAGAGCGGCGCCCTTGCCTGGGACCTGTTCGCCGGTGTAGGCCTGTTTGCGCGCAAGCTGACAGCGAGCTTTGCGCGGGTCGTCGCCGTCGAGTCCGCTCCACCTGCCGGGGACGCACTCGCTGCGAACCTCGCTGGCACCAGCGGGACAGCAGTGCGCGCGGCCACGCTGGATTTTCTGCACACCTTTGTTGGGGAAGAACGCCCTGATCTGGTCGTAGTCGACCCGCCGCGAACCGGACTCGGCGCGGAGCTTACCGCGCTCCTCAGCAGGCTGGCCGCCCCGGCACTGGTGTACGTTTCCTGCGACCCGGCCACCCTGGCGCGCGATCTGAAGACGCTGCTGGGGTCCGGCTACCAGGTCGAATCCGTGACGCTGGCAGACCTGTTTCCCCAGACGCTTCACCTGGAAACGGTAGTTTATCTGCGCCGCTCCTGATCGCGCCACCAGCACGCGTCCATCGAGTGTGACGGCTTACCTTACTTCCCGTCTGGAAATGCTTTAAGCTCGACGGCCATACCGGCTTTCCAGCGTAATGCAGACCAAACCCACCAAATTCGGCCATCTTCCACTCTTCCATGCGGCGTGGCTCTTCGCGAGCGGCATCGCGCTCACCTACTGGACGTGGCTGCGACCCAGCGGGGTGCTGATTGCGCTTGGGCTCATCGCCGCTCTATGCGGATTTGCAGCATGGCGGGCGCAGCGAATCGCATGGTTGCCAATGGCGACAATGTGGTGCCTTCTCGGCGTGTGGTCTGCGGAGATGGAGCCTCATCCTGCTCCCGCGCCGACCCTGCTTAGAATGTCCGACGGGCTGGCGCGCACGGTGGAAGGCTCGGTGGTCGATGCCGGGCCGGTGCGATCGGAAGCCGAGCAAAACCTCGATGATCCGTTGGCTGCAGGCGAAATTGGACGGCCTTCGCAGCGTATTGATTTGCGCGTTGCAACCGTCGAACAAGTCACGGATGAGTTGGACGCGCAGAGCCCGACGCAGGGCGGAATTAGGCTGACGGTCCGCTGGCAGGCCGGGGCTTCGTATCAGCTCCAGCCCTTTCGTTGCGGTGATCAGGTGCGGGCCGTGGCCCGCCTGCTGGAGCCGGAGACGTATCACGACCCGGGGGTTTGGAGCCGCGAAGAGTATCTCGTCGACCAGGGAATCACTTCAACGGCGACAGTGAACTTCGACCGGGTTGTGCGGCTGGGAAGTTCGAACGAATCCAGATTAGCGTGCAAGCTAAGCGGTTGGCAGCATACAGCCAGTGAGCGCCTGCTGGCGTTGCCGGGAGCCATGCACGGACTGCCTGTGGCTTTGCGCCTCTCTCCGCAGGACGCGGCAATGCTCGCCGCAATGGTGGCCGGGGATCGCACCTATCTCACGCATTCCATGCGCGTGGGATTTGAGCGGACGGGCTCCTTCCACATGCTGGTCGTTTCGGGCTTTCATCTGGCTATTGTGGCGGGGTGCATTCTATGGGTCTTGCAGCGCATGCACCTGCCGCGCATTCCGGCCACGTTGATCACACTTGCGGCCACCTTTGCCTACGCGCTTTTTACCGGGTTCGCCACGCCGGTGCAGCGGTCGCTATGGATGATTACGCTCTACCTGCTCGCGCGCCTCGTGTATCGCGAGCGCAACGCGCTGAACACGATTGGCTTTGCCAGCCTGTGCCTACTTGTTGTGAGTCCACGCAGCCTGTTCGATGCCAGCCTGCAGATGACCCTGCTGGCGGTAGTGTCGATTGCCGGTGTTGCTGCGCCAATGCTGGCAAATTCGGTGCACCCGTACGTCGTTGCGACCCGGGACATCCGCACCATCGCGATTGACGCCAAGCTGCCACCACGGCAAGCTCAGTTTCGCGAGGTCCTGCGGACGTTTTCTGGTGCATTCCAAGGCACGCGTTATGACCGGACGGTGCGCACGGCGGTTCCGTGGCTCGTCCGCTTTGTCCTGCGAGTTTACGAAGCGCTTGTGGTCTCATGCGTGGTGGAACTGGCGATGGCTCTGCCCATGGCGATCTACTTCCACCGCATCACCATCTTCGCGTTGCCGGTAAACCTGTTGATTCTGCCGCTCCTGGCGCTGCTCATGCCGGCAGCGCTGGTCACGCTGTTGACCTCAATGATCTGGCCCGCTCCCGCTGCGATTCCAGGGATGACGGTGGCCGTGCTTCTGCACTTTGGCCTTTGGCTGGTGCATTTCTTCGGCTCACTCGCAATGGGAGATTTTCGCATTCCGGGACCGCTCCTGGCTCAGTCGCTGGCCTTTTGCGCGCTTCTGGCGGCGGCGGTTTTGCTGGCGCATGGACCTCGATGGCAGCGAGCCGCAGCGTGGGCGGCGATGGGCCTGGCAGCTTTTACCGCAGTCGCTCCTCGACCCATCGAGCACCCGCGCAACGCGTTGCTGATGGAGGCGATCGACGTGGGCCAGGGCGATTCCCTCTTGCTGATTACGCCGGACGGGAAGACCCTGCTGGTGGATGGCGGCGGCTTTGGCGGTGGCCCGCACCAGGCGCCGCAGGACTTTGACATCGGCGAGGAAGTAGTGTCCGAAGCCCTCTGGTCACGCGGCATTCGGCATCTGGACGCAGTGGCGCTGACCCATGCCCACTCCGACCACATGGGCGGGCTGCCGGCGGTACTCGAGAATTTTCATCCCCACGAGCTATGGGTGGGCAACAATCCGCGCTTTGGAGCATATAACGCGCTGCTGAACGAAGCTGCGGAGTTGCATGTGCAGGTGCGGTCACTGCGCACAGGAGATGCGCTCGCATTCGGGGCCACGCAGATCGCGGTGCTTGCTCCATTTCGCGATTATCAGCCGGGCCCGGAGCCCACAAACAACGATTCCCTGGTGATGCATATGGCCTATGGCGCGACTTCCGTGATGCTTGAAGGGGATGCGGAAGCGCCGATTGAGAAAGCGATGCTGTCTGAGCCGGGGCTGCAAAGCACGCTGTTGAAAGTTGGCCATCACGGAAGTGTCACATCCACGCGGCCTGAGTTTCTGGCGCGGGTTGCACCGCAGTGGGCGGTGATCTCCAGCGGCCTGCATAACCGCTACGGCCATCCGCGCCTGGAAGTGCTGGAAGAGCTGCAGGCGGCAGGAGTGCGCACGTTTCGCACGGATATTGAGGGAGCAATTTGCTTCCGGCTCGACGGCAAGAGTGTGGCGGCCGACGCGACCTGTGGATGGGAGCGCCGGCCGTAGCTATGCTCATTCGGCTTATTGATTCACGGTAAGCGTCAGCTTTTGCGAAGCACTTGTCACTCCAGGGCCGGAGGCGGTGAACGTCAGCGTCGAAGTTACGGGAGGTGGAGGCGTGGACCCGCCGCCGCCTCCGGAGCTGCTCGATCCGCAACAGCTGGCCCCCATGAGCATTGCCGAAGCCGCAAGCATCAGGAACATGAAGACGAACCGTTTCCTGCGCGGAATCAGCAGCGGAGCCAGAAAGAGCGCGGCGAGAGCCATTTCGCCCCTGCGGAGATCGCTACTCGGGCTTGCGGCCGCAGCGGCGGTCAGCACCGAAACGCTGATCTGCGTAGTCGTTGTCGTAGCTGTCACGTTGAGCGGAGCAGGGGGTGTGCAGGTGTCTCCGGCTGGCGCGCCGGTGCAGGTGAAAGTCAGAGTGCCGGCGTAGCTCGCCGAGGTAAGGGTAAGCTGATAGGTCGCTGTCTGACCTGCGGTGACCGTGGCCGATGTCGAAGCGCCCGCGGCTGCCGCGAGAGAGATCGTCGGAGCAGCAGTGATAGCGCTCGCTTCGTTTGAAACAGGCCCCTGGCCGGAAGCGTTGACCGCGGCCACCTGGTACCAGTACTCCGTGTCTGCACTGAGAGCGATGTTGGAATAGCTGGTGCCACTTACGCCGGTTGCGATGGGGGTAGTCGATTCCTCGCCCTGCTCAGTCCCGCGAAACACGCTGTAACTGGTCACAGTTCCTGAAGCAGCCGTCCAGGCTAGATTGATTCCGGTAGTGGAGGCCGCAGTCGCGGCCAGGCTGGTGGGCGCTCCGGGAAGCGCCGGGCCTCCACCGCCGGTCGAGACGATTTGCCCGTAAACGAAGGAGTTCCCACTGAATCCCAGGTAGACTTTGCCGAATGTGTCTTGAGATGCGGACGTCGTACGGGGAATGTCGTAAAGGCCGGTGGGGTAGTAGCAGATGCGGCTCCAGGTATTGCCGCCGTCCGTGGAGCGGAAGATGCCGTACGCAGATCCTGTGGCGAGCTGGCCATAGAAGTACACTGCGTAAGGCGCGTCGCCGCTGTTGCCGCTGCCTGCGCCAGTAGCGATGACGATGGCGTGACTGATGCCGGGGAGCTGTTGGAATGTCTGGCCGCCGTCAGTGGAGTGGAAAACCCCGTGCGGGGATGACCCTTGCCACCCATCCGCATACCAGAGATCGTTTTGCACCTTCCCGTTGACCACCAGTTGGCCGGCCCATGCCTGGTCCGGAAGGTTTGCTCCATCCTGAGGAACCCATGTCTGGCCCCCGTCGGTGGAAATATACAGCGAGGCCGGCGCATGAGTGAACTTGAGATAGAACTTGTCCACTGTGAATGGATCTGCGCGCAGCAGGTGCTGGTTCAGTTGCGGGTAGAGAAAGCTGTTGTAGTTGCTGGAGCTGATGGTTACGCCATCGGCGGCCAATGGAAAGCTCTCCGTAACATGCCACGTTGCGCCGCCGTCATGCGAGTATTCGGGCGCGAGACCTTCCGGCGGGTAAATCACGATGTGGTCGCTGCCAAGCGTACGGCTGCCACGCACGCTGACCGCGATAAGTCCCGCAGGAATATCGCACATGCTGGATCCGCATGCGTGTTGCAGCGCGGGGCCGAAAGGCGTCCACGTCTGGCCTCCGTTGGTCGAATAGCCGGAGTAATTCTTGCCATTGGAGTAGACATTGCTGCTTGTCACGGCGACGTAACCAGGGGCATCCGGGGCATATGCAACAGACGTCCCCTGGGAGATGATCTCCTGCTGTAGCGGAATCTGCACGCCGCTGAAGTTGTCCGGGTTCGGGATGTAGAAGCCGGTGGTATCCATGGCCGTGGCAACAATTGTGTCGTTGCTGCCGGGAGGCACCGTCATGTCCATCGACACCATCTCTTCGATGCCCTTGGTGGTAATGGTCCATTGCGGCGGGGCTTTTGCTGTGACGCTGCTCGCGGTGGCCGCCGGGATGGTGATCGGACCCTCCTGGCCGGTCGGCGACCAGACATTACCGGCCGAGTCGATTTTGATGCCGCCGTTACTGTGCCATTCGCCGCTGGCCATGCCTACGACCTGCGGCAGCCAGCCAAGCGTGTTGGCGTAACTTGGCGCGCCGAGGTTGATCCACATAACTCCGCCGTCGTCTGACCGGCTCAGGCTGGTGTCGGCGCCCAGTGCGTAGATACGTTGCGCATTTGTCGGGTCCACCGCAACACCGGTCAAAGTCTGGTTGGCAAAGCCTTGCAATGAGACGCGAGTCCACTTCCCACCGGAGTATTTCCAATAAGCTCGCAGCCCACCGTTGGTGACGCTGTTTTCGACGACATAAAGATTGTCCGCCGCGTCGATGGACGAGCTCAGCGCCTGGTGGGTAAGGCCCTGGCCACTGGCTGAGTCCGTAACTCCGGTTGAGATGTCGGTCCAGGTCCGGCCGCCATCCTGTGTCTGGAAGACAACGCCACCCGCGTCGCCGTTGTTGTTGATGCTGACTGCATAAACGGTCTTGCTGACCGTTACGCCGTTGATGGAGAGAGTCCCCTGCGCCTTTGCGAACTGGGTGCTGAGAAACTCGATGTTTGCGGCAGAGCCGTTGGGCCCGCTGATCGGCAACTGCGTCCAGGTTGCGCCGTCGTCGAGACTGCGGTACAGACCCTGCGAGTCGCTGCCGTAGTAGAGGACAGAGGGATTGGCAGGATCGACCGCCAGCTTCTCCCCGTCCATGCGGTTCGGGCCGTTTGGATTTCCCAGGATGGATGCGGCCTGCATGCTGCCAGGAGTGAAGTTCTTTCCGCCATCTACGCTCTTGTATATCTCCACAAAGTTGGTTGAAGCAGAGACGTCAGTGCTTTGTACAGTGGGGAATACCATGTAGACGATGCTGGTGTTGGTGGGGTCGACCGCGATGCTGTCAACGCCGTAGTTCGAGGGCGAGGAGTGGTCCAAAGTCGATTGAATGCCGGAGCCGTCCGTGTTGAAGACGCGCATCGGGATCCATTGCTGGCCAGCGGTGTCCCATCGGTAGGGGCTGCCCACATCCGTGCGCGCGTAACGAATCGTGGAATCGAGCGGATGGATGACCATTCCAACCACCCATCCGCCCCCGCCAATGCGAACCGGCTGCCAGAGATACTGCCCGGAGATATCGGTCTGCGCCAGGGCGATACCTACAGTGAGAAGGAACAGCAAGCCAGCCAAAACCGGGCGACGCAACTGCACAGAAATCATGCCGGAATGATAACGGAAAGTGCGCAGGGTTGACTGTGCCGCCTGCTCCACGGTTTGCATGACTCAAAAGCGCATGCGGACGCCAAGCTGAATCTGCCGTTCGCGGTAGAAGTTGGTCGAGTTCACATTGAGCGGCTGGCCGAACGGAGTGGTGTTTGCCTTGAGGCCGGTGAGGAAGTTGAGGGTCGGCAATTCCGATGGAGTGCCCGACTCGATGGAGTACCCGGTCGTCTCCACTTCAGTGACGTTCTGGTGATTGAACAGGTTGAAGCTCTCGGCTAGAATCTCCACCTCGCGCATGCGGCCCAAGTCAAACTTCTTTCCCACTCGCATGTCCGCCTTCCACGTGGCTGGGTAGCGAAACGTGTTGCGACCGACGCCGTAAACGCGGTTGTCGCCGCCGGAGCCGTTCATGCCTGGGCCGAGCGCAACGATGGCTGCGCCCGTGGTTTGATCGAACTCCTCAGCCAGAGAGCCGGAGGTGCGCATCGTGTAAGGCAGGCCGCTGTGGAATTGGCCGGTTGCCGAGAGCATCCAGCCATTCGTGAATCGGCCAGCCGGTCCGCGCAACTTCCATGGCGATTCGAGCACGACCATCCCCGTCGCGGAATGGCGAATATCCAGATTGCCGGTCCCGTATTCCTGGTTAAATTCGACGGGATCGAGCACGTCGCTTCCGGCCACGGTCGTGCTCTCGTTGGGATTCCAGTCCATCGCATGCGCGTAGGTGTAGTGCGTGTGCAGGCTCAAGCCGCGACTGCCGTAGCGAACCAGCTTTACCGTGGTCGCCTCGTAAGTGGAGTTGGCCCGGCTCATAACTTCAGAGACCTGCTGAAAGTCTGAGCTTAATCGTCCGGCAAATCCCGTGGCAGAGTGCGCTGACGGCCATGAAGCATAAAACGGAACAGTGATCCGCGGCGTTTTGATGGGGCCAAGGCGAGTGCCGTCGATTACCGCGTAGGTGATTGTCCCTGGATTCACCGTCGGGTCGAAATTCGTGTCGATGGAGACGGGCAGCCGCCGGCCCAGGCTCATCTCAGCGCTCGCGGTCAACTGCACATGTCCCGGCAAAGCTTCTTCCACAGCAACAACCGCCTGGTGGGTTTCAGGATTGCGAAATGCCGGCGCAAACTCCACCGCACCCGGTTTGACCACGCTGGTTGGTGCGCCATTGAGCACATAGGGAAACGGAGGCGCGCCTCCGGCGTTCAAATTGTCAGTGGGCCGCATAAAGAAGTTGAGGTCGCCCTTGAGGCTGCCGGTTTGTGTCAGCATCGTCTCAAGGGTCGCGTTCTCGGTGCGCCCAAAATACATTCCATAGCCCATGCGCAGCACCGGCCAGTGGCCTTCCAAGGACCCCAGCGCAAGGCTCACGCGTGGACCCCACTCATCGCCCAGTCCTGGTAGCTTGCCGGTAAGCGGCAGTTCGTTGTTTGCGAGCAAAGGGAGTGGCGGCGGCAACTGCTCGCGTTCCCAGCGCAGGCCGCCAGAAACCACGAGCAGCTTGCTCGGCTGCCACTGGGTGCTCACAAACCCCGCCCAGTCGTTGGTGCTCAGGTTCCATTGGTTCGGCCCCATCACCTGCGAGTAGTAGGAATAACAGGGCAGGTAGCCCAGGCCACGGAGATCGCCGCCGGAATCGCGCCAGACTTTGCCGGTCTGATCGCAGTTGTGCTGGTTTGCGGGATTGAGTTGGCCGGAGATCCCGAAACTGGCGAAGGAAAGAGCGTCCGAGATGAAGTTTTCAGCGCTGGAGTAGTAGTACGTCCCAGTCTGGTTGCGAAGCAGCGAGGTTTCGTCGGCGTTGTGGCTCAACTCAAAGCCGCCGCGCACCAGCAGAGGGCCGTGCACCCAGTCCACCGTCTCTTGAGCCTGCGCCACATGCTCGTCCGGATAGCTTCCTGTTCCGAACCGCGAGGGATTGCCAATGGTAAAACCGTACCGCGAGTCGACCACCATCTGCGGCAGCTGTCCCCACTGGTTTGGCGGCAGAAACGTCCGCTCGAAGTTGGAAGGCGTTTCGGCATGCGCGGTCTGGATAGTACGGCCCAGCGAGCCCTGCCAAACCGCCAGCAGATTCGGGGTAAGGAATGCCTCCCAGCGACCGATCAGCATCGCTTCACTGGCTTTGCTCGATCCAAAGCTGTTGGTCCCGTATGTCTCCGACACGCGTGTCAGTCCGCCGCCGGGCGAGTTCCACAGTGCGCCAATCCCCTCCAGCGTAAACCGATGCCGCTCAGCAGCCTGCCAGTCAAGCCGTCCAAATCCTACTTCCTGCACGACCGTCCGCGGTGCCGGCCCCAGCAGTTCCCCGAGCGGGGTAAGCATGTTTGAGTAAGCCTGCAGGCCTTCCGCGACGGGATTGCTGCCGCTCAAACCCAACCGCGCGCTCAACACCTGCATCTGGTCGTTCGTGGGCTGGGCAAAGAACTCGGCGGGATGCTTGACCGTGGCCACGCCGGGATCATTGCGGCGATACGTGTCGAGCGCGCCAAACCAGAAGAGTTTGTCGCGCCGGATCTGGCTGCCCATGCCCACACCCCAGACGGATTCGTGGTCGGGAGGCGTAAAAGGCTCGGCGGTAAAAGCCGGCGTCGTCGTAAGCGTGGCCGGGGCAGACTGCTTGACCCATTGGGTGAAAGGGTTTTGCGCTCCCCAGATGTTTTGCCGGTCGGAGAAGAACAGCTGCCCATGAAGCCCATTTTGGCCGCGCTCCGTCTGAATGTTCACTCGTCCGCCTGCTGAGCGGGCTTCTTCCGCTTGGACGTCTCCCGCAGCTGTTTCGACCTCGCGAATAGCCATCTGTGCCACCTGGAGTCCGCGCCCGCCCGCCCAGGATTGGCCCATTCCATTCTGGTCGCGTCCGCCCTGCCCGTTTGAACCCGGACCGGACGACTCTGGACCTGAACTACTCTGCCCGCCGAACGCGGTTCGCGTGCTTGCACCGTCGATGCTGGTTTCCATGGGCTGTTTGCCTGCGCCGGCTGGCGTTGCCCCTTGCGAAACGGCTGCGGTAGTCGTGTCCAGGACAAACTCCTGCCAGCGCCGCCCGGCAATGGGCACAGATTGCAATTCGGCCGCGGAGACGCTTGTGTCGATTGCGTTAGCCATGGGGTCCCTGCGAGTCGACGCAATTGCTGCCACGATCGCGGGTTTGGACAATTGGATCGCTGCGCGGGCCACATCCGCAGCCAGGCCGATGGCCAGATTTCCGGGAACCAAGCCGATAAGAGGCTTAATGGATGGTGTCGCCGGGCCAATCGGGCCGAGGCCAGTATGCCCCCCTAGGCTGAGATTCAGAGACGGCTCGGGCGACAAGGCCGCGTCCAGTATCTGGTTCTGTGTGGCTGGCTGATTACCCCGTGGGTAGGGGATGGGCAATGCAGGCAGACTAAGCGCAAATTGCGCATCCCGAGTCAGAGCCTGCAAAACGATCGCTGGCTCTGTAGAGGGGGATTCGTGGCTAGACTCAGTGGCGCGCCTTTCAACCGGCGCAAAGTCTCTTAATGGGTCGAGGATTGCCGGTAGGGGTGCAGGAACAACGGTCGGCTTAGCCGGAATCGCATCCGGATTTGCGGCGACGGTCGTCTCGGTCTCCAGTGCTATCGCCGCCTGTACATGGGTCTCATGACCGGCGGGAACAATCACTCCATCCAGATGTCCACGCCCATGCTTGGTGCTTTCCGCCTCCACTGTGTAGACACCCGGATCCAGACCGGCGATGCGGAAAGCGCCACTCTTCCCTGTAGTGATTTGCACATGTTCGCCTGTACTCTGGTTGCGCACGGTCAAAGTCGCGCCATTGAGCGGCGCTGAATAAAGATCAGTCAGTCTCCCGGTGAGGGTTCCAGGACTGCTGCCGCCGATGGTTTGAGCTCCCGTCACCGGACATACTGCAGCCAGCAGCGCCAAAAGCGCCGCAAGCCAGCTGTTTCCCGATCGTTTCCCTGCCCAAGCCATGCGAATGCTCGCTCGCGGCAGATCGTGGGATGACACGCAACATGGTCACTTTCCCGGCATGCTCTCGATGGCAGGTCCGGGCGGGAGTCACCTGGTGATCGAGAGACCCCTCGACTCCGGCGCGCACAAAGCCCAAAAGTGAACTTGCAACAATCTTAAGCCCGATTCGGTAAACTGGAAAGACGGCATTGTGAATTTGCTGCTGACCGTGCGTCCTTGGTCAGGCTGATCCCTAACCCCTAACCCCTGATCCCTGGTCTTTACATGTTTATCGATGAAGCAAAAATTCGCGTAAAGGCCGGCGACGGCGGCAATGGCTGCATGGCCTTCCGGCGCGAGAAGTTTGTGCCCCGTGGTGGTCCTTCCGGCGGCGATGGCGGCCATGGCGGCGATGTAATCATGGTGAGTTCGCAGCGGCACAACACACTGATCCACTTCCGCTATAACCCGGAGCACAAGGCGCAGCGCGGCGAACACGGACTGGGCTCAAACTGCACCGGGCTCGACGGCAACTCGATTACCCTGCAAGTGCCTGTGGGCACAGCCGTCTACGACCAGGACACCGGCGAGCTGGTGCACGACTTCGAGACGCCCGACGAACGGGTAGTGGTCGCCAAGGGCGGGCGCGGCGGGCGCGGTAATCAGCACTTTGCCACCTCGGTCCACCAGGCTCCGCGAGAGCACGAGATGGGCCGGCCCGGCGAGGAGCGCAACTACCGCCTCGTCCTCAAGCTTCTTGCCGACGTAGGTTTGGTTGGCTATCCAAATGCCGGCAAATCAACGCTGATTTCGCGCATTTCGGCAGCCAAGCCGAAGATCGCCGACTACCCGTTCACGACGCTGGAACCGAACCTCGGCGTTGTGACCGTGGGCGAGGAGCCTGATCAGTTTTCTTATGTTGTCGCCGACATGCCGGGACTGATTGAGGGCGCCCACCTCGGTTCAGGTCTGGGAACGCAGTTTCTGCGGCACATTGAGCGGACCCGGCTGCTGCTGCACCTTGTGGATGTGTCGGACGCTTCCGGCCGGCCGGACCCGGTGGAAGACTTCAAGGTGATCAACAAGGAGCTTGCCAGCTTCTCAGTGACAACTCCGGAGCAGCCGATGGACGACAATCCAGGGCCGTTGATCGAGTTTCCGCTGGCCAAAAAGACAATGATTGTGTGCGCTACCAAGATCGATTCCGCCAATCCGGAAAAGCTGAAGAAGCTGGCCGCGCATGTGAAGCGGAAGAAGCTCGAGTTCCATGCGATTTCCGCAGTAACCGGCGAAGGGATTGAGGAGCTGAAGTGGTCACTGGCGCGGCAGTTGCAGTCAGACCGGGAGGATTAAGGCTCGATCCACTCGACCTTTTTGCAGCCTCCCGGTAGTTATTACCTACCCCGGACACCCGCCTCGCAGTCTATCTCCATTGTCCCCAACAAAATCGAATTTGGCACGCTGTTTGCTTAAGTGGGGTGCACGACGAATTCACCCATGGAGGTAGATTTCATGCGATCGAAGAAAGTCGTAACTCTCATCAGTCTCCCCGTTTGCTTGCTCGTACTTTCGAGTGTGAGCGTATGGGCATCTCCGCTGAGCGGGCTTCAGCCTGCGCAAGCGCAACAGCAGCAAAGGCCGAACCCGCCGCAGCCTGTACCGAACGAGATGCCGAACCAGGTGCAACCCGACCAGCCCGGCAAGGACCAGGCAACATCCACCACCTTCACCGGAACGATCATGAAAAACGGTGAGCAGTATCTTTTGAAGGACTCGTCGGGAACGATCTACAAGCTTGACGATTCTTCGCGCGCATCCACATTCGAAGGCAAGTCCGTCAAGGTCACCGGCAAGCTTGACACAGATGCAAAGCTGATCCACGTCGAAGCCATCGAAGCAGTTTCGGCGTAGGCAAATGGAACGCGGCTCGCCGTGGGCTGTGCGCTTCATGATGGTTTTGAATCAAACTAACAAGCATCCAAACCGCGCGGATGGAGAAGCTGAATAGGCTTCCCATCCGCGTAATTTTGTTCCCGTGATTGAGCACCAGGCTAGCGGGGAATGTGGGACTCCCGCCTGGATGGTTGGTGAATATGTATCATTTCCCCCGTCCCCCTATTTCCCCCTATTTCCCGAAGATCTGTCAGAAGCCGACAAGGCGAAGTCGGAGATTATCATCGCCAAGCAGCGCAACGGGCCGACGGATACCGTGTATCTGAACTTCATTGCGAAGTACACGCGTTTTGATAATCAGGACGCGGTGCACGACGTTTGAGGCAACGGTGCAAATTCATTGTTTTTGCGGGGTTTTACGGGGTTTTTCCCGCGTAACCCTATTCGTTTGATGGGATTGCAGCAAAATAGGGGGAGGGGTGGGGTGGGGTATTGCGGGTGAACCCGGCCTAATCCATTTTGTTTGAATGAGTTGCGGGATAATCGGGGCGCATTTTTCTGCGTTTTTGGGCATTTTAGTGCGTTTATGGTGCGCAATTTGGTGGAGTGTAGGGTGTGGGGGCTAGGGTCTGGGGTCTGGGAGTCGGGAAAGCGTAGTGGAGTTTCGTCGCGGGCATAATTCGAGTGTGCGCGTTTCGGCGAATTAATCTGCAAATTCCGGAGGAATATTTTTGGCCTGGGTGAACTTCCCGTCCATCCCCAGGTTTTGTCTCAGGTATCCGGGGAGTGGAAAATAGGTATCATGTCCCCCATTTTCCCCCATTTTCCCCCAGCAGCGAGGGACCGCGGGCACCCTCGGTGTAGTTTTAGGGCGTCGAGACTGGGGCCGCACGCCAGATCCCCGACTGTTTCCGACCGCCAATCTACCATTGCTGGTTCGGATAAAGATCAGTCAGAACGGCAACATGATCTGCATTGATACGCGGAACGAGTGGCGCCAATGATTGGTTTCCCGCTTTAATCCACTGTTCCCACGGTGTCACTGTGCATGCTGGACCAAGGGAAAAAGTAATCAATGCGTATAGTCCGGTTTTGTGCTTCACGTTTCGTGGGCAGGGCAGATTCTCATTCAGAAAAATCACGAACTCGTCCAGCTCGAAAAGATCAGCGGTGGTCATTGATTTTGAAGCTGCCGGATCATCTGGATAACGTGTGGCATAGTGGCCCGAAAATTTCTGAACCAATGGCGCGAATTTCGAGAAACCCAGCTGAGGGCAGAGCGAGTCTGCCGCTTGCAGGAGCTTCGTCAGCGAATGATTGAAGGCCTTCTTCACTTCCCGGGTCGGATCGATGAAGAGGATATACGCCTTGAGAAACTTTTCGATCGCCTGTGCTCCAAATACAAGGCCCCCGAAGAGACCATTTAGCAGGAGGCACCTCGCGGACGCGTAATCGTGTGCGGCTGTGAGCAGCAGCAAGGTCGCCTTAGAATGGTCCCGGCAATAGTCATTCATGTCCACCCAAGCGGCAGACGTGGATGCGGTCGCGCTCATTACAGGCACACCTCGCGCTGTGATCTGCTTAATGAGAGCGTACTGCGAACGAGTGAGCTCTTGCAAGGCTCGACGAAAAGACTGTAATCCGGGGCGGGTGGCCACGATCTCACGCGAAATCACATTAAGTTGAGGGTGCCAGGCCAGCTTATTCAGGGATCCAAACAAAGCTCTCCCACTCAGCCTTCTTGTCATTCTTGTCGAAGGCGCATTTCTTGAAATCAAGCTTTGAGCCGGTCGGTCTACTGAAAAGTCGGCCCTCAATCCGAGATGTAGAGAGCAGGGAAACTTCCCACGGGATATCAAAAGTGCATCGCCCGTTTGCCTGATACTCCCCGTACTGTAGGTAGTATTGCACTGCAACGGAATGCCCCGTGCCGGTGTATTTATCTTCGCTCTTGTGCAATTCCGCTCCCTGAAAAATGCCGACTTTCTTTTCGACGTCCGTCACGACCCGCTCTACGTATACAGCCTCTGCTTCTTTGCGGATCAGAAACCTCCCTCCGCTTGTCGTGGATTTCCAAACGGACGGAAAGGGCTCCGTGGTCTTGAAAGCGTCCGCTGGAGCATTACTCAGCGCAGTTCTTAACTCGGCGAGCGTCATGGGCTTGTCGGTGGAAGCCATTAGGCCACGGAGATAGTTGACAGGGACAGCGAAGTTCAGTCCCTCCGAAGACCTAAGTTTTGAGGTAATCACGCCAATAACTTGCCCTTGGCTGTTGATGAGAGGTCCCCCGCTGTTTCCGGGGTTAGACGCGGCGTCGGTCTGAATGACCTTGTACCCACCGGAAAACGGATCATCCCTAACAGCGCTAACTATCCCACCCGTTACTGTGCCTTGAAGTCCATCTGGATTGCCGATTGCTATAACTGGCTCACCAGGTCTCACGTCATTCGAGTTTCCCAGTTCGATTGCGGGGAGATCGAAGCCCGCGATCTTTACAATCGCCAGGTCCTTCCGATCATCGAATGCAAGAACTGTCAGCTTGTCGTAGAGTTCACCCGATGCGAGTTGCACGGCGCATGACTTCATATCGCGAATCACATGGAGATTCGTGGCAATCTTCCCGTCAGCGGAAATCAAGAAGCCGCTGCCAGACACGGTTCCGGCGTCAGTAACCCCTTTCAGCAGCACGACAGACTTTGCGGCCTTGGCTACAATGTCGGCTGAGACGCTGTTGCTTTGCCCAAGAGCCAGAGCTGGGAAGAGCACTATGACTACTGTAAGGAGATGGAGTTTTAGCCGAACCATAACGATCAACCTCGGTATCCAGCACGGAAAAGTAGGCTTTTGTGGATAACGCGAGTATACTCCGACTGGACCTTACCGGGTGCTCCAGGTCCCGCGTTTAGGACCTGGGAAGCCACGAAGCTCGTGAGAGCGGATAGCGAGCGGCTGCTGCATGCAATGCTTATTCTTCCTCTTCTTCTACGGGGCGTTTGGCGTTGGCCAGGATTTTGTCGGCTACTAACTGGGGGACGATGTCGTAGTGGTCCATCTCCATGCGGTAGCTTCCCTTTCCTTGCGTCATGGAGGTGAGGATGGTGCCGTAGGTGAGCATTTCGGCCATGGGGACCTGGGCGTTGATGACCGTGGTGCGGCCCTTGGACTCCATGCCGCCGACGCGGCCACGGCGGCTGTTGAGGTCGCCCATCAGGGCTCCGGCAAACTCATCGGGGGCCTCGATTTCGACCTTCATGATGGGTTCGAGCAGGCAGGGCTTGCAGGACTCCATTGCCTTGCGGAAGGCGAGGCGGCCGGCCATCTTGAAGCTCATTTCGTTGGAGTCGACGTCGTGGTAGCTGCCGTCGTAGACGGTGGCCTTGAAGTCGACGACCGGGAAGCCGGCGAGGTAGCCGCGAGCGGCCGACTCGACGATTCCCTTTTCAATGGCGGGGATGAAGTTGCGGGGCACGGCGCCGCCGAAGACTTCGTTGCCGAACTCGAAGCCGCCGCCGCGAGGAAGTGGCTCCATGCGGATTTTGCAGTCGCCGAACTGGCCGTGGCCGCCCGTCTGTTTCTTGTGGCGGCCCTGGGCCTCGGCTTTGCCGCGGATGGTTTCGCGATAGGGGACCTTGGGCGCCTTGAGATGTACCTCGGCGTGATAGCGCTTTTTGAGGCGGCTGACGATGGTTTCAATGTGCTGCTGACCGGCGCCGGCGATTAGGAATTCGTTGGTCATGGGGTCGCGGAAGAACTTGATCAGCAGATCCTCTTCCATCAACTTGTGGATGGCTGGAGCGAGCTTGTCTTCGTCGGCGCGGGACTTGGGCTCAATGGCGTAGGTCATGGCCGGCTCGGGCAGCGGAAGCAGATCGATCTGGATCTCCGCGCCCTTTTGGCCGAGGGTGTCGCCTGTGAGGGTTTCGCGGAGCTTGGCGACTGCGCCTAAATCGCCGGCATGCAGTTCGGCAACTTCAACGGCTTTGCGGCCCTGCATGACGGATAGGTGGGAGAGGCGTTCCTGTCCGCGGCGGGTGTAGTTTTCGACCGTGACATCGTTTTTGATGACGCCGCTTATGACTTTGAAAAAAGAGATGCGACCAGAGAAGGGGTCGGTCATGGTTTTGAAGACGACCATTGCGGCGGGCTTGTTATCACTGACTTCGCGGAAGGTGAGTGCGGCCGCTTCGACAGCGCCAGGGGTGTCTTCGACCACGGACGCAACGGCAGCCAGTTCCGGCACACGGACCGGAATCGGTAGGCGCTCGACGGGCGATGGGCAGTAGACCTTGATGAAGTCCAGCAGATGGTCGAGGGCCATGTTGGCCAGGCCGCTGGAAAACAGGACGGGGAAGATGCGATCTTCGCGAATGGCCTCGTGAAGCGCAGCGATGAGGTGATCTTCGGGGATGGTTCCTTTCTCGAAGTACTCTTCCATGAGCTCGTCTTTGCCTTCGGCTACGAGCTCGACGAGTGCTTCGTGCCGGGCCTTGGCATCGGCGGCGAGATTGTTGGGGATTTCGCCGGTGACCTTGCCGCGGCCATCTCCGCCGGGCTCGTAATAGAAGGCTTCCATGGTGACCAGATCGACGACGCCGTGAAATCCCTTGGAGTCGGAGATGGGCAACTGCACGGGGACACAGTTGCGGCCCCAGCGCGCTACCAGATCGTCGATGAGGGCGCTCAATCCGCTGCCGCCGCCGGCCTTGGGGTGGTCCATCTGGTTGACGACGACGACGCGGGGGATGGCGGCTTCTTCCGCGTATCTCCAGACGCGCTCGGTGACGGATTCGACGCCGTTCTGCGCGTTGACGAGGACGACGGCGGCCTCGACGGGAAGCAGCGCTGCGCGGGCTTCATGGGAAAACATATGGAAGCCGGGGGTATCGACGAGGTTGATTTTGACGCCCTGCCACTCGGCGAAGGCGACGGCATTCTGCATGGTTGCGCCACGGGCGATCTCTTCTTCGTCATAGGCGGTGACGGCGGTTCCATCGGCCACACGGCCCTGGGTGCTGGTCATCTTCGCGGCATGCAGCAGTGCGGCAATAAATGTGGTTTTGCCGCTGTGCGCATGCCCCATTACAGCTACGTTGCGGATCTCACTTCCCTGGTACGTTTTCATTTCCACCACCTCCGGTGGGTTTTACTGCCTTCAGCTTGGCCGCGCCAGAAAAGGGCGCGGAGATTGGGATTGATTCAGATGGGTACAGGAGTTTTTATCGAGATGGCCGCAGCGGCCTTCGTTTGCGATGGGAGTGGAGAACCGGGGGCGGTGCGAGGATGGTGCTGGGTTGGGACAGGGAAGGCCTGGGGGCGTCGTGGAAGGCGTCCATGTGGCCGAATTGGAGGGCCACGTGTCCCGGTCTGCCGTCTCCCTCATCCATATCGAGGTCCGGACCGGCGCCGGGATCGGAGGAGCGCTCCGCCCGGCGTCTATCACTAAGAAACCGGATGCTATCACACGCGGAGTGTGAACGTCCTGTGACTTGACGCACAAACGTCAGGACTCTATCGGAGCTGCTCCGCACAATCAGGCGTCCGGGAGTAGAGGGAGCCAGCGCGGAGCAGGTCGGATAGAGCGGTTTGAAGGAAGGCGCTGACGCGATCGGGGCAGGAAGTTGG
>Ga0302319_10008464_pt1 | contig 19995 bp, 13 predicted proteins | sample Bog_T0_2_FD_203319 | JGI IMG/M metagenome (GOLD analysis project Ga0302319, IMG submission 203319) | Peat permafrost microbial communities from Stordalen Mire near Abisko, Sweden - Bog_T0_2 | ecosystem: Environmental > Terrestrial > Soil > Wetlands > Peat | place: Sweden: Abisko, Stordalen Mire... | reverse complement strand
ATCTACTACAAAGACTGGGGAACCGGAAAACCGATAACCTTTTCTCATGGTTGGCCGCTCAGTGCGGATGCCTGGGATGCACAGATGCTTTTTCTAGGCCAGCAGGGCTATCGGGTGATTGCCCATGACCGGCGCGGTCACGGCCGCTCTGGCCAGACGTGGACCGGTAACGACATGGACACCTACGCAGACGACCTCGCGGAGCTGATTGAAGCGCTCGATCTGAAGGATCTGACCATGGTTGGCCATTCAACGGGCGGCGGCGAAGTGGCGCGTTACATTGGCCGGCATGGAAACAAGCGTGTATCGAAAGCGGTGCTGATTTCTTCCGTTCCACCGCTGATGCTGAAGACGGATACGAACCCTGGGGGTCTGCCGCTTTCGGTGTTCGACCAGATTCGTGCGGGTGTGGCCAGAGATCGGTCGCAGTACTACAGAGACCTGAGCATACCCTTCTACGGATACAACAAGCCAGACGCAAAACCTTCTGAAGGCGTAAAGGACCAGTTCTGGCGCCTGGGAATGCAGTCTTCGATTATCGGATCATACGATTGCATCAAGGCCTTCTCTGAGACGGACTTTACCGAGGATCTCAAGAAGATGGAAGTACCGACGCTGGTTCTTCAAGGAGATGCCGATCAAATTGTTCCTATCGAGGATGCGTCGTACCTCACGGCCAAGATTGTCAAGAATGCAACCCTCGATGTAATTCCTGGTGCGCCGCATGGACTCTGCACGACCCATGCAGACATTGTGAACCAGCACTTGCTTGCGTTCCTGAAGAAGAACTAGGCAGGTCTGAACTGCATCCAGGCAGGAGGGCGGGTCCCCACCCTCCTGTTCTTTTTGTCCATTTTCGTAACTTCGCGTATGCATCGAGGCCAGGCAGACGCCCAGGGCCTGCTCTGCGTGATCGCTTTGCATTGGCTTGCAGACTCCAGCGGGCATGCCCACACGCGAGACACGCCGCCGATGCCTTTCTCGGCATGACGGCGGCGTGGCTTGTGCTCAGCGGACGACAGGTTGGCGTCAGGCTACAGAAGGAACGTAGGGGAAGGTCTTTCGCGGCTTGGACGTGACCGATTCCTTGCCGATCCCAAGCTGGATTGGAGTGTTCGCAGCAGTGGAAAACATAACATTGGGTGCGTTGTCGGTGAGGGAACGGCCGTTCCATTCGATGAAGCCAAGAGATGCCTGCGTGCCGACCTCGTACGGGAGCATGTTGGGGAACAAGCGGTGCGCAATTCTCTCGCCATAGGCCTGGGGATCTTCAGCAGTTCCATATGCGGCAACAACGGCTGCCATCTTCTTGGCGAGAGCCTCTCCCCACGTTGCGAAGTCGTCGGCCGGGCGGCCGGCATTGAGACTATTGCCGAGATCTTCGTTGTATTGCGCGAACAGCGGTGGGATCATCGGAAGACCTATGCGGTTGATCGAGCGCCACCCGCCGGCATCCGTGGCCAGCGTGGATACCGCCCACACGCCGATCTTCCGGTTATCGCCCGCACCGGCAAGCAACTCGCTATCTGGCAGCTCCAACACAATCGAATACACAGTCTGCCCGGCAAAGAAATTCTTCGCTTGACTCGTATCCCAGCCGGCCAGGTTCACAACGGTGCCGTCCTGGAAAGCGTGACCCACCGCGTGCAGCACGGTTGGCTCAATCCAGAACGGGTCACCGGCATGGCCGGCCCAGGCATGCACACCAGATGGCCCGGTAACGGTCTCGTCTGTTGTTCCCTGCGCGAGGACTGTGCCCTGTGCGTGCGGATCGACAGCATCTGCTCCCCGGATGGAACGTACGGTATAGCGCTGCTTCCCGTGCTCGTCGCGCTGATCGAACGTGAAGCGGTAGGTCACCTCTTCAACAGCATCGCCATTGAGATCGACCTTAAATTCGTACACGCCCTCCGGATGGTAGCCGGGAACTGTGGGCTTCCCAAGAGAGTGGCAGACGTTGATCACGAAAGCTGTGCCGAACTGGCCGCGGAATACGTAGAGATCGGTGATGTCAAGACGAACGTCCTGGCGAGCGATTGGTGAGTCGAGATGGTGAGACATGATTTCTCCTTTGCTGTTTGCGGAATGTGAGTTGAGCTTGCCCTCGATCAATAGAGCCGAGGCGGCCCGTGGCAGACTCATTCCCGCCGCTATAACTGCTCCGCCAATAAGAGCTCTCCGGCGCGACATATCCGTGCTCTTGTTTGTCGTTGCCGCGGAAACATACATTGTGTCAATGGGTAGCATCTGAGTATGAGCCTCCTTCGATTGAAGAGAATCTGTAAGTGCGTCAGAGCGCACCAGAAATACTGCCGACCCGGAGCGTGGTATGGATGTTCGCTATCTGCATCAAGTCATAAACCCTCTTCGTGAGGCTCAAGAACTTGAGCTAATCTCAGCGGTGTTTAACCGAGGTGAAAGCTGAAATCGGATGTCCGTATGTGACGTCAGGCGAGATTCAGCAGTATCTTACGGAGCCCCCTCCTCAATTTGTCGCGTACCATTTCATGGATGGAGTAACGTGCCTTTTCAAGAGTGATCCGACCGTTTAAATCAATGACCAGCACTCCATTTAGCTTTCGGGTCTTCAGCTCCAAGCTCATGATCTGTTCTGCTTTTCGGCGCTCTCCGATTTGATCCAGGACATAGGGCCGCGACGCCGATCAACTAATTGCGAAGGATTGTTCAGTGGCTTCCAGGAATCTGCTTTCGGACAAAACGGTGCTTGACGACGCTCTAGTTGTGGGCCTCGTGATGCCCAGACGCTGCATCCGAGAGATGAGCGTGCTCCTCGGAAGTCCAAGGCGTGCCGCGGCCCCGCTGCGCCCGCTCAGAGTCCAGTTTGATTCGTTGAGAATGCGTTCAATATGCGCGCGCTCAGCGTCTGCGAGTGTGATCGGGTTCGAACGATGGGCCGCTGAGAGAAGATTATGCAACTCGATGGCGCGGGGAGAGAGCGTGCTGTTCGGGGATGTGATCATTGCCCTTTCTACGAAGTTCTGAAGTTCGCGTATATTACCTGGCCAGTGATGCTTCATCAGTTGTTCAAGGATGTCGACAGGAACACGATCGATCTGTTTGCCTAACCGGTTATTAAAATGATCCAAAAAATGTTGAAGGAGCAACGGAATATCTTCTTTGCGATCGCGCAGCGCAGGAAGCATTATTGTGAAAACGTTCAAACGATAATAGAGATCGGCACGGAACTTCTTATCGTTTACCATTTCCTGCAGATGGAGGTTTGTTGCGGCGACAATGCGAACATCCACGTGCATGGAGCGCGTACTTCCAAGCCGTTCGAACTGCTGCTCCTGAAGAACACGGAGCAGCTTTGGCTGCAGTTCTAGAGGAAGGTCTCCGATCTCGTCGAGGAACAATGTTCCTCCATGTGCGGCGTGAAAGCGCCCGACGGTCTGAGTGACAGCACCGGTGAAAGCCCCTTTCTCATGTCCAAAAAGCTCGCTTTCGAGCAGGGCGGCCGGAATCGCCGCACAATTGATTGCGACAAATGGTCGATGCCGTCGAGGCCCGTTATCGTGGATTGCCCGAGCGACCACTTCTTTTCCTGTTCCAGTTTCTCCCTGAATGAGAACAGCGCAATCGAGCGGGGCAATAATTTGAATATCGTCCATAACGTTGCGGAATGCTTTGCTTGAACCTATAAGCCTATCGAGATTCATGACAATGACCTCCCAACCGTGAATTACTGTTCTTGTTTAGCGTGCCTACAGCGAAAGACTTCTGGTTTGGTGAATGTTTTGCCCGAGATTGTGCCTTACGAAAGGGGCCGTAAAGCCGATTGCCTCGAATTTCCGGAGGCGGTTCCTTGGACCTCGAGTAGTGCCAGACATCCTACGGATTGAAACCATCGTAACTAGCGAACGTCTCGAAGCCAATTATCTCTTTGTATGTACGGCTTGTTGGGTGAGCCTATACAAACAGATAATGGTGATCTTTATTCCGACTACCTGAGTTCAATTTCAATCGTGGATGAGAACCGGTTGCAACACAGATTTGCAAAGGAAAACTTTCATGAAAGTAATCACATGACGGATTTACGCGGGAAGGCAACTCTTGTTACGGGTTCGGCGCGTGGCATCGGTAAGGCCATCGCTGAAAGACTTGAGTCACTCGGCGCGAATATTGTTGTGGACCATTCGAGCCACAGAAAGAACGCACGTGTGACGGTGGAGAATATAAGAAAACAGAGCGTGCGGGCTCTTGCCATTAAGGCGGACATCACCAAACTGCTGAATTGAGGCGCTGTTGTCAGTTGCACTTCAGGAATTTGGAAAGTTGGACATGGTGGTTGCCAACGCCGGAAGGAAATCGTCGATCTGCCAATCGTGAATTCTACAGAAGCCGAATTTGACCGAAGCTTTGCGGCCAACGGTATCCTAGTTAATCTATAAAAGACCGCGTTCCCGCAGATTCTTGAGAATCGGTGTGCGAATCGTCTGCATCCAAATCACACGCAAAGAAAGAGAAATGGGAATGAATACGTTCACTAAGAAGGATGGAACCTCGATCTACTGCAAAGACTGGGGAGCGGGACCGGGGTCTTGTGTTGCACCTTTCGAAGGCCGAGCCTCTTCGGAAATCGAATTGATGAAACCGATCGACGTACCTGGTCTCTGAAACAGATCGGATCATGAGAGACCTCAGTACAATGGAAACCAGCGGCAAGATTGCATCACTTCCCTCATCTTGTGCGCCAGTGTTTCTTAGGCTCAGCCGAGTTAGACCCCTGCACGCTTACCGGGAGAAGAAGCGAAATGAAAAGGCTCATCATTCTTGTCACATCATGTATCGTTGCATTCGGACTGCTGCAATTGGTGCGCCCCAGCATTCCGATCGAGTTCACGACAGCCGAATTGCAGGTTCCTCCTGAAGTGCGGAACGTTCTGGAAAAAAACTGCTACAGCTGTCACTCGAGTCAGCGACGCCTTGCATGGTTCGACGAATTAGTGCCGGGATATTGGCTGGTGCGCCACGACATTCTGACAGCTCGCGAGCATCTGAACTTCTCGACGCTGGGTTCAAAGCCGCCCGCCGTGCAAAGGGCCACGCTCTATGAGGCCGTCAATATGATCCAACTCGGTGGCATGCCTCTGCCGAGCTTCAAGATGCTGCATCCAGAAGCGAACGTGACACCCGAAGAACTGGCCATCCTGAAGACGTATCTCGCGCCGTGGAGCACCCCACCGGCTCAATCCGCGAGCACCTCAGCAGCGGGCAGCGCGCCGGCCAATACATCGGTGGCGGCTGCGGCCACAGCAACTCCCACGCCTATAGTGCTGACGTCGGTGCAGCCCGAATTCAATGGATTCGCATTCGATTATAACTTCGAAGGCTGGAAGCTCCTGAGCACGACAGATCGAGGGGACAATAATACCTTCCGATTTATCCTCGGAAATGATATCGCCGTAAAAGCCGCGCAGTCCGGGGACATTAGCCCGTGGCCCGATGGAGCGCGCCTGGCAAAAATTGCGTGGCAACAGGAGCTTGGACCGGACGGACTGATACATCCGGGCAGGTTTGTTCAAGTGGAGCTGATGCTCAAAGATGCTCGGACCTACAAAGATACCGAGGGTTGGGGTTGGGGCCGTTGGAGGGGACTCGATCTGAAGCCCTACGGAAAAGACGCTCAATTTGTGACCGAGTGTACGAGTTGCCATCTGCCGGTGCATGGCAACGACTATGTTTATACGCTGCCGATCACAACGGCGAAGGTCAACGGAGACGAGATCGTCAACAACGAGGCCGCTGCGCTTCCATCGAGCCTTCCCTACCAGCCGCTCGGTTGGAGCGCAATCACTATGTATGCCGATTCAAGGACACATACAACCGCTACCCTCTTTGGCAACGACATCGCCATGCGGACGGTACAGTTCCGTAACCCGATGCCGTCTGCCGCGGCAGGGTCTGATTATGCTGCCGGCGCGGTGTTGGCGTTGGTCACCTGGGTTCAGCGCGATGACCCGCATTGGTTTGGAGGGCGTGTACCACAGAAGCCTCTGGCCGTAGAGTTTCTCCAGCTGAGTCCTTCTCAAACAGAGAAATATTCGCGCTATGATGGTGCGGGACAACTCCAGAATCAGACAGGCACGCATACAGCGTTGCAGCGAACGAACTTCATGCTCGGCCTTGCACCCGCGCAGATGCCTTAGCGTTGCGTCACAGAAATACGTGAACATAATCTTGAGAGTGTTGTAAAAGTGCCCTTCTCATTCCGAGGCTCAGGCTTCACTGCGGAGCTATCGAAAGGCTGTCACCTTGGGTGGTTTCCGCAGGAGACCGATTGCGGGTTAACATCTTCCTGAATGGACAGTTTTACTATTAAACTGGATTCCCGGCCGCAAGGGATGCGGTCCAAGACTGGAGAGAAGAATGAAAGCGATCGCATTCACCCGTCCACTACCGATCGAGGCTCAGGACTCACTCGTGGAGTTGGATCTACCCCAACCGGAAATCGGACCACGGGACTTATTGGTAAATGTGAGGGCGGTTTCAGTCAATCCGGTGGATACGAAAGTGCGGGGTGCACGACATCAAGGGACGGCTTCGAGTAACACCGGGAAACCGCGGATACTTGGCTGGGACGCTGCGGGTGTGGTGGTCAGCAAAGGAGTCGCGGTCAGCGGGTTCGAAGTGGGAGATGAGGTGTACTACGCCGGAGAGTTGGATCGTCCAGGTTCGAACGCGGAGTTCCAGGCCGTGGATGAGCGGCTTGTCGGACGCAAGCCGAAATCGATCGGCTTTGCCGAGGCCGCCGCGCTGCCGCTGACGAGCATCACGGCCTGGGAATTACTGTTCGATCGACTTGGCGTTCGCGAAGGCGAGAGCGGCGTGTCTTTGCTGGTAAGCGGAGCGGCCGGCGGTGTGGGCTCGATTCTCGTACAACTGGCTCGTCGGCTCACAGGACTGACTGTGGTTGCGACTGCCTCGCGACCGGAAACGGTGGAATGGGTGAAAGAGATGGGTGCTCACTACGTGATCGATCACACCAAACCGCTTGCAGAGCAAGTGGACGGACTGCCCTTGGCGCCGGTGAAATATATTGCCAGCCTGACAGCGACCGCGCGGAACTTTGCTCAACTGGTTGAGGTTTTGGCCCCGGAGGGAAAACTGGGTCTCATCGACGACCCGGAAACGCTCGATGTGGTGCCGCTCAAGCGGAAGACGGCGTCGCTCCATTGGGAGTTCATGTTTGCACGCTCGATGTGGCAAACGGCGGACATGGGCGAGCAGGGACGCTTGCTGAGCCGGGTAGCGGACCTGGTGGACCAAGGCGAACTCCGCTCAACCCAAACGCAGACATTCAGCCCCATCAACGTCGAGAACCTGAAGAAAGCCCACGCACTCGCCGAGAGCGGCAAAGCAATCGGTAAGGTGACGTTGAGCGGATTCTGACATTGCTTGCGGTCCGATGCGAGAGCTGGTGCGGCGCTTCGAACGCGGGAATGTCGCAGAGGATGCGGCGACGCCCAGTTACATAGATCAAAAAACAGGTGTCAGATAAGTGGTCGTCACGCGTACCGAAAGAGCGCCTTGAATCCATAATCCATGTGCTGCTGTATGTGGCAATGGAACAGGGATAGGCCGGGTTGGTCGGCGGTGAAATCGACGATAGCGCGGCCATAATACGGGACAACGACGGTATCTTTGAGAATGCCGGCGGTCTTTTTGCCGTTGATCTCGGCCAGTTCCCACAGATGGCGGTGCAGGTGCATGGGATGAGCATCACCGGTGCGGTTGCGCATGATGAGCCGATAGCGCGTGCCCTGCTGCAGCACGATCTCGCGCTCATGAGGATAGGGCTTGCCATTCACCAGCCAGAGGTTGAACTTGCCCGCTCCACCTGGAATCTTGGTAAAGATCAGCTCAATGGTTTCTTGCGGAACTGGTGAGCTTGAGCCGGTCGCCCCGGGACTCGCCGTCCCAAAAACAGTGTAATCCCAGCGGGCTTTCGATGGATCGATCCATTGTGGCTGACGATGCTGCCCCGCGTACTCGACCGCGACCCCAAGGCCTGACTCGCGAATCATCTTCTCTGTCGAGCCGAGAATCCAGACGCCGGGATTGTTCATCTCGACCACCACATCGATGCGTTCGCCCGCGCCGAGAAAGATGGAATCGAGTGTCTGTGGCGCCGGAACGGGGTTTCCGTCGAGGGCGATCACCTTCATCTTGTGGCCGGAAAATGCAATGCGCCGGTTCTCGATTGCGCTCGCGTTCAGAAAATGAATCAGCAGCCGCTGGCCTTCGCGAACGCGGATCGGCTCGCCGGAGCCAAGCGCCTTGTCGTTGAAGGAGTAGGTCATGGAACCGACCTCCAGGCCGCCGGGATCCGTGTTCAGCGTGGCCGGCTTTTCCAGCAGCGGACCATCGTGGGTGTCGTCGTCATCGTCATCCATTGTGCCGGTAAAAAAAGGTTCCCAATCGCGCAGGGACAGGAACAGCTCCTGATCGTAGTGGCCGGGATCATTGCCGGCGTCGACGTAGACGAAGCCGAATTGGCCGGTATATGCGCCCTTGTGCAGATCGTCCATAGCCATGGCATGCGAGTGGTACCATCGCGATCCAGCCGGACCGGGCTTGAATCGCAAACGGTGCCGACCGTGCGGGGGCACCAGCGGCGAACCTTCCTCTTCCGTGCCGTCCACCTCGGCGGGAATGAGCATGCCGTGCCAATGGACAAGCTCAGGCGTATCGGTTTCGTTGATTACATCCACCGATATCGGCTTGCCCTCCCGCATGCGCAGCACAGGGCCCGGCGCCGTGCCGTTATAGCCGATGGTCGATAGAATGTGGGAGGGGTCAAGCTCGACGGTCACCGGGGCGATGCGGAGCGTATAGTCTGCGTCACCGCTCGGCTGTGTGCCTGCCGGAGACATCCCCATCCCGGCCTGCGCCAGAAGCGGCATCCGCGTCGCTCCCGTCTGTGCCAGGGCCATGCCGCCGAGTTTTAGCAAATCACGCCGTCTCACAGTTGTGCCGGCCTCATTTCGTGAATTATGCCGCTCCTGCGGCGGTCATCCTTCCCTGCATGGTCTCACGCTTAAAATGGCCAGGACAAGCGACCGCATGGAAAGCCGCAAAAGGCGCTGATTCTGCAAGGATCGCAACCAAGTACGTGGCTCTTCCGTCTAACCTGCAAGCGTCTGGTGCTCTCGCGTACATTCCCCTTCCGCGGAGGTTCCCCCTATGAAGCTCGGGCACGTCGCACTGGCGACCTTGGCGGTAGTGGGCTGTAGCGTCGGGTTGTCGGCATTCCAGCGTACGGCGGACTTCGGGTTCGGCAACGACGACTCGCCATCGAATGTGAAGGCGGAGTTCTACTGGTCGCGCCTCGCCTATACCTCGGACATGGAGAGCTTTGGCGGCTATAACGGGGGCTTCCGTGGATGGAGTGCGTGGTCGCGCGACTATCCCAAGGCCGACCGCCAGTTTCTTATCGCCATGCACCGCCTCACGCGTATTGACGGCCGGCCAACCGAACAGGTAGTTCGGCTCGATTCCGATGAGATTTTCAACTACCCGTGGATTTACGCGGTCCAGGTGCAGAGGTGGTCGTTCACCGATGCCGAGGCGAAGCGTTTGCGCGAGTATTTGCTGAAGGGCGGCTTTCTGATGGTGGATGACTTCCACGGCACGGAGGACTGGGAGAATTTCATGAATGGGATGCGGCAGGTGTTGCCTGACCGGCCTGTCGAGGATCTGCAGAGCAACGATGAAATCTTCCACACACTCTACGATATAGATGACAGAATGCAAATACCCGGCGAGCAGTGGATTCGCACCGGCCGCACTTACGAGAAAGATGGCTATCAGCCCAAGTGGCGTGCCATCCGCGACGACAAGGGCCGCATTATCGTTGCCATATGCCATAACATGCATCTGGGAGACGCGTGGGAGTGGGCCGACGATCCGAACTATCCGGAAACCTTTGCTTCCATGGCCTTCCGCGTGGGGCTTGATTATATCCTCTATGGCATGACGCATTAGGGGATGCATACGCGTTCAGGACTTTCGACATCCATGTTTCAGTTCCTTTTCAAGTACCCGAGTCCGGTCTTTACCAAAGGGCGATTCGTGCTGCTCGGCACGTGGCCTGCGTGGTTGCTGCCCGTGTTGATTGTGGCTGGCGCGGGGGGGCTCGCGGTTCTGATCGGCTGGCGATTGCGCGGCGCAGCGGGAATTCAAAACGCGTTGGGGCCGCGAAACTGGCGCGCATGGGTAGTCTGGGGATTGCAATCGGCAATGCTGGCGCTGGTGTTGTTGATGCTATGGCAGCCGGCAATGATGGTTGGCGAGTTGAGCTCGCGGCAGAACATCATCGCCGTGGTAGTCGACAACTCCCGCAGCATGAGCATTGCGGATAGTGACGGCAAGACGCGCGAGGCCGCGGCAATCCAAGCGCTTGAGGGGGGAGTTCTTTCCGGGCTGCGCGAGCGGTTTCAGACTCGACTTTATCTGCTGGGAAATAAACTCGCCCCTGTGGATGGACCGCAAGCGATTGTGCCAACGGAAACTGCCACACATATCGACGATGGCCTTAAGCAACTCGTCGCTGATACTTCGGATTTGCCGGTCGGAGCAGTGGTGCTGTTGACAGACGGCGCCAACAACACAGCGGGAATGAGCGGGCCGGGCATAGGCTCCGATACGCTGCAGGCGCTGCGCAACCGCCGCTTGCCGGTGCATACCATAGGATTCGGCAAGCAGCAGCATACGCGCGATGTGGAGATGGAAGACGTGAGCGTTGCCGCAAGCGCTCAAGCCAACGCGCGCATCGCCGCAACCATCAGCTTTACACAACACGGCTATGCCGGCCGGAAGGCGACGCTCACTGTCCGCGATGGCGACAAGACGCTGGTGGCGCGAGAAATAACGCTTACAGACGACGGTCGAATCCAAAGCGAGCCGCTCTTTTTCCCAATCGGCTCCGCAGGTGCAAAGAGCTTGGTATTCGGCGTCGTACCGCTCGCCGGGGAAGAAAATCTCGACAACAATGCGATGACGCGGCCGGTACTTGTCAGTGATGCAAAACGACGCATTCTGTATATCGAGGGCGAACCGCGCTGGGAGTTCAAGTTTATCCGGCGCGCGGAAGAAGACGACCCGACGGTGCAGCTGGTTTCGATGCTGCGCACCAGCGAAAACAAGATCTACCGGCAGGGTATCAGCGATCCGAGCGAGCTGGCGGACGGATTTCCCGTCCGGCCGGAAGATTTGTTTGATTATGCAGGCATCATCGTAGGCTCGGTCGATGCCGACTACTTTACGCCTCTGCAGCAGGAGTTATTGCGCGAGTATGTCGATCGCCGGGGCGGCGGCATACTGTTCCTTGGTGGCCGCTCGTCGCTGAGCGATGGAGCCTGGGGTGCGTCGAGCATGAACGAGTTGCTTCCGACTTTTCTTCCACCGGGGCGAAACAACTTCCATCGCAACCGCGCGACCGTGGAGTTGACCGCGGCTGGCGTGGACTCGCCGATTACTCGACTGCTCGACGACCCAGCGAAGAACGAAGAGCGATGGAAGAAACTGACCTATCTGGCCGACTATGAGGACGCTGGCTCTCCCAAGCCGGGCGCCACTGTCCTGGCGAATCTGAACGCGGGACCTCGCAAGTTGCCGCTCCTCATTATGGAAAATTACGGCCATGGCCGCACGGCGATCATGGCGACGGGCGGCACATGGCGCTGGCAGATGAGCGAGGCGCTGGGCGATCCGTCGCACGATCTTTTTTGGCAGCAGCTCTTGCGCTGGCTGGTGGCTGAGTCGCCTGGCCCCGTTGAAGCGTCGATGCCGGCGCGGACGCTGATGGATGAGGGCCGCGTGCAGTTGAAGGCGCAAGTTCGCGACCAGCAGTTTCAACCGGAAGTGGAAGCTCATGTCAGCGCCCGCATTGTTGGCCCCGATGGTTTGGATGCCCTGGTGGATTTGACGCGGGCGCAGGATTCGCCTGGCTTGTTTCAGACGGAATGGACGGCCGAGAAACCTGGAACCTACCTCGCGGAAGTGACGGCGGAATCCGCAGGCGATCGTCCTCAGGAACTGGGCCGTGATGTGTTGACATTTCAGCGCGAAGACGGCGTCGCGGAAAACTTCCACACTGAACAGAATCGTCCTCTCCTGGAGCAACTCGCATACGACACAGGAGGGCGCTTTTGGGAACCTTCTGAGCTGAAAAATCTGCCGCGGGACATTTCCTATTCCGAAGCAGGAATTTCCGTCCGCACCACCAAGGAACTGTGGGATATGCCGATCGTTTTCCTTGTGCTTCTTGGCTTGCCAACTACCGAGTGGCTGCTGCGCCGCAAGTGGGGGGTGATATGAAGCGCGCTCTGCTGTTGGCGTTTGTGTGTGTGCTCGTTATGCGGGCGCGCGCCGCGTCGTACTACGTGGTCGTCGCCGGACTGGGCGGCGAATCGGACTATGAGCAGCGCTTTACCGCGGCGGCGAAGGATCTCGACAAGATTTTCAAGGCCTCAGGTGCAACGGCGCACGTGTGGACGCTGACTGGCGCACAAGCCACGGCCTCGAAGTTGAGGGAGACGCTTGACGAGGTGGCGCGCGATGCCAAAGCTGACGACGACTTCGCACTCATCCTCATCGGCCATGGTTCTTTCGACGGCGTTGAATACAAGTTCAATCTCGTGGGGCCGGATTTGACGGCATTTGAGATAGCGGCAATGTGCGACCGCATAGCTGCCCGGCGCCAACTGGTCGTCGATGCCACCAGCGCGAGCGGCGGCGCGGTGCAGCCTCTTGAGCGGCCGGGGCGCGCGGTTATCGCTGCGACCAAGTCGGGCACGGAAAAGAACGCGACAGTCTTCGCACGCTACTGGGTTGAAGCGCTCGAAGATCCGTCTGCCGACACGGACAAGAGCGATTCGATCAGCGCCATGGAGGCTTTCACTTATGCAACGAAGAAGACCGCGGAGTTCTACGACTCCCAGAAGCGGCTGGCTACAGAACACGCAGTGTTTGATGACGTTGGCTCCGGTGAAGCGGTGCGTGAGGCCACAAATGGACAGGGCCTGCTCATGTCCAACTTCATTGTGCTGCGCCTGGGCACAAGCCAGCAGGCGGCGAACGATCCGGCGAAGCACGCGTTACTTGCAAAAAAGGAAGAGTTGGAGCAGAAGATCGACACGTTGAAATACCAGAAAGCTGCCATGGAATCGCAGGACTACAAGAAGCAATTAACCGAAGCGCTGTTGGAACTTGCGAAGGTTCAAGAGGAGCTGGACAAATGAAGCGCAGGGTCTCCATCCTCGCATTCCTGCTGGCCGCAGTTGTATCTGCGCACGGCGTTGTGCCTGCGGACTGCTGGACGCTGCGTAAGCACGGGCATCGCTCAGAGGCGCAGGCATGCTTCGATGGGCTGACGAGAAGCTCCGATGCATACGCGCGCGCGGAAGGCTTTTGGGGGCTGGAGGACTGGGACCGGGCGAACGAGCAATTCCGCGTTGCCACACAATCTCCGAACAGCATTGCGAGTTACAAAGTGCGCTGGGGTCTTCTGCTCCACGAGAGATTCAACGATGGCGAAGCAGCCGATCTCTTTCGGGAAGCTTTGGAGAAGGAACCATCGAATGCCGAAGCATATCTTGGGCTGGCCAGAGTCTCTTCGGATGTGTTCGATGGGAAAGCGGCGGAGTATGCGGCGAAGGCCATCGAGTTCGATCCAAAACTGGCCGAAGCACATGAGTTCCTGGCCGACCTTGCCTTGGCGAATGACGACCGCGATGCAGCCAGTGCAGAGGCAGACAAGGCAATTGCGCTTGCGAACGATGCGCTGGATGCTATGGCGGCCCATGCCGCGCTCGACCTCATCGCCGACCGCTCTCCAAACGAGTGGTTCGCAAAGATCGCGGCGATCAATCCAGGCTATGGCGAGGGCTACACCCGCGTGGCGCGTCAGCTCGAGATGCACTACCGCTACGAGGGCGCTGTTACATATTACCGCAAGGCAATAGAGGCCGACCCGCGCCTGTGGGCGGCACATTCGGCGCTCGGCATCGATCTCATGCGGCTTGGCAAAGAAGATGAGCCGCTCAAAGAACTGGAGCTGAGTTATAACAATGACTATCGCGACGCCGCAACGGTGAACAGCTTACGACTGCTGGATAGTTATAAGAACTTCGTGACCTTTCGTGACACTACGACGATCCTGAAGCTGAACAAGACAGAAGCGGAATTGTTGCTGCCGTATATGCAAGCGGAATTGCATAAGATTCTCGCGACCTATGAGAAGAAGTACAAAATGAAGTTACCGGGCCCGGTGCAGGTGGAGGTCTATCCGGATCACGAGGATTTCGCAGTACGTACCTCTGGTATGCCTGGGCTGGGTGCCCTCGGCGTTACGTTCGGCGAAGTCGTGGCAATGGACAGTCCCTCAGCCCGCAAGCCTGGCGACTTTAACTGGGGCGCAACGCTATGGCATGAGATGAGCCACGTCTTCATTCTTACAGCTACGAATCATCGCGTGCCGCGTTGGTTCACTGAGGGACTGGCAGTGCATGAGGAAGGTGAGCGCTCAGCGGAGTGGAGAAACAATCCTACTCCGGAGGTGCTGGTCGCCATTCGCGATAAGAAACTGCTGCCGGTGGACAAACTCGATCGTGGTTTCGTTTATCCCGAATATCCGTCCCAGGTGATCGTCTCTTACTTCCAGGCCGGGAGTATCTGCGACTTTGTGAAGGCCAAATGGGGAGAGGAAAAACTCCTCGATATGGTCCACTCCTACGCGAAGTTATTGACGACGCCGCAGGTGGTGCAACAGGACCTGGGGCTTGCATCCGCGGAATTCGATAAACAGTATCTCGCATGGCTCGATAGTAGGTATGGCGCGGAGGCCGCGCGCTTCGACGAATGGCGCGCAAAGTTGAAGACGCTGGTTGCAGCAGCGGAACAGAAGCAATACGATAAAGTGCTGCAACAAGGGCCCGCAATACTAGCGATGTTTCCCGAGTACGTGAGCGATGCAAATGTCTACGAGTTAATGGCCGATGCGGATAAATTCGTGGGAGATGCGAGGTCTGAGGCTGCAGTGCTGATTGAATACGAGCACGCGGGCGGCCAGCAGCCTGCGTTGCTGAAGCGATTGGCGACACTGGAAGAAACTGGTGGAAAAGAGTCTGAGGCAGAAGCCACGCTGGAGCGCATTAATTACATCTACCCGGTCAAGGACGAGGAATTGCATCGGCGGATTGGCGACCTGTTGTACGCCGAGAAGAACTACGATGGCGCAATCCGCGAATACGGCGCTCGAGTGGCGTCAAACCCTTTGGACAAGGCCGGCGCGGAGTTCAATCTTGCGCAGGCATATTATGCTTCGGGCCAGAAAGACAAGGCTCAGGAGAGTGTGCTGGCCGCGCTTGAGACTGCTCCTGGCTATCGGCCGGCGCAGAAATTGCTTCTGGAATTGCAACAATTGCCCGCAAAATCGAATTGAGAACAAGAAAGGAAATCGATGGCTTCTTTTGCCGCGTCGAATCCGGATGTCGAACAACTCCAGCAGCATATTGAGCGCTTCCATCGAGTGCGAGAGGGAATCGTGAAGCAGGTGCGCGAGGTGATCGTGGGTCAGGACGAAGTGCTTGACCAGGTGCTGATCGCTCTTTTCGTCGGCGGCCATTGCCTGTTGACCGGCATGCCCGGCACGGCGAAGACCCTTATGGTGCGGACTATAGCTGAAGCGCTCGGATTGCAGTTTCGGCGCATCCAGTTCACTCCGGATCTTATGCCCTCCGACATCACTGGCACCGACATCATTGAAGAGGATCTGACCACCGGCCATCGTAAGTGGACATTCGTCGAAGGGCCGATTTTCGGGAATATTCTTTTGGCTGACGAAATCAACCGCACGCCGCCGAAGACTCAGTCCGCGCTGCTGGAAGCGATGCAGGAGCACTCATGCACCGTGCGCGGGCAACTCTACCGGCTGCCTGAGCCGTTCTTTGTCCTGGCGACGCAGAACCCGATCGAATTGGAAGGCACATACCCGTTGCCGGAAGCGCAACTGGATCGCTTCCTGTTCAACTCGATCCTTGAATATCTGAGCGCCGAAGACGAATTGAAGGTCGTAGACATGACGACTGCGACGCGCATTACAAAGATTCAGGCAGTGACTTCGGCCGAGGATCTGCTCGATTTTCAGCGGTTGGTGCGGATGGTGCCTATCGCTGAATCGCTTGCAAAATACGTTGTGAGCCTGGTGCGCGCAACCCGGCCCAAGAGTGATAACGCGCCGGAATTCGTGAAGAAATATGTGCACTACGGAGGCAGCACGCGCGCGGCTCAGTTTATCGTTCTGGCCGCGAAGGCGCGGGCTCTGTCCCGCAAACGCTATCACGTAACATACGACGACATAACGTCGGTTGCGGTGCCGGTGCTGCGGCATCGCGTTCTGTTGAATTTCCATGCTGAGTCTGACCGCATTGATACGGACGAGATACTCAACCAGCTGATTGCGCATGTGCCACGCCAGAAGGAGGGTTGATGCAACGGTTCCTCGATCCAACGGTGTTGGCCGGCATTTCCTCGCTGGACTTGCTGGCAAAGACGGTAGTGGACGGCTTTGTGGCTGGTCTGCACCGCTCGCCGGATTTTGGCTTCAGCCAGGAATTCGCCGAGTACCGCGCATACGTCCCAGGAGACGATCTGCGACATGTGGACTGGAACCTGTTTGCCCGCACCGAGCGCTGCTACCTGAAACGCTATCGCGGCGAAACGAATAGCCAGCTCACGGTGCTGCTGGATGCGAGCAATTCAATGCAATATTCTTCCGGACCTACGAAGAAAATGGACTATGCACGCTTTATTGCGGCTTCGCTCTTTTACCTCGCAATCCGGAATCAACGCGATGCTGCGGGCCTGATCGTTTTCGATGACGAGGTACGTGACTACGTGCGGCCATCCACGCGGCAGGGGCAACTCGCGCGCCTCTTTGCGGCTTTGGAGCGGGCCGAACCGCACGCCCGCACTGATATTCAAAAGCCGCTGCGGCATTTCCAGGAGCTTCTGCACCGGCGCGGTATTGTCATTGTGATTTCAGACTTCTACGAGGACCCTACAGAGGTGGTGCGTGCGATTGAACCGATGCGTTTCCATGGCAACGAGGTGTTGCTGTTCCACATTCTCGATCGGCAGGAGATACGGCCGGAGTTGAAAGGATCGGCGATCCTGATCGATCTCGAAACCGACGAGAGGATCGAAGTAGTTCCCGAATATGCGAAGACTGCGTATCGAGCGAAAGTAGATGCGCACATTGAGCAGCTTCGCTCGCGCACGCGTGCGGCAGGCATGGATTATCAACTGCTGGTAACCGATCAACCACTCGACGAGTCGCTTCGGGAATATCTATCGCTGCGTCAGGCGGCGCACTGATGGGTTTCCTTGCGCCATGGTTTCTGGGCGGCCTGGCGGTGCTGGGCGTGCCGGTATTTGTGCATCTTCTGCGGCGCCATGTAACCACGCCGCAGCCGGTAAGTTCGCTGATGTTCTTCGAGCGCGGGACCCAGAGCTCAATGCGGCACCGGCGGCTGAAGTACCTGTTGTTGTTCGCGCTGCGCTTTGCATTTGTGCTGATGATTGTGCTCGCATTCGCGAATCCATTTGTGCGGCGGGCCGCGGCGGACGCTAACGGGCGTTTACTGCTGATCGTGTTGGATCACTCCTTTAGTATGCGGGCGGGAACGCGATTTACCGATGCCAAAGAACAGGCACTCGCGCTTCTGTCAGCAAAGCCGCACACCCAGAAGGCGCAGATCATGGCTCTCGGTGGGCAACTCGAAGTGCTGACGCAGCCCATCGCCGAAGAGGCACAACTGCGCTCCGCGCTGGAGAGCATTGAGGCGGGCGATGAGCACGGAAACTTCGGCGACCTCGGACGCGGCATTCAGCCGCTGGGCAATACGATCCGTGGGCCAATCGATCTCCACTTGTTCAGTGACATGCAGCGCACTGCCATGCCCGCAAACTTCGCCGACATGGTGCTGCCAGCAAATGTGACTCTTGTATTGCATCCTGTTGCGAAGGGCGCAGCGCCGCCGAACTGGACCGTCGAAAGCGTGGATGCGCCATCTGAGCTTTCCGATCCAAAGGACCCAAGGCGGTCGCGTGTGAAGGCTGTGGTCGCGGGTTTCGGTACCCCGGCAGCGGTGAAAACGGTATCGCTCGTGGTGAATGGAAAGAGCATTGCGACGCATAAAGTGAACGTCCCGGCCAACGGGCGCGCAACCGTCGAGTTTGCGCCGCTCGATGTTGGATATGGATTCAACCGCTGCGAGGTTCGGATTGGCAATGGAAGCGGGGGCGGTGATGATTTTCCCGCCGACGATACAAGCGTCTTCGCGGTTCGACGTTCCGATCCTGAGCGTGTGCTTTTCGTGCATGGCGCGAACGATCTACGTTCCGCGGCCTACTTCGGCGCCGCTCTCAATGCCGTGGCACGGGCGTCATTCGTGCTGCAATCCGTGAATGCGGAAGAGACTACAGACATCGATCCGTCGAAATACGCCTTTGTGGTTTTATCGGATGCGGTGATTTTGCCTGCAATCTTTGAGCACACGCTCCAGTTCTATGTCGCAAAGGGCGGCAGCGTGCTGATTGCGCTTGGCACCAGTGCAGGGCATGGTGCGCGGATTACACTGTGGGGCGGTAATGTTCAGGACGTGCATGATTACGCGCGCATCGGGAGTCCGGCAACCATCGGCCAGGTGGACTTTTCGCATCCAGTTCTCGAGCAGGCGCAGCCAGTGCGCGACAACGGCGGATGGGAGGAGATCAAAATCTTCTACGCCGCGGTGGTCGACGCGGGGCAGGCGCGAGTGGCGGCGAAGCTAAGCGATGGTACACCATTGCTGCTTGACAAGCCGCTGGGTGAAGGGCACCTGCTGCTGTTCACGTCGGGGTTTGACAACCTCACCAACGATCTCCCATTGCATCCGGTTTTTGTGGCGTTCGTCGATCGGACGGCGCGGTACCTTTCAGGGAGCGAGCGGCTGAGCGGATCGCGCCTGGTGGATTCGTTTGTGCAACTGCACGCGACGGGTCAGGCGGAGGGAACGTCGGCGAATGTAGAGGTAATCGATCCCGATGGCCACAGGCCACTTTCGTTGAGCGAGGCGCGTACTGCCGAGACGATTCGACTACAGCGAGCGGGCTTCTATCAGGTTCGATTTGCGAACGGACGCGACGCGGTCATTGGAGTGAACCCCGACCGGCGCGAGTCGGATCTGCAGCCAGTGACAGAGGATGTGCAACAGCTTTGGAGCGAGAGTTCCGCGGGCGGAGCGGCGGCGCAGACGGCCGACGCAAAGCAAGTGGTATTGAAATATCAATCCATCAGTCTGTGGTGGTACGTTATGCTGCTTGCATTGGCGTTGGTGATTGCAGAGTCGGCGCTCGCCAGCGGCTATATGGGCACGCGGCGGGAGGAGATATGAGCAAGCAGAGCGAGCTCAATTCCTATATTGCGGGGCTGCAGCAGAGGCTGCGGATGGGAACGTGGTTGCGTGGCGCGGCCATCTTTTTCGCAACTGCGCTCACGATCACAATCGCGCTTGTGCTGGTGCTCAACCACTTTGCTTTTCCGGCGCATGGAGTTACGGGAGCGCGCTGGGCGCTGTTGTGTTCACTTGCAGCGACAGCAGCATTCGGCATTGCATTGCCGCTGATTCGGCTCACGCGCTCGAAGACCGTGAGCCAAGCTGAAGCCGCAAATCCTGAGCTAGAGCAGCGGTTGACGACATTCTATGAGGGCGATCGCAAGCGCTTTGATTCGCTTCAGGCTGATCCGTTTCTGGAATTACTGGCCGCCGATACGCTGGCACTTACCGAGAACGTGCCGGCCTCTTCAATGATTCCGGATAATCGTCTGTTTGCGCTCGGAGGCGCGGGGCTGGCCTGTCTCAGCGTGCTGGTGTGGATGATCGCGGCCGGTCCGGGCTTCCTGGGATATGGAGCCTCGCTGCTTTGGAC
>Ga0302319_10008462_pt1 | contig 19998 bp, 24 predicted proteins | sample Bog_T0_2_FD_203319 | JGI IMG/M metagenome (GOLD analysis project Ga0302319, IMG submission 203319) | Peat permafrost microbial communities from Stordalen Mire near Abisko, Sweden - Bog_T0_2 | ecosystem: Environmental > Terrestrial > Soil > Wetlands > Peat | place: Sweden: Abisko, Stordalen Mire... | reverse complement strand
CTCTGCTCAGCGCCGGGCCCAGTGAAGGCCCGCACGCGCGACCTATTCAACATTTTCTGCCTCTCGCACTTCGGATTTTGAGACGATGCCCGCCGCGATCGCCGCGGCAGTCAAATCGCCGACCGTGGCACCGCGCCCCATGAATTCACACATGGGAAGCGGCACCTGAAACTCGACGTCGACCTGTCGGAGCAGCGCTTCGACGCGCTGATCGAGGGCAGCCTTGCGGATCTCGGTAAGTGTTACGTCACGGCAGAGACGGCGCCACTCTTCCCCGTGCTCTTCGGCCCAAACGACGGCCGCGCCGGCGCGCACGATCAGTTCTTTGTCATCCAACGTTTTCAGGACAATGTCGATTCCGCGGCGTTCCCGATGAAGTTCACGCTCCCGCGAGATCAACGGCGGCAGGGATAGCGATAGCGTGCCAGGCGCGGCGCCCCCTATCAGCCGCTGTGCATGATCGCGGGCCGCCCTCTCGTCTTCGTCAAGAGGTTGGAAGGCCGTGGAGACACTCCCGCCGACCTTGAGCGCTAGGGCGCAGATTGCGGCCAATTCCTGGGTAATAATTTCGCGGCGCGCCAGCAGCGGCGCCCGGAGGCGTTCGATTTCCGCCTTCATTTCGGCGTTCAGCGCGGCGTTGCTTGATCGTTTGGTTGCCATGGTCGCAACCTAGGAGGGTTTTCGGCCCCCAACCGGACAGTGTCCGATTTTCTCTTTACGCCACCGGCGAAGTGATCGCGCGAGACTTTCGACCTCAATCGGATCGCGCCGGTCGACAGCAAAAGCACGCGCGACCAACATTGGAGCTTCCCGACTTCGGCCTTCCTCTTCAAGCCGGCTCATTTCCGCCAGCATCCGTTCGCGCCGCGCCAGGGCGTCAATTTGTTTTTTCTCCCTGGGCGTAACACCGCGCGCGCCGTCAACGCTCATCGCCGCGGCCGCAGATGCTACTGCCTTCGTGACGGTGGCCTGGCGCGCAACCAGCGCCAACGCCGATGACTGAAGCGACGCCTTAACGGTGCTGTCCTTGCCCGCGCGCCGACGATCTTCACCGGCTTCGACGCCAATGCGCTGAGCAAGATGCAAATTTGCATCTTGCTCGCCCAAGTCTATCGAAGCGACGCCAGCAGGGGCGCGCGCGAAGCGAGCGTCCACTACATTCAAGGCCTGGATGATTATGTCGGTGGACCTTGTGTCTTTCGACACCGCCGCCAACGCGCGCCGAAGGGCATCGCTCATTGGCGCCGAATTTCGCTGGGCAGTGGCCATCCCTGAGCATCGACCACATGCATTTCACAGATCAGCGCGACGGCGGCGGGGTCACCCTGGGCTGCCTTTGCATACAGGGCGACCTGCAATTCCCCCATCTCACGCGCCACGGCGTGCTTTTGCTCCTTGGGCTTGGCTGGGGCGCTTGCCATCAGTGCCTCGTTCCAGGGCACGCGAGCAATGCCGATATACCGGGATTATCGAACATCGTCGCAGCCACCATAAGCAGCAGGGAATCCGTGTCGCCACCGAGCGCTCTGTGGTTAAGGCGTACGATCGCCGCAACCGTCCATTTTCGCCGTCCTCGCGCCAGCTCGCGACCATATCGCTGGCGAAGCCGTGCGGGTGTGGTGCTCAGGCGCCACGCAATCTCGCCTGGCGCAACGAAGCCGGCCCAGAATTCCACGACGCGCTTGCGCAGATCCTCACGCTCGTCGTCGTCGAAAAGGTGTATCGATTCCATGTCAGTTCTCTTTCTGGCGATCTGGGTTAAAATCATCCCAGATCGTGTTCGAAAACGCCGATTTTGAACCCAGCTGCGCCGCGGCCTTTTTACCGAGTCGCGAGGGCGCCCGCTGTTCTGGCGGCGCCGCCGGCGCACCTGGTGCAGCGCTGATCGATTCCAGCGACCGGTTCGCCGGGACGCTGCCGCCATCGCCCGCGGCGTCGAACCGCAGCAGGACCTCAGCGCGCACGATCTCTCGCCCGTGTTCAAGCTCATGGGCGAAGACGGCTTTCAACTTTTCGAGGTCGAAGCCAAGAACCGCAGCGATTTTCTCCGGCGCCATCCCGTCAGCCACCAGAAGGGCGACGCTTCGCCTTAGCTTCGCCATGCGCTGAGCGGCTGTTGGCTTACGCTCGTCTGTTTGCTCAACGGCTTTGAGCTGCAACCGCGGGCGGCTCCGCGATCCGACTGGCCGTCCTGCGCCTTTCCTTTTTCCGCCACGCGGCATGTATGATTTCCTGTGCTGTCTGATTAAAAACACACGTCCTAAGAAAAAAATCTCTGCGTGTCCTCAATGTGTGGCTGTGCGCAAGGATGGGCTGGAATCCGAGACCCGTTACCCAATCGTCGGGCCGCTCTCGCGCTTGACGCGCTCTCGATATGTCTTTCGACCATGACATGGGCCACAACGAAGCTTCACATTGTTCTCGTCAAGCTCTGCGCCACCATCACGCCGCTCAATAACGTGGTCGCCATAGATGATCTTCCACGGACCGCGTGGTGTGCGGCAAGTGGGATCCTCGCATCGGCGTCCGCGCTTAGCGAATATGACTTCCAGAAGGTTGCGCCAGGGCCTGGAATAGTAAAACGGATCGCTGATCTTCTCTATTTCGGGCGTCTTCACCCGACGAATATCCAGAGTCGCAACGCGGGGCCGAAGGGTATGCAAGCGGGGCGGCTTGGTCATCGCTCCCTCTCCAGCCAATAACGCCTCGGCTCGGTAATCGCACGCTGGTGCCTCATCGCCGCCGGTTCCGCGCGCGCGGCAGCGACCAACTGGCTGATCGAGTTCGCGATCGCCGTTCGCGCTTCGGCTGTCGTGGCGCCGGCAAGCGATTTGATCGCAGCAATCAAAGCTTCGGCAAGGTTGGCTCTGCCATTGGACAGATCACCGGTCCAGGCTGTTCCCATCCTGGCTATGTCACGCGCCGCAGAAGCCCGGTGCGTCGCACTGTTCGCGTTCGCCGCCGTGCCGCCAGCTATGCGCAACAACTCTCCGAAGACTGCCATGCTGTGCAGGCGCTGTTGAAGATCGGGCTGCATCATGGTGCCACTCCAGCGGATGACGCTGCACGACGGGCGCGTCGATCGGCGGCGCGACACGGCCTGCAATAGCGATCATTCGGACCAGCGGGTGGATTTTCCAGGCAGCGGCTGCACAGCAGTCCGCAATGATGGACCTTCCTACGCATCCCGGCGCGGCGGAGTTCGACCTGAGCGGCTATCTTCGGTGTCAAACATGGCGTTTCATGGTGAACACCATGTTTGACGCTGATGGTGTCGTCTATGGCTTCGCTCATGCTGCGCCCTTCCTTATCCACAGCCCGTTTTTGGTTCTTCCTCTCGGACTCTCCGTCTCCGTAGAAGTCAAGGTCTCGTCTGTGTAGAAGTCTAAGTATGTCGGCACTGTGTCCGCACAGTCTCGACAGCGTCGCGGGCCGCGGCGGCAAATGCGCCATGTCGCCACTATGCTCACACTGTGTTCGAACGGTGCGGTGACTGTGTGCATGGCCGTCATTTGATCCTTGCGAGGTGCGGCGTACGAAGGAGCGGGCTGCCGCTTGCTGCAGCAGCATTTGCTGCCTTGGCTTCCTGTTTCGCGCGGGCTTCGGCCTCAGCGTCAATCAATCCTTGCCAAGCGGCGGCGCGCAGACTTTCAGAGGCGATACCTTCAATCGCGCCAACGATCGCTTTTCGATGGCTGGGGTTCATCGCCGGATTGTGGCGAAACCATTTCACGACCAGAATTTCGCTTGTGTCGGCGTCGAATAGGATCAATTTCGAATCGACAAGCGCTGTACGCGCGCTGTGATATTTTTCCAGCGACCATTGAATATCGCTAATCGCGTAGCCGTCTGGCAGTGGATAACAGCCACAGGCGTTCTGGTGGCCGTTCGTGATGAGGTAGAGCATCAGGAATATGGGATCGACGCCGAGCGCACGGATGGAAGCGGAGTTCCAAAACGACGGCGAGAATTTGGTGAAGACCCGCACGGCGTCTTAGGCCGCTTTGCCGGAATTAGCCGGCTCCCGGATGCATGTGCCGAGCCAGGCCCGAATGTCATCGCGGCGATAGAAAATGGAGCGACCGATTTTGAGATAGGTCGGGCCCTTCCCTTCATGACGCCATGACGTCAGGGTGTGGACCTTGAGGCCCAGGAGACGGGCTGCCTCATCGCTTGGAATCAGTTCGTCTGGATCAATTGGCATCAATTACCTCGCCACGCTTCGGTGTGCGGCGATAAGGCAAAATTCGCATCAGTCCAGAAAGAGGATATAAAGTGCCCTCTTTTATTTCCGCTTTTTTGGCACGTTTGGCGGGACGCCTAGCGCCGCCAACTTCTGTTTGCCCCTCCGGTATTGCCTGGCCAAGGTGTCAAAAGAAACAATTCTGCCCTCTGCCTTCTCGTGGTCACATGCCTCCACAATTGCGGCCTTCAAGGGTGCTCGGACACCCTGACTTTTTAGCGCAGACGCAATTACGTCGATAGATAGCGCGATCATCTCATCGTCCAGCGTCCGAAGCTTTCTCGGTCGGCCGCGCTGCGGCGCCGGCGCGTCGCTGGCGGCGCCCAGGACGATCGCAAGGCCGTGCCTCTTCACGAGACCTTGCACGTACCGCATATCCCGCGCCGACAGGGGCTTAGCAGGGCGGCTCATTTTTGCCCCGGCTTTCGTCGCCGAAGTTTAACAACTTTCGCTGACGGAGCCTGTTGTCGCTGTATCGCGTCAGAAATGCCGACGCCCACATCGTCGTTGACGGCTGACATGGCATCCCGCGCCAGGTGCGCATATCTTTGCGTGGTGGCCGGTACTTTATGTCCGAGCAATTTTCCGATCATGAAGAGCGACACGCCGCGGCTCGCAGCCATCGATGCAAAGCTGTGACGCAGGTCATGCAGCCTGACATCGTTTAAACTAGCGTATGTCCGCGCCGCAACCCAGCAGCGACCAAGATTTCTAATTGCCTCCCTCGGGTCGGCGCCGGCGATGATATAAGGCCCGACGTGAGGAATTCCAGCCAGAACTTCCATTGCTGCATCGCTTAAATGTATTGTCCTTGGCTCGTTTGTCTTCGAGTCCGGCAAGCGAATGATCCGGCGGGTTTTGTCGAGGTGCTCCCATTTCGCTGCAGTCAATTCGCCCGATCGCGCACCAGTGAAAAGCGCAAGGCGCAGGCCTGCGGCTGCGTGGGGGCCTATTTTCTTGTCGATCTCCGCCGACGTGATCGCTTCGGCGGCGGCGCGGATTTCAATATTTGAGAGAAAGCGCTCGCGTGACTTTTCGCGATACATCTTGATCCGTTTTGCGGGATTGCTCATCGGCGGCCGCAGTCCACAGTCTTCGGCGAAGCTCATCAGCGACCGGAAGCAGGCCACGGCATAGTTCGCGCGGCGGGGCGTCTTCGCCAGACCAGCGTGAAATTTGGCGACATCGTCTTTTGTGACCTTGGAGACAGGTAGATGCCCGAGAGACGGTCGGATTCGCTGATCGAGGAGGCTTTCATAGTCGGCGACGGTGCGAGGTTTCAGCTTGGGGCGCACATATTCGTCCAGCCATCGATCCGCGAGCACCTCAACAGTGGTCGAGCCGGCCTCTACGGCCTTAGCCCTAGCGTTCCTTTCAAGCTTTGGATCCTTGCCCGCCCGCATGTCGGCCAGCGCCACCCTGGCCTCGTTCCGCGCGTCTCCGACGGCCTTCTCAGGATAGGTGCCAATCGAAACCCGCCTGGGTCGGCCTCCGACCCTGGCCTGGGCGACATATAGCTTGGTGCCGGATGGCGTGACCCTTACCCCGAAACCGGGCTGCAAGCGGTCGAAAATCAACCTGTCGCGCCCGTCCACCGGCAGGGCGGCGATCGAGGCCTCTGTCAGGCGGGCGCCTTGCCCCTTTGCCTTACTGGCGCTGCGTCGAGTCAATCCGTGAACCTATCCGCTGAGTGCCTGGGGACTCGTATTGGATCAATTCTGGCAGATGTTCCCGGATTTTCAATAGCTGAAAACCAGTAATACCGCCTCGAATAGAGTCACATGAAGCCGCAACAGTACCGCCCGCTAAATTTGCAAATCCGTGAACCCCGGTTCAATTCCGGGCGTGGCCTCCACCCCTTACTGAAAAAAAGTTCCGCAAAATTAAGCGTTTATTAACCGTGCGGGCGCATCATCCCCCCGTCTTCCTTGAAGACACCCCACCATTACCCAACGCCTTGGGGCCGGGCTCACACCCGGCCTCTTTTTTTGTCTTTTGGACCAAAAAACAACGCGGGTGGGCCACCAAACACCGCGGGAAGCCTCGGAAATTAGGGGAAAATTTCTTCTGGTCATGCCAAACCAGACGCGCTAGACACCGCGTCCTGTTCCTCGGTAGCTCAGTGGTAGAGCAATCGGCTGTTAACCGGTTGGTCGGCGGTTCGAGCCCGTCCCGGGGAGCCACTTTTTCCAATAGCTGGACGAGAATTGCACTGGCTATGCGCCGGGGCTTTCGTTTGGGACACCGCCGGGGAAACGCAAATGTCCGATAAAACGCCTGAAGAGATCCAAGCAGACAAGCTTGGCGCCGAGCGCGCGGCGGCGCACAAGGAAATGAAGATGGCCCAGGGGACTTCCGCCCACGATGCGGCGGTCAAGAAGCATACCGCGGCGAGCGAGGCGCACGCCAAGGCCCTCATTATGGCGCAAAAGGCTGCGACCAAGGCCCGCAAATAGACCTGGAAATCAAACTTACAGCGTGAGCGCATGCGCGGCACTCCGCATCCGCTGCCGCGTTCGTTCAGCGCCCGCTGAGGCGTCCGCTGCCATTTCGCTGCCCTTTCCGCTGCCGCCAGGCTGACGCCACGCTGCCGCCCGGCTGCCATTTCGTTCAAATAAATTTATCCCGTGTGACTGTGAGTGTAGGCCCTGAGCGAAAGGCATGATCCGACCAGCCCCGGCGGCCTTGCGGCAAGCCGGTGGTCGGGATCATCCTTCCGCGATCAGGGCCCGGCCCGTCGCTTCAGGCCTCGCCGTCGCATCTCTCCGCGGCGAGTCGTTTGCTACTTGCGGCCGTCGAGAGAACAGCCGGCACACGCGCTTCAAACTTCAATCCTGCGCCTGGGCTTATGTGTGCGCCCCTTGGTAGCCCATTGTCTGCCGCGCCAGCGTCATGGGACCGCCCACGGCAGCGGGTCAGACTGGTCAGGAATGGTTGGCGAAAGGTTGTGTGGCGGCTGTTTTAGCGGCGCACACAAGGCCGCTCCTTCTATCCCAGTAGCAAGAAAGCCGGTTTTTCGCTAGCGTCGGCTGAATGCCGGCACGGTGTGCCGGGGTTCGCACTATCAACTGCCGCGGGGTCAACCCGCCGCAACCGGGGAGAATAGCGTGGCAAAACTTAAATCCGTCATGGCGTTGATCGCAGGCGCGACGATGCTGCTCACAAATGCCGCTTCGGCGGCGGACCATTCCGTGGGCATCTGGAAACGCAATGTCGGCCAGACAAAATATGAATCGGCCAACCCCAATCCCATCACCAGCCTGATCATGGAGCGCGATGCCGTGCCGGGCGGGCTGCGGATCATCAGCAAGGGCCATCGCAAGGACGGCACCCCGATCAATTACAGCGTGACGGTCCTTTATGACGGCAAGGATTATCCGGTTTCGGGCATCGGCTCGGTCTTCGACACCATCGCGGTCACCGAGATTGATGCCGATCATTTCCCCAGCGTCACCAAGAAGGGGGATTACCACATGAACGGGATGACGGTGATTTCGAAGGACGGCAAGACCATGACCATCAGCAACAAGGGCACCGGCGCCGATGGCAAGCCGACGACTTTCTCGGTGGTATGGGACAAGATCGCCGATTCGAACGCGAAAGCCGCGGCGCCTTCCGCTCCCGGGGCGAAATAGCCGCCAGCCGGCGGGTTCAGGCAAAAGTATCCAGCAGCACGCCGATGCCGGGACCGGCCTTGCCGATCCTGGTCAGCGCGGTTTTTTCCAGAGCCTGGGCCGATTGCTGAATCTTTGCCGACAACTCGGGTGCGGTTGCCTGTTTGGCGGCGCGGCGCAGATCGCCGGCATAGGAGATCATGTCGGGGACGGAGCTGATGGTCTGACCCATGCCTTATTCTGGCATGGCGGGCGTTACGCGCGAACAGGAACCGCGGGACAGGGCTAAAAGCTACTTAACGGGAAAACATTGTTCGCCATCAGTCGGTTCCCGCAGCGATCCGCATCAATGTTCCACCTTGTCGGCGAACCAGGGCGCGATGCTGCCGCTGGTGTCGCCGCGAAACAGGATATTGCCTTCCATGTGCCGGGGATTGGTCAGGGTTCCCTGCAAGCTGCCGGCGTTGAAATTCAAGGTGACTTTGTCGCCGTCGATATGCCCGCGCGTCACGGTCAGCGTGTCATAATTCAACACCATTTTTCCCGTGACCGAGAGCTGGCCATCCTTGAGGTCGGTGATCGTCATCGGCCCGGCGCCAAAGCCGACCGACAGCGTCCAGTCGCCCACCAGCATGGTTTTGAGCTGCGGCTCGGTCAGGGACGTCATGGCAGCGTCCTGCGCCGCGGCCGGCATGGCCATGATCGCAAGGAGGAGGCAAAAACTTGCGGCGATCCGCATTGCGGCCCCTGAAAAAAAATCCGGACCTGTATAACGCCGTACCCCGGCAAACTCTAGAATTTGTCTTCGTGGCGTTCGCGGCCGGTGGTGCGCCAGCGGGTGATGATGGTGTCCAGCATGTCGCGGTTCATGTTCGGGGACTTCCAGGATTTGGAGAAGCCGGCATTCATGTTCTTGGGCCGCTTGCCGCTGAGTTCGTCAAAGCGGATGCGCATCGGCATCGAGACGCCCTGCCCCAGGATCAGGGCTTCGCGGTCGCCCAGCAGCGGCAGAAAATCGATCAGATCCACCATGCCTTCATAGGTGCTGCCGCGAATGACCTGCTGGTCTTTTTCGCTGGACAGGCGCAGCGCGATGGCGGTCGAGCATTGCGACAGGATGGTTGCGTCCAGCTCCGACGGCCGCTGCGTCACCAGCGCCAGCGAGATGCCGTATTTGCGCCCTTCCTTGGCGATACGGCCCAGCGCCTGGCGGGTGGGGACGAATTTGCCGTCATTGGCGGGGGCATAGCGATGCGCTTCCTCGCACACCAGCAGCATGGGCAGGCCGCCCTTGCTCCACACCGCCAGATCGAAGGCCAGGCGCGAAATCACCGAAATCACCACGTCCAGAATTTCGTGCGGCACGGTGGAAAGGTCGATGACGCTGATGGGCTTGCCCTCATTGGGAATGCGGAACAGCCGGCTCAGCACCTGGGTCATGGTGTCCTGCACCGTCAGCCCGCCGAACATGAAGGCGTAACGCTGGTCGGCCACCAGTTGTTCGATGCGCGATTTGAGGCGGCGAAAGGGCAAGGTGGCGCGGGTGCGTTCCAGCTTGCCGAGCTGCTCGTCGAGATAGGCGATAACGTCCGACAGGCGGAACGGCGCGGGGGTGTCCACCATAATCACGGTGTTTTCGGCAGCCCGGCGCGACAGGATGGCGGCGCGGCCGGCCGCGGCATCGGCATAGCGTTTCTTGGCGGCCAACACGCCTTCGCTGAGGATTTCGATTTCCTCGTCGCGGGTGCCTTCGCTGCTGGCCAGCGCCACCACCAACTCCTGGAAATTCAGCATCCAGAGCGGCAGGTTGAAATTCTCCAGCGTGATGTGCTCGACCAGATCGCCAAAGGCCGCACCATACTCGTTATGGATGTCAAGAATGACGACATGGGCGCCGGCGGTGTCTTCCAGCAGGCGCTGCAAGAGAATGGACAAGGCGCTGGATTTGCCCGAGCCGGTGCTGCCGACCACAATGAAATGCTTGGACAGAAGCTCGTCGGTCAAAAGCCGCGCCGGCACTTCGGCGTTCTGGAACAGGCTGCCCACCTTGATGCTGGCCACGCCCGGCGGTGCATAAATGCGGGTCAGGTCGTGCCTGTCGGCCAGATAAATGGGATCGCCCAGACTGGGCAGACTGGCGACACCGCGATGAAACGCCAAGCGGCGGCTTTTGTCGTCGATGCGGGTTTCGCCGGCCAGATTGATTTCGATCAGGCCCATTTCTTCCTTTTTGCCGTCCAGGTCGGGCATCGGAGAGGATACCGATGACACAAGTCCGATCACCGAGGCGCCGGGCGTCAGGATCTTGACCACGGAGCCAATCTGGATGCGCGGGTCCTTGGCCCGCAGCACCGGTTCGGCGCTGCGCTCCAGGATGGCGACGGCATGGCTGCCGGAGACCGACACCACATGGGCGATGCGCACCGGCGCTTCGGCCGGAACACCGCGGCGCTCCCGCACCGGCGGCTTTTTCTCAATGGCCTGGAACACGATGGTCTCCTGTCGCCGCGGGCCCGGGCGCGGCGGGCCGTTTGGCAAAATCGCTCTTGGGCGTGAAAAACTTTTTGTCGGTAATGACCTCGCCGCTGCGCGGCGGCAGGGTCAGCACCGCCGTGGTGCCGGTGCCCGGTTCACTTTCCAGCGTGAGGTCGCCGCCATGCTGGCGCGCCAGCCCCCGGGCAATCGGCAAGCCCAGACCGGTGCCTTCCTGGGTGCGGGTAAAATGCGACTGCACCTGGCCAAACGGGGTCATGGCGATCTTCAGCTGCTCGGCATCCATGCCGCAGCCGGTATCGGCCACGGCGATGGTGACGCTGCCATCGCGGAGGCGCTGGGCGATCAGCAGAATCTGGCCGCGCTCGGCGGTGAATTTATGGGCATTGGCGAGCAGGTTGAGCAGGATCTGCCGGATGCGGCGGGCATCAACCGCCAGGTCCGGCAACCTGTCGGGAATGCGGACCTGAAGGCGCTGCTGCTTGGCGGTGATGCGCTCGCTCATCATGGCGACGGCGGACTCGACGATGTCCGCGATATTGGCAGGCTCCAGGTTGAGCGCGAAGGTGCCGCTTTCGATCTTCGAAATGTCCAGAATGTCGGAGACGACTTCCAGCAGATGCCGCCCGGCATTGGCGATATGCACGGCATAATCCTTGCCCGCCTCGACCGCCTCCGGCTCCGCCTTCATGTGACGGATCAGATCGGAAAAACCGATAATGGCATTGAGCGGGGTGCGCAGTTCATGGCTCATGGTGGCCAGGAAGGCCGACTTGGCGCGGTTGGCCATGTCGGATTCGAGTTTGGCGGACTGCATCGCCAGTTCGGTATGCCGGCGCAGCATCAGTTCGCCCATTGTGTGCGAATAGCGCCCCAGCAGCGATTGATTTGGCGCAGGTGTGCCCCGGCGGTTGAACATTGGCCCATTTCCAGTTCGAAACCGGAGAGTAAGGCCGGATTGTTTCCCGCCCGGTTAACGGGAATTTGCCAACGGGTTCCCCGGGAAAAATGCGTCAAAACAGGACATCAGGCCCGGTTCAGCATTTCGCCGACCAGCTCGCACAGCCGCTCCAGATTGAAGGGCTTGTGCAGGGTGTGAATTTCCCGGGCGCGCAGCAGACCGGGAGGCGGTTCCTCGGCATAGCCGGTCATCAGCAGAATTTTGAGTTCGGGGCGCAACTGAAGCCCGGCCTCCGCCAGGTCATAGCCGTTCATGCGCGGCATTTTGATATCGGAAACCAGCACCGCAATGCCGGGATTTTTCTGGAGCAGCGCCAGCGCCTCCTGCCCGTCGCCCGCCTGGAAGACGCTGTAACCGGCATCCTCCAGCATCTCGACCGCGATGGCCCGCAGCATCGCCTCGTCTTCGGCAACCAGAACCTGACTCATGACTCATCCTCCGGATGGCGCGGCATGAAGATGGTGACACGCGTTCCCTTTCCGGGAGCGCTGTCGATCACCAGATAGCCGTTCGATTGCCGCACATAACCGAACGTCATGCTGAGCCCGAGCCCGGTGCCCTTGCCCTGTGGTTTGGTGGTAAAGAAGGGATCAAGGGCGCGCTGACGCACCTCCTCGCTCATGCCTTCACCGCTATCGCGCACAACCAGCGAAACATAATCGCCCGGCACGAATTCGGCCACATCGGGGGGCGGCTTTTTCAGCGCCACATCGTGGGTCTCGATGGTGAGGCTGCCGCCCTCCGGCATGGCATCGCGCGCGTTGATGGCCAGATTGAGAATGACATTCTCCATCTGGTTGACGTCGCACAAGGTCCACCAGCGTGCCTTGAGATCGGTGTGGATTTTCACACCCTCGCCGGCGGAATGCCGGATCAGTTCAGCCATGCCTGCGACCAGTTCACTGAGGCGCACCGGCTGGGGCGTCAGCGGCTGGCGGCGGGAAAAAGCCAGAATGCGCTGGGTCAGGTGGGCGGCGCGGTCCAGCGCCTCGTCGGCCGAGACGACATACTGGCCGGTCTGCGAACCGCCTTGCGCGGATTTCTTCTGCAGCATGCGCAGATTGCTTTTGGCGATCATGATGAGATTGTTGAAGTCATGGGCAATGCCGCCGGATAGCTGGCCCACGGCTTCCATCTTGTGACTCTGGCGAAGCGCCTCTTCGGTCTTTTGCCGTTCCGCCATTTCGGTCTGCAGGCGGCTGTTGACTTCGAATAATTGGCCGGCGCGGCGCGCAAGCGCGGCCTGGGAGAACGCCAGCACGCCGATCACCAGGGCGCCCATGGTCACCAGCAGCACCAGACCGGCATAGCGTGCGATGCGGCGCTGCGCCGGTTCGGTGATGGCAATCAGGGTGACGGCACCGATGCTGCGCCCCGCCATCGCCACCGGGGCCGTGACCGTCAGCGCGTCGCCCCGGGACACCGCGCCCGGCGCCCGCAGATGGGTGCCGTCCAGGCTTGCGGGCAGCGCATTGCCGCGTGAAAATTTCGCCACCAGTTTGCCTTTGGCGTCATAGACGCCGGCCCCCCGCAGATCGGGATTGACCTTGAGGGCATCGACATATTCCTGCGCCGCCTGGCGATCGCCGAACGAGACCGCCGCGGTGACGCTGGCCGCCAGAATCTGGGCCTGTTCGGCGACATCTCGGGTCTGCTGGGTGGCGTAAAGCTGGTCTTCAAAGCGCGCCATGGCGATGCCGGCAAGCAGCAGCAGCAGCGCCGCCGTCAGGGCGGCGATGATCGGCAAATCGCGGTTTTTGAGGACCTGCATCATGGTCCGTCGCTCCGCCGCGTCACGGAATGGGCCAGGCTCAGAAGCTTGGAACTGATATGGACGCCGTTCTTTTCCGCCGCGGCTTCGTCAATGTCGAAGCGCACATGATTGTCGAGGGTGAGGAAATTGATGATACCGCGCGCCCGCATCGTGGACTCGGTCACGGTGATGACAGGCTTGTCCCGCAGCGCATCCACCGCGTCATAGCCGGCCTGGGAATCGGAGACATAGACGATCTGGCAGTCCGTGCCGGTTTCCGCATTGGCTTCCGGAATGCGGCGCACCGCCAGCTTGCGGCCGCCCGCGGCGACGGCCGCTGCCGTGTCCAGGGTGGCGCCGAACGGATCCTCGCCCACGATGCAGATGGTCACAGGCGCCGCGGCCGAGGCGAACACCGCGTCTGGCCACTCGATAAACGGCACGAATTTTGTGAGATAGGCGGCCTTGACGGTGTATTCCGGCAGCACCTGGCCTGACGCTGGCCCGGACGCTGGCGTCACAAGCCCCGCCGCGCACCCCAAAAGCCAGCACAAATGTCGGGCGGCGGTTCGCACCTTAGAAACTCTGCCTCAGATACATGATGAAGGAGCGCCCCACATATTGGGCAGGAACGGATGATGTGCTGGCGGCTTCCAGATGACGATCGTGCAGCAGATTGAGCGCATTGAATGCGATCTCGGTGCTGCCGGTCACCCGCCAGCCCAGCCGCACATCGGTCTCGAAATAGCTGGGCACCAGCGCGACCTGCCCGGCGTCGGGAATTTCCTGGGTGACCAGGCCGACATAACGCAGCGAAGTATCCAGCTCCCAATTGCCGAACAGATTCATGTAGGAGCGCAGTTGCGCCTGGGACGCCGGGTCCTGGCCGCCGGTTTGGCCATTGCTGAAATCGGTATAGCCGGGATCCATGAAGAGGTCGCGGTGCAGCCAGTTGACGCCGGCGGTGAGCCGCCACCAGTCGTTCACGGCGTATTTGGCCCAGACTTCCGCGCCATAGGTGTCGGCGCGAATGCCGTTGACCAGTGTGACGGGATATGTCGTGACCGGCGCCGGCTGCACCGAACGCAGATCGCCATAGACATTATAAAAAAGCGACGCCGAGAATGACAGGCGTGGCAGCGGTTCGCCGCGATAGCCGGCTTCATAGGCGGTGAGATATTCCGACGCGAAATTGGGCGACGGATTCAGCAGGCCGGGCGCTTCCAGTTCGCGGTCGACCTTGGATGGGGTGCGCGCCGCCCGGCTGATCGCGGCCCAGAGAAGGCCGCTGTCGGACGTCTCCCAGGCCAGCCGCACATTCGGCATGACGTCCAGGCCGGAATAGGAATTGTCCTCAAGTTTCAGGCCCAGGGTCAGCTTGAGGTCGGGCAGCAGCGGAATTTCATCCTGCCCGAAAACGCTGCCCAGCGAGATGGTGCTGGTGGGGTCGAGAAAGAATCCCTGCGCGGAATAATAGGCCTCCTTGAAGCGGCGATATTCCCCACCCCAGGAAAAGGAATCGCCCCAGCCCAGCGAGGTATTGTGCTGGGCCTGCAGGTCATAGGATTCGAGCTGTTCGCGCTGGCCGGGGACGATGCGCGTGCTCTGGTCATAGGTGAGCTGGGTGGCCAGGCTGGAGCCACTGTCAAAGCCATGGTTCCAGTGGGCGTTGAGATTGCCGCCGCGGCCCATTTCCAGATTCTGCTGCGGATCGTGATTGTCGTAAAGGTCGCCTTCGAAGTTGAAGCTGTCCGCGCCCAGAATCTGGTCGAAGCGGAAGCCGCCGTCATAACGCGCCCAGCCGGTGCGGCTCAGGTCGGCGGCGGTTGACGGCGGCGAGCCGCCATTGCGCGACGCCTGGCCGTAAAACCGCACCGCGCCGCCATCCCAGGGCGTCAGGCCATAGCGCAGCAGGGTGCGGTAGGCGCCGGAGGTCACGGCGACACGCGCGTCCGCCAGCCCGCCCTGGGTATCGGCGGCGTTCTTGGTGATGATGTTGATGACGCCGTTGACGGCGTTGGCGCCATAGAGCGTGCCGCCGGGGCCCGTCACCACCTCGATGCGGGCGATGTCGGCCAGCGGCACATCGACATTTTCCCAGAACACCGTGCTGAGCAGCGGGGAATAGACACTGCGGCCGTCAATCAGCACCAGAAGCTTGTTGGCGGATCCCGACGAATTGAAACCGCGCGCACTGACGGTATAGGCATAGCCGTTGATCTTGGCGACTTCGAGATTGGGCGCCAGGCGCAGCACTTCGGGCAGGCTGCCGGTGCCGGAGCGGCGGATGTCCTCGGCGGTGATGACATAGACCGCGGCGGGGGCCTTGTTCAGCGGCTCCGGCCGGCGGGCGACGCCGGTGACTTCGGCATCGCCCAATTGCTCGATGGAAAGTTTCTGAAGATCGCTGGAATCCTGGGCGCGTGCTGGCATGCTGGCCATAGCCAGCAACATTCCGCCCAGCGCCATTCCCCGCCTGATCACGTCAAAATCCCCTTGCTGATCGCTAAACCCCTCAAGCCAAAAAAGGTTCCCGCAGGTGGAACCATCTCTAAAACCATGCATTTAAAGGCGATAGGGGCATGTCCAGTGTTTTTTGTGTGATTTCGTACGCACAAATCGGACAATCGGGGACGGACGCTGATGGGCGGAAGTTTATGTCTGAAGGCAGCCGGGTTGCGGTGGCGGCTGGCCCTGCTGCTGTCGGCCCTGCTGCATGTGCCGCCGGCGATGGCGGTCGACGTCGCCGACGTCAATGCCATGTCCATCGAACAGCTCGCCAATGTCGAGGTCACCTCGGTGTCCAAACAGAGCGAGGCCCTCAGCGATGCCGCCGCCGCCGTCTATGTCATTCGCCATGACGATGTGGTCAATTCCGGCGCCACCAGCATGGGTGATATTCTGCGGCTGGCGCCGAACCTGGAAGTGACCCAGACCAGCCCCAGCGCTTATGTGATCACGGCGCGGGGCCTGAACGGCAATAGCGCCGACCAGAATTTCTCCGACAAGCTGCTGGTGCTGATTGATGGCCGCAGCGTCTATTCGCCGCTTTATTCCGGCGTCTATTGGGACATGCAGGATGTCTCGCCGGAAAATATCGAGCGCATCGAAGTCATCAGCGGCCCCGGCGGCACGCTCTACGGCGCCAATGCCGTCAACGGCGTGATCAATATCGTCACCCGCAAGGCCGCCGACACAAAGGGTGGCGTTCTGGATCTGAGCGGCGGCGATCAGGAAAGCAGCGCCAGCCTGCAATATGGCGGCAAGCTGGACGACGATCTGGCCTACCGGGTTTACGGCATGGATTTTTATCAGCGCGCTTTCGACAGCGCGCCGGGTGTCAGCGCCCATGACGGCTGGAGCAAACCGCAGGGCGGATTTCGCCTGGACTGGACGCCGGACGGCGACACCGCGACGCTGGAGGGCGATATTTATGGCGGCGCGGAAGCGCAAGCCGGAGGCACCAACCAGGTCATCGGCGGCGGCAATTTGACGGCATCCTGGCAACATCCGCTGGAACAGGGCTCCAGCCTTGAGCTGCTGACCTATTACGATCAGACCAGGCGCTCGGCGGTGAATGGCGGCGCTTTCCTGCTCAATTCCTATGACCTGGAGCTGCAGCACAATTTCGCGCTGGGAAGCTGGAACAACATTGTCTGGGGCATCGGCGATCGCATCAGCCAATATGATATTACCCCCCGCATTTCGGCGGCGTCGTCGCTGCTATGGGTGCCCAATTCGCGCACCCTGAATCTGGGCAATATTTTCGCCGAGGATCACATTGCCTTGGGCGATACCGTGCAGTTGACCGCCGGTCTGAAGCTGGAAAGCGATCCCTATTCCGGCGTGACGCCAATGCCCAGTATCCGGCTGTCCTGGAAGCCCGGCAGCGAAACGCTGTTATGGGCGGCGGCATCGCGGGTGATCCGCTCGCCCACCCCGTTCGATACCGATGTGGTGGAAAAGCTGGGCTCGCAGGTGTTTCTCACCGGCAGTCCCGACTTTCTGCCCGAACAGGTGACGGCCTATGAGCTTGGCTATCGCGGCCAGCTCAGCCCGCGCCTGTCGCTGTCGGTCTCCGGCTTCGACAATGTCTATGACGATCTCAAAAGCATCGAACCGGGCAAGCCGGTGGCCATCCCGCTGCATTGGGGCAATGGCCTTGAAGGCAACATCTATGGCGTTGAAGTCTGGGGCGATTTTCGCGCCACCGACTGGTGGCGGCTCAGCGCCGGCTTCAACCTGCAGCATGATGACATCAAGTTCAGTTCGGACTCCGCCAGGCTGCTGAGTGTGACTCAGGCCGGCAATGATCCGCATCACCAGGCGTCATTGCGCTCCACCATCAGCCTGCCGCATGACCTTTCTCTGGAGACGGATTTTCGCGACGTCGGCCAGCTTCCCAATCCCAAGGTACCGGAATATGCCGAGATGAATGCGCGGCTGAACTGGCGCGCTTCGCAGACGCTGGATTTTTCCCTTTCCGGTTTCAACCTGCTGCACGGCGAGCATGTCGAGTTCAGTCCGGGCGACGAGATCCGCCGCAGCGTCAATCTGGAAACGCGCCTGCGATTCTAACCGCGGCCGCGATAGGGCGAGACGCCGGGCTCCGGTAACCACACGCCCGCCGGCAATTTCCCCGTCTGCCAGAAAATATCGATGGGAATGCCGCCGCGCGGATACCAGAAGCCGGCGATGCGCAGGAATTTCGGCTTGATTGCCGCCGCCACCCGTTTGGCGATGGCCAATGTGGTGTCTTCGTGAAAGCCCGCCACATTGCGGAAGCTGGCGAGATAGAGCTTGAAGGATTTGGATTCCAGAAGAGCCTTGCCGGGCACGTAATCCAGCACGAAATGAGCAAAGTCGGGCTGGGCGGTAATCGGGCACAAAATGGTGAATTCCGGCGCGGTGAAGCGGATCAGGTAATCGGCATCCGCATGCACATTGGCGACGCTTTCCAGCCTTGCCTTATCCGGCGATTCCGGCTGGCGAATGGCATGGCCGAGCTGGGTGAGTTTCTTACTTTTCATAAGTGCAGCTTTGGCCATAGGACGGCCGGGCGATCTTGACCCGCGCCACTTGCGGCAGTTTGGCCTTGGCAGCGGCATAAATAAAGCGTGCCAGATTTTCCAGGGTGGGGACGCCCAGGCCCTCGACCTCGTTGAGCAGGCGATGGTCCAGGCTTTCGCGCACCTGCTTCAGCGCGGCATCGACTTCGCCAAAATCGCGCAGGAATCCGGTGGCCGGATCGGGCTCGCCGCGGAGCGTCACTTCGACATAAAAAGAATGGCCGTGCAGGCGGCGGTTTTCGGCCGCGCCCTGGCCCAGGTGATGGGCGGCGTCAAAGCCGAATTGCTGGGTAATCTCGATCATGACGCGGGCTTTTGAGCCCTCGCCTGCCTCTCAGTCAAGTGGGAGCGTCGGCCCGGAAAAGTGTGGCCTCGCGTTGCCTGCGCGCCCGCACACTGGCGCCACGGGCCCAGGCAACTCCGCAGGCCGCGCGACCCAACTTAAAGCGCGGTGTCGCCGGTCTCGCCGGTGCGCACGCGCAGGGCCTGTTCCAGGTCGAGAACGAAAATCTTGCCGTCGCCGATTTTTCCGGTGCGGCTGCCTTCGGTGATGGCCTGGACCACATCGTCCGCCCGGCCGTCCGCCACCGCGATTTCCAGCTTGAGCTTGGGCCGAAACGAAATCTGGTATTCGGCGCCGCGATAAATTTCGGTATGGCCTTTCTGGCGGCCATAGCCGCGCACCTCGGTGACGGTGAGGCCGGCGATGTCGATGCCGGTAAGGCGTTCCCGCACCGCATCCAGGCGATGCGGCTGGATGATCGCGACGATCAGTTTCATAGGCGGCTCCTTTTTTGGGTCGCACGGCCGATGGAGTTGGTAGCGACAGCGTACCAACGGAAGTCCACTTTTCCTGGCCGATGCTCCCTATCTGATGACGTGATAACCGGATTCGCCATGGGCGGCGAAGTCCAGGCCCAGAGTCTCGGTTTCATGGTCCACACGCAAGCCCACGGTCCATGCCGCCAGTTTGGTGATCGCGAAGGTGGCGATGGCTGACCACAGTGCCACCACCATGACAGCTGTCGCCTGCACCGCAAACTGCGCCATGACCGGACGCGCCAGCGCCACGCCGCCGCCCAGCAAGGTGAGAAACGGCAGGAGCAGGCTGCCCGTCGCCCCACCCACGCCATGCACGCCCAGGACATCAAGGGCATCGTCGACCTGCACCACCCGTTTGACCAGCAGCACGGCGATAAAACAGACCGCGCTGGCCAGAGCGCCCAGCAACACCGCCGCCAGCGGCCCGACATAGCCCGAGACGGGCGTGATGCAGGCCAGGCCGGCGATAGTGCCGGTGACAGCGCCGACCAGGCTGGGCTTGCCGAATTTGCTCCATTCTATCGCCATCCACACCAACGTCGCGGTTGCCGCCGCCAGATGCGTCGCCAGCAGCGCCATGCCGGCATCGCCGCCCGCCGACAGCGCGCTGCCCGCATTGAAGCCGAACCAGCCCACCCACAGCAGCGAAGCCCCCACCATCACCATCCAGGGCGCGTGCGGCGGACGGATGCCGTGGGGAAATTCATGGCGCGCGCCCAGCATGGCGGCGATCACCAGCGCCGAAACGCCCGCCGTGACATGCACCACAATGCCGCCGGCAAAATCCATCACCCCCCGCGCCGCCAGCCAGCCGCCGCCCCACACCCAATGTGCCACCGGGACATAGACAATCAGCAGCCACAGTGCCGAGATCAGCAGCACTGCGCCAAATTTGATGCGCTCGACATAGGCGCCGATGATCAGCGCCGGGGTAATGATGGCGAACGCCATCTCGAACATCACATAAACGCTTTCAGGAATGGCGGTGCCCGGATGCGGCGCGCTCCGCGTGACGTTGACCAGAAGCGCGGCTTGCAAGTCGC
>Ga0302319_10008461_pt1 | contig 19999 bp, 10 predicted proteins | sample Bog_T0_2_FD_203319 | JGI IMG/M metagenome (GOLD analysis project Ga0302319, IMG submission 203319) | Peat permafrost microbial communities from Stordalen Mire near Abisko, Sweden - Bog_T0_2 | ecosystem: Environmental > Terrestrial > Soil > Wetlands > Peat | place: Sweden: Abisko, Stordalen Mire... | reverse complement strand
GTCTTGATGGAAGCTGAGACCGGTGACGGCAATAGGGGCGGATCGGACGGAGGGTTCGAAAACTTCCTTCCATTGACCCGACAGACAATCTTTCGAGAAGGTACCTCCTTTACGGATGGAGGTTACGGCTAACCCTCCACCACGTCACTTCGGCATGGAATCAGAAAACTTAATCAATAATCCGCAAGCTTCCGTGGGTGAATTGCATCGGGCAGTGCCTGAGCAAAATCGCCTCAAAATGTGGGAGCGGGGAAGCTGGCGGACGGGTGGAATCCATACACATCGCTAAACCCATTAATTAGTTGATCTTAATATCCCCAGCCCAAAGGTCGAAAAACCGGACTTTTTTCCCCAAAAAGCCAAGTCGCAGCCAAGAAATTCCCTTCCGTTAGTACCTTCGTACCCCGTACCAGGTATATCCATCCGCCTCGCAAATCCCCCTTATGAGTTAGAAGGCAAAAAAGCCGATCGCCATGGCTCACGATGGAGCCCTGGCAATGGGTAAGCGGCAAAACTTTGAAAAGGTGTATGGACGATTTCTGTAAATCGCTAAAAGGGTAAAGGACGGATCATGCGAAACCTATGGATAGTAACGGTTCTAATGCTGAGCGCGAACATTGCCATGGCGCAAAACTCAAAGCTGGCACGGGACCTCAACGGGATTAGCCCAAACTCAAAAGTGGATGTCATCATCCAGTACAAGCACATCCCCACAGAAACCGATCACCAGAATGTGCGCGCCCATGGGGGTTCGCTGAAACACCGGTATGCGAGGGTCAGAAGCGGGGGCTACACAGTGCCCGCCAGTGCCCTGGCGCAACTCGCGGGCAACTCGGAAATTGCCTACATCTCGCCCGACCGCAAGGTGACAGGGAAACTGGACTTGACCGCGGCCACAGTTGGCGCTGCTGCCGCCTGGAACCTGGGCCTTGATGGCTCGGGAATCGGGGTGGCGATTATTGACAGCGGGATCACAGAGGTCAACGATCTCGCCAACAAGGGCGTCAGCCGCGTCGTCTACAGCCAGGATTTTGTAGGGACCGGCACGGATGACGTTTATGGTCACGGCACGCACGTGGCGGGCATTGTCGCCGGGAACGGCAACGATTCAAACTGTACAACCTGCACACGCGCCATGAAGGGCATTGCACCCAACGTCAACCTGATCAATCTCCGGGTGCTCGACCAGAACGGCGCCACCACTGACAGTGTCCTGATCGCTGCCATTGACCGGGCCATTGCCCTGGCCAGCACTTACAACATCAAGGTGATCAATCTCTCTGTGGGCCGGCCGGTGTTCGAAAGCTCCCTTCAGGATCCGCTGGATCAGGCCGTGGAGGCTGCCTGGCAGGCGGGGATTGTGGTGGTGGTTGCCGCCGGCAACGACGGGCGGGACAACTACTCCAACAACTATGGCTATGGCACCATCACTGCGCCGGGCAACGATCCCTACGTCATCACGGTGGGGGCCATGAAGGACGAAGGGACACCAAGCCGCACAGATGACCTGATCGCTTCCTACAGTTCCAAGGGGCCAACGGCCATTGACAACTACGCCAAGCCTGACATCGTTGCGCCGGGCAACCTGACCGTCTCTCTGCTGGCCAACATCAATGACACGCTTCCGGTGGCGGAACCCACCACGCTGATATCGAACAAGTATTACAACTCCGGGGGCGACGGCTCATTGTCCACCGTCTACTACACGCTGAGCGGAACCAGCATGGCCACGCCGGTGGTTAGCGGTGCGGCGGCACTGCTGCTTCAACAGGACCCGTCCCTGACGCCGGATCAGGTCAAAGCCCGGTTGATGAGGACGGCATCCAAGACCTTTCCAACCAGCAGCCAGGCAGTCGACCCAACTACGGCGGCTGTCTACACCAGCTACTACGACATCTTCACCGTTGGCGCCGGATATCTGGATATCGGCGCCGCGCTTGCAGACCAGACAGCCTTTAGCGGCAGCGCCGTTTCACCCGTGGTCCTGTTTAACTCCACGACGGGAGTGGGGCAACTTTACTGCGGCCAATATACCGTCTGCGCTGACCAGGCAGTCTGGGGCACGCAAGCGGTTTGGGGAACCTCGGCATTCGTAAATGGCACGCAAGCCATCTGGGCTGACCAATCCGTCTGGGGAACCCAGGCCATCGCAGCCACGCAAGCCGTATGGGGCACTCAGGCAGTTTGGGGAACGCAAGCCGTGTGGGGAACCCAGGCAATTTGGGGTACCCAGGCGGTGTGGGGAACTCAGGCAGTTTGGGGCACAGCGACATTGCTGGGTGAAAAATAGGACCAAGCCAGGAGCATCCATACAAGGGTGCTTCAAAGTGTTAACAATGAGTAGTGGAACCTTCTCAGGAGAAGAACATGGCTTGCTCGCGAATTGTGCGGTTTTTGATTGGTATTGCTGCGGCGGTTGGAATCGCCTCCCAAACAGCATTGGGCCTGGATCCAGCCAAGGCCCTTACCCAATACGTTCATGAAAGCTGGCACGTGGCCGATGGCCTTCCGCAGGACGACGTGCTTTCCCTTGCCCAGACCCCGGATGGGTACCTCTGGCTGGGAACCGAAGAGGGCCTGGCTCGATTCGATGGCGTGCACTTCACAGTTTTCGACAAAGGCAACACGCCGGAGTTGCAGAGCAATGATATCAACGCCCTGCTGGTAGACCAGACGGGGAACCTCTGGATCGGCACCGGGGGTGGTGGCGTGGTGCGGATGAACCGGGGAAAGTTCACTGCCTACACCGTTCAGAGTGGGCTCTCGAATAATACAGTCCACTCGCTCGGTGAAGGCAGGGATGGCGCCATCTGGGTCGGCACCGAGGGTGGTGGGGTCAATCGATTGATGAGCGGCAAGTTCACCGCCTACAACGCAAAGACAGGACTGGCTGACGATTCTGTCTACTCCATCGCCGCCGCCAAAGATGGAAGTGTCTGGTTTGGAACCGGCGCGGGCCTTTCGCAATTCAAGGATGGCTCCTTCCACTCCTTCACCCGGCAACAGGGCCTTCCGAACCTCAACATCCGGGCTCTATTTGAAGATCGCGATGGAGCGCTCTGGATTGGGACCAATGGCGGCGGCCTCAGCCAGTTTCGGGATGGGCACTTCAAGACGTTCACCACCAGGGACGGGTTGGATAGCAACGCCGTGTTTTCCATCTTCCAGGACAAGGAAGGAACCCTTTGGGTGGGTACCTTCGGCGGCGGCGTGAATCGCTGGAGTAATGGAAGGTTTGTTCCCTATCCCAAGGACCCTGGAACGGCGAGAAACGACGTCTGGACAATCCGGCAGGACCGGGAGGGAAACCTCTGGTTCGGTAGTGACAGCGGTTTGAGCCAGCTTCGCGATGGACAACTCACTTCCTACGGCTCAGCCGAAGGATTGTCCAGTGAAATTGTCCTACCTATTTACGAGGATCCTCAGGGAAGCCTCTGGATGGGAACCGCGGGCGGCGGGCTCAATCGCATTCGCAACGGGCAATTCACCTCCTACACGGCGAAACAAGGCCTCTCCGATAGTTTTGTGCTTTCCCTCACCGCGGATCAGTCCGGCGCCATGTGGGTGGCCACGCGCCATGGGCTCGACCGGATGAAGGACGGCAAGATCACCGTCTACACCACCCACGATGGCCTGCCGAATGACATCGTGCTCTGCCTCTGGCCTGACCGTGATGGCAGCGTCTGGCTGGGAACTCGCAACGGCTTGGGGCGCTTCGACGCGGGCAAGTTCACCACCTTTACCACTCGCGACGGCCTTTCCAACAACTATGTAACCTTTATCTACCAGGATCACACCGGAACCCTTTGGGTGGGCACCGGCGGCGGCGGCCTTGACCGATTCAAAGACGGAAAGTTCAACGCTTTCACCAGCAAAGACGGATTGTCCAGCGATAATGTCACCGCAATGCACGAAGACGGCAACGGAACTCTCTGGGTGGGAACCAGCGGGGGCGGGTTGAACCGCTTCACCGCCGGCAGATTTACCAGCATCACGATGAAGGACGGCCTTTTTGACGATAAGGTGTTTCAAATCCTCGAAGACGGAAATCATAACTTCTGGATGAGCTCCAACCGCGGGATCTTCCGCGCAAGTGAAAAGCAGCTGAATGACTTCGCCGACGGCAGGATCAAATCGATTCAGTCTTTTACCTACGGCACTGCTGAAGGCATGAAGAGCCGCGAATGCAACGGCGGCTTCCAGCCGGCAGGTTGGGCTGCCAGGGATGGGAAATTGTGGTTCCCCACCATGAAGGGTGCGGTGGAGATCGATCCCGGCAAAATTGCGGCGGCGGGACTCGCGCCCCAGGTTCGCGTGGAGCAGGTGGTGGTGAATCGCCAAACCTTCGCACCGGGCGCAGACATCCGCATTGCCCACAGCGATGGCAAGGTGGAGTTCCTCTACACCGGGGTCAGCCTTTCAGCGGCAAAGCGGGTCGCGTTCAAATACAAGCTTGAAGGATTTGATGGTGATTGGGTGAGCGCCGGAGCGCGCCGTGTGGCGTATTACACCAATCTCCCCCCAGGGCATTACCAGTTTCGCGTAATGGCTGCGGGGGACAACGGCAAGTGGGTGGAACAGGACGCCCCGTGCGCCATCTATTTGGCACCTCGTTTCTATCAGACTGCATGGTTCTTCCTGTTGTGCAGTTCCCTGGGTGTGGGCCTGCTGGCAGGGGCCTATTGCTTGCGCATTCGCGCCCTGGCCCGCAGGGAGCATGAGCTTACTGAGCGCGTTGAGGAGCGCACGCAGGAATTACAGCAGGAGATTGTGGAAAGAAAGCGCGTGGAAGGCGACTTGGCCACCGCCAAGGAAGCGGCGGAGGCAGCCAGCCGGGCCAAGAGTGAGTTCCTTGCCAACATGAGCCATGAAATCCGCACTCCCATGAACGGCATCATCGGCATGACGGAGCTGACCCTGGGCACACCCCTGAGTGGAGAACAATCCGAGTACCTGGGAATGGTCTGGGACTCGGCCAACTCGCTTCTGGGCGTGATTAACGACATTCTGGATTTCTCCAAGATCGAAGCAGGTAAGCTGGATATCTGCCCGTCGGAGTTTAATCTGCGCGAATTGATGGAGAGCACCCTTGGGATGTTTGCCTCCCGTGCCCACCAGAAGGGTCTGGAACTGCTTTGCCAGATCCGCTCGGGGGTGCCGGAAGCGGTGCTGGGCGATTCCGCCAGGTTGCGGCAAATCGTGGTGAACCTGGTCGGAAACGCGCTCAAATTCACTGAGCGGGGCGAAGTGGCCTTGTCGGTGGGCGTTGAGCCCGGCGAGGGGCAGAGCAATCGCCTGCACTTTGTGGTGAGCGATACGGGAATCGGCATCCCCGCTGACAAGCAGTCACTGATCTTTGAAGCCTTTGCCCAGGCCGATAGCGCCACGACTCGCAACTACGGAGGCACAGGGCTGGGCTTGACCATCTCTTCCCGCCTGGTGCAGATGATGGGCGGAAAAATCTGGGTCGAGAGCCAACCGGATCACGGCAGCCGGTTCCACTTCACCGCGGACCTTCCCGCCGTGACCATGGCGGCCACTGCGCCTGCTCAATATTCTGAAATGTCGCTCGACGGCCTGCGCGTTCTGGTGGTGGATGACAATGCCACCAACCGCCGCATCCTGAAGGAGACGGTGGAAAGTTGGGGAATGAAAGCCCACCTGGCGGAGAGCGCGGCAGCAGGCTTGAGCGCCCTTTATGAAGCCAGAGCCGAGGGCCGCCCGTTCTCCCTGGTCCTCACCGACTCGCAGATGCCGGGCATGGACGGATTCTCCATGGTGGAGGTCATCAAACACAACCCCGGCCTTGCCGTCACCACCGTCATGATGCTCACCTCCGGCCCTCAGCGCGGAGACATTGCCCGCTGCCAGGAACTGGATATCGCCGCCTACCTGGCGAAACCGATTCGGCAGTCCCAATTGCTGGACGCCATTCAAAAGGCCCTGCCGCTTCGGTCCTTGTGGGAACCGGCGCCCGCCCCCGTAGCACGTCCCGTTATGAAGGAAGCCCAGCATCGCCTGCGCATCCTTCTCGCGGAGGATAATGCCATCAACCAACGCCTCGCTCTCCGCCTGCTGGAAAAATGCGGCCATCATGTGGCCGTCACCACCAATGGACGGGAAGCCCTTGAGGCGCTCGACACCGGGGATTTCGATGTCGTGCTGATGGACATTCAGATGCCGGAAATGGATGGGTTTGAAGCTACGGCGGCGATCCGCTCAAAGGAACGCGCCTTCGGCAAGCACATGCCCATCATCGCCATGACCGCCCACGCCATGACCGGCGACCGCGAACGCTGCATCGGCGCGGGCATGGACGGCTATATCGCCAAACCCATCCGGCCACAGGAACTCTTCCAGGCCATCTCCACCCTCGCACCGGTTTGCTAGCAGCGCCCGCCCCTCAGTTCACTCCCTCTCCCCGCTCAACGGGGGGAGGGAGGCAGGGTCGGCGGACAAGCAGCAGTGTGCAAGCGCTCACGGATACCCAGCGGAGCCAGTGGCTGAGTTCGGGATCGGCATGGGGGAAGGCCATCGCGAACAGGGTTTTAACCACCCGGCAACGCCACCAACTTTAACTCAGGGGAAGGGTCTGGTCTTATGGTTGGACATAAGGAAACTTCATCGTCAATCCAGCACTGGGTGTGGGCATACCTCTTCCCATGGTTGCCGAACCAGAATACAGTGCTGGCTCGGTCCTCTCTCTTTTCTTTTGAGAGCGGCTTGAAGCAATAGGGGCAGTTGAACGGAGCCATAAAGATTTGCTTTTCGCCCTTTCGGTTGCGAACCCTTGGCCAGCCATGCCATGCATGGACGGCCCCCCGTGGCCCCTGATTCCAGTCATGTCATCACCCACTTGGTTCTGAATCACTGTATCGGCGGAGGCGGCGCCTTGCGCGTTAGCCCGAATGTGACCAGAACCCTATGGCTCTCACGCAGAAGCGGCCTTGTGGATATGACCTTACTCCACCCGCCGATTCTAAAGGTGAAGGTGTCCGGCTGACTATTTGGACTGGGTTCACGAATTAGGGTGTCTGGTTGATTTACTGGAAGGAGTTGACTTTCCGTAAAGCCCGGCACTGCTCCAGCAGCAGGACGCCCGCTGTCCATATTTGCGGGGGGTGGCACGACAGCAGGAGGTTTCCCCCCCGCCCCGATCTCCAGACAATGCCACCATGCATTCAGCCGGTTCGCTGCATCGGTGGGTGATTCTCCTTGAGCGGGGCTAATCAAGGAATCGCATGTTTGCACGGAAGGATCGGATGCATTCGCTACCGGCCTTGCAGGTTCGGCTTGAGCGAGCAAGGCTGGACATTCCAATACCGCCAGTACGGCAAAAACGCAGACTACCAAAGTCATATCACGCTTCATTTCATTTTCGCCTTCCCTTCCTCAAGACAAATTCCCCGATTGCTTTGCCACTGCTCTCACAGATGCCAGGATTGCCGCCGACTTCGATGGACCCTCTCCCAGCCTGACCCTAACAGGTCGGCTATTGCCCGTCTGTTCAAAAGCGAACGGTAAGTTGGTCAAAATTGCCAAACCCTGCTTTTTAGAGTGGGAGGTATGGGTGGAGTGCTACGATGGCAGACCCATGCAGAAGAGGGCGACAGCCCGCAGGAAAGGCTCCCCTCCTTTCTTAAGGAGGGGTGTCAGTCAACTGACTGACGGGGTGGTTCGTGGCGCAAGCACCAGAGACATTGGATCGGCGGAGGGCTGGCGCAGAATGAAAATCTGCGCCAGCCAGATCTCTAACGTGAACCCACCGTTTCCCATGCGTTGCTTTTGGCTGCCGCCAGGACAGCTTCAGTAACACAATCGGTGGCCAACCCGTCGCGAAAGCTCGGCCCAGGAACATCTCCTTTGGCCAAGCCGTTCAAGAAATCCGCTGCCTGATGCACAAAGGTGTGTTCGTACCCGATTTGCAAACCGGGCACCCACCAATGCTTCATGTAGGGATGCTCGCGATCCGTGATGTGAATCGATCGCCAGCCCCGCAATTTCCCCTCATCGCGATAGTCGAAATATTGCAGCCGGTGAAGGTCTTCCAGGTCCCAAATGATCGATGCGTTCTCTCCGTTGATTTCGAGCGTGTAGAGCGCCTTGTGCCCGCGCGCATAGCGGGTGGCTTCAAAATTTCCCAGCGAGCCATTCGAAAAGCGCGCCAGGAACGAACTGGCGTCATCAATTCCGACTTCCTGAATCTTTCCCGTCAGATTGTGCTTGCGCTCTTTGATAAAGGTCTCGGCAACTGCGGTAACGGAATCAATCGAACCGTTTAGCCACATGGCGGTATCGATGCAGTGGGCAAGCAGATCGCCGGTGACGCCGCTCCCCGCCACGTCCACATCCAGACGCCACAGCGCTTCACCGCCCTGGGGAAGGTCTTTTGAAATCGTCCAATCCTGAAGAAACTTGGCGCGATAGTGAAAGATGCGCCCCAACCGTCCCTCGCTGATCAGTTCTTTGGCCAGCGTCACCGCGGGCACGCGGCGATAGTTGTACCAGACCATGTTGGGCACGCCCGCCTTTTCCGCGGCGTCAACAATGGACCTGGACTCAGCGGAGTTCCTGCCCAGCGGCTTTTCGCAAAGGACCGCTTTGCCCGCCTGAGCCGCGGCGATGGCCACCTCGGCATGAGTATCATTGGGGCTGGCAATGTCAATGACGTCGATGTCCTTGCGCTCGACAAGTTTTCGCCAGTCCGTCTCGACCGATTCATAACCCCAGGTCTGCTTGAACGCTTCGGCCCGCGCCTGGTTGCGCCCGCACACAGCTTTCAGCACAGGCTCATAGGGAACATCGAAAAAGTTTGGCACCCGGCGGAAGGCGTTGGAATGCGTCCGGCCCATGAAGCCGTATCCGACGACGCCGATGTTTAATCGCGGTTTGCTCATCGCTCTCCTGTTGGTTTGCGGTGATAACTCCATCCGGTGGTTATTCAGCCGGTTGTAGCGGCGGTCTCAGACCGCCGCGTTTGACTGGTCATGGACGCTAAAGTTGGCGGAGGTTTCGGGCCGCTGTATTTGATCGGTCAAGGAAGCTAAATTTGGCGGCGGTCGGAGACCGCCGCTACAGCAAAGCGCGTTCAATCCCAGCCATGGGCTTCGCGAACCGCAATCATGGTGGCAAGAATGTCGCGCCAGGTTTTGGGATCCATCATCACGCTGTTGGAAAACATACAGCCGTCCCAGCAGATGTGCTGGAAGGCGCGGGTTGGCTCGCCATTTTCGTCGCGCATCCAGTAGCCCGCGTGGCGCACGATGTGGAGTTTGCCGTTGGGATCGTTTGGCAGGCAGTGGCGCCCGGTCTTATCGTGCGATCCTGAGCCTTTTACCGTGGCGTCGTTCTGGGCGACATGAAAATCAATGGTCCAGGGCCGAAGGGCATTGGTGAGCAATCGCAACGCCTCATCAAACTGGTCCCCCCGGCTCCAATCAAACGGCTCGGGCAGCAGCCGATCTTCCGGAGCGTTGTAACCCAGCGTGAACAGCAACGTGTGCGCCATGTCGGCCTGAAAGCCCAGCGTCTGTGGCCGATCGACCATCTCCAGCAGTTGGGCCACGCGCTTCCAGCCATGCATTCCGCCCCAACAGATCTCACCTTCCGCCGCCAACCGCTCTCCATGCTCTTCTGCAATCTTGCAGGCTTCGCGAAATGCATCCGCAATGCGCCTGGTGTTCGCCTCCGGGGCTTCCGCCCATTCCGCCGGGCTGCAGGCAGAGTCGATGCGAATGATGCCGTAATGCCGAACGTCCAGATCGCGCAATTTCCGCCCGATACGGCACGCCTTTTCGACCTGCCCAAGAAAGCGCTTCCGCTCGTCATCGTTTCCCATGGCCCGCCCGCCGCCCGTGCCTTCCCATACAGGTGCAACCAGTGAGCCGATCCTGAGGCCAAGCGCGGCAACTTTGTCGGCAAGAAGCTTCAGGTCATCATCGGTGGAATCGATGTCGGTGTGTGGCAGCGAGAGGAATAGATCGACGCCGTCAAACTTGACCCCGCCCACTTCCACGGCGGCTGTGAGTTTCAGCATCGTGTCAAGGTCAATGGGTGGCTCGGAACCAGCGCCTTTTCCCACCACGCCGGGCCACATGGCGTTGTGTAAAGCAGGTTGGGGATGCGATAGATGAGTCATGAATACAGACCGGTTCAGATTGCTAGAGAATGGCGATAGCGCTTGTCTGCCGCTTGTCGCTTAAGTTAGAACTCGTTGAAGCCCGCTCCGATCAACCACTGCCAGGCCTCGGCTTGCAGGAAACTCACCACGCACCTGGCCCGGATAACATACCTCTGAGCGCCCCGGCACGCAAGGTTGGTTCAGGCGTGGGACGCTCACACTGTAATTAAATCCCCACGCGGGCAATTCCCCGCGTGATTTCTTCCCCCCGCCTCGTATATTCTTAGGGGTTGGAAAAAGAGAGGAAAACATAACATGGCTGAGAAGCTTGTGGTCTTTACCGAGAGAGAAGCGGGTCCGGTTTGCGGGCTCGATGAGGAGTTGATTCGCAGGAATGGCGGGAGCGTCCGCTTCGCCCGCGCCGCCGATGAGAAGGAGCGCATCCAGATCGCCGCGAGTGCTGAAGTGGTGGTGGTGGGAGGCGCGCGCCTATCGCGTGAATTCTTTTCCGCTCTGCCGAATTTGAGAGGTGTCGCGCGCCTGGGCATTGGCGTTGACAACGTCGACCTTGACGCCGCCACCGAGCTTGGAATCGTCGTCGGCAATATTCCGGACTTCTGTTCGGATGAAGTGGCTGAGCATACCATTGGATTGATCCTTGCCGTGGGGCGCAAGATCGTTCTGGCTGACCGCAAGTCGCGAAGCGGTGGATGGGTTCCCGGCATGGATGCGGTGCTTCAGCCCATCCGGCGGTTGCGCGGACAGACGCTGGGGTTGATTGGGTTGGGGAAAATCGGGCGCTCGACGGCAACCAAGGCCCAGGGGTTGGGGCTGAAGACGATTGCCTACGACCCGTACGCCAACGCCGCGGGCGTCACCTTGATGAGCCTGGAGGAACTGTTGCCCCAAGCCGATATTCTCTCGCTCCACGTGCCGGATACGCCGCAGACCCGTGGCCTGATCAACGCCCACACGCTGGCGCTCCTAAAGCCCCAAACCATTCTGGTGAATGTGGCGCGTGGTCCCGTGGTGGATGAAGTCGCGCTCGCCGCCGCCCTCTCCTCTGGCCACCTGGCAGGCGCTGGACTCGATGTGCTGCAACAGGAGCCCATCCAGTTGCCCCATCCGCTGACGGAGTTTGAGAACGTGGTCTTTACCTGCCACTACGCGTCGCTGAGCGTCGAGTCCTACGCCATCATGCGGCAACAGACATCGGAGCAGGCCGTGCAGATTATTCACGGTGAATATCCGATGAACCTGGTGAACACGAAGGTGAAGGGCACGCCGCAGTGCCGGTTGCGGTGAGACGCCGCTTAGCCGCTATGTGATCGGAAGTTTGACCGCGCCTTGGACCCGCGAGGATTTGCGTTGCAATCGCCCGAGGCGGTGAGTAAACCGTTCGGCGTAAGGCGACGGGGAGGCCGAATCCCGCAGGCTTCTGAGGGCGGCAAGCGTAAACTCCATCGCCTTGTGGGGATCTCGCGCGTGGTGCTCGTAATGAATCGCCAACTCCTCAAAGGCCTCGATTGCCAACGGTGAAGCGCGGCGCGAGAGCTCCAGCCACTTTTCCACGGCCAATTCATGTTGGCGCTGCCGCTTGTACTGCGTGGCCAACTGGTGCAGGGCGCGGGCTTCAATCTCTTCCGGCAAGCCAACCGTCAACGCCTGCTGGCAGGTGGCGACGGACTGTTCCCTTGAGCCGGCGACCTCAAACATGCGGCTGAGGCTGAAGAGGTCCACCGGGGAATCAAGCGTGCTCGAGTCGCCCATGGCCCGCGCCAGTTCCACGGTGATGGCGGCAAGCGTCATGATGTCGAGCGCGTTGTGGTGGAACACCGGTTGCAATCCGCGCGCATCGCCGGCGCGCAGGTAGTCAAAGTAAATCGCGGGGATCTCCGAACCGGCCACGTCGCCCTCGCGTTCAATCCCCAGAATCGCGCTTTCCAGATCCTGAAGCTTGCAGCTTTCAAGACGCAGCCTCCACAGCCGCCGAGCCGGGTGCAGCGCATCGAGGTGCAGCAAGCGCGTAAAGGGCGACTTTAAACGCGCCAGGGCGTACCGCGTTTCGAGCAGGGGTATGTCAAACGTCTTGCCGTTGTAGGTCACGATGCCATCAAAAGCACTCAGGATTTCCGCCAGCGCGTGCAGAATGGCTTTCTCTTCCGGATAATCTCTTAAGAAGAATTGCCTGACTACGAATTGCGTTCCTTCTAACGTGCCAATGCCAATCAGGAAGGCGCAAGTGCCGGTGCCGCCCGCAAGGCCCGTGGTCTCGGTATCGAGGTAGACAAGACGCTCCGGCGCGGGCAGCGTGGCCTGGGGGAAGAGCAAATTCAGCGGGCTCAAGTCAGCGACGGAGATATCGCTGATGCGCAGCTTGCCGTAGGGCCGGCCGAAGGGAAACGCCTGGCGCGCCACAAAGTATTCACCCAGGTCGTTCTTTTCCAGCACGCCTTCAACGTACTCTTCAATCCCCTTGGCCACGCGCTGCGCCGGGAGCTTGCGCGGCTCCGGCGGCTTATCCATGCGGCGCAGAAACTCCAGCGTCTGCTCGAGCTCGCGGTCAGGGTCGCGAGGCGCCGAGGCCTTCTTGAGGTGGCGGAGTTTTTCGTCCAAATTCATGAAAAAACATTCTCACGCAAAGGCGCTAAGGCGCAGAGAATTTCTGCGATTCGCATCCTGGTGTCAGTTTGTCCTGCATTATCCATAGCCATCCCGGCATACTTCGAGTTTGGCGGTGTCACTTTCTTAACAGTAGCAGTGGTCCCTTGTTTCGCATCCTGGTGTCAGTGTGTCCTACATTATCCAGAGCAATTCCGGAATACTTCGAGTTTCGCGATATGACCTTCTTACCAGCACCAGTCTGTCCCTTTGCGCCTTAGCGCCTTTGCGTGAAATTGTTTTGTTCTTCCCGAAGCGCATGATCACGAACTCGCTGCCACCATCTGCCGCAAAATCTCCAGCGCCACTTCTTTTCCCTTTTCCCCAATCTCTCCCGCCGGGCCCACGCAGGAAGGGCAGCCCGTGGGGCAGGGGCATTCGGAGATCAGTTTGTGCGTTTTCTCCAGCAGCGAATTGCTCAAGCGAAAGAGCGGCTCGCTCAGTCCCACGCCCCCGGGATAGGAATCGTAGAGATAGATGTTGGGCTCAAAGATCTTCTTCACCACGGTGCGCTTCCCCGTCATGCCACTCTCAGGATCGGGTTCTTCTGAAACTTCCAACTCCGCATTCTCGCCCACGGAGGTTCCCAAATCACGAGCGTCGCACATCACCAGCAGTGTGGCAATGGCTCCCATCGCATTCGCAAGACCGTTTACGCCGTCGAGCCGATCGGTGGAACTGTACGGCAACGCCTCCATCATGGGGCGCGGCAACGTCAGCCAGAATGCCGTGGTGTGCATCTCCTGCTCAGGCAGGGTCAGCTCGCCCGACCCGATATTCTCCATGGTGTAGAACTTGATCTTCTTGAACCCCACCACCTGCGTATTTACCTGGACTTCACCGTGATTCTTACGCGCGGCGCCAACAGTGCCGGAGTCGAACGTTTCCAGAATCTTGATTTTTGTGTACGAGATTGCATCGGTAAAGTACTCGGAATCCACCTGGTGGACGTAGGCTTTGCGATCGTCGTAATCAAGGCGCTCCACGTGGTATTGCACGCCGTCCTGAATGTAGATGGCCTTTTCGTGCAGCGTGGTGAGGGCGCTGGTGAAATCCGTCTCGCCAATCACGCGCGGCGAGTGCGTGTTGTCAACAATCACAAAATTGTCAGAGGAGATTGAACGCAGGCTGAGCGCGTCGGCGGGATAGCTCTCCGAAAGCCAGTGCCAGCCATCCTTGGTGTGATGCAGAAACCCCGTCTCCTCCAGGTGCTGGCAAAGGCGCTTAAGGTCGAGCCCGCTGAACTTCTCCTCTTCCCGCAACGGCAATTCGAAGGCCGCGCACTTCAGGTGGTTCAGCAGGATAAAAAGGTTGTCGGGATTCACATAGCCATGCTCGGGCGAGCGGCCGAAAAAGTATTCCGGGTTCTGCACCATAAACTGATCAAGCGGCGCGCTGGAGGCGACCAGCACGGCGGCCGATGTTCCCTGGCGTCGCCCGGCGCGGCCCGCTCGTTGCCACGTGGACGCAATCGTGCCGGGGTAGCCACAGAGCAACGCCACATCCAGGCTGCCCACGTCGATGCCCAGCTCAAGCGCGTTGGTGGAAACCACTCCACGCAAGCGGCCACTGCGCAGGTCGCGCTCAATTTCTCGGCGCTCAAGCGGCAGATATCCGCCACGATAGCCGCGAATTGCCTGCGGTCCGGCGGGCCCGGGAGCAAAGTCTTCCTGAAGATAGGTCACCAGGATTTCCGTGGCCAGGCGGCTGTTGGCAAAGATGATGGTTTGGAGTCCGCGCGAAAGAAAAGTCTTGGCCAGGCGGCGCGTTTCATTCAGATAAGACCGGCGAATGCCCAATTGCACATTCACCACCGGCGGGTTGTAGCAGACAAAATACTTTTCCGCCGCGGGTGCGCCGTTGTCATCAATCAGCTCAACCTCTTCTTCCAAGACGCACCTGGCGAGCTCCTGCGGATTGGCAATTGTGGCCGAGGTGCAGATAAATTGCGGCGTGCTTCCGTAAAACTTCGCAACGCGCTTGAGCCGGCGCAAGACATTCGCGAGATGGCTGCCCAACACGCCGCGATAGTAGTGCAGCTCATCGATGACGACGTAGCGAAGGTTTTCAAAAAGGCGCTGCCACTTGGTGTGGTGCGGCAGGATTCCGGCGTGCAGCATGTCAGGATTGGTGATCACCAGGTTGCCGCGGGCGCGAATGGCCTTGCGCGCGTCCTGCGGTGTGTCACCGTCGTAGGTGAAGGTGCGGACCTCGTCGCCCAGTTGCTCCGTCCAGCGATTGAGCTCAACCAGTTGGTCCTGCGAAAGCGCCTTGGTGGGGAAAAGATAGAGAGCGCGCGATTCCGGGTTCGCGATCAGCTCCGTCAGAATGGGCAGGTTGTAGCAGAGCGTTTTGCCCGAAGCCGTAGGCGTGACCACCACCAGATTTTTGCCTTCGCCCGCCATGGTAAATGCGGCCGCCTGGTGCGTGTAGAGCGAGGCAAAACCACGAGCCTTCAGCACTTCCACAAGGCGGGGCGGCAGGTTTGGGGGGAAAGGCGCCGAGCGTGCCTCGCGTGCGGGAAAGTGGCGAATGGCCGTCACTCCACCTTGGGCATTGGAGTTCCGGAATTTTCCCGAAATTTCTTTCAGCGCGCTTTCCACCGGGGCAAGGTCATGCTTGGGGAACGCAATCAGCTCGTCATGTTTGGTGTCCATTCTTGAGTCCTTCAATCGAGTCATCGGGTGATCGGTCGATCGGGTGATCGGGGAATTTAAAGGCCACTTTGCCAGAGCCAGTTCTTGGTCACCCGATTATCGGTTTTCCCCGATCCACGTGCCGCGCATTCGTTCGCCTTTTATTCGCTTACTTTAACACACTCGGGCATGGCACGGAAGGGATGGCGGGTGCCGGTGGACGCCCTACTTGAAATTGTGGTGATGATTTTGACCTCACCCTATGGCAGGCCGGAAATGCAGTGATCAATAGCAATTCCCCGGCGAGTTCCTCTCGGCTTATCCCCTTGGTATTTCCAAGTTCCTTTGTTTTCATAAACTTCTCGGGATATCCCGGCAAGGAAAGAATCGGGGAGCCAGAAGTTATGGTCGGGGCCCCTCTTGCTGCCGCAGGGCTCGGACGTCGCCCCCCCAATTTCGGGGTGTTGGGCGCGCGAAATTTTCTCGTTCCTTTGTTTTCATAAACATCGCCGGATGCACCTGCATTTTTTGTGAACCGGGATGCGGGGTACGGGACAAGGGATACGGGGCACGAGGTCGAGAAATAGATTCGTGCTCAGAGGCGCCTTCCCCGCCCGGATATTGGATCATCAATGGCGATTCCCTTGCGACTTCCTCTCGACCAATCCACTTGGCAATTTCCCGTTCCTTTGTTTTCATAGATATCGCCGGATGCACCTTCATTTTTAAGAACAGGAGCCAGGAGTTAGGATCTAGGATTTAGAATTCCGGTCTGGCCAATCCGTAACCTCTAATCCCTAATCCCTAACACCTGACCCCCAGCCCCCAGTCCCGAGCACCCGCCCTCTCGGACGATGACACCGTCGTTTTGTCCTTTGCGCAGGGTGGTCGGGATGACTTGGAGCTTGAAACAGGGGGGAGACCAAAGAGAGGACATGGGGGCGCCTCGCGTACTACAGGCTGGATAGTATACACCCTAGGCTAATTTTGTCAAGAGACATTGTGTCGCAGAGACGCGATGTCCCCCCCAAAAGATCTCGATGGAGTGGAGATGCGGGCGTCGTTGGTGGTATACAGCGCGACGTAAATTGTAGCGTCGATCTCCGATCGACGGCGGCGGTGCCCGCCCTGAGGGGTAAACTCCGATCGACGGCGGCGGTCGGAGACCGCCGCTACAGTCGCTCGCAACGTTTGCTGCGAAGGGGTATCAGGCCAGGATTCCTGGCAAGATCTCCCTCCCAAACATCCCGCAAGAGTGAACGTCGTTTCAGGGTCCTTTTCCTGTCCAGTCAATCGCGATTGTCGGGGGCAAACTGCCGATTGACATTCGCTTTTCGTAACATGATAATTTCCCCTGCGAGCGGAAAAGTCTGCCCGGCGACGCAGAATTTCTGGCATCATATAAGCCTTTTGCGAGGGGTCCATGGCCACGACCACGAATGATGTCTTGAAGGCGGCAACCCTTTCCCGGGAGTTGCTTCTGGGCGCCTATCGAACCATGTTCACGTCGCGCCGCGTGGACGACAAAGAGATCCAGCTCAAGCGGCAGAACCGGGTCTATTTCCAGATCAACGGTGTGGGCCACGAAGGCATTGGCGTGGCGACGGCCATGCACCTGAAGGCCGGGTACGACTGGTTCTATCCCTACTACCGCGATCGTGCGTTCTGCCTGCAAATCGGGACAACTCCCTATGAGATGTTTTTGGCCTCGGCGGGAGCCAAGGATGACCCGGCATGCGGCGGGCGCCAGATGCCCTCGCACTGGGGGTCAAAGAAGCTCCACATTTTTACCGGCTCAAGCCCCACCGGAACCCGCGTTCTTCACGCTGTGGGAGCGGCGGAAGCCAGCTGGTATTTCTCTCACATGCAGGAAGCGGCCGAACTTGCCCCAAGTTATCACCCGGATGATATTGCCTACGTCTCGCTGGGCGATGGCGCATCAAGCGAAGGTGAATTCTGGGAGTCGCTGAACTACGCCTGCGGCCGAAAGCTTCCCGTTCTTTATGTGGTGCAGGACAACGGCTATGCCATCTCCGTGCCGGTTGACGTGCAGACGGCAGGGGGAAAGATCTCCGGCCTCACCCGCAGTTTTCCCAATCTCTTGACGCTGGAATGCGACGGCACCGATTTTCCCGATAGCTACCAGGCAGCAGGGCAGGCGGTTGATTACGTGCGCCAGCGAAAAGGGCCGGCGCTGATTCACGCCCACGTTGTGCGGCTGTATTCCCATTCCTACTCCGATGACGAGCGGTTATACAAGACGGAGGAAATTCGCCAGCAGGAGGCCAAACGCGACCCGCTGTTACGCCTGGCGCGGCTGCTGATTGAGGAAAAGGGAGTAACTGAAAAGGAGTTGGAAGAAATCGAGGCGGGGATTGAGCATGACATTCGTGAAGCGGCGGACCGGGCCCTGGAAGCCGAATCGGTCTCTGCCCACACCGTTCTTGACAATATCTATTCCCCCGGGGTTGACCCCACCTCCGAACACTTTGATCATCCCCCCAAGTTTCATGGCGAACCCAAGACCATGGTGGACCTCATCAACACCTGCTTAAGAGATGAGATGGTTCGCGACCCGCGCATTGTGGTATTTGGCGAGGACGTTGCGGATTCCAGCCACGAAAACGATTTAGACAAGGTGAAGGGCAAGGGCGGCGTCTTCAAAGTCACCCATGGATTGCAGCGGCAATTCGGCATCACGCGCTGCTTCAACTCCACGCTGGCCGAGGCCTGCATTGTGGGCCGCGCCATCGGCATGGCGGCGCGGGGATTGAAGCCGGTGGTGGAGATTCAGTTCTTCGATTACATCTGGCCCGCGATGATGCAGATTCGCGATGAGCTCACCATGCTGCGCTGGCGCTCCAACAACGCCTTCTCCTGCCCTGTGGTGATTCGCGTGCCCATTGGCGGCTATCTGACGGGCGGCGCGGTCTATCACAGCCAGTCGGGCGAATCGATCTTTACGCATCTGCCCGGTTTGCGCGTGGTGATGCCGTCGACGGCGCTTGACGCCAACGGCCTGCTGCGCACCGCCATTCGCTGCGACGACCCCGTGCTGTTTCTCGAACCCAAACACCTCTATCGCCAGACGCACAACCGCGCGCCCTACCCCGGGCGGGATTACATGATCCCCTTCGGCAAGGCCAAGCTGGTGCAGGAGGGAACGTCACTCACCATTGTCACCTACGGCTCACTGGTGCATCTTGCCGTGCAGGCCGCAAAGACTCTCGAGCAGGATGGAATTCAACCGGAAATTCTGGACCTGCGCTCACTGAACCCCTACGATTGGGAACTGATTTCAGCTTCGGTGAAGAAGACCAACCGCGTGCTGGTTCTTCACGAGGATTGCCTTTCGTGGGGTTACGGGGCGGAGATTGCCGCGCGCATTGCCGACGAACTTTTCGGCTTCCTCGATGCGCCGGTTCGCAGGCTGGCGAGCAAAGACGTTTTCGTGCCCTATCATCCTGTGCAGGAAGACGCCGTGCTGCCCCAGGCCAAAGACATCGTGGCAGCCGCAAGGGCGCTGGCGGCGTACTGAAACGGGACAAGGGACACGGGAAAAGGGACACGGGAGGCGAGTCTTGCTGTTTAGCATCAACTGCTCAGGAAGTGGGGGGGCAGGATTCCGACTGGGAGCTGGGTTGAGTTGGGGCAAGAAGAAATTCCGTCATCAGCTACTTGAAATCCAAACACCATCGGAAACCCGATATCCAAAAGACCAATCCGGCAATCACATCCCGTGTCCCGTGCCCCTTGTCCCGTTCCTCACCCAATTCCCAGCTCATCAATCTTCTCCAGCGGCGTTCCGCATTTTCGGCATATCACGGCGCCGCAATCTCCGCACACCAGGGGGTCAGGAACTTCCGCTTCACAAGCAGGACAGTAGAGGGGCTCGCGCTCCGCGTTTTTTGATTCAGCCATACAATTCCATCCAGATGCGCCCTCATCAATCCGGCCAATTTCGCGGGCGAACTTGCCGTAAGGGTCACTAGCCATACCCACCCAAGCCAGGCCCGCCTACTCAGCGACCGTAGTTTGGCTGGTGCCTTCCTGTCGTAGCGAGGGCAAGAAGGCCGAATATCCAGTCAGTTGACTTATGAATTGCCCTGCTCGCAAAACAAGGGCCCCCTCCCCAGCGGCTTATTGAAGTCCCGTATAATAAGCCGCTACCAGCACGTGCTTATTATACTAAATGGGGCTTTTCTAAAATAAGCCAAGCCGCTTCAGGTTCAAGGAAAGGATTGCTTTTTGTTTCATGCGGATACGGTTTCCAAAGACAACCATTCTTTTCAATTCGAGACCAGGTATTGCACATAACCTCAGATGGAGGGGATCTCCAGGCTATTTGGCGTAAGAAAGTTGACCAAGACTTCCTGCACTTCGTCGAGTTTTCCGGCAAAGAAGTGGTCTGCTCCCTCAACCCAATGAATCTGTTTCGGTTCGGTGAGGGCAGCGTACAACTCAGAAACCTTGGCCACCGAGCCGTACTGATCACGCGTCCCCTGGATAATCAATTTGGGCTTGGTTACGCCGTGCAGGTAATCCATGTCCGACATGTTGACGGGAACGCCCAGGCCCACGA
>Ga0302319_10008457_pt1 | contig 20000 bp, 18 predicted proteins | sample Bog_T0_2_FD_203319 | JGI IMG/M metagenome (GOLD analysis project Ga0302319, IMG submission 203319) | Peat permafrost microbial communities from Stordalen Mire near Abisko, Sweden - Bog_T0_2 | ecosystem: Environmental > Terrestrial > Soil > Wetlands > Peat | place: Sweden: Abisko, Stordalen Mire... | reverse complement strand
CGAACAGGATGTTGAGCGCCCTCCTGCAGGAGCTCGGGCACGAGGTCCGCACCGCAGGTGAAGGACTGCACGCTCTCGAGATCGCGCACGAGTTCAAACCTCATGTCGTGTTCTTGGATCTCGGTTTGCCCGGGATCAGCGGCTACGAAGCCGCGCGTCGACTACGGCAAACGCCCACGTGCGCGACGATCCCGATCTATGCCATCAGCGGTTACGCGCGCGACAAGGACCGCCTCGAGGCGATGAGCGCCGGCTTCACCGGACACTTTGCGAAGCCCATCGACCTGGAGGAGTTCGAGCACCTGGTCGAGCGCTCGTAGCGCCGCTGTGGCCCTCGGTCGAGGGCACTACCGGGTGGCTACGTCCCGGCTACACGTTCGTAGCGCCGAACGGCTTCTATCGCCGCCGATAGTCCCCTCCCGCTCCGAGCCGATCTCCCCGGGGCAGGCGCTCATGTCCGCCCCCGTTCCGCGCCGCGTGAACCGGGGGTCGGCTCGCACACTGGACGCGATGCGTGCGCTGTCTTTCGCCGCCAGGCTCTTTCGCGTAGCCCGGGGACGGAGCCGTCGCAAGCGAGGAAGAGGGCGTAGGCTCCCCCCGTGATCATGCACGCCCCGCTGAAGGACTCGAAGCTCAACGTCACGCGCCTCCCCATCCGCATCGCTGCGGACTCGCGGCGCGTGATCGCTCGTCCCTTTCTTCCGGGGAGCGCGCCGCGAATCATGGAGATCATCGGTCGCGTCCTCGCGCTCGAAGATGCCGAAGTCTCCTCGATGCTGTCGACGCTCGTGAGCGACTACCGGCTGAGGCACAAGGACATCCGCGGCATCTTCCGTCAGAGCTTCGCCATCGCGGCGGCGGCCGTCACCGTTCAAGCCGAGCTGAGCGACGAACGGCGGCTGCTCCTCGGCGCTTACTTCACGAGCGAGTACTCGATCGAGTCCGTCGCGCTCTTCAATCCCTCGATGGTACGGCACCCGGATCAGAACGGCGTCCCGCGCGGCTCGATTCGCTTCATCGTGAGCCTCCGCGCGTGCGGCGAGGGGCACATCTCGTCGATCGAGTTCCGGACCGGAATCATCGACGCCGCGCAAAGCGTCACCCTCGACACGACGAGCCGCTTCGCGCTCACCGCGCGACCGGAGGACGACACGCTCTACGACAAGAGCGCGTACGTCCTCAAGCTGGTGGAGATGAAGGCGCACCGGCCTTGGGCCGACGCGGTGCTCGGGCTCCTCGATAGTGAATTCTCGATGAGCGACCTGAAGTACGCGCTCGACAAGTGTCGCCCGCGGGGGACCGATACGTCGTTCAAGGAGCTCGCCGACAACATGATCTGGCTCGCTCACTCGAACTACCAGCTCGAGTTCTCGCCGGACGTGCAGCTCTCCGAGCGCGTCATCTTTCCCGTCAGCGAAAACGAGAGCCGCGGCATCGAGGACGCGCGGTTCGTGCGCTTCACCTATCCGGACGGGCGCGTCGTCTATTACGCGACGTACACGGCCTACAACGGCTTCCGTGTCCTGCCGCAGTTCATCGAGACGGCCGACTTCCGCCACTTCAAGATCAACACCCTCAACGGCAGCTGCGTGCAGAACAAGGGGATGGCGCTCTTCCCGCGCAAGATCGGGAACGACTTCGTGATGGCGTCGCGGCAGGACGGCGAGAACATCTTCGTCCTGCGGTCCGACAACATCCACTTCTGGAACGAGTCCAAGCTCGTCCGCGGGCCGAAGCAGCCGTGGGAGTTCGTGCAGGTCGGCAACTGCGGATCTCCGATCGAGACGGCGCAGGGCTGGGTCCTCATCACGCACGGCGTGGGGCCGATGCGACAGTACTGGCTCGGCGCGCTCTTGCTCGATCTCGAAGACCCGTCACGCGTGATCGGCGAGCTGCGCGAGCCGATGCTCGTGCCCAACGCCGACGAGCGCGACGGGTACGTGCCGAACGTCCTTTATTCGTGCGGTGCGATGCTGCACGAAGATCGGCTCATCATCCCGTATGCGATCTCCGACAGCTACACGAGCTTCGCGACGGTCTCGATGAGCGAGCTCCTCGCGCAGATGACGCAGTGACGCGTGTTTCTGTCGCGATGGCCCCGACGCGTCTTGGATGGAGACGCCGCCGGTGCCCTCGCCGTTCTCGAGCCCACCTGCGGCCTTCCTGCTGAACGTAGCGCACGTACGACGAGTGCTCGGAGCTAACGTTGCCGCCCGCTCGCCCACGAAGGCAACGCTTTCCCCGCTCCGCCCCAAGTACTGCCGACCGGCGCTGGGTCGGCGCCCTTTCCGCCAGGACTAGGGCGCGCGCGGCCGACATTCGTCGCAGACTTTTTCGCGACCGGCCTCCCTCGTTTCGGGTTCGAGGGGGTAGAGCACGCTCGCCGAGAATGTGAATGCGACGGCGCACTGGAACCGGTGAGGGACACGTGCCCAGAGGGTACGCTCGCGATCGTGACTCCACGCGGGATGATCCTGTTCGCGCTGGCGCTCCTCGCCTCCGGTGCGGCGTGCCTCGGCCGCAGGTCCCCCGGGATCCCGACCCCGAGCGCACCGGCGACCGCCGCCGCGGTCGCGGACGCTGGGGGGACGGAGTCGCGCGGCGTCGGGGAGGCCGGGCTCGCGGTGGGTCTCGCGCACGCCTGCGCCATCTTCGCGGGGGGCCAGGTGGCATGCTGGGGGGCTAACGACCATGGCCAGCTCGGGCTCGGGACCGTCTCGTCGAGCGAACCGCCCGAGTGGGTTCCGGGCTTGAGCGACGTGGTCGAGCTCGCGGCGGGAGCGTCCTCCACGTGCGCGCGCAGAGCCGACGGCACCGTCTGGTGCTGGGGGGCCAACACGTCTGGCCAGCTCGGTGACGGGACGCTCGCCGATCGGCCCGAGGCGAGGCCGGTCGCCGGTCTGGTCGGCGTGGTGAGCCTCACCTCCGCGGGGGACGACGTCTGCGTTCTGCAGCGCGCGGGCGGGACGTCGGCGATGTCTTGCTGGGGCTCCGATCCCGGCGCCCCCTTCGGGAGCGCGCACGTCGACCGCCGGCGACCTGCGGAGGTCGCGCTTCCGCTCGAGCCCGTCGGGATCGCCGTCGGACCGGCGAGCGAGTGCGCGTGGGCCGCCGACGGACGGATCGCCTGCAGGGGCGAGCGCACGATCCTGGTTCACGGCACGCAGGGCTTCACCATCGTCCCCGAGGCCGTCGTGGTCCAGTCCGTGGCAGGGACGGTCGCCATGGGATTCGGAGCCGACCGCTCCTGCGCTGTGCGGAAGGACGGCGCGGTGTCGTGCTGGGGCCTTCGACTGACCGAGCCACGCTCGCTCACGCTCGACGAGACCGCGACGGAAGTGGCGGGAGTGGGCGACGTCGCCGAGGTCGCGGGCGGCTCGGACTTCATGCTCGCGCGCAGGCGCGACGGAGACCTGATCACCTGGGGGAGGAGCGACCCGCTGGGCGGCGCTCCCGCTCCCCCGAGCTTCGGGCCGCGCATGGTCGCCGGGCTGACGGGCATCGCCCGGATCGGGCTCGGAGGTCTCTTCTGCGCCCGTGAGCACGGCGGGAAGATCGTCTGCTCGGGCAGAGAAGGAGGGCTCCTCGGCGACGGCACGCTCGACGAGGGACCCCTCTCGCTCCACGAAGTCCTGGCTCCCGGCGCCATGGACCACGCGCGCTGGGTGAACATCCAGGCCGACGGCGAGGGCGACGCTTGCCAGTCTCCGGCCGATTGCGAATGGGACGACGCTTGCGCACCGACGCGATGCCAGGGAAAGGTTGCCCGCGCGCCGTCTCCGGCGTGCAGCGCGGCGCCGGTGAACTCCGGGGAGTGCACCTGCACCAGCCACCACTGCATGCTGCGCCCGAAGCTGCCGCCGCCGCCGCCCGCGGGGAGCTGCGCTCGCCTCGTGTGCGGGCTCGATCAGGCGGCGGGGCAGTGCGTGCTCGGCTCCGGCCAGCGTGGCAACCGCCACCCTGGACCCGACGGCCCCCGGTGCACCTGCGACCGCGGCACCGATCGCTGCACGTTCGTCTGGCGCGAGGCCGCGTCCTGTCGCGAGGACGCGGACTGCCGCCCCCCCTCTCTCCGGAAGCGCCCCTTCCGTCCGTGCGTGGACGGCGATGCCGCCCCGAAGTGCATCGAGGGGAAGTGCGGGTTCGGGCGCCCCTATCCATGCTGACGTCGTTGCGCATGGCTGAAGGACGCGCAGTCGCTGCTCGAAGCGATGCCCGACCGGGATCGCAGCGCCGTGACCGCCAAGGTCACCCGCGATCTGAGGAAGCGAGCCATGGCGGCGCTCGACGCCCTCCCTCCCGACGAGAAGAACGAGCTCTCGCCGCTACGCGCTCTGCTCGCGCAGTGAGGTGCTCGCCCCGAGCGGCAGCCGCGGCCAGCCGCGCTCCGAAAGCGGGCACCGTCCCTCACTTCTTCTTCGGCACGAACGTCATGTTGAGCGGCAGCGTCACGCCGGAGCCGCCCGGCGGATCGAACTCCACGCGCCGGACCACACTCGCGATGCACGCGGCCGTCTGCCCTTCGATCCCGGTAACGCGCGTCACACGCGTCCTGTCCACGTCGCCGTTGGGCGCAACGACGACGTCGAGCGCGAGCGTGCCCGCCATCGACGGGTCTCGCGCCAGTCCCTGCCGGTAGCACGCGCGCACGCGGGTTCGCAGGGCGGCGATCACGCGCTCGGCTCCCGTGATCGGCGGCCCCGCCTCGGGTGTGAAGGGCGCGATCTGCACGTCGCCGTCGGGAGGGGGCGCCGGCGCCGGCCCGCCGGAAGAGCCCTGGGTGTTCGCGAGGCCGACGAGCCTCGGTGACGACCCTGGCCGGATGGCGCCGCAGCTGGCGTTGCGCAGCATCGTGCCTGTCGGCTCGGAGGTCAGGCCGCAGCTCGCACGCGAGAGGGAGTCGAGGTCCACGGCGTTCCCGTCGACGCGGAGGAGCGCTTCAAGGGTGGCGTCGCGGCTGCCGGGCTTCGTCGGCCGCCCAGGCTTGGCGCGCGCGTCGGTGCTCGCGCCCAATGCCACAGCGTTCTCTCGTGGCGACGCGGCGCTCGGTGCGGTCGCGTCGACGGGCTCGGACGGCTCGGTCGCAGCGACCGCTGCGTCCGCCGGAAGCGCGGCATTCGCGGTGGGAGCGGCGGCTGCGGGCGGCAGGTCGAGCGCCGGCGCCGGCGGAGATGCGGGTGCCTCGGGCGACGCGGCGGCGCACGCCGCAGCGGTCGCGCAGATCATCGCGGCCACCCGCGCGACCAATCGCTCGCGTCTCGCGTCGTCCAATCCCGCGGCCTCCCGTCCGAAGAACATCGGCTCAGGCGCAGCACGTCAACAGGGCGCGGAGCGGCTCCGCGAAGGTCCTGCCGTGCTCTCCGCGGTGAAGTCGCTCGCCAGCGAATGGCGCCCCCGCGGCGCGGTGCGTCGTCACCCCTTGTGATGACAAGCACGACGCAGTGCGTCTGCTAATCCCTGTTTCGGCTGAGGAGCACTCGCTGACCCCCACGCTCGCCGTGGGGCGCACGGTAGCGCCCGCCACTCTTGTTTCGAGCCGAGAACTCGGCCCGCTTCCTCCTTCATTTCATCGCCTCATCGCCACCGGAGTCCCCCAATGAGCTCACTTCGCCCCCGCTTTGCATTGTCCCTCGTCGCCTTCGTGGCGGGAGCCGCCGTTGTCGCCGCCTGCTCCAGCTCCGACAATTCGGGCAACCCGACCGACGACGACGCGGGCGCGGACACCGCCGCCCCGGTCGCGGATGGCGGAGCGGACAGCGCCCCGTCGACGGAGCCGGACGCCGGTAACGACGCCAGCAAGCCCGTCGCCGACGGCGGAGGGGACGCCGAGCCCACGCCGGAAGACGGCGGCACCGACGCCGCGGATGCTTCCAAGGACGCCGAGGCCGACGCGCGGGACGCTGACGTCGACGCGGAGACCAAGGATGCGCAGGTCGACGCGGAGACCAAGGACGCTGAGGTCGACGCGACCAAGGACGCCGAGGTCGATGCCGACGTCGACGCCGAGACGAAGGACGCCGAGGTCGACGCCGATGTCGATGCGGAGACGAAGGACGCCGAGGTCGACGCGGACATCCACGACGCGGCCGACTCGGGGTAGCCAGACTCGTGGGTGAGCGGTCGAGATCGCGACACCGCTAGCCGAGATCCGGGTCACCGGACGCGCGACGAGAGGCGTCCCGGAAGATCAGCTCATTGCGGCGAACCAGGCGGCGCATCCGAATTGGAGCGGCTCGCCTGGCACCCTCGTCACGACGGGGGGCCCCGGTCACGGCCTCTGCTGGCACGGCGGCGGACGGTCGCGTCATCGACCTCGGAGTAGCGGCGAACGGGGGCGCGACGAACTTCGCCTACGTGTCGTCGAGCGCGGGCGGCTCGTCGAGCGCGGTCCGTGTCGGGCAGGTCCCGGACGCGCTCTTGAGCTCGGCGACGGCGGCGAATCTCGCCGTCGCGCGCACCTACGCCGATCTCTCGCGCGCCCCGACGAGCCCGAGTCGCGCGCAATGGTACGGCGACGACCCGATGACCCTGGGAGCCGGGAACCCGCAGGAAGACGGGGGGCCGCCAAGGGGCGCGAGCCTGCTGTGGGTCAACGCGGACGGGACCGTACGCGCCGAAGAGATCGGAGCGAACGCCGTGCTCCAGAGCGAGCCCGGGCAGATTCAGGAGATCGTCGCCGCGCCGGCCAGGGTGAGCGCGACGAGCGCGCAGTGGGACGTCGTGTGGGTGGAGAGCGACGACGGCGGCGGCGAATCGCTGCTCTACGACGAGCTCGACTGCCAATAGCGCGAGCGAGCACGCGACCGGGTCGGCGTGGCACGTGGCGTCGGGCCGGCGACGCGGGTACACGAGCGCTTCGGCCGCGTCGTGGACGTCGCGGCGGGCGTCCTCCGTGGAGAAGCCCAGGATCGTCGTGAGGGGAGGCGCGAGCGCGCGAGGGAGACGCTCGACGTCGGCGGAGACACGCGCGGTCAGGTCGAGAGCGGACGAGGCTCGCTCGTCGGCGCGCGTGGTCTCCGCGAGATAGCCATGGGCCTCGACGAGAGCGAACGCGCTCGCGACGCGGAGCGACGAGTGCACCGGTAGGGGGAGCGCGGAGAGCACGGGGGCGGAGTCGGTCACGCGGGGGACGCGCGTAAGGAGGAGGAGAAGACGCGGGGGGCGGAGCGGGGGACGAGCGATGTCGAGATGGGGGCGTGGGGGGAGGCGCGGGGCACGGGCCGACTGCGCGTGGGAGCACGCGATCAACTCTGGGCGCGCCGTGCCTGCACGTGGAAGCACGCGATCAACTCTGGGCGCGCCGTGCCTGCACGTGGAAGCACGTGATCAACTCCGGGCGCGCCGTGCCTGCGCGTGGGAGCGCGTGATCAACTCTGGGCGCGCCGTGCCTGCACGTGGAAGCACGTGATCAACTCCAGGCGCGCCGTGCCTGCGCGTGGGAGCGCGCGATCCACTCTGGGCGCGCCGCGCCTGCGCGTGGGAGCACGCGATCCACTCTGGGCGCGCCGTGCCTGCGCGTGGGAGCACGCGATCCACTCTGGGCGCGCCGTGCCTGCGCGAGGAAGCGCGCGATCCACTCTGGGCGCGCCGTGCCTGCGCGAGGAAGCGCGCGATCCACTCTGGGCGCGCCATGCCTGCGCGTGGAAGCGCGCGATCAACTCTTGGCGCGCCGTGCCTGCGCGAGGGAGCGCGCGATCAACTCTTGGCGCGCCGTGCCTGCGCGAGGGAGCGCGCGATCAACTCTTGGCGCGCCGTGCCTGCGCGAGAACCCGCGCGATCAACGGCAGGAACGCGGCCTACCGCTGGGGACCTGCCCCGGTGTCGAGCTCATCCCCCCGCACCCGGACGCCGCACCCGCAGCGCAACTCGTGAACCACCGGCGCGCTCTGCTCCCTCCTCCCGCCCGCGAGAGCGCACCCGATGCGCGGCGCATGAACGGACGCGATCAGCGTCAGTGCGCGCGCGGCGAGCTTCTCCGAGCACGCCCCGACCGCGTCCTCGCGAAGGGGCGCGCCGTCACTCGACGCCCGGACGCCGCGCTGCGCCACCGTGTGCACCGCCGCGCGCTCCGGCACGGCATGGCCCCCCCTGGGTTCGCCCGCGGCGGGGCCTCTCCAGAACTCGGCGGGTGGCCGCGTCTGCCTGGCTTGGCGGCCGGACGAGGCGTGCGCCACGCAACCTTGCGCGTCTGCCTGGCATCGCATCGTCACTCGTTCTCGGAACGTCTCCGAAAGGAAGCCCCACATCATGAAGCTCTATTTCTCCCCCGGCGCCTGCGCTCTCCACCCGCAGATCGCTCTCCGCGAAGCCGGCCTGAAGTTCGACCTCGTCCGTGTCGACCTGCGCGCCCACAAGCTCTCGGACGGTACGGACTTCTACGGCATCAACCCGAAGGGCTACGTGCCGGTGCTCGAGCTCGACGACGGAACCCGCCTCACCGAGGGGGCGGTCATCGACCAGTACGTCGCCGACAAGAACCCGCAGGCGAAGATCCTCCCGCCCGCCGGGTCGATCGAGCGCATCCACGTGCAGGAGTGGCTGCACTTCATCGGGACCGAGGTCCACAAGGCGTTCTCACCGCTCTTCAACCCGGCGCTCCCCGACGCGGACAAGGAGGCGGCACGGAAGAAGGTCACAGGGAGGTTCGACTACATCGAGAAGCAGCTCGGCTCGAAGCCGTTCCTGACGGGCGACTCGTTCACCGTGGCGGACGGGTACCTCTTCAACATGCTCCGGTGGACGGCGTTCACCGGCATCGATCTGGCGAAGTGGCCCGCGCTCACGGCGTTCTCCGCACGCGTCGAAGCGCGACCTTCGGTGAAGGCCGCGCTCGAGGCGGAGAAGGCGGGGAGCTAAGAGCGAGCTAGAGGCCCCTGCGAGAGGGCCTCGTCCGTCCGCGCGCCGCTACTTCGGGGGAGGGGGCGGCGGCGGCGGCGGGATCGGAATCCCGGGCGGCGCCTTGTCGGGCGTCACGCAGGCCGAGAGGTCGAAGAGCATGAACTCGAGGACCTTCTCTTGCGGCGAGAGCTGGCCGGGACCCGGATTGCAGTTGGACGAGGAGGGGACCTGCGAGCCTCCCGTGCTGTCGCTCGCGGCGGCGCCGACGTGGAGCCCGCTGTAGACGACGCGACCGCAGTACGGCGGCGCTCCGCCATCCGGCGGCGCCACGGCACCCACGGGGGTGTTGAACGAGAAGTAGGCCGTCGGGAACCCATCGTCCGTGGCGCTGGTCGTGTCGTACGTCGCCCACGCCTGGGAGATCGTGTTCGAGGACGTCACGTTCGGGTCGAACGAGGGTGAGTTGATCGCCACTTCCGTGGACGCGACGCCGCTCGTGCCGAGCGCCCCGACGTGGGAGAGCCACGACTCGAGATCGACCCCCTTGGTGAAGGTGCCGCCGCCGACGTTCAGCGTCGTCGAGATCTTGGCGCCGATGATCGCGCCCTGGTCGGCGCCCTGATCGTTGCTGTTCCAGGAGGCGAGGTTCGAGCCCCAGTCCGGGTTCGCGGTGTAACCGCCTCCGCCCTGGAGCGGCCCGGCGAGCCAAGCGTAGTGGTAGTGCGAGAGGAACGCGCGTCCTCCGGCGTTCACGTACTGCTCGAGGAGCTGAGGATTCGCGCCGCTCGTCTCGCTCCCTTCGCAGGAGAAGAGAGAGACGTCGTACTTCTCGAGAGACGGGAGCGTGTTCCACATGTTCGCGGAGCTCGAGGGGGGAGTGCCCGGAATGATCCCTCCGATGCCGCCGCCCGTGAACACGTGAATGTGCCCCGACGTGCTGGCGCCGCTGGTGAACTCCGATGTGTTGATCCCCATCCGGTAGGGGAGGCACTCGAGCGAGTCCGCGCCGCCCATCGAGATGGCGATCTGCGGCATGCTGACGATGGGATCACTCGCCGGGACGGACGACGGCATGTTGATGGCGCCGGCGTCGGCCTGTCCGCAGCTCGTCACGTTGGCGACCGTCGCGTGCGTCCGCCACTTTCCGACCTGCACGACGACCGGGATGTTCGTCCCGCTCGGCGCGTTGGTGATCGTGAAGGTTCCGTCCGTGCCCGTCGTCCCGACCGCGATCGGGTTCCCGGTATAGAGGTAGCTGCACGAGTCGCAGCTGACCCCTGAAGGGAACTCCACTCCGCCCGTGATCGGCTGGATGCCATAGCCCGCCGGAATCTTGCTCGGGGCTGCCGGGTCGAACATCGGCACGTACACGAGCACGTTGTAGAGCGGGTTCGCGCCCGCCGGGTCCATGACCTTGCCGACGATCGTGGTGCCGCCGTCGTTCGTGCACGTATCGGAAATCTGGCACTGCAGGCCGGCACACCCGCCGTCGGTGAACGTGATGGGGGCTGCGCTGTCGTCGCCTACGACGAAGATGGGGACCCCACCGTCGCCGAGTAGAGCAACCGAGCCGTCGCCGTTGCCGTTGTTGCCGTTGTTGCCGTTGTTCCCGTTGCCTTGCGCGAACGGAGACGTCTGCGACCCGCTGCAGGCAAACAGCATCGCGCTCGCGGCGATCGCGGAGCCGACGAACATGACCGTGCATGCGGCCACCGCTCTCGCCCGCCCCTGACCGAACACGCCGAAGGACCTTCTCTTCATTGAGCTCTCCACTGGTTACGCACTCCGCATCGTGGAGTGTGTAGGGGGGTTCGCAAGATCAGTCTGCGTCTCTCCAGACGATGCGTTCGTGTGTGCGCGTGCGAGCGATCTGCTGACGAACGAAAGATCCAACACGGGCAGCGCCGACGCCTTCTTCGGAGGCCGCCGCGTACCTCGCGCCGCGTTATCGCGACGCTTGTGCTTGCGCTTGCGCGCACAGCCCACCGAGGCAAGCGTCGTCGTCCGAGAGCACGACGGCCTGCCCCTGCTGCGGCTCGATGAACCTCGTGAGAGCGGTCCCGACCACGCGCCACGCGAGGAGCAGCGCGATCGCGACGCACGCGACGACGATCGTGAGCTCGAGCACACGCGGCTTCGGCTCGTGTTGACCCACGCGCGGCCGGTTCATCGTTCTTGGCATACGCCGCGTTCTGGCTACCCGCAATCACCCGAATGGGCGCAGCGCGCACGAACGAAGACTGCGTTACAACCGGACCCATGGACGAAGGACTGGGGAAGCGGCTGGCGGTCGGCGTCGCGATCATGTCGTTCTTGATCGTGGCGGTCGCCTTGTCGGGGCGGCTCGGGCTGCGGCACGTCGTGGACACGACGCAGGACATCCTGGTGCGCGACACGCACGTCTCCGAGGAGGCGCTCAACGCGCGCGTGGCGACGCTGCTGCTCCGTCGCTACGAGAAGGACTACTTCCTCAACGTCGGCGCGCCGGACAAGCAGGCCGACTACTTGGAGAAGTGGAAGGCTGCGCGCGAAGGGCTGCGGACGCGGCTCGACGCGCTCGACCAGCTCGTCCCTTCGGAGGAGGACCACGCAACGCTGCGCGCGATGCGGGCCGATTTGACGACTTACCTCGCGGGCTTCGAGAAGGTCGCGGGCGACGTTCGAAGTGGTGCGCTCGCCACGCCGCAGGCGGCGAACGGTGCCATCGCGCAGTACAAGGACGCCATTCACCACATGGAAGAGACGAGCGAAGCGATCGCTGGCGCGAGCGACATCAAGATGGACAAGCGCCTCGCGCTCCTCAAGCAAGACACGGCGCAGACGAACAACCAGATGACCCTGATCGCGCTGCTCGCCGTCGCGGTCGCCGCGCTCATTGGTATGCGGGCTCGCGGGGTGATGAAGGCGGCGACGGCGCTGTGACGAATGTAGATCTGGCGATCGTGGGGGCCGGTAGCGCGGGGGCAGCGCTGGCGCTTCATGCGGCGCGTGCGGGCATGCGCGTGGTCGTCCTCGAGCGACGTGCGCTCGACGACGCCGGCGCGCGCTGGGTCAACGGCGTCGCTCGCTGGATGTTCGACGAGGCAGGCATCGCGGCGCCGCAGGGTGACGAGCGCGTCGGCGACGAGCGAGCGTTCCATCTCGTCGCCGGGCGCGACGCCGCGGCTCGCGTCGTCGTGCGCGATCACGACGTGGAGGGGGTCGACATGCGACGCCTGGTCGCGCGACTGCATGCGGACGCGCTGGGCGCCGGGGCCGAGCTGCGCGGCGACGTGAACGTCCAAGGCCTGGAGAACGGAGTGCTGCGGACCGGAGCCGGCGACGTTCGCGCGCGGTACTACGTCGATGCGTCCGGTCTCGCGGGACCTCGCCTCTTGCGGCAACCGCGCGTACCGGCCGTGGACATCTGCGCCGCGGCCCAGGAGATGCGCCGCGTGCGCGATCTCCCCGCTGCGCGCGCGTGGTTCGAGCGCCACGAGGTCGCACCGGGCGACGCCCTCTGCTTCACGGCCGTCGCGGGGGGATACTCGATCTTGAACGTCCGCCTCGACGGAGACGAGCTGAGCATCCTCACCGGGAGCATTCCCGCGCTGGGGTACCCCTCGGGCGCGCGCATCCTCGCCGACTTCGCCGCCGAGCAACCCTGGGTGGGCGCGACGATCTTCGGCGGCGCGCGAACCCTTCCGCTCCGGCGTCCGTACGACGCGCTCGCCGGCGGGTGCGTCGCGCTCCTCGGCGACGCTGCGTGCCAGGTCTTCTCGGCGCACGGTTCGGGCGTCGGGATCGGTCTCATCGCGGCGCGCATGCTCGCCGACGCGCTCGCGAGCGGCGCCGGGCCCGATCGATACGCCGTGCGCTTCCATCGCCGGTGGGGCGGCCTGCTCGCGGGCTACGACGTCTTCCGCCGGTTCTCGCAGACGCTGACTGCGCGCGACGTCGCTCACTTGATCCGCGCGGGCTTGCTCGACGAGGAAGGGGCGCGCGCAGGCCTCTCCCAGCGCTTGCCACCGCTCACACGCTCCCTCGTGATGGGGCGCCTCGTCGGTGCGGCGCGCGCGCCGGCCGCGGCCGTGCGATTCGCCGGAGTGCTCGCGCGGATGGCCGCGGTTCAAGGCCTCTTCGCGGGGTACCCCGGGTGGGTCCCGGGACGAGGGACGTGGGAACGCGCGGTCGCGCGGGCGACCGGAGAGAGCGCGGCGCTGGGCGCGGCGTAAAGCGTACCGTTTGCGGATCGTTCGCTGCCACACGCGCACCCGACGGAAACCGGTGCAAGGCGCGGCGCATCCAACCCGACATGAGCGACGCCTTCCAGCCCCGCCTGTTCGGCGCAACCAACCTCCAGGTCGGCCCCATCGGTCTCGGCTCCAGCTATGGCCTCGGTGCGGCCGGCGTCGAACGCGCGTTCGACCAGGGGGTGCGCTTCTTCTTGTGGGGCTCACGCCGCCGAAGCGACTTCGGCGCCGGCCTGCGAAACGTCGCCGCGCGCCACCGGGACCAGAGCGTCATCGCCATCCAGACGTACACGCGCGCGGCGTCGCTCATGCGCTTCAGCGTCGAGCGCGCCCTCCGCACGCTGCGTACCGACTACGTCGACGTCCTCGGCCTCGCCTGGTGGAACGGCGCGCCCCCGCCGCGGATCATCGAAGCGGCGCTGCGCTTGCGCGAGACGGGCAAGGTCCGCCACCTGATGATCTCGAGCCACCACCGCCCTTACTTCGAGCAGGCGACAGCCGAGCCCGCCTTCGACTCGATCATGCTCCGCTACAACGCGGCGCACCCCGGCGCCGAGCGCGAAGTGTTCCCGATCCTCGCGCGGCGTCGGGTCGGGGTTCTCGCCTTCACCGCGACGCGCTGGGGCACGCTCCTCGATCCGGCGTACCTCCCGACGAGCGAACCCAAGCCGCGTGCGTCGGACTGCTACCGCTTCGCGCTCACCAACCCGCACGTCGATGTCTGCCTCGCCGGCCCCCGTGACGAGACCGAGCTCACGGAAGCGCTGGCCGCCGTGGCGCGCGGCCCGATGAGCGAGGAGGAGCTCGCGTGGATGCGGCGCGTGGGGAGCGTCGTGCGCGAGCGGACGAGGATGCAGGGGCGTGGCGTGGCCATGGGGCTGATGGATCGCGCCGTCCAGGCGTTCAGCTGCGGCTCACCGCCGCCGCCGAAGATGCTCGGCGCCGGCTGACGGGATGATGACGCGACGCGCCAGTCTGTGCGCTACGCTCGTCCCTCGTGAGCGACCTCCATTACGACTGGATCGTCATCGGCTCGGGTTTCGGCGGTAGCGTCAGCGCGCTGCGTCTCTCCGAGAAGGGCTACCGCGTCCTCGTCATCGAGAAGGGGCGAAGGTTCGCTCCGGACGACTTCCCGGTCACCAACTGGGACTTGCGACGCTGGATGTGGATGCCTGCCGCGGGCCTCCGTGGCTTCTTCCAGATGTCCTTCTTCGAGCACGTGACCATCCTGCACGGAGTGGGGGTCGGCGGTGGTTCGCTCACGTACGCGAACACGCTGCCGATGCCCAAGCTCGGCTTCTTCCAGTCGAAGTCGTGGGCGCACCTCGCCGACTGGCGGAGAGAGCTCGAGCCGCACTACGCGACGGCGCGCAAGATGCTGGGGTCCGCGGAGAACCCGCGCCTCATGCGGAGCGACGAGATCCTGCGCGAGATCGCCAAGGACATGGGACGCGAGGAGCACTTTCACCCTACTGACGTGGGCGTCTATTTCGGCACGCCAGGGGAGACGGTCAAGGACCCCTACTTCGGAGGCCGTGGGCCCGACCGAACCGGCTGCACCTTCTGCGGCGGGTGCATGACCGGGTGCCGCTTCGGCGCCAAGAACACGCTCGACTACAACTACCTGTGGCTGGCCGAGCGACTGGGCGCCGAGGTGGTCGCCGAGACGGAGGTCACTGCCGTGCGTCCAAAGGGAGATCGCGGCTACGCCGTCGAGACCAAGCCGTCCTTCGGCGGCGCGAAAGGGGAGACCTTCACGGCCGACCAGGTGATCTTCGCCGGCGGCGTGATGGGGACGGTGCCGCTGCTCCTCAAGATGAAGGAGGATCCCGCGGGCCTCCCCAAGCTGTCCGACCGCGTCGGCGATCTCGTGCGCACCAACAACGAAGCGCTCATCGGGGTCATCGCGCCCGACGGTGACGACGATCTCTCGGAGGGGATCGCGATCACATCCATTCTTCACACCGACGAGCACAGCCACATCGAACCGGTGCGCTACTCGAAAGGGTCCGGTTTCTTCCGCACGATGATGCTCCCGCACTCGCCGGGACCGACCGCGCTCGCGCGCATGTGGGGAGCCCTTCGCGGGTTCGTGAAGCAACCGGTGCTCTGGGCGCGCGCGTTCACGGTCAAGGATTTCGCCCGCAGCAGCCAGGTCCTGCTCTACATGCGGACGCTCGAGTCGACGTTGTCCCTGCGCCTCGGGCGGAGCGCCTTCACCGGCTTCACCAAAGGGCTGGTCTCCAAGCTCGACGATCCGTCGAAGGCGCCGACGTCGTTCATGCCCGAGGCGACCGATCTCGCGCAGCGCTTCGAGAAGAAGCTCAACGGCGTGGCCATGACCCTCATGACCGAGACGCTGATGGGGACGCCGACGACGGCGCACATCCTCGGCGGCGCCTGCATCGGTGAGAACCGCGCGACGGGCGTCATCGACACGCGTCACCGCGTCTTCGGCTACGAGGGGCTGTACGTGGCCGATGGTTCCGCAGTGTCGGCCAACCCGGGCGTGAACCCGTCGCTCACGATCACGGCGATGACCGAGCGCGCCATGAGCTTCGTGCCGAAGAAGACGGCCGCGCGCGTCTGAGGGGGCGGCGGCTCAGCGCGGACCGACGCGTACGAACCGTGTCCCGCACGGAGCGAACCGAGAAGCTCGTCCTGCGGCGCCGGCGCGAGGGAGGCGACCGGGGAGGGGGGCGCGGCGGCATCCGGAGGGACGGGCACGCTCGGGGCGCTCGCGTCGCCTGCGAGTCCGTCGAGCGCGCGGGGGCGCTCTGAAGGTAGCGAGGACGTGCGCGCCGGCCCGGGGAGCTCCGGTGTCGCGTGGCACGCAACGAAGACGAGCGCGCCCCCGGCGAGCAAGCGCGCGGCATCAGCGGGGCGCATCGCGGTCAGGTTAACCGTCGAGTCGCCTTCTCTGTTCAGGATTCGAGCCGAGGAGATCCGGAGCTCGGCGGCGTCACGCGTGCGCGTGCACGTGGTGACGATGACTCCAGAGGACTTCCACCTCCTCGTCGATGGCTTCGAACCAGTGGCGCGGCTCGATCACGAGCGCCATCGCCAGGACGAAGGGCATCGCAGGAATGATCGCGAACACGAACACCATGCCCGCAACCGGGAGCAGCGCGAGCGCGCTCATGACTCCGATGAAGATGCGCAGCTTGGGCCCGATCGAAGACACCGTGTCCCCGTCCGTCGTGATGTCGATCTCGCTCGCTTCCATGACGCACCTCCTGGAGACGACGTGTGCGTTAACTCTGGGCACGGATCCGGGCGCGCGCACGCACGAAGGCTGGCACCGGTCGAGGTGTCGACCCGGCTCTGAGCGTGCGAGTCACCGGCTCAGACCGTCACGATTCTCGCGAGCGACGACATGGGGAACGTGGGCCGGCTATGTCGGCAATCGCCGTGTCTAACGTTGCCGCGCGACCAGGTTTCGACCGTGGACGCGCCCCCCGGCCTTGTCTAGCGTCGCTCCCATGCGCTTTCGCCGTCTCCTCATCGCGGTTCTCGCCGGTTCCGCGGGGTGCGCTTCGACCCCGCCCCCCCCGCCGGCTCCTCTTCCGCCCCCGCCGGCGCCCGTGGCCTCGACCCCCGTTGCGGCGCCCGCGCCCGCGTGGACGTACCCGCCGGCTCGGCCCGGAGACGTCGTCGAAGAACACCACGGCGTGAAGGTGCCCGACCCCTACCGCTGGCTCGAGGCCCTCGACGCGAAGGAGACGCGCGACTGGGTCACGGCCGAGAACCAGCTCACCGATTCGTACGTTGCCAAGCTCCCCGGGCGTGACGCATTCCGCGCGCGCCTCGCAGAGCTCACGAGCGCGGAGTCGTACGGCGCTCTCCGTCATCGAGGCTCGCACTACTTCTGGGTCCACAATTCGGGGAAGCAGGACCAGTCGGTCCTCTTCACGTCGGATCGACTCGACGGCACTGCGACCGTTCTTCTCGACCCCAACGCCCTCTCGGCGAACGGGAGCCTGGCGTTCGCAGGGTTCACGACGACGCGAGATGGGACGCGGATCGCCTACGGACTCTCCGATGGCGGTGGTGACTGGCAGAAGTGGCACGTCCGCAACGTGGCGCCGTCGCATGCCGGCGCTGCGCCCGCCGATGCGGGCGGCGATGCTCCGGACGTGCTCCCGTACGTGAAGTACTACTCGCCAAGCTTCACGCGCGACGGCAAAGGGATCTACTACAGCCGCTTCCCGGCTCCCGCGGCAGGCAAGGAGCTCTCGGAGACCGACCACGACTGCAAGGTGTACTTCCACGCGCTGGGGACCCCGGCGGAGAAGGACGTCGTCGTCTACGAGAGACCGGATCACCCGACGTGGCAGTTCGACCCGTGGGTCACGCCGGACGGGCACTACCTCGCCATCACGATCGGCGACGGCGAGGTCGGCGATCGTCGGCAGGAGCAGCTCGTCTACATCGACCTCACGAAGCCTTCGGCGAAGCCCGTCGCGCTCGTCGATGTCTTCGAGGCGGAGTACGAGCTGCTCGGGAACGACGGCCCCGTCTTCTACGTCGAGACGTCGCTCGACGCGCCCAACAAGCGGATCCTCGCCATCGACACGCGCTCGCCCGCGCGGAGCGCGTGGAAGGAGATCGTCCCGGGCGGGACGAACGCGATCGAAGCGGCGACCCTCGCCGGGCATCAGCTGTTCGTGACGACCCTGCAGGACGCGCAGAGCGCCGTGGCGGCGTACGACCTCAAGGGGAAGAAGATCCGCGACGTGTCGCTCCCCGGGATCGGCACGGTGCACGGCTTCTCGGGCCTCCCCGACGACAAGGAGATCTATTACTCGTTCACGAGCTTCCTCACGCCCGGCTCGGTCTACCGCTACGACGTGAAGACCGGCACGAGTACGCTGTGGAAGAAGCCGGCCATTCCGTTCGATGCCACGGCCTTCGAGACCAAGCAGGTCTTCTACCCGAGCAAGGACGGCACGAAGATCCCGCTCTTCCTCACGGCCAAGAAGGGGGTGCCGCTCGACGGCGCCAACCCGGTGCTGCTCACCGGGTACGGAGGTTTCGGGATTTCGATGACGCCGTCGTTCAGCACGACGTACATCGCCTGGCTGGAGCAGGGGGGAGTGCTGGCGCAGGCGAATCTCCGCGGCGGCGGCGAGTACGGCGAGGCCTGGCACCAGGCCGGGACCAAGACGCACAAGCAGGTGGTCTTCGACGACTTCATCGCTGCGGGCGAGTGGCTCGTCGCGAACAAGTACACGTCGAAAGAGAAGCTCGGGATCCTCGGCGGCTCGAACGGCGGGCTCCTCATCGGCGCCGTTCTCACGCAGAGGCCGGACCTCTTCGCCGCGGCTGCACCTCTCTCCGGTGTGCTCGACATGCTTCGCTTCCCGCTCTTCGGCCAGGGCGCCGGGTGGGAGGGGGACTACGGGACGCCCGAGAACGCGGAGGAGTTCAAGGCGCTCTACGCGTACTCGCCGGTCCACAACGCGCATCCAGGGACGCACTATCCGGCGACGCTCGTCGTCACGGCCGATCACGACGTGAGGGTCGCGCCGCTTCACTCGTACAAGTTCGCCGCCGCGTTGCAGGCGGCGCAGGCGGGGGACGCGCCCGTTCTACTTCGCGTGGAGACGACGTCGGGCCACGGCGGTGGGACGACGAGGTCGAGCCAGATCGATCAGCGGGCCGACCTGCTCGCGTTCTTCCTGCAGAACCTGGGCGGTCCGCGGAAGTAGCCAACGCCGCGGGCTCCAAACGACGGAAGGCTGGGCCCAAGGGCACCCAGCCTCCCGCCGATCTCGAGCCGCCGGTGGGCGGCCGTCGAGCGGCGCGATCGACCGCGTCGCTCACGCCCGGCCAATCAGAAGATGCTGAGGACGCTCGAGATCGCGCTCCCGACGGCGTTGACCGCTCCCCCAACGACGTTGGTGACGGTGTTGACCGCGCCTCCGACAACGTTGCCGACGTTGCCGGTGATCCCATTGAGCACGTCGCCGACGGTCGAGAAGACGTTCGAGCCTCCGTTCTGGTGCTGCTGCGCCGCCTGCTGCTCCTGAGCGAGCTCCTCGCGCTCCAGCTTCTGGCGCTCGGCCCTCTTCTCCGCTGCGACCTTCTCGTCGTGGCGCTTCCGCGCCTCTTCCTCGGCCTTGCGAACTTCTTCGCGCTTCTTCTCGCGAGCCTCGTAGGCCAGCTTCTTCCCCTCGGCCGTCTCGCTGAAGTGATACTCGGCGGTCCAGCTGACCTTGCTGGCGAACATGCTGAAGTCGTCCTTGAGGATCGAGCTCTGGCCTTGCTTGCTCCACTGCACGCCGTTGGTCGAGTCTCCAACGTAGTGGAACAGCATGATGCCGCCCGTGCTGGCCTTCAGCGCCAGCGCGATGTCGAAGTCCTTGTTCGTCCTCTTGCCGGAGTACTGACCCGAGAACAGATAGGTGCCGTCGGGGTTGATCGTGAGGTTGGCGTTCCCCGAGCCCTTCTTGAAGGTCCAGCTCACGACGATTGGTCCCGTCGCCGGCGGTGCGGTCTGCACCAGACTGCTCTCGGTGTTGTTGTCGCCAGGTCCTTCTGCGGTCGCGATGCTCGCGGTCGTGCCGACGAGCACGCACGCCGCGGTGAGTGAAAGAACACGAACGTGGTTCATGAATCTCATGGTTGCCTTCTTTCGAACTCAGCCTTGCGGGCTACTGAGGGGGCGGACGATAACTCATCCATAAGGGCAGCGGCGTCCTCCCGCGCAGGAGAACCGTCACTGGGAGCTCCAGGCGAAAGGATGCGGAGCAGCCCCAGCGCTTCTGCGCTGACCTCTTCGGGCTGGACGACCGACGCCGATCCGGCGGGCTACGTCGCGCGTGCGACCTACGGAACGCGCAGCGTCCGGAGGTGCGCGAGGATGTCGGCGATGTCCCGGTCCGTCGTGCTCGCGAGCGGCAGCATCTTGCCACGCCCGGTGCGCAC
>Ga0302319_10008455_pt1 | contig 20005 bp, 23 predicted proteins | sample Bog_T0_2_FD_203319 | JGI IMG/M metagenome (GOLD analysis project Ga0302319, IMG submission 203319) | Peat permafrost microbial communities from Stordalen Mire near Abisko, Sweden - Bog_T0_2 | ecosystem: Environmental > Terrestrial > Soil > Wetlands > Peat | place: Sweden: Abisko, Stordalen Mire... | reverse complement strand
GGAGCATGATCGTTATGACCGGCTCCAAGTTGTCCCCTGGTCCACATACACTCTTGAGCGTCACGTTCTGCCGGCACTTCGTCCGGTGATTCAACACCTTGACGATCATCGTCAGTTGCGCACCGCCCCGCCGGACCGCAAAGCGCAGGACGCTCAAAACGTCCCACAGCCGGCCCTGAAAATCCTGGCCGTGCTTCGTCAGCCACGCCGCCGACTTCTCATCGTCAATTGGCCAGACGACCTGACTGAACGCGGCGCTGGTCATCGCAATCGGGAACTTGAATCCCGCTTCGCGGACCGTCGCCGGGTCCAGTTCAACCAGCACGCCATCCTCGATTGCCTGCGCCCGGCTGTAACTAAAAATCACAGGGGCGTTTTCAAATGGGTTACTCATCGTCCTCACCGCCTTCCAAATCCAGCCGGCCCATCAGGACCAGTTCTTCCAAACCATAGACCTTGTTCGCGCCGCAGGATTCGCAGGCATAACCCCGCGCATCCGGTTCGACGCATCCGTACTGAATCTCGCCGCAGGCCAGACAGCCTCCGTTGCAACCTTCCTGCACGTCCGCCATCGTCGCCTTCACTTTGATCGCTGTCGCCATAAGTCACCTGTCCTTCCGTGCTATTCGCTCAAAACGCCATGCGTATCCACGACCAATCCCGCACGAATCAACTGCGCCGCCTGCCGGCCGTAACAGCCCTGAAGCTGCCACGCCAGCCCGCTGTCCACCAGGGCTTGAAATCCTTCGACCATACGCTCCTGCGTCATCTCGCCGCCTTCAAAGTCCATGACGAAACCGACTGTATCGAACTGTTTTGTTTCGCTTTCCATAAGTCACCTTCTGAGCTTTCTCCCTCTGCCGTGATTGACACACTGTCAACCGTTTCGTTAGTTGCAACCTGCCGGGTAAGAACCGGCTACTCTGCCAATTGAGTTACGCGTACGGTGTGCAGGAAGGATCTAGCGTCATGGAAGCGGCAAGCCGCGTTCTCGTCGTGCTGTCCGGTTCCCGCACAAGTTGAATGAACTTCATTCATCCAACACGAATAGTCTACCACGTGATTGACACAGTGTCAACGATAAAATGATGCACCGTGCGTGTTTTTCTAGACGTGGCCGTTCGACCTGATCCGGCGAAGGTTGCGTATGTGTGCGTCCCGACTGTACTTATGCGACTCGATTAACGCCTGCGCTTCTTCCTGCGTTGCCCTGCGAATATACAGATGATCCCTGCAATTCGTGAGGCACTGGCAACTCCCGGCTTGCGGCACGGTAGGCAAATTGTGCTTAGTGTACGGTGAATGCTCAAACAGGTAAATGCACCCCGGACAGGTCCGTTCATCATCCGGCCCCACCCAATGAATCACACTATCCGCCGGCAACGCAATGACCCTGGCTGACTGATAGAAACTGTTCAGGCTTTCCGCGTACATGTGAACCCGCCGCGGCAGCGGCATGACCGCCGTGTTCTCCATGACCGCTTTCAGCATCCCATTGAAAAATCTCATTTCGTGCTGCATCGCGGACTTCAACCACACGTCATCCCCCGGACCCAGCTTCACCATCGCTTCAGCACCCGGTCCCTGCCCCGGAACGCCGCCGGCTCGCAGGCCGGCTTGAAACACTTCCCCCCAAGCAACCTTCATCATTTCCGTCGCCCGATCCCGTAACGCCTTGTCTTCCAACTTGCCTCGGTAATACTTGTCGATCAGCCCGTTCAACCCCGCTTCGACCCGGCCCTGTACTTCCCTCAGCTTCCTCCGTCCTACCGTATGCCCGATCTGACGATGCTTCGCGAACTTCGCGGCGTGATACGCGTGTGCCTTGCGCAAATCCTTCGACAGTTCCAAATCCTGTAACTTGGCAGTTCCGATGCTTTTCCCCTCACATAGTTCACCCCCGCGAATCGCGAATGATGGCGCAAGAATGATCGGGTCATAAAACATCAAACGCTCATTCCCACTTCACGGGCACGGACTGCGATGCGCTGCCGGACTGAACGGAACGCCGTGTCCGGTCGCCGAATGTCCCGCGACTGCCGCGGTCCACGCCGTCCGGCAGCGGGATCAAAGCGGTCATCGCACGGGGCGCGCCCGTTGGTATAACTGTTGTGTTTGTCGCTGTGCTTTCGTATCCAATCCACATCCGTCATCGCGGGTGAACAGCCAAACCGCACGGCGTTTCGGAACGGGATCGCCGCACTAAACCCCGGATAACAGTGTGGCAGCTTTTCCGGGTCTTTGCGCGACTGCCACTTGAGCGGACCAAATGCACCGAATCCGGGAATAGTAACCGCCCGCCCCAGTGCTACCTGCTGGCACAGTTCCTCCAGGAAATACGTCATGATCGTTGCGACGTGAAACTCATTACAGCCGGTCGCATCCGCAGCGCGTTCGATACACCGTAGCATAGCGCGACTACGATCATTCTCCGGCCCGTAATTCAATGCCAACAGTTTCCCGGTACGTGGGCGACGTCCTGCTTTCAACTTCGGCATCTGCACACTCCTGTAACACGACAACGCTTAGTTGCCACTGCGTCCTTCCGTCAACACCGGCTGATTCAATCGTGCGATGTCTTCTTTCAAGATCTTCGCTTCGTCGTCTTCCGCAACGTCGTCCGAGAAAAACCGCATCTGATAGACCTTGCAGTTTGACACAGTGTCAAACTCTTCACACAGAATACGCGGCGGCAGGGTCGAAAAGTCAGTCTGCTGTTCCGTCAGTTCGTCGTCACTGTGAAATTCCGCGAAATCCCCAATCAGCTTCCTCAACTTCGGGCTGGCATGGATCGCTTCCGCAATCCGTTTCTGCTCTGCTTCATTCGGTTCGTAAAATCCAGAAGACCAACGGCGCGAATCCATACCCTTGCGCGCCGCACCCCACTTCCGTTCAACTTCCGTCAACAGCCGGCGCCGCCCGTTACCGTGCAAACCGAATCTGTCATTGTTCAAATCAAATTCTTCGCCCGGTCCAGCGGGTCCACCCGACGCCGGAGGCGCGCCGTTGCCCCCCGGAGCCGCACCAAACAATCCAGGACTGCCGGAAGGACTGCCCGGCGGCATCCCGCCGCCTGCCGCGTCTGCGTTGTCCACGCGCTTAGTCAGCAGCCGGACGATATCCTCCGGAAGCTTCGCGTAGTGCAAGAGGATATACGTCGTCCAAGCATGAACGTCGATCTGCAACGACTGCCCCAGACCCGCCATCGCCTCGATAATGCTGTACCTCAACTGCACCAGTTCCAGCCGCTCCCATTCGTCCAGATACGAAATCGGCGACATGCAAACCAGGTACGGATTCTTGGAAACGTCATACTTGTCCTGATCCTGCACGTCCCGATCCGGATCACCGGAAAACAAAGAGTAGTGAATGTCCAGAAGATTGCGGACCCCGTAGATCGCCATCTTCTGAACGCGCTTCATCGTCCTTGCAAATCTCACGTCCTTTTGCAATAACGTGCTTTTGGCGTCACTGTCTTCACCCCAGCCTAAATAGTCCCCAGGAATGCGCGCCACGCCACAGAACTTCTTGCGGTAGTAATCCATCCGCTCGGGGGACAGCGGATTCGGACTGCCTTCCAGATTTTCAATTCGGGTCTGATCGTCCGGCCCTCGGATAGCCACGAAAATATCTTCCAACGGCGTTAGCGGGTTGTACGACTTCTTATAGCTAGGACTTGCTGGATCTATGAATTCGTGCTTCTTCATCCGCTTACGCCAGCGGTTCAACCGCTCCGTCGCTTCCACGTCGTCCAGATCGCCCGTGTCCACCAGCACAAGATTGCGCGAAGCGGCCCGCCGCAAATTGTACATCAAGTCTGAATCTTCAAATAAAACCAATTGCCTCCAACTACGAAACAGCGGAGCGCAGGCTGACGACCCGTACACTGTATCGACTTCCTTGCCCATCAACCGGAAGTGTACGTAATCCCACGGAAAACTCACCGGATGCTTGCGCCCGCGAAAACTGTGTCCGTCCTGCCGGAAGCCGATCAACCGATCGTACTTATCTTCGACCCGATGACACTGCGGCGGCGCCGCATACTTCCAGCCGAGCACACCCTTGCCAGCTTGATACAACAGACGGCGGAAACTGTCTCCCATCACGCACGTCTGCCGGACCAGTTGAAACAGCCGGTCTTCCAGCATGGCGTTCGCCAGACACACGTCCCCGCTGTGAACCATGTGTGAATGCCTGCTTTCAATCCACACCGCCCTACCCTTGTCGTAATCCTTCTGCGTGCACTCTTCCGCGTACACGTCCATGACCGCCTGCACCAGATCAAACGTGTCCATTTCCTCGAAGATCCGGTAGCGTTCCTGCCGGTTCGTCGAAATCTGGAACTGCCGCATGAACCATTCTTGAAGCTGCAGCCCCTCACGTTCAGCCGCTGTCTGCGGATCTTCTTCGCTCGACAATGCGTGCCGATTCAGCCCGAACAGTTCGCGCAGACGCCAATACCACGGGTAATCGTGGACATTCGCCAACTGCTCACCCCGCGTCGGCTGCGACGGATCTTGCGTTTGAAACTGCGTCATTGCTGACATTGTATCCGTTAGTGCTTCGCCCGTGCAACCTTTGACACAGTGTCAACGGATTTCCGTGCCGCCGTAGCAGGCTTAAAACGGACAGGCTTCCATTTCGCCGCTTGCCGTGCCTTCTTCGCAATGCGCCTCCGTTCGGCTTCCTTCACCGCTTCGGCAAAGCGCTTGGAAGCAATCCGAGCGTGCGTAGCATCCTTTTCACAACCAATAAACAGAAATCCCTCCTTCGCACAAGCCACACCCGTACTGCCGCTGCCTGCAAACGGGTCCAGCACCACGCCGCCGGGAGGCGTAACCAAGCGACACAACCAGCGCATCAGCCGCGTGTTCTTCACGGTCGGATGATTGTTCTCGCCCCGGTCACGCTTGGACGCTTTGCTGCAGTAGAAGAAGCGAGCAGCGCTGCCAGTGTCACCCCGCTTCGGCTGGGGAACTCGACCATATTCTCCATAGCAATTCGAGTTGCCATCGCCGGTGTGACTTGGTTCGTTCCCCTTTACGTCTCCCACTTGTCCATCGCTATCTGGGAATCCCGCCAGCACTTCTTCGCTTCCGTCGTGAACAAGGTGAGCGGGCCAACGGCCATCGGCGTGCGGCTTGACAATAGGACGCACGCCAAACGTCTCTCGGGCGCACCAACCGCCGCGATTGTGTGCCTTTCCATTCCTTCCGCCGGGCGTAAGTTCACCGGGGTTGACCCTGCACCCATCGATGTTCAGCGCCCCCGTGCCGTGCTTCACGACGTTAGCGACTACAGTGCCGATCAACGGCTTACGGGCAAGCCACCAATCTTCCATCGCCGGCTTTAGCGCCGTGCCCCATCCGTCCCATTGACGGGCGGCGTCGGTTGCTGGCGCGGTTTTCGTTGGAACAAACTCTCTCCCGTTATCCTTAATCCAACTTCCCGTCTTGTCCTGATCCGCGCCGGGGATCATCCGCTTAAGCGACTTTCCTTCGGACAGGATTACCCGTTCTGCCCCAGCCGCTTCGTCGATTGCCTTGCTTACGTCCAGCGACTTCGGAAAGCCACTGTTCCCCGTCACGAACACCTTGCCATTTCGTCGTGCGACGAATGCCCCGGTAGCGACCTTGACGCACCAGACGACCCCCTTGAAGTGGAACGGCGTTATCCGTGCCAGATCGGTAACGGTATGCCGCGGTGCTCGAAAAGCTTGTGGTCCCGATTGCGCGCGAACAGTGCCAGATTCTTGATCGCATTGTCCGTCGGGTCGTGGTTGTCGTGATGCACAACCTCGACCCTCAACAGACATCGACCCATTGCCTTCGCAACAAACAGTCGATGCTCCATCACGTATCCGTCCTTCCGGGCCATCGGCAAGAACGGAACCGGGCAGCGGACGTATCGGACACCAGCATAATTCCCGTGCGTTCTGAGTATCGTGATGCCACCCTTCCACGCCGGGTTGAGTGACCCACCCATCTTTGAAAGATAAGACTTGCGGGAATCCTCTGTCCAGCCCGCGCGTCCCAGTGCGCCAATCCTCTTCATCTTTGCAGAAAATCCCGGTTTCGACCTGCGATCCTGTGCTGCGCACTTTGTTGAGCAATAGAGATAATCCCCCAAAGCCTTCGCCGGACGATCCGGTCGAAACGTCATCTTGCAAAACCGGCAGCGCGGACTTGGCGGGCGAAACTTGCCGATCTTCTTCTTGCTCGTTGATTCGGCAGCGCATTCCATCCCACACGTCTTGTTCCGCCTCACCTAATCGCGCGTTTGGCATGGGAAGGGACTCGAGCAGACTTCGCACGTCTTCCAGAATGGGTACAGATATTTCGAGTTTCCGTGCCGCTTCTTCGGCGACCTGGAAGCCATAGCTTCCTGGGCCGCGTTCAACGAGGCAGCGGTGATTACGTGTAACGATTTGATTAGTCCTGTCGGACTCGATTCGGTAAGCAGTATCGTCGTGGTCGTAGGCAAAGACTCGCTCGATTGGTTGCCAGGTAAATGTTCCATCGTCGGGATTATACCCTAAAGCGAGACGACTTTCAGCAACATTTCGGTAAGGTTCCCACCGTCCATCAACCATGATTTCAGTGTCATCGCTCAGGCACCCGAATACATGCGATATTCGGTCGCGGACCTCAAACCCCGCGTCTTCGATCGCCGTTCCCGTCCAATGCGACGTACGGGGAAGTGCCCAAACCAGCGCATGCCCGCCAGGCTTGAGAACACGCAGGCACTCAGACATGACGGCAGTTATGAACTCGATGAACGCATGACGCGCTTTTCCAGACTCAGCTATTGTCTGCCCTTTGTGAGAAAACATCGCATTCGTCGCGCGTATATTTGCCGGAGACGCCCCGACAAATCCGCTTGGCACATCATTGAAAGTATCCCATTCCCTGCCCATGAATCCAATGCCGGCCGGAGGGTCCGTCACAACCGCATCCACGCAGTTATCCGGAAGCGTTTTCAGAAACGTCAAACAGTCCGCGCACTTAACCTTTGACACCATGTCAATCACGCAGTCCTTTCCAGCTTCAACCGGGCTTCGCGGACTTCCGGCGGCAGCTTGCCAATGTCCGCCAGGAGCACGGCGCGGATCAACTCCACGCCCGCTGCCTTCGACAACAGCGTTTCCTTCTCCTGCTTCACAACACGCGCCAGCAAATCAAACTTAGATCGTTCATCTTCTCCCATAATTTCCTCACGCATCCGGATACATCCCTAAACGAACTACGCCCGACCCAACAATCAGAAACAGACTGCCAAACATCGCGACCTGCAGCGCAGCCACCCGATCCGGCGCGGTCACAAAAACCGTTGCGATAATCGCAGTCAGCAGCGTCAAGCAGCCGACACAAAAAAAGACGATGCTCGAAACATGAATGAACTTGTTCACCTGACTACTTCACCTTTCTAATCTAATCCGTTCCGCAAGGAATGCTGCTAAGTGCATCGCGTCCTGAAGAAAAGCAAACGCTTCTTCCCGCGTCAAGTCTTTTGTCAGCTTCCGCCTCCCGTTTACGAAACACTGAAGTGCAAATTCGTCTTGCTTAACCCGCACCGCTTTCTTCTTCGTTGCAGACATGTTACTCCTTCTTTCCGACGTTGCCTTTCAACTTCGACCAGTCAAACGCAGCCCCGGCTACAACGACGCGCGGCCGGCCTGGCAATCCGGGGTTTCCCTTCGGTTCCACTCCCGCCGCCGGAAGCGTCCCAACATTCGTGATTATTTCCTTCGGCGGATCGACGATCCGGCTTTCCGACTGAACTGCGACATCATCCGCCATGATCGCCAGATCGCGAGATGCGCGGGGATCGTTCAAGCACCACCACACAGAACCACAGCAAGAATCCGCTACGTCCTTGCTTCCCGGTGTCCCGTCCGGGAACTTCTGAGGATGGTCGATCTTTTTCTTATTGATATCGCGTTCCAAGAACAACATTTCCGTATAAAATCGTTCGTAGTGATAGCACGCAATCCGCCGCTCAAAAAACGCGGCCCTCAGGCTCACGTACGGTTCTTCTGTGCGATCTACCGACAGCGTTCCCGACTCAACTTGCGCTTTGTTCAAGATCTGCGCTGAATCCACCGATTGATAACCATCGAAGGTCACGCGCGTGATCGGATACATTTCTCGGAGGTACAGAATGAACGAGCGCACCTTGCTCAAATCCGTTTCACTACCAGTTGGGGGTACGATCCGCAGCATGAAATCCACAATCACGAATGGCTTATAGTCCAGCGTATACGTTCCGTCCGGCCTGTTCGTCCGTCGCTTCACCTTGCCGCTGGCGTGCGCCATCGAGATCCCGGCAGCATCTCCTGTGATTGACAAGTCGATATGCAGGAACCGCGGCGCTGTCGGATTCAATCGCGGCGTCCACTTGGAATTTTCAATCCGGCACGCCGTATCCAACTTGAAGAAATCCTCAATCACGTAATCGTCTTCAGTGCTGATCGTCACCCATTCAGATGTGAACGGATGAAGCAAGTGCGGACGTTCGGCGTCAATCAGGCTTTGCCGGTCACGAATCAACGGGCTGATCGCAATCGTCGCTACGCCCGCAATGTCACGCAACGCCTGATCCGCATCTTCCTCAAACGCCCGGTGAAAGTCCCCAGGCACACTGATAACCCGAATGTTTTCCTTCGGCTGCTCATCGTCCTTCAGGATGCGCGAACGGTACGTCCGGTCACCGACCTGCACACGGAAGTGCGGCATCGGAAACTTGTACTTCGCTTTCACTTCCCACAGCGCGTAATCCGAAATGTACAAACGCGGAGAAATCAGACCCCGCATCCCCGGCCTGTAAGCTCCCTGCGTTACTGTCTTCAACCGATTTTCCAAGAAGTCCGACTGCGACTTGCGCGACGACATCAGAATCAGCAAACCCGGCACACTGCCGCCGGCCCGCATAAATCGCGATTCCATGCGCGTACTAACCGCCCGGTACAGTTCGTACGCTTGCCCAACCATCTGCTGCGCGTCCTTATCCTTCGCAGCAGCAACCATAAAATTAGCTTCGTCCAAAGAGCAAGAAAATACATCCCTGCCAAGAGCGTGCAATTCTCGGGAACCTGCTATAACTTCAATATTAGTTGTTTCATCCTTAAACCGGATCACGCTGTCGATGTTCCGGTCGCGCGGAAACGTCGTTGAAAAGTATTCGCTAACGTCCAAAAACGCCCGCAGTTTGAAAAATCCTGTGTCCTGCGTCTGCGTCTTCGTAATCGAATACAAGCCAATCGTGATCTTGGAATTCGGCAGCACCCCGTAATACTTCGACGGGTTCTTCAAACACGATAATCTATAAATCGTGTAAGCATTTGCCACCATAGCAATAGTGGTCTTTCCTATTCCGATCGCGCCCGTCATAATAAATTCTGACACTTGGCTATCCACTGCAAATATCTGACGCAGGTCGTCTTTCCACGGACCATCCAAATCCTTCGCCGCCCTGCCCAGGTAATAGTCGTCATGGATAAACGTGTCGATGTCCACGGGCTTGCGTCGATAGTCTTCTTCCCACAAGAATTCATTGACCGGTGAACTGATCCCCTTGTCTTCCACCATCGCGTCCGCCAGCGCCGTGACGATCGTTTCCCGTTCAACCGGGTTGAGTTTATTCAATCCTTCCCGTTCTTCTTCCGTCAAGCTATCCAGAACGTACCGCTTGTACAGATTCTCCCCCGCTACCGTCGAAGCGTCTTTCTGCTTCTTCGGACCCCGATACGGTGATTTGCGTGCTTTCGTCGCCATTTCTTTGACACACTGTCAATCAGCCGCGGACACTTCGTCAAGCGGATATCCGTGTTCTACCCATCCACCTTGCACATTATCTGTTCCGTACCAAACGTGCAGACGTGCTGTTTCCGGGAAAAAGTTCCGCCCGTTCCAATCGACTTCCACACCGACCAAGGTGCCGACACCGTCCGGCGTTTTCACCTTGTTGAACAAGTGCTTTCCTACATCAGCCGCAATCATTGATTCCGTCCTTTCTTCCTGTGCCAGCCCCCGCGCGGTGCGGGAGCGGTCTTTGTCACGATCGGCTTGCGCCGCATAAACGGCAACAGGCCGATCGGCACCGGTCCCTTCGGCGTATCCGGCAAGCCGACCAAGATGTCTACTTCCTTACGGCTGCGCCGGGGCGGCGTAAAATGAAACGGCAGTGCACGAAACGCTGCTTCAGCCAACCGGCGTTCCGCCTGCTGCACTTCCCGCACCGCCTGTACTTCCGCTTCCGGGATCTTCGCCGGTTCCGACCGCAGCATCCGATCCAGAATTGTCGCCGGGTCCGCCTTTTCCGCCATCGTCGGAACTTGCAGCGTCACTGACTGTCCCGGCGACAATGACTGATTTGTATTTTCCATTTTGCGCCTTCAACTTCTTCTTCACGTACTTCTTCTTCAACTTCGCAGCACTTTCTTCCAGTGTTTCCTTGATGCCGTCGATCTTCGGAAGCAACTTCTGTAATACGGTCCGCATCCGCTCGCGGCTCAACCGCTTCTCTTCTTCCGTCTTCAGTTCCGGCGCGTAGGTCAACGTGTTGTTCGTGACCACGTGATTGAACAGCACATTGACCTTGATGCCCGCGCCCTTGTCCACTTCCGCTTTATCGTGTACGCCCAAACGGTCCAGTACGTCCTGCGCTGCAACGATCTGATTATGCGACGGTGCATAAGTCTTAACAACAGGCACGATCTTATGAACTCCATCGCCACGCACAATCGTCTGCAGCTTAACCGTGCCATCCTTGTTCTTTTCATACACGGTCCCGTTCATCGCATCCGCCATGATCTGCACAGCAGTCGGTGCCATCCGCTGCAACGCGCGCAACGCCGCGAATCGAGTACGGGCCAGCAGCGCATCGTTTTCCTTCAATTCCTCGGTCTGCTGCCGCAAGAACGCTTGTATGTCCGTCCGAGCCAGGAAGTCCGCCTGCTGCTTGTTCGTCAGACCCGCATCCAACAACGCGGACGGACCTTCGGCGAAGACGCGGTTCGCCAGAAGCACGTCCAACCGATCCATCGTCTTTTTCTTCGTCGCGACTTTCATTTCTGCTCGGCGTGAATACCGTCTGCTTTAGCTAACGGAGGAAACGCCATCCTTGCTTTAGGATAAATCTTGCGGCATCGCCGTGGCCTAACTTACTTCTTTTCTTCCAGCACACCCGCGTCAATCAAGCTGCGCTCTAATCCATCTGAAAATTTCGTACGGAATCTGCGGAACCCACGCGTTTCCCAAGACGCGCAAGCACCCGCGGCGAATGCGGCCAGCCAATACGCGGGGAAGCCCATTAACTGCGCGCACCAAGCTGGATTCAAACTCCCCGCCCCGCGGGTCAACGGGACATCCGATCCCTGCCCGGTCGGTTGTGAGGCGGGGATATTCCCAGTCGTACTGCGGCTGCCCTGGTTCTGCTGGCCAGAATTCCTCGGATCGTGAATAATCTGCTCCACCAGCATCATCTGCTTGTGTACGCCCTTCTTCGCGTGCCGTTCGATTGCTTCGTCCAATCCTCCGCGCGCCCCCATTTCGTCCGCACACTGCGGTGTTGCCCACGTTTTCTTGCGCATCGCCATTTCCTGCGCCGCTGTTACCCATCCCGACTTGTTCGGTTTCTTCCGACCGTCTCCGCTGCACTGTAATCCCGTATCGTTCACCGCCTTGGACGCATTCGGTGTCGGCCAACTTGCCTTGACTACCGCAACGTTGAGCGGCGCACTGTTCCTGTCGAACTGCGACGGTCCGGCCAGATTCGTTGCGTCTTGCGTCGTGGGTGTCGGCCAGGACGACACCCGTGCCTGCCCGGTCAGCAGCAGTTCGCCCTTTCGCTTTCCGCTTCGACTTCTGTTTCCCGCCGTTGCTGCTCCCGCCGTTGGCGTTTGCCACGTCGCCTGCAACGCTAAATTCGGATTGCCCCGCCGATACGTCTTCGGAATTGCTTCCCGTTCGTTTGCTCCGGGCGTTTGCCAGTTCTTCGTTCTTGCCGCACTGGTCAGCGTATCCGGAACGCCGGCGTGCGCCCCTGTCTGTTCGCTGTCTTCCCTGCGCGGTGTCGGCCAGTTCTTCGCTTGCAGCAATTCTCGGTTCTTCGTCTTCGCCAGCCCGCCCGCCATCGGAGTCGGCCAAGCCGACTCCGATACCTTTGTCACCGCCCTTCCCAACTCGCAACCGGTTGGACCGTGCGGACGATCCACTTCCGGATTCACCATTCCGTGCGCTGTGGGCCAATTCACCTTGTTGATATTCCCGTGCTTCGCCTGATGCCCCAACCCCTTGTAGTGATTGTTCGGACCCCCCGGAGTGTCGTCGTACACTACCGGCGTCGGCCACCGGCTGTTCGTAGGGGATGTCCCGGTTTCGGCAGACAATCCAGACTCGATTTCGGACGTGGGGAGCGCCCGCCGCCCAAGCACCAGCCACGACCGGCCAGCAGTCGTAGCCTGCTTTGTCCATGCCAGCGAGCACCCGGTCCGCGCCTCGAATGCGGAGAGGAGGTACATTTTCAAACAAGCACCAATCTGGTCGCAAGATACGGGTAACGCGGTACATCTCGAACCAAAGGCCCGACGCCGCGCCCGTGATGCCTGCGCCTTTACCCGCCGTGGAAATATCGATGCAGTTGTGGACAAGAAATGATGCCGCAATGTAAGTGTGGTCATGTTCGACCTCGATGTTAAAAACTTCCCGACCCGGAATCCGCTGCACACGGCGCACCGGTTCCCAAACAATCCCATCTTCTTCAAAACCAATCTGCCGATGAACACACCGCCGCAATTGATACGCATCCTGTTGATTTACCACCCGCCCTTCGATCACACAGGTCTTTTCCCGCACGGATCGGTAAAAGGCAACTGGCTGACAAAACGCTCTGCGCGCCGCGCGCGCCATCCCCGCTGCCAGATCACGGCTAACCGTCGAAGTGTTTTCTGCTGCATTCTTACCTTCATTTCCGTCCGCATCCATGTACCCCGCCCACAACGCCTTCAAAATGCGAACTGGCGCACCTAACACCCATTCCGGAATGTACTTGCCGTCCGCATACCGACCGAACTGCATTACAAATTCAGTCAGCCGCTGACTGCAGATAATGAACTTCGTCACGCTCCCCGCATTGTCCCGCGTTGCGTGAAAACCAGCGACTTTAATCCGGCGTTCTAAATCATCCCCGTCAATGCGCGCCGTGCAGATAACCACCTTCCAAACGCGACTGTTGATCCGACTTCCACGACCGCGCTTAATTTTACTCTTCCGCTTCCCGTTACAAAACCAACCGTCACCTAAGTAACGCCCGATCATGTACCAAAATTCTTCAGACTCCCACTTCCGATCCGTTTCAAACCGATCTATCGGCTGCGCAATAAAATGCTTCGTCGTCAGCCGCTCCGCAGGAACCCATTCCGGTTTTGTAAAAATACGGACATACCGCCGCAAAGCCGAATCCCACACGTACTTCCGTTCGCGCGCCCAAAACGGATGTTCGCACGTAACTCGAAACGGCAGCGCGCCCGTCGCTGTTATCTTCAACAACGCGGGCGCGTACTTACTCCCCGTCCGTACGACCTTCTTATACCGCCCTTTGTGCGTCAACATCCGATCCCCAACCTTGACCGATTCAATCCGGCGTTCTCCAACATCCGTCAAAACCGGCGTTCCCGCAGGGAAACACGGGAACCCGCCAATAAGAAGTCGTATTTTCCCGTGCTTTTCGACAACTTCTTTGCAGATTTTACGGTTGAGTTTTTTGACATCCTTCACCTTTCGCACGTTCGGAAACAACACGTTCAGACCGTCCAGACAAAACGGTTCGTTCTCGCACTGCAGCACGGTCGTAAAGCCAGCCGCTTCGGCGGCAAGGTCGCCAATGCCGCTCCCCGTAAACAAGCTGACGCAATTCAGTTGTGACACAGTGTCAATCCTTTTTTGCCTTCGCAATCTGCAACGCCCGCTTCGCTTTATTCCAAGCATCCCCGACTTCACGCCCGACTTCACGAGTAATCGGTTCAACCGCATTGACAAGCCCTTCAAGCGCTTCGATCAGAAGCGTTTCCATCCCTTCGACACCTTCCCGATAAAACGTAGCGCCGCACCCGGTACAGCGCATGTGAAACGAGTAATCAACATGCGTCACTTCGCACGCACCCCCGCACTCTTCGCACGGCTGTGCCATTACCTCTTCGTCTGTCATTTCTTCACCGGCTTCTTTCTCAATGCCGCAACCAGCGTCACGCTCGGCTTGAACCGAACGTAGTTCCGCACGGGGGTCCGGCGTTCCTTGCCGTAGTGCGAATTATAGTATTTTCTAGAAGGTTTTACATAGGGCGTGATCGTCGCGACTTCCTCCAGTACGACCGTATGCCCTTCAATCAGCGCCTTGCGCACTACCACCAGCGCCGCTTGCCAGAACGTCTTAACAACCATCTCCGAAACGTCCAGATACTTAGACAGCGTGACACCCATTGCCCCTGTCGTCAACTTCCCGCGTTCGCTCAGACTGACACCGGGACCGCGCGGGACAACTTCAACACGTTTCGCCTTTCCGTTACTACCAGGTCGGCCAGCGTGCACAGCGTCAACTCTGCGCGCACCACGGGCGCGAGTCGTGACCTTGGCACTCTTTCGATTTGCAACACGGGCGCATTGATCGGTTTCACCTGCAGGCATCGGGCCACTCCTGTTTCCAAAAGTACGTACGTCGGTTTGTTATTCCGAGAAAAAAACAACAGCGGACGTAACTTGTCCGTCGCTTGGCCTTTTGCTTGCTCCCACCAATCCCAGACGGGCCACTGTTGAGCGCACAACAGCCCGTCCAGATCCCACCCCTGCTGCTTCTTCACTTCAATTCTAAACGGACACAGCACGCCTGGCTTGTGAAGAATATCCCCGCCGCCTTCCCAGAATCCGGAGATCGGCACAATGCTCGTAGTCCGTCGCCGAAAAGGCAATTCGTGAACCGTCTTAAAATCCCACGACGACGCAGACTTCGGCGCGCCGCTCAGCCATTTCGACAGCGCATAGCAAATCGCATTTTCAGCGCTATTTCCTTTCCGCCGTCCGTCTATCATGCTGACATCCCCTTCCGCATTTCGGCAATCGTTGCCGGGTCGTCTTTACGATGCCGCCCGCGTTCGGGATCGCCGTTACCGTGCGATTCGCGATACGAGTCGAATGTAGCTGCCAACTTGCGCACGGACCATGCGAGTCCTGTTAAGGCTTGTTGCTCCGCAAGATCCATGCTTCTATCCGCAGTAGAAAACAGACTATCCGCATACGCCTCAAGCGCAGCCACTGCATGAGGATCGCGAGCGCCAAGCACAAAGCTCGGCCACTCAACCACCGTTCCATCGCGCCGCTTGACGAGGTACTTGCCCTCCGGCGTTTTTGGATCGTCCCGAAACAGACTATGAATCAAGGGTTTCTCTTCCATGTTCCACTTCCTTCCTTTCAACCCGACCACTTCGCTGCGTCTTCCTGCGCGAGATCCGATCTACCAACCCGGCAGCACGGACGGCTGAATCACCACCGGGTCTTCTGTGCGGGCGTCTTGATCTCCTGCATCGCCTTGCGAAGACGCGTGCCGGCCGCTTTATTGCCGCGCTCGAACTTCGCAAGCTCCATATCCGCCTCTGTCAACTTCCCGTTCATCGCCAACAATTTTGATTTCAATTCCATCTCATCAGCCTTTCTTCTTCAACACCGCGACTTTAGGAGTCGCAACCTTGGCGGTCGCACTTGCGCCGCCGACTATCGTTGCCCTGCCTTTGACCGGATCGCCGTTATGTTTAACCAGCACGATCCGCGCCCCCGCGCACTTAATCCGATCATCCTGACTAACCACGATGACCGGTCTGTCTTCCGCCAGTTCGCGCAGCAGTTCTACTACGCTTTCACTGCCGGTCCGGTCCAATCCGTCAAACAGTTCGTCAAAAAACAGTTGATTGAACCGCTTGGAAGCGCGCGACGACGTGACCCTCCAAAACCCCAGCAGGATCGCCAGGTCCATACGGCGCTTCTGTCCCTTGCTCGCGCCTGCATACGTCCTGGTCATACCGGGGATCACGCCTTGCACCGTCAGTTCATCCTTGACGACCGCGTTCGTCTTGTTCTGCTTCGTGGCGCTGAGCCGCACGTACGCGCCGTTGCCGAGAAAGCGATGGACAAACCCCGTCGCGTTCTTGTTGATTTCCGGAATCTCCGCTTCAATCAAATAGCTCTTAAGACCTTGATTACCGAACCCGGTCACCCAGAATTCCAGCTTCGCAGCGTCCTGGTTCAACAGGTCATATTCAGCATGCTTACCGGCAGCTTCCGTCGTCAGCGCATTCGCTTCGGCTTCCAATGCGTCCAGTTGCTGCGTTGACGCGTCATAGTCAGCCTGCGCCTTCACCAGTTGCCTCTTCGCTTCGACTTCTACCGCCATATGCTTTTCCAAGGCGCTTGCCGCCTGATTGCACTGCAGTTTCTTTTCCGTCACGGCTTCGTTGTCCGGAGCAACCGGCGCAGTCAGTGCTTCGACCTTGTTCTTCCGCTGATCCACTTCCATATCAAAACAAGTCAAGCTGTGTTCCAGCTTCGCAATCTCCGCTTCCAGTGCCACGGACGCGGACTTGACGTGCGCGGGTTTGATCTCTTGACCGCACTGCGGACATTCCGCCCCGGACGACTTCACAAGCTTCGCCTTGCGCACTTTCAGCGACTGCACCTGTCCGACTACCTTGCCGATTTCTCCCTTCAGATCCCCGATTTCCTGCTGAAGCGCCCCCTTAGCATCGCTGTACGTTTTGAACGCGTCCGTAAACGCGCCCTGCTTGATTTGGAACTGCGCAGCAACCTGTGTCAGTTCCGCCTTTATCTTAGCAACCACCGCCGATGACTTCTTCACTGCATCGCCGGTCTGCTTTGCCCTCAGCTTCAGTTCCGCCAGCGCCAGCGCGGCATCATTGCTTTCCGCCTGCTCACGGAACCGCGCTACGACTTCCTGCTTCTCCGTGGCCCGCTGCTCCAGCGTCGTAAATTCACTGGACAATACGTTCAACTTTCCAACAAGAATCTTCAGCCGCTTGCGTGCGATCACTTCCGCGTCCGCATACAGCGCCAGCCCCAGAACATTTTCCAAGATCGCCTTGCGGTCTGCATCACTGGCCGAAAAGAATCCCTTGATGTCTTCCCGGGCGCCGAAGGCAACCGTATTGACGAACGTCATAAAACTCATGCCGAGCAGTTCTTCAATCTTCAGTTCCGTTTCAGTATTCGTCCCCGGCGAATCGGTATAGGTCGCGTTCTTCCCAACCAGCAGGTACACGCGATCCTTGTGCAACGGATGCTTGCGGAACCGCTCGACAACAACTGGCTGATCCCCGCCAACTAAATTGACACGGACCCGGCACCCGCCGGTCGATCCGAGCGCCACTACATCATCCCCCTTGTACTTTTCGCGGATGCACCGACCGTAGAACGCCCAGACTGGCCCCTCCAGGCAACACGACTTCCCTGCGCCGTTATTTTCGCATCCCGGAACATTCAGGATTTCGCCTTCAACGACGGTCACACCCGGAACGGAAAAGTCAATCTGCGCGGATGCGAATGGCATGAAGTTTTCATACTCAACCAACCCGATCCGATAGCCGCTATTGTTTGACACTGTGTCAATCCTTCTTTTTCTTCTGCCACGCATCCGGAACTGGAACGCCCCGGTCTACAAACGCCCGCATAATCTCCCGAAGAAACATCGGACCGCCGACAGTGTTCAGCAGCCGCGTCCGATCCAGACGCGCTAAATCCTTCATCGTCCTGATCCCCGCAACCGCCAGCGCGTCCTGCGTTCCTGCACTGACGTTCAGCAGCTTTATCGGATCGTCTTCGCGCACCGGCTTTTTCCGCGCGCGTTCCTGCAACATCGCATCCGCAATGGCATACGCCGCTTCCGGAGCGCACGCGGAACCGCGTTCAATCAACGCTGGCAATGCCGCCACCGCAAAATAATCACGCATCGACAGATCAACCGGCAACATGTTGCACTTCCTTTCCCCTATATTCTGCAAGCACCGCGTCCAGTTCCGCCGTGCGCTTCCGAACATGGAAAACGCTTCCGCCTGCCATAACAACCCGGAAGAAGAACACGGCGTTCTCGTATGTCGGATGCGACTTGATGTACGCCAAACAGTCTTCGTCGAACTTCACAGGCAAATCCCTACCTTCAAATCCCATGATCGACACCTGCCGGGCACCTGCAAACGGGTGTGGTGGATTCCACGTGACTCGCTTGCTGATTCCCCAATTCACGTCCCGGCGTTCCAGCTTCGCCGGCTTGCTCGGCTTCGTCAGTTCCCGAATGCGCCGCATTTCTTCCGCTTCCGCCACTCGCTTTGCTTCCCGATCCTTACGGGCTGCTTCGACTTCTTCCGACTTCTTCTTACGAATCGCGGCCGCTTCCGCTTCGGCTTTCACCTTCTTTGCTTCCACAGCGCGATTAGCACGCGTCATTGCGTCACCGCCGTCCTGCATCCTCCGTTTCAAAAAATCCATCATTCCCATACAGTCACCATTTCCTTTTGAGTCTTACACTAGCTTCAGGTCCGGCAGTCCACTGCCGACTTATCTTCTGTCTTACCAATCCTTTCCCCCCACGAACAGTCCGTGCGACTCCAAAATACGACTTTCATGTGCGCGCCTCGTTCAACAAATCCAGCCCTACGCTCACCAGATCCGCAATCACGTCTTCGTCTTCCGGCAGCATCAGCCGCGTGTACTTCGTCAATGCGTCGGCGTGTGCGTCTGACGCACTGACCTTCAACCGGGGAACTGTCTCTTCGACCTTGACCGCTCCGCTTTCGACCCACGCCGCCTTGCGCCTCTCCAACAGCGTCACGACCTTCTTCGCTTCATCTTCCTTCCCGTCCGGAACCCGTATCCGGACGAAGTCCCCTTCACCGGCAACCCGTGCTTCCGCTTCATTCGTTACAACGAAGAAGCGCGGACTGATCGTATTTTCGACATAGTCAAATCCGTTGCCGCTGAAAACATAAAACCCGCGATGCTGTCCAGCATCCCGCCAGTCAATCTGCATCGGAGAACCGACGTAGAACACATTTTCCGCCATCGCCTGCGAATCGTGCACGTCCCCGAGAACAACGTAGTCAAACTTTTCCGCCTGCAGATACTCCAACGGCACGCCTTTCCCACCCCCGGTAGCGCCTTCCAGCAGGACGTGACTAAACAGAAACTTGGCACCTTCCTTTGACACAGTGTCAACCGATTCTCTGAACGCCGTCAGATCTTCCGTCCACGGAACAAATCCGAACCACACGCCAATCGCGTATTCCGCGCAAGCTGGCGTATCAATCACGGTCGCGTACCCCTTGAACGCCTGAATGCTGTTGATCCCCGCATGCCGCAAATATGAATCGTGATTTCCGGCAAGGATCGTCAGTCCAATCTTCTTGCTCGCACGTTCAAACGCCCGGCACACCAAGTCCAGCACTGGAAGGTCTAACGTCGTCCGCGACTCAAAGATGTCCCCGAGAACCAACAGATGTTCACACCCCCGCTTGACCGCCGTATCGACAATCCAGTCCCAACACGCCAGCGCATCGGCCAAGCGACTTGTCCCGCCGTTCGGATGTGGCGTAGACAGCCGCTTGTACAGGTCGAACTGAAGATCGGCACACACTGCGAATTTCACCGTCATTCTCCCTTCGCGTCACTGGCAACCCGACGCCACATGCGAACCTGGTTCTCCGCCAGTTCGCGAAGTTCCACGGCAGTCAACGGAGTGCCATCCGTTGCGGTCAATTCCTGCATCGGCGTGTTTTTGTTGATCGTCTGCTCGGAACCGCAATACACGACAGACCCGGCAGCGTTGATCCCGATAACGCCGCCCGGCACGCGCGCCTTGCGTCCTGTATCAAACCCGATTTCTTCTTTTCCTGTCCAAACCATAAATCACTTCCTTTCAAACAACCGAAGAATCCTACAGCAACTGCGTCACC
>Ga0302319_10008454_pt1 | contig 20008 bp, 18 predicted proteins | sample Bog_T0_2_FD_203319 | JGI IMG/M metagenome (GOLD analysis project Ga0302319, IMG submission 203319) | Peat permafrost microbial communities from Stordalen Mire near Abisko, Sweden - Bog_T0_2 | ecosystem: Environmental > Terrestrial > Soil > Wetlands > Peat | place: Sweden: Abisko, Stordalen Mire... | reverse complement strand
GGTGCCGGGGGTGATCCAGAAGTCCTCCACCTCCGCACCGGCTCCGTGGCCGCCCTTGAGCCAGACCGCCGACGCCCCCAGGTCCAGGAAGGGAATCGCCAGGGCCATGGGGCCGGCTGCCCCGGGGCCGGCCAGGGCCTGGGCTTCGGGCAGGTTGGGGCAGACCACCCAGTTGCCGGTCCCGAGCAAGGTTCCGGCCATCGCCCTCAACTGGCCGGCGGAATGGAGACCCACCCCCGAGGTGGGGGCGAGGATGGGGTCCCAGATCCGTGCCGAAGGGGCCAAGGCCACCACCCGGGCGATCAGGGCGCTGAAGCTTCCGGTCTCCAGGCGGCAGAGCCCGAGCTTGACGCCCCAGGCCCCCGGGCCCGCCAGATGCGGCTCCAGCGCCGCCAGGAAGGGCAGGGGGTCCGGGGGCGGCAGGATGGCCGCGCAGGCGAGGCCGTTCTGGACCGTGTTGGCGGTGCAGACGGCCATGGGGTGGACGCCCAGGGCGGCCAGGGTCATGACATCCCTGAGCAGGCCGGCGCCTCCGGACGGATCCATGCCGCCCAGGCACAGGGCCACGGGAACCGCGGAACGGGATGCTGCGCTGGGGGCCATGGACAGTCTCCTAGACCCTGCGATGGGAGTCGATGATCTCCACGATGCGCAGACCCAGGGAGTCCTCCAGCACGGTCACCTCCCCGCGCATCACCGCCCGGCCCTTGCAGAGCACATCCATGGGCTCGCCGGCGCTCTTCTTGAGCTCCACCAGGGAGCCCACGTCCAGGTCCAGCAGTTCGCGGATGGTCATGGTCGCGTGGCCCAGTTGGATCTCCAGCCGGAAGCGGGTGTCAATGAAGGGCATGAGCTCAGTGATCACCGACTCGAAGGTGAGCACGCGTTCAGTGTCCAGTCGATCGGTTCGCTTCGCCATCAGAGGGCCTTCCCAAGGTTTTCCGGTCCGTCAAGAATCGGACGCCTACGATCCTATCGGCAACGGCCGTGCCAAACATGCCTAATAATCCGTCTATTGCTGGATGGCCCAGTCCACCACCAGGACGTCCTTGATCGGGGGTTTGGGCGGTTTTCCGGTCTTCTTGGCCTTTTCCAGGGCCTCCTTGGTCCGGTTCCGGCTGGCGAACTTCTCGTTGAGCTTGTCCTTGATCTCCTGGCGGATGGATTCCCGGGTCTCCAGGTCCGCGGCCTCCTCCACCTTCTTGCCGGAGAGGGCCTCCAGGACGATGGCCCGGATGATGCTGTTTTCGGGCGTGGGCTTGTCGCTGCTGGCGAGCTTGCCCAGTTCCTGGTCCCGGAACAGGATGGAGATGTCGCACTTGAGGAAGGCGTTCTTCCGCTCCGATTCGAGGTTGACGATGATGTGGCTAAGCACCAGGACCTGGGGGCCCACGGCGCCCTCGCCCCCGGCGGCGGCCGGGTCTTCCTCGTCGTCGTCGGCGCTGGTGTCGGGCGCCGTCGCGGCTGCGGCGGGAGTTGCCGGGGCAGCCGCCGGGGCCGCCTTCTGGGCGGCGAACCATTTCATGGCGAAGATCACTCCGCCCCCGAGGACGCCAAGGACGATCAGGGCCACCACTGCCATCAGAATCTTTTTCTTCAAGGAACTTCCTCCTTGGCCTAGGTTTGGGGATTTTCAACTGCTGATCTTCATCTTATCTGATTCCGCGGCCAAGACCGCCGGGAAGCGCCATCGGCAACCTGGGCGCCTGCCCGGTCCTCAAGCGCCGCCCCGCCTGGCCCTGGTGGGCATGACCGAGGGCCTCCGGTATTTGTGGAGGCGGTTTCCAGCGGAAAGCTGCCGTTCAGGCGCTCTCCGGTTTGGACTCCATGCCGCCATTAACTATCCCTTTTGTCGCTCGGATGGTCATCGGCCAGGTAAAAAATCGGCGGCCCAGAGAGCAGGGCCGCCGGTCTTGTTGAAAACTTTAAATATTCTTATTTCTTCTTCTTGCCGCCCTTGCCGTTGACGTCGTCAGCCAGCTTTTTGCCGGGCTTGAACTTGGCGACCTTCTTGGCGGCGATCTTGATCTTCGACCCGTCGCGGGGATTGCGGCCCGTGCGGGGTCCGCGGGTGGCGACGGAGAACGTTCCGAAGCCGACCAGGGTCACCTTGTCGCCGGCGCGCAGGGCGGCGGAGATGCTGGCGATCGTGGTATCCAAGGCAGCGGCGGCCTTGGACTTGTTGATGTCTGACTTCTCAGCGATGGCGCTGATCAGTTCGGCCTTGTTCATGGAAACCTCCGAAAAGGGGAATTGCATCCCCGGTGGAATGAAAACGGCGGACCTTGTTTTGGAGACTCCCGCCGTCACTCAGTTTTCAAGAGATAATTACTCTGAAACCCTTATGGATTCTAGACTTCAACTAAACTACTTGCAGGTTAGGCCTGGGATGTATAGCCGTCAAGGGTTTCCGGATTTTTTTTTTACGAGAATGGCTACCCCGGGACCTTTAGCCGTGGGACGGGCACCCGGAACCGCTCCAGGCAACGGTTGCCGCCCATGGAAATATTGAATTGACAGTTTCATAGCGAGTCTCGGTCGACTCGGACCGGCCAATGGCCCGTGGCCTGGGCATCCGGGCGCGCAATGCTGCGGCGGACCGATACAATGGAACGATGACGATTCCCTACTTTCTGCGAGTGGCCTACGTCGGCACGGATTTCTACGGCTGGCAGATCCAGTCCTCCCTGCGCAGCGTCCAGGGCGACCTGTGGCAGGGCCTGCGGGCCTTCGAGCCCGGGGCGCCCATGCCGGCCGGCACCGGTCGCACCGACGCCGGGGTCCACGCCAGGGGCCAGGGCGTGCTGGTGCGCATGGGTAAAGAGTGGGATCCCTACCGGCTGTTGGCGGCCATCAACGCCCACCTGCCCTGGGACGTGCGGGTGATGGCGGCCCAGCGGGCACCGGAAGGGTTCTTCCCCCGGGCCCACGCGGTGGCCAAACGCTACGTCTACCGGATCCAGGAGGGCCCTGCCGAGGAGCCGTTCCAGCACCTCCGGCGCTGGCACGTGTTCGGGGTGAAACCGCTGGATCGGGCCGCCATGGCCGAGGCGGCCGGGCACCTGGTGGGCGCCCACGACTTCTCCAGCTTCCGGCACAGCGAATGCGCGGCGCTCTCGCCGCACAAGAAGGTCTACCGGATCGGGCTGGAAGCGGATGGTCCGGCCCTGGATCTGGTGGTGGAAGGAAACCGCTTCCTCATGCACATGGTGCGGATCATGGCCGGAACCTTGGTTGAAGTGGGCAAGGGACGCTATCGGGCCTCCGACTTGCCGGCCATCCTCGAGGCCCGGGACCGGCGCAGGGCGGGAATCACCGCGCCGCCCCACGGGCTCTGCCTGGAGCAGGTCTGGTACCAGCGGCGCTGGGGCATCGGCGAATCCAGCCCCTGGCCGGAGGACCCGGAACCGAATGTCGACGCCTGCTAGCTCCATGGGGGTGTGCGGGTCCCGGCCCGGCTTTGCCTGCCGGCGGCTCCTTGGGCGCGGTGTTCCCTGGGGGGCGCGCCGACCCAGACCGGCTCCGGTGAAGATGCGCCGACCCAGAATTACCTCGCGGCGGAACACCGCCGCTCGGTTTGCCGTAGAAGCGCATTGGCTTGGAAACGTTGCCCTGGGTGATCCACGGTTCGGGGATCCATCCCCCATTTGACGCCGCGAAGTTGCTGAAACCTAATTCCAGCCGCGCCTTGCTACGGCAAACCGAGCGGCGCGTTCCGCCGCGAGGTACCTATGGGTCGGCGCATCGCCACCGGAGCCGGTCTGGGTCGGCGCGAAACCCCAAGGCAAGGACCGCGCCCCTGGAGCCGCCGGCAGGCACTGCCGGGCCGGAACCCGGATGCAGCAGTGGAGCTGGCATCGTTGGGGCCCGTTTGAGCTCCTGGATCCGTGCTGGGCCCAAGCGACCTTACGGCTGGTAGAATTCTTCCATGAGAATCGCCCTGCTCCAGCTCAACTCCCGGATCGCCGACCCCGAAGCCAATGGCCGGGCGATCGAAGCGGCCTATGCCGAGGCCGTGGGCTGTGGCGCGGAACTGGTGATCACCCCGGAACTGGCGGTGGTGGGGTATCTGGCCGAGGACCGGCTGTGGGAAGGCGCTCTGCGCCGGCGGGTCACGGCCGAATCCAGGCGCCTGGCCGGCCTGTGCGGTCCGGTGCCTCTGGTCATGGGCACCTGCAGCCCGGCGCCGTCGGGCCGGCTCTGGAACGAACTCTGGTGGTGCGAGGCGGGCCAGGTGCGGGCGGTGGTGCACAAGCGGATCCTGCCGATGTACGACGTGTTCGACGAAAGCCGCTATTTCGAGGCCGATCCGGGTGAACAGCCGCTGGTGGATTTCCAGGGCGAGCGGATTGGCCTGTCCATCTGCGAGGATCTCTGGGCCAATCCGGATCTCTGTCCCGGACCCATCCGCTACCCCTTCGATCCCATCGCCGAACTGGCCGGGCTGGGCGCCACCCTGATCCTGAACGCCTCGGCCAGCCCAGGCCATCTGGGCAGCTTCCTCCCGCCCGGACGGAACGCCCCCTGGGCCGCGCCCAGCAAGCTCGCTCTGCGCAAGCGCCTGCTCCAGGGCCACGCGGCCAAACACGGGATCCCCATCGCCTTCGCCGCCCGGATGGGTTCCGAGAGCTGGCTGACCTTCGACGGGGGATCCGGACTGGCCCACCCGGACGGCACCTGGCAGCGGGACGAATCCTTCCAGGAGGGGGTGGTGATGGTCGACACCCTCGGCGGTGGCGCGCCCTGGCCGGCGGAACCGTCCGAGCCCTTCTGGCTGCGCAAGGCGCTGGGCATGGGGCTGCGGGAGAACCTCAGCAAGCAGGGGCTGGAGGCTGTGGTGGTGGGCCTTTCGGGCGGCATCGACAGCTCGGTGGTGGCGGCCATGGCCGCGGAGAACCTTGGCCCTGACAAGGTCCTGGGGGTGGCCCTGCCCACCCGCTACACCAGCGACAAGAGCCTGGTCCTGGCCCGGGAGCAGGCGGAACGGCTCGGCATCCCCTTCCTGCAACTGGACGCCGACCGGCCCTTCGCCGGGGCGGTGGCCGCCCTGGAAGGCGCCTACCCGGACCGGAGCTTCGGCCTCACCGACGAGAACTTCCAGAGCCGGTGCCGGGGCATGCTGCTCATGGCCGCCACCTCCGAGCCGGCGGTGCACCGGCTGCTGGGCACCAGCCGGGTCGCGGTGCTCAACACCGGCAACAAGAGCGAGGCCGCCACCGGCTATTTCACCCTGTACGGGGACGGCATCGGCGCCTTCGGCATCCTGGGCGACTGCCTCAAGGCCCGGGTGTTCGCCCTGGCCCGGGAGCTGGGTGACGCCATCCCCCAGGGTGTCCTGGACCGGCGGCCCACCGCGGAACTGCGTCCGGACCAGACCGACGAGGCCAGCCTGATCCCGTACGGGCAGCTGGACGCCATCCTCGGCACCTTGCTCGAGGCCCGGCGGGAGGAGGAGACCCTGCGAGAGGATCTGGCCTGCCTGCTGGAGGGGGATGCCCTGGCCCAGGCCCGGGCGGCCCTGCCGCGCATCTTCAGTCTGCTGCGGAACTCGGAGTTCAAGCGAAGGCAACTGCCGTTCGCGCTCAAGGTCAGCCCCTGGGCGTTCGGCCGGGGCCGCAGGATTCCGCTGACGGGGCTGTAGCTGTTCCAGGGCGCGCCGGCCCTGGATCTCATGACGCAGGGGGGGATCACCGGGTTGTTCGCGGTCCGGCGCTACCTGGACGCCCAGCGGGGCGGATGGGCATGAGTCCCGCCCGCCTGGTGGACCAGGCGCTCTGGCGGGTGGTTCCCACCCGCTTCCCGCCCATCGCCGTCTTCGAACGGGCCGCCCGGCCCGAGGACATCAAGGACACCCTGCGTCTGGAGATGGCCTTCAGCGCGCACCATGGCGAAGGCCGGCACATCCTGTCGCTGGCGAAGAGCGAGTGGGTTTCGGGCCCCGGCTGCGGTTTCATCATGGCGCCGTTGGTCTATCCGAATCCGTCCAGGTTTACCGATGGCTCTTACGGGGTCTTCTATGCCGGCCTGGAGGAGGCCACGGCCATTGAGGAGGTGGCCTGGCAGCGGGCGCGGTTCCTGGGCGATACCGATGAAATCGCCATGGCGCTGGACCATCAGGTGCTCAAGGCCATGGCCAACGCCGCCGTCATCGACATCCGGGGACAGCAGGCCCAGGTTCCCGAGTTGTATGATCCCGATCCGTCCGGTTACCCGGCGGCCCAGGCCTGGGCCTGATCCCTGGCCGGGAAGTCCGGTATTCTGGATGGCATGACTGTGTCTGGCCCCTCCACCGTTGCTCCCCGGCGTCTCGAAACCCCTCCCGACTCTCCCCCCGCCAGGCCCAGGCCAAGCTTCCGGACCACGGCCCTCATCATCGCCAGCGCCCTGTTCATGGAGCAGCTGGATTCCACCGTCCTGGCCACCGCCCTGCCCACCATGGCCCGGAATTTCGGGGTCTCGCCCCTGCACATGAGCGCGGCCCTCACCTCCTACATGCTCGGACTGGCCCTGTTCATTCCGGCCAGCGGCTACTTCGCCGACCGGTTTGGCGCCCGCCGGATCTTCCGCCTGGCCATCGCCGTGTTCACCGTGGGTTCCATCCTGTGCGGCCAGGCCGGGAGCCTGCCGTTCCTGGTGGCGGCCCGGCTGTTCCAGGGCATCGGCGGCGCGATGATGGTGCCGGTGGGGCGGCTGGTGCTGCTGCGCACCGTGGCCTGGAAGGACATGGTCTCGGCCATGTCCTGGTTCACGGTGCCCGCTCTGCTCGGACCGGTGCTGGGGCCGGTCGTGGGCGGCTTCATCGTCACCTACCTGTCCTGGCACTGGATCTTCTACCTCAACGTGCCCATCGGGATCCTGGGCATCTTCCTGGCCACCAAATACATCGAGGACATCCGGGAACCGGATCCGGGCCAGTTCGATCTGCGCGGGTTCGTCCTGTCCTCCATCTCGCTGTCATGCCTGATGTACGGCCTGGAGATGGCCAGCCGTGGCGGCGGCGAGTCCATGCGGACCCTGGGGGTCATCCTCGGCATTGGCCTGGCCGCGGGGCTGGCCTATGCCCGCCACGCCCGCTGGTTCGCCAATCCCATCCTGGACTTCCGGCTGATGCGCACCCAGACCTTCGGCATCTCCGTGATCAGCGGATCGCTCACCCGCATCACCGGCGGGGCCTTGCCCTTCCTGCTGCCGATGATGATGCAGGTGGGATTCGGCTATTCCGCCGTCCGGAGCGGGCTCATCACCTTCACCACCGCCATGGGCTCGTTCCTCATGAAGACGGTGACCACCCCGATCCTGCGCCGGTTCGGTTTCCGCGACACCCTGGTGTGGAACGGGGCGATCGCCAGCGTCTTCCTGGCCGTCTGCGCCGCCTTCCGGCCCAGCTGGCCGATGATGTGCATCAATGTCGCGCTGTTCGTGGGCGGGTTCTTCCAGTCGCTCCAGTTCACCGCCCTCAACACCATCGCCTACGCCGACATCTCCCAGGCCCGCATGAGTTCCGCCACCAGCTTCTATGCCACCTTCCAGCAGCTGATGCTGAGCCTGGGCATCTGCATCTCCTCGGGGGTGCTGGCGCTCTCCATGTTGCTCTCCGGGCATGCCGCGCTCCACCTCTCGGACTTCTCCGTGGCTTTCCTGACCGTGACCGCGATCTCCTTCATGGCCGCTCCGGTTTGCGCCCGCCTGCCCCGGAACGCCGGGGCGGCCATGAGCGGCCATGTGGCTGGGGATCTGGGAGCCTGACCGGCTGCCCAGGCACCCTGCCGTAGCATGGGGATCCAGGTCTGTCCCTGCTGAATAGTGAGGGCAAGTCCTGAAGGGCCCAGGTTTCGCGGCAATCCGGACCCTTGATCGGCCGGTTTCCACAGCGGATGCGGATTCCCTGCGGGAATCGCCTGTCGCGAAAAAGGTGCACATAAATTCCGTGAAAATATATAAATTGATTAGAATTATCCATTGCAGAAGTGGAGAAGGCCGATCACCTCGTTGCGAGGGCAACCATGGAACAACCAGGCAAGAAGGGGGCAACCGAAAGCTCAGCAATGGGCCCGGAAAAACCCGGGGTTCTCCAATGCTTCTCCCAAGGGGCCGGGGGAGTCCAGGGCCTGCCTCTGCTCAGGGAGGGGCATCTCAACCTGGCCTTCTCCTCATCGGGGATGGGCACTTTCGACTGGGATATTTCCATCGATGTCCGGCATTTTGATGAAGCCTTCCTGCGGCTGATCGGCCTCGATCCGCTGCATTTCTCGGGCAGCGCTCAGGAGTTCTATTCCGTGATTCATCCCGCGGACCGGGACTATGTGCGGGACAGCCTGGCCAGGGCCCTGCAGAGGGGCACCTACGAAACGGAGTTTCGTGCCGTCTGGCCGGATTGCAGCCTCCACCACATTGCCGCCCAGGGCAAGGTGACGCTGGATGCCCGGGGCGAACCGTCCCGGCTCAACGGCGTCGCCTGGGACATCACCCAGCGCAAGCTCGAAGAGGAGGAGCGCCGGCGATTCGACGAACGCCTCAACCGGACCCGGGCGCTGGAAGCCCTTGGGGTTCTGGTGGCGGGGGTGGCCCACAACATGAACAATGTGCTGGCGGTCATCCTGGGCACCGCGTCCTTGCGCGAGCGGGCGGGGGCCGGGGGCCTGGACCTGGAGGCCTACCAGACCATCGGCAAGGTCTGCCGCCGGGGCAGGGAGGTGGTGAGGTCCCTGATCCAATTCAGCCGGCCCACCCTTTCCGGCCAGGTCCCCCTCGCGCTCCATCCGCTGGTCCAGGAGGTGGCCGTACTGCTGGAGAACACCACCCGGAACCGGGTCAGGATCGAGACCGCGTTTGCGGAAGAAGCTCTGTGGATCCATGGCGATGCCGGAAGCTTCAACCTCGCCCTGGTGAACCTCTGCTTCAACGCGCTGGAGGCGATGCCCGAAGGGGGAACCCTCACCCTGCGGACCGCCGCCGCCGGGGCCGACGGGGTGGAGGTGTCCGTTGAGGACACCGGCTGCGGCATGGACGAAGACGTCATGAAGCACATGCTGGAGCCATTCTTCACCACCAAGGACTCGAGCAGCGGTTCAGGGCTGGGCTTGAGCATGGTCTACGGGGTGATCAAGGCCCACGGGGGTAGCATCGCCTTTTCCAGCCGGCAGGGCCAGGGCACCGAGGCCACCATCCGGCTGCCCCGGATCCCCGCCCCGGATCCGGGCACCAAGGCCGGTGACCCGCAGCGACCGCTAAGGGTGAGCAGGGTGCTGCTGGTGGACGACGATGAGGATGTGCGGTTCCTCATGGCCCGGATGCTCAGGAAGGCCGGGGTCGTCCATGTGGAAGCCGTCGAGGGCGGCGCCGCGGCGCTGGCCAGCCTGGGTTCGGGGGAACTGCCCGACCTGGTGATCCTGGACCAGAACATGCCGGGAATGACCGGAACCCAGGCCATGGCGCTGATTCGGGAACGGCATCCGGATCTGCCCATCCTGTTCGCTTCCGGCCAGCCCGACCTGGAAACCTGGGCCTGCCTCAAGCAGCCCAGGGTCGGAGTCATTTCCAAGCCTTTCACCGTGGCTGAGATCCAGGCCCGGTTGGAGGCGTTTCAGAGCCCCGGCTAGGCTTTCGTCATTCCGGAATTAGACCGATAAAGGGGAACTGATCTGCCAAGATGGCAACACTAGGATTTAGTTCCCGGATTCTGGGCCTGGCATGGAGTAATTATGGCTTATATAGAATGGCTGCCATCCTGGGATACGGGCATCGCCGAACTCGACCGGCAGCACCGGGAACTGGTGGCCGAGATCGATCGGTTGTTCCTGGCGCTCAAGGAGGGAAGTCCGGAGAAGGTCGCTGAGCGAACCCTGCTGCACTTGTCCGAGTATGTGGAATTCCATTTCAAGACCGAGGAACGCTGCATGCTTGAGGCCCATTATCCGGGCCTTCCGGCGCACCGGGCGGAGCATGATGCCCTGCGCAACGAGGTGAAGGCCATCGTCGACGCCTACCTGGCCGGTGGCGGAGCCTTGACCGTCAAGCTCAGCGAATACCTGAAAAATTGGCTCATCCATCACCTGGACACCACCGACCGGATCATGGCCGAACACCTGCGGCGGACCCTGGCTTCGTTGCCGGCCATCCCCGATTAGCCCGGACCCATGACGGGGATCACCGGGTGCGGGAGGTTGTGCATAAGTTCGTGCATCCGAAGACGCTCCCGTTCAAGCTGAGGGTGACCTCCCCCCTTCCGGTCGCCCTATCCTGGTGGTTCCTTCCATGTTTAAAAAATTGCTGGCGGCCTTGATCGCTCCCGCCCCGCCCGCGGGGCGGGCCGTGCGGCCGCGCCAGCCGGCCAAGGTGAAATCCCTGGCCGAACTGGAAGCGGAGATCGAGGCCGAGCTGGATGGGGAAGGGGCCTCCGCCGCCACCGAAGGCCAGCGCCGGTCCATGGTCAAGCAGCGGATCCAGGACAGCACCCTGGGCGATGCCGAAGCCATGGCGGCCCTGGTCCGCTCCTGGATGATCGAGGACGGGAGATGAAATGGCGAAACTGACCGGAACCCAGAAGGCTGCGGTATTGATGGTGTCCCTGGGGGACGAGACCGCGTCGAATATCTTCAAGTTCCTGGATGAGGACGAGATCCAGAACATCTCCAAGGAGATCGCCCTCACCAAGCACATTCAGCCCGATACGGCGGATGAAGTGCTTGAGGAATTCCACACCATGACCCTGGCCAAGACCTACATCGCCCAGGGCGGCATCGAGTATGCCAAAAAACTGCTCATCAAGTCCGTGGGGCCCGAGGCCGCCCGCCGGATCATCGACCGGCTTACCAAGGCCCTGGAATCGTCCGCGGGCTTCTCCAGCCTGGAAAAGGCCAACCCCGCCCAGTTGAGCAAGTTCATCCAGAACGAGCATCCCCAGACCATCGCCCTGATCATGGCCCACCTCAACGCGTCCCAGGCCGGGGATCTGATCTCCAGCCTGCCCGAAACCATGCGGGCCGACGTGGTCATGCGCATGGCCAACCTCCAGGAGATCAGCCCGGAAGTGGTGCGGCGCATCTCCCAGATCCTGGAACAGAAGCTGGAGGCCCTGGGCTCGTTCGCCACCGAGGCCTACGGCGGCGTCCGGGCGGTGGCCGAACTGTTCAACCGCATGAACCGCACCGCGGGCCGGGTGGTGCTGGAGAAGATCGAGAACGAGAACCCCCAGCTGGCGGCCAGCATCCGCGACCTGATGTTCGTCTTCGACGATATCCTCCTGGTCGATGATCTGGGTATCGCCGAGATCCTCAAACGGGTCGACAAGAAATCCCTCACCTCGGCCCTGAAGGGAACCAGTGATGAGCTGCGCAACCAGTTCTTCCGGAACATGTCGAGCCGGGCGGTGGAGCTCATGAAGGAGGAAATGGAATTCATGGGCCCGATCAAGCTCAAGGACGTGGAGAAGTCCCAGCATGAGATCGTGGAAATCGTCCGGCAGCTGGAGGAGGAGGGGGTCCTCAGCATCGGCGGTGGCGGAGGCGGGGATGACTACGTCAGCTGACAAAATCCGTAACCGCTCGCTAACCCGGGTTCCGCACTCGCTTCGCAAAATAGTTACTTTGGTGCGGAACCCGGGTTAGGCCTGGAGGGGTTGCAAAGTAGTATTAAAAGACTACAATTCTATCAGTGGTGCTTGGCACCCACCTGAAGGTCATCCGATGCTCCCTCGACTTATCCCGGTTACCGACATGAAGCGCAAGGCCACAGAGATTATCCAGGCCCTTCAGCGGGAGCAAGAGCCGCTTCTCATCACTGAACATGGGCGCGAGGCTGCCATCCTCATGGATGTGACCAGCTACCGCATGCAGGAACGAAAAATCGAACTATTGGAAGGAATCATCCGTGGCCAGAAGGCCCTTACTGAGGGCAGAACTCAAACGCATGACGAAGTCATGGCGCGGACGGCCAAATGGACCTGATCATCCTGTGGGCTGATCCGGCTGTTGAACAATTTTCTGAACGCCTCGACTATATCGGTGGTTTTAGCCCAGAAGCAGCCCGTATATTGAGGCAAAAAGTTGACTTGAGCCTTCAGCACGTGGCTAAATATCCAGACATTGGCCGTTGGGTGCCGGAGTTTGGCCCAGGCTTTTATCGCGAAATCCTGATAAAGCCGCTCCGAATTTTATATGAGTGCCACGGAGACAAGATCGTGGTGACCTACGTCCACCGGCAGGAAGAAGCTATTGGCCCCGACAGTTTCAACATGGACGTCGGGGGCTGAAGATTCATTGGGACATGAGCATGGCGCCCTATTGAGGCGCGCCTCGGTGTTATGGCGCCCCGGTCGAGCCTAACGCTCAAGTTGAGTTGGCCCCGCACCGGCGGCGCGGACCCGGGAGGCGGTTGCCTGTGGCCGCGAGCGCCTCAAAGGGGCAGATCTGAGTACGGGGTCCAACCTCGAACGGCGGGCTAGGCAGGTACGGGCTTGATCATTTCGCTGAAACCAGCGGCACGATTGGATTGGACGGGATGGAAAGGAACGCTGTCGCTCCACGGAACCTGTCGGGAGCCCGGACCATTCCTGACCTGGACGGCTGGGCGGGAGGAAATTCATGGAGGCGAGCCTACAGACAGCTAGACGAGCACAAAGGTTCCGCGCCGTGATCCAATGGGTCCTATGGAGCCTCCTTGGGTCTGCCGCTTTCGGGAACCCCTGTGTCATTTGCTTCGATAACAATGAAGAGTCTATCCATGTGGACGTTTGCGATCCTTGCATGCTGAAGTATCTGCGACAAAAAATTGATGAGGGCTTCCTGGATATTCCGGATCCGCTCCGGGTACGGGCAAAAGGAGCCCATTCAAGCAGTGTGCCGATGCTCTTTTTGGCGTTGGATGCCGTCCATGGGTTTTTGGCCTCCAGGGACCAGGACTACGTAAAGAGACTTGATAGAAACCAGCAACGGTTCGAAAGGATCCGCAAGGGTGGGGTTCCCTGCCCCTGTGACCACCCCTGCGAGGGGATCCTGATCAAACCCAAGCGTTCGATCACACGCTGTGACCAATGCGGCCACCACTATCAGCCTCTGAACTTCAAGGCCATCGTCGGAGCGGAGGTGCGTGCATGCCAACATTGCAGCGGGCCCATCACAAAGGATGGCGGCTGCGACCACATCCAATGCGGCCATTGCAAGTTCGACGTGAATTGGAGCGAATGCAGCCCCTCGCCTGGACCTCTCCCTGCCCCTACTTGCTGCATCTTGCAGTAGTCGGCCCTATTTCCCCCTGAAACCCTCAGCCCGACTCATTTTGCTTGTATCCCTCCGGTTGGACCAGGGACGGTTTGCGCCTGACGAGACCAAGGAATGGGCTGCCGCAGCCTGGGACGAGCACCGGCTGTTTGCGCTTGAATCGGCTGGATGCTCAGCGGTGCAACTACGGCGCCCCGCTCGGCCCTAACGCAGGTTTCGGCCGCTCCGTTTCCCAAGAGATGTATATGGCAGTATAATGTTTAAAAATTCAAATTATCTTTTTTTACCTAGATACTAATGTATGGATTATAATCGATTCCCCTTCGGGAAGCGGGTCACATCCATGCGCATCGGAACGCGGTACCCCAATCGGCCGGCAACCCCGGGGAGCGGGCGCGGACCCCATGGCCGGCCTGGCGCGAGGTCCGGTCCATGAGCGGGGTTGGCGCCTGGTTCCTGGCCATGGCCATGGGGGCCGTCCTCCTGGCCTCGGAGGTGCCCAGCCAGCCTTTGCTCTGCCTGGAAACGGGGATGCATGCCGCCAAGATCTCGCGTCTGGGGGTGGACGCCCGGGGGCGCACCCTGGTGACGGCCTCCAACGACAAGACCCTTCGGGTATGGGACCTGGCGGCGGGAACGCTGCTGGCCACCCTGCGTCCGCCCATTGGGGACGGATACGAAGGCCGGCTGTTCGCCTGCGCCCTGAGTCCAGACGGCACCCTGGCGGCCACGGGGGGCTGCACCGGCTGGGAATGGGACCGGTCCTTCTGCATCTACCTGTTTGATGTGACCACCCGGATGCTGGTGCGCCGGATCAGCGGACTCCCCTCGGAGGTCCGCCAGCTGGTGTTTTCCCGGGACGGCCGGCGTCTGGCGGCGGGCCTGGCCAGGGACGGCATGCGCCTGTTCCGGGCTGCGGATGGGCGGGAACTGGCCAGGGACGAGGCCTACGGGGATGAATGCTACGGGGCCGACTTCGATCCGCTGGGCAACCTGGCGACCGCTTGCGGTGACGGCTGGATCCGCTGGTACGATGGCTTTGGCGGCCTGGAGCGCAAGGTCGACACCGGGAGCGAGGCTTTCGGTCTCCGGTTCTCTGAGGACGGCGGCCTGGTGGCCGTAGGATTCTACGGCGAGGCCAAGGTGGAGGTGCGCAGGGCTTCGGACCTGGCCCTGGTGGCCTCGCCGGACACCGCCGGAGCCGGCGGCAATCTCGCCAGCGTCGCCTGGTCCCGGGACGGAGAGACCCTGTACGCCGCGGGGAAGCACCACCGGGAGGACGGGACCTTCCTGGTCCGGGCCTGGTCCCGGCGAGGGCAGGGCCCCTGGGCGGACCTGCCCGCCGGCCGGGGCACCGTCATGGACCTGGCCGCCCTTCCCGCGGGGCGGCTGGTATGGGCCGCCGCGGTTCCGGCCTGGGGCGTCCTGGGGGGCCGGTCCAGGGTCGGAACCCGGGCGGACTTCCTGGGGCCGGGTGCGGGTCTGGCCATGGACGGGACCGGGACCCGGGTGGGCTTCGATCTGGCCAGGGGAGCTTCGGCGACGTTCGACCTGGCCGCCCGGACCCTGTCCTCCGGTTTCCCGCCCGGAATGAGAGGGCCGCGCACCTCCGCCCCTGGGGTGGCGGTCACCGGCTGGGACGGGACGCCCACACCCAGGCTCAACGGCGACCCGCTGGCCCTGAAGGCCCATGAATACGCCCATTGCCTGGCCCTGGTCCCGGGTGGGGGCTTGCTCCTGGGTGGGGAATGGAGCCTGTATGCCTTCGATGCCCGGGGCGGCCGGCGCTGGGTGCGGCCGGCCCCCGATGCGGTCCGGGCCGTGAACGTCTCCGCCGATGGCGCCCTGGGGGTGGCTGCCTACGGAGACGGCACCATCCGTTGGCAGCGCATGGCCGACGGCCAGGAACTTCTGGCCCTCTACCTCGATCCGGACGGCCGGCGCTGGGTGGCCTGGACTCCCGATGGTGCCTACGATTGCTCACCCGGCGGGGAGGCTCTCCTCGGCTGGCACGTGAATCACGGCAGGGATGAGGCGGCGGATTTCTACCCCGCCTCGGGCTTCCAGTCCCAGTTCCGCCGGCCGGACCTGGTGGCCCGGGCGCTCAGCGCCGGCCGCCCCGGGGCAACGGACCGGCCCCGGACCCCGGTGGTGCGCATCCTCAGCCCCGAATCCGGCGCCCGGCTCCAGGCCGGGATGGTGCAACTGCGGTGTGCTGTGCGGGAATCGGCCCAGGACCCGATCGACGAGGTGTGGGCGGAGGTGGATGGCCAGAGGGTGGAGGCGCGGGGGCTGCGCCTGCAGCCTCATGCCTGGACCGATGGGGAACGGGTCTACGTCCTGGAGGCGGCCATGCCGGCCAGGGACTGCATGATGTCGGTCTTCGCCAGACGCGGAACGGCGCTGAGCCAGGGGGCGGCGGTCGGGCTGGCCTGGGCCGGGCCGGCGGAGGGGTTCGCGGTCCAGCCCAAGCTGTATGTTCTGGCCATCGGCGTGAGCGCCTATCAGCGCCAGGAGTTCAGCCTCGACTACCCGGCCAAGGATGCCCGGGACCTGGCCGCCGCTTTCGGGGCCCAGAAGGGCAAGCTGTTCCGGGACGTTGAGGTGAAACTGCTCACCGACGCCGGGGCGACCAAGGACAACGTCATGGACGGCCTGGAGTGGCTGGAACGGCAGGTCACCGCCAAGGACGTGGCGGTGCTGTTCCTGGCCGGCCACGGCATCAACGATTCCGGGGGCCGCTACTGCTTCCTGCCGGCGGACGCGGATCCGGGACGGATCAAGCGCACCATGGTGGCCGAATCGGAACTGCGGGACACCCTGGCCAGCCTGCCGGGCAAGGTGCTGCTGTTCCTGGACACCTGCCATGGCGGGAGCCTCCTGAACGGAGCCGGGCAGCGGGGCAGTAGCGACCCGAACGGATTCATCAACGAGTTGGCCAGCGCCGAGAATGGCGTGGTGGTCTTCAGCGCCAGCACCGGCCGGCAGGTGAGCCAGGAAAGCCGGGAATGGAACAATGGCGCCTTCACCAAGGCGCTGGTGGAGGGTCTCTCGGGCAGGGCGGACCTCCAGCGCACCGGCCGGGTCACGGTGAACATGCTTGACCTCTACATCAGCGAGCGGGTAAAGGCGCTGACCCATGGCACCCAGGCGCCCACCACGGCCAAACCGGGAACGGTGCCGGACTTCCCGGTGGCGATTACACCATGAGAGGACCGATCCCAGCGAAATGGTATTAATGTGGAACGTTCCGAGGCGCCCAGGTGAGCGATCCATTCCCTTACGATGAGCATGGCGAAATCATGGGTACCGATGGAGCCATGAGGAACCTGACCGAGCCCAGCACCACCGAGGAAGAACTGCGGCAGACCAGCCTCCGGCTCCTGCTGGCCACCCGGTCCGCCAATCTGGGCATCTGGGAACTGGATCTGCGGACCAACGTCCAGATCTGGGACGGCAGGGTGTGCGAACTGTTCGGGGTGGCCATGGATGCCCTGCCCGGCGGGGTGGAGGCCTGGGCCCGGTGCATCCATCCTGACGATCGCTCCAGGGTGCTCAGAACCCAGGAGTTGGCCCTGCTCGGGGCGGGGGTCTACGATCTGGAATACCGGGTGGTGCATCCGGACGGGACCGTGAAATGGCTCAAGGCCGATTGCCTGGTGGTCCGGGACCCGGAGGGGCGCCCGATCCGGTTGATCGGCACCAACCGGGACATCACCGACCGCAAACTGGGCGAAGCGAAGATCCGCCGCATGAACGAGGAGTTGGACAAGCAGGTGAAGGAACGGACCTCCCAGCTGGTGGCCGCCAACCGGGAGATGGAGGCTTTCAGCTATTCCGTCTCCCACGACCTGCGCACGCCCCTTCGCTCCATCGACGGTTTCAGCCAGGTCCTGCTGGAGGACTACGGCGACCGCCTGGACGAGAAAGGGCGCGGCTATCTGGGCCGGGTGCGGGCCGCCACCCGGCGAATGGAACAACTGATCGAGGACTTGTTGAAGCTGTCCCAGGTCAGCCGGGGCGATCTGGAGCGCGTGCCGCTCGACCTCAGCGCCCTGGCCTGGCGCATCCTCCAGGACCTGGCCCTGGTCGATCCCGGCCGGACCGTCCACACTTCCATCGCCCCCGGCCTCAAGGCCACCGGGGACCCGAGCCTGGTGGTCATCATCCTGGAAAACCTGTTGCGCAACGCCTGGAAGTACACCGGCAAGACCGCGGAGGCGCGGATCGCGTTCGGCCTCCTGGTCCAGGACGGCGAGCGGGTGTTCTTTGTCCGGGACAATGGCGCCGGGTTCGAGATGGCCAAGGCGGACAAGCTCTTCGATGCGTTCCACCGGCTGCACTCCAGCCAGGACTATGAAGGTACCGGCATCGGCCTGGCCATCGTCCAGCGCATTGTCCATCGCCATGGGGGCAGGATCTGGGCGGATGCGGAACTTGGCCAGGGCGCGACTTTCTTCTTCACGCTCCCTGACCGGTGACGCCCGTTCCCGAGGGTGGGAAATGGCGTCGGCTGCCGAGGCTGAAACCTACTTGGTGACTCGCTTGCCCATCTTGGAATCCAGATACCAGATGGCGCCGCCCTTGTCTCCCACCGCCCGCAGGTGGTCCACCACCTGGCCGACATTGGCTTCTTCCTCCACCTGCTCCGACACGTACCACTGCAGCTTCATTTCGCTGGCGTAGTCCTTCTCCGAGCGGGACAGTTCGAACAAGGCGTTGATCGTCTGGGTGACACCCTCCTCGTGGGCCAGGGTCTGCTCGAATACCTGGATGACCCCTCCGAACTCCCTGGGCGGTGCGGCGACGGTTTTCAGCTCCAGCGTGCCTTTGCGGTTCAGGAGGAAATCGATGAGCATCACCGCGTGTACCGTTTCCTCTGACGCCTGGATCCTGAGCCAGTGGGCGAAGCCCCGGAAACCCAGGGTCTCGCAATGGGCGCTCATGGCCAGGTAGAGCTGGGCGGAGTACTGTTCGAGGTTGATCTGATGGTTCAGGGCGTCCTGGATGGTTTGGCTGATCATCATTGCCTCCGGGGGTGGGTATGGCAGAAGCCCATTCTGCGCCAGGACCTTGGGAAAGCCATCGAATTCTGAACCCAACAGCGCCGTATCCCGGGGGGGATTCTACACGCCTGGTTTAGGCTTGCCACAGGAACCGCCGCCGCAACATCCACATCCGGCGTCGCTGCCCTTTTTCGCCAGGCTCTTGCGGAACCGGGCGGCAAAATAAACCACCGTCCCTGCCACCACACCCAATACGATCCAGCCTTGAATGTTCATTCTGCCTCCCCTGATCTGTAAGTCTAGGCGAATCCCAACAGCCGCCCGATCGCCACGGTTCCCCAGGCCATGACCCAGGCCAGGACCAGCCCGTAGCCCACGGAAAAACTGGTCCAGCCCCAGCTGCGGGTCTCCTTCAGGATCATGCCGACCAGCCCGAGGCAGGGGGTATAGATCAGGATGAAGACCATGAACGCGAACGCGGTCAGGGCGGTGAAACCGGAGTTGGTCCTGATGCTTTCCTGCAGCGGGCTCAGCCCGGGAGCGTTGGGGTCCTTGTCGGCCTTGGCCTGGTTGAGCACGCCCATGGTATCGACCACGATCTCCTTGGCGGCGAAGCCCGCGGTGAGCGCCACCCCGTCCTTCCAGGCCTCGGGGCGCTTGTGCTCGGGATCGAGGATGGGAGCCAGGGCTGGCTGGAGCAGATGGCCGAAGCCGGCCGCCAGGCTCGAGTTCATGATGCGGCCCTCAGCCTTCAGGTCGAGTTCGTTCAGCTGGTCTTTCTCCGCCGCGGGGGCCAGTTTCTGGGTGTGGATGGCTGCTTCCTTCACCTGGCGCTCGGCCGCCCAGGTCCGGTTGGTGATGCCGGGGTAGTGGGACAGGAACCAGACCAGGACCGCGCCGGCGAGGATGATCGTGCCGGCCCGGGTCAGGAACAGCCGGCCCTTCTCCCACATGTGGATGGCGGTGGCCTTCAGCACCGGCATGCGGTAGGGCGGGAGCTCCATGACGAAGGGGGTGGTCTCGCCCCGGAACAGGGTCATGCGCAATACCTTGCCCACCACCATGGCCAGGCCGAAGCCCAGGACGTGGAGGGCGATGATCGCCACGGCCGCGGCCACCGGCTTGAAGAAGGTGCCCGCGATCAGGATGAACACCTGCAGCCGGGCCGAGCAGGACACCAGCGGCGCCACCAGGATGGTGATGAAGCGGTCGGTCTTGGACTCGATGGTGCGGGTCGCCTGCACCGCGGGCACGTTGCAGCCGGTGCCCATGATCAGGGGGATGAAGCTCTTGCCGTGCAGGCCCATGAGGTGCATCAGCCGGTCCATCATGAACGCGGCCCGGGACATGTAGCCGGTGTCCTCCAGGAACGAGATGCAGCCCATGAGGATCATGATCACCGGCACGAACACCACCACCGCGCCTACTCCGGGGATGACCCCGTCCACCAGCAGGCTGGTGAGTTCGCCGGTGGGAAGCCGCGCCGCCGCCAGGTCATGGACCCAGGCGAAGCCTGCGGTGATCCAGTCCTGGGGGTACTGGCCGAGGGTGAACGTGATGCTGTACATCGCCAGCATGATGAGGAGGAAGATGGGCAGGCCCAGCCAGCGGTTGGTGAGAAGCGTATCGACTCGGGTGGTCCAGCCGTGCTTGGCTTCAAACGACTGCTTGAGCACCTCCGATACCAGGCCATGGGCGAACCCATAGCGGCGTTCGGCGATCAGGGTGGCGGCGTCGGAGCCCAGGCGCTGTTCCAGGAACTGGGCGCTGGCTCGGCGTTGGGTG
>Ga0302319_10008453_pt1 | contig 20011 bp, 16 predicted proteins | sample Bog_T0_2_FD_203319 | JGI IMG/M metagenome (GOLD analysis project Ga0302319, IMG submission 203319) | Peat permafrost microbial communities from Stordalen Mire near Abisko, Sweden - Bog_T0_2 | ecosystem: Environmental > Terrestrial > Soil > Wetlands > Peat | place: Sweden: Abisko, Stordalen Mire... | reverse complement strand
ACTTCACATACGTCGGCTGCGCCAGGAAGACCTTCGCCGTCGGCAACTGCGTCATCCCCGCTGCCGCAGCAGCTCCCGCAAAGTTCACGTGGCTCAGGAAGAAGTTGTACTGGTCTTCCTTCGAGTTCGCTGCAACATCGGTCTTCTGGGCCTCCAGTTGCTGCACATAGTCAAAGCCGTAGGTCTCGCGGAAGGCACCGTTATGAAAGAAGTCGTCACCCAGCCAGATGTCCGTCATCGGTGCCTGCGGGCTGATGGCCTTCACCGCCGGGTGCGCGTCAATGCCCGCCATCATGGCCAGGAACCCCGGATAGCTCACCCCAAGTACGCCGACCTTGCCGTTGTTGTTCGGCACATTCTTCAGCAACCAGTCAATCGAGTCGCGTGTGTCGGTGGTCTCATCCACATCACTCTTGCTCTTGTGCTCCACAATGGGCCGGTTCATCACAAACTGCCCGCCCGACTCATACCGCCCGCGGATGTCCTGGAAGACGAAGATGTAGCCGCTCGTCGCCAGCTCCTGCTTGCCGAGCTTGACCCCGATCTCCGAAGTCCCATCCACTCCGTAGGGCGTACGCGTCATCAAGAAAGGCAGCGGCGGTCCGCTGGTATCGCTGTCCTTGGGACGGAAGATCACCGTATGCAGCAGCACTCCATCCCGCGCTGGAATCATCGCCTCGGAGTGCACGTAATCGGGCCCATGGTAGTCCTTCAGCGCCTCGGCCATCCGCGCCTGCATAGCCGCCGCCTGCGGAGTCGGCACCGCAGGAGTAGCCGCCACAGGAGCAGGCACCTGCGCCCAGGCACAACGACTCCCTGGCAACATGGCAAACAACATCACAGCCGCAACAATGGCGCGCATCTGCTCTCCTAATGCCTAATCCCTGCTTTTATCCCTGCCCCGTCAGATTGCCCTCGGGACTAGTGTTGCACTGCCAGTTGTTACGCGCGTGCGCTCCATCGCAGAAGGGACGCTTCTCGCTCATCCCACAGCGGCACAGACTGATCGCCGGCTTGCCGGTCAAGTCCCACTCCTTGCCATCGGCGTCCTTCAGCACAATATGTCCCTCCACCCGCAGCGGGCCGTTGGGCCGCACCGTAATATGTACCGCTTCCTCTGCCATATCGAACTCCTCTATACGTTCCGCGCGACCGATGCTGCGCCTTCTCTACACTCTACCCTTTACTCACTGCATCTCCACCATCACCTCATCCACGTAGCACCAGCCCCACTCCTCCCCGGGCTCCACAGACCGCATCACCGGATGCTTGCTGGCGTGAAAGTGCTTGGTCGCATGCCTGTGCGGCGACGAGTCGCAACATGCCACATGCCCGCACGCCAGGCACTCACGCAGATGCACCCACTGTCCGCCGATCTTTACGCAGTCCTCGCAACCCTTCGCATAGCTGGCGGAGGTGCTCGGGACGGGCTTCAAATGATCAAAGTGATGGCACGCCATAAAACTCCTCACATTCTTTAAAGTTGCAGGTTGTAACTCCGTCAGCGACCTGAAAAGCGCCTCAAGGTATCGATTTGCGTCAAATTCGCGACTCAGGAACGCAACCGCCGCAAACCCTGTCAAGCCTCCTCGAACCCGGAAATCGGCATAACTCCTTTTGAATCAGAGAGTAAAAAATATTCCAAAGCGGTAATTAATTACCATCCGCTTCGCTACAATTAAGAAGTAGGGTCAAGCGAGAGAACAGATCAGGGCTGCAACCGGCACACGCCGCTTGCGGCTTTTGCATTTAAGTCTCACTCACAACTCACAGACTCAGAACTCGAAACTCAACAGAAACCGCACCTAACTCCAGGCGAATCAATATTTTGCCGCTAAAATCTTGCGAATCAACATTTTGAGACCTCGGTCACCAGCTATTTCACTGATTCCAAAGATTCGAGACCAGAGGGCAAGGGGGGGTGGGCCCCTGGGCAGCTTGGCCGGGAAGAAACGAACTTAAGACGTAGAAGTTACAACCATCTTCTGCGCCAGCAGAAGGTCCCGAATCCCCTTCTCTGCCACATCCAGCAGTTCATTCAACTGCGCGCGCGAGTAGGTTCCCTTCTCCGCCGTCGCCTGCGTTTCCACTAGTCCTCCGTCGGTGGTCATCACCACATTCATGTCCACCTCGGCGCGCGCATCCTCTTCATAGGCCAGATCCAGCAGCACACGTCCGTCCACAATACCAACGCTGGTCGCTGCCACCATCTGCCGCAGCGGCGACTCCTTCAGCGTCCCTGCCGCTTGCAGCTTGCGCAGCGCAATCGCCAGCGCCGCGCACGCGCCTGTAATCGCTGCCGTGCGCGTACCGCCGTCGGCCTGCAGCACGTCGCAGTCCAGGATGACCGTCCGCTCGCCCAGCAACTTCATGTCCACCACGCTGCGCAGGCTACGACCAATCAGTCGCTGAATCTCATGCGTGCGCCCACCGATCTTGCCCTTCTCTGCCTCGCGCGGGCTGCGTGTCAGGGTCGCGCGCGGCAGCATCCCGTACTCCGCCGTCACCCACCCGCGGCCAGAGTTCCGCATCCAGCCCGGCACGCCGTTCTCCACCGTGGCATTGCACAGCACCCGCGTATGCCCCACCTCAATCAGCACCGAGCCCTCCGCCGTGGCGACGAATCCAGGCGTCAGCTTCAGCGCCCGCGCCTCCGCCGCGCCGCGGCCCTCACTGCGAAAGATCTCTATCTCGTCCACCACGGCACGGCTCATGTTTAAGTTACTCCTGCCGATCATTATAGGAACTCTGCTTCGTCAACCTGGAGCAAGGCCAGCGACGATGCTCAGAAAACTCTCAGAAACTACACCACGGAGGACCGCCGCAAGCCTGGGCTCCTCGCCTGATCTGATTTCTGCATCTTAAACGGCTAACCAACCAGATGCAGCATTGGTGAAGGTTTGTACCAGACCGGGAAAACGGCACCATTTCGGGAACGCTGTAACTCCCTTAGCTGCCGCATGATAGAGTGTTTCACAAGCCAAACGGGTACCATAGCAGGAAAGTCTCTCGCATCACCAATGGTTCACTTGCTTGGCTTAACTCACTGTTATGAAGCACTTGCACAATTCTCCCGGTTTGGTACGCAACGTGATTACCTAAACGCAGAGGTAACCAGTTCGACCAATTCGGAGCGTCACCATGCAGGCACACCAGCAGAGCAGTCCAGCCGCAAGGAACCTATCGGTCTTCCCACCGCCCACGCCATTCCCAACCTCCACAGAGGACGGCTCTGCGGAGCCGTCCCATGCAGGTGTGCCTCCACTGTCGGAAGGCCCGGGTTTGGCGCACGACGCCGGTAACCTCTTAGGTGCTCTCAGCCTTTACTGTGACCTCTTGGAGGCACCCGGTGTGCTGGACGCACGCCACCGCCACTACGCCGCCGAGCTACGCCTTATCTATGAGCGCAGTGGCGCGCTGCTGAGTCGCCTGCTCCATCTCACCCCTATTCCCATCGATACCGCAACCGTACATCCAAGCGTGGCCATCGGCAGAGCCGCGCCATTGCACCAATCTCCGGCGGAGACCCTGCGTACCCTAGCTCCGCTGCTCTCCAGCATGGCCGCGCCGTACGCGCACGTCACCCTTGAGGTTGCTCCCCGTCTGCCGCACCTCGAGCTATCCGCTGAAGCGCTGGAGCGCATCGCCGTCAACCTGGTACGCAACGCAGCCGAAGCCATCCACGCCTCGCAACTCTCCGGGGGGCATATTCACGTCTGCCTCAGCGTGGTCGGAGGCCGCCTGCGGCTGAGCGTCGAAGACAACGGTCCCGGTATGCCGCCGGCGCTGGCCGCTGCCTTTCTCCATCCCGCGCCACTGCCCCCCGGAACCAGCAGAGGTTTCGGCCATCGCAATGTCCATGAGCTGGCCAATGCCACCGGTGGCCGCCTCGGCATCCATGTGCGTCCTGGCCGGGGCACCACCCTCTGCCTCGAGTGGGAGCTCCCTGCTAGCTCCCACGCTCACCTCCCCCACCACCGTTTTGCCTCTGTCCACCTGTCCCCGCCACCGCCGATTGCCGCCCTGCGGCTGCATCCAACCGGCCCGCACTCCAGCCGCCGGATGGAAGGAGAACCCTCCGTATGATCTACACCAAGCCCTCTCCCGGTGTCATGCCAGGTCGCATGCCAGCCAGCCGCCCCGATCTCCCGCTGGTGTTGGGCGGCACCGGCACCCTGCACCGCACAGGCATAGACCGCCATGCCCCTTCGACCGCTGGGCATCCTGCCGTGCCTCATGTGGGTTCCGCAGAGGTTACCCGACTGCGGCAGGAGGCGACATCGGTGGGGCTCCGTGCCTCTGTCGGGGAGCATCTTGCGAAACTCCACGTGTTGATTGTCGACGACGACCCCCCGGTGCGCTCTGCATGTGCGGAGATCGCTGGCGGTATGGGCTTCGCGACCCGAATGGCAGACTCTGTCGCAGCCGCACACGCGGCTCTAGCCGCAGGCCCGGTCGACGTGATCCTGCTAGATCTCCGCCTCCCCGGCGGCGGCGGACTCACCCTGCTTGATGAGATCCGTTCCAGCCATCCCGAGATACTAGTTCTGGTCATGACCGCCTACGCCACGGTCTCTTCGGCCGTGGAGGCGATGCGCATCGGTGCCAGCGACTACCTGACCAAGCCCTTTTCGCTGGACGAGCTCTCGACCGTGCTGGAGCGCGCCGCCGAACGGCGCTCCATCGACGTCGAATCGCGGGCGCTACGCGAGCATCTGCGCACCAGTTCCGGCCTCGGCGACCTCATAGGGCGTTCTCCTGCCATGGAGAAGCTCTACCGCATCCTCTCCAAGGTCGCCCACACCACCCACCCACTGCTCATCCTGGGCGAGTCCGGCACCGGCAAGGAGTTGGTGGCACGGTCCATCCACAACCATGGGCCCAATGCCGATAAGCCCTTCATCGCCGTGGACTGCGGATCGCTGGTCCCCACACTCATTGAGAGCGAGCTGTTCGGATACGTCAAGGGAGCCTTCACCGGCGCCAACCGCTCCCGCACCGGCCTGCTGGCCTCGGCGGAGGGGGGAACTGTGTTCCTCGATGAGGTCGGCGAACTCCCCCTCGACCTGCAAGCCCGTCTGCTGCGCGCGCTACAAGAGAAGGAGGTCCGCCCCATCGGCAGCAACCAGGCCGTACCCATCAACGCCCGCATCCTCGCCGCCACCAACCGCGACCTGAGCGCCATGGTGGAGAACGGCCAATTCCGCAAAGACCTGTTCTTCCGCCTCAACGTGGTCAACCTGCGCATCCCGCCACTGCGCGAGCGCAAGGCCGACATACCGTTGTTGGCCGCGCATGTGCTGGAGCGTGTACGCCGCGACAACGGCTTGACCTACACCTTCTCCGACGATGCACTGCGACTAATGATGGAATACGACTGGCCCGGCAATGTCCGTGAGATGGAGCACGCCATTGAGCGCGCCTGCGCCCTCTCCAGCGGCCCCGTCCTTCACGTGGCCGACTTCCCCACCCAGATGCAGGACCACAGAATGAACCACCTGCACACCCTCCCCGATGGACTTCGTGATCCCGCGGGCTCCCCGATCTCCACGACCCAGGAAAAGAACGTGCTCTCCATCGCCGAGTTGGAGAAGAACGCCATCCTCAGTACAATCCATCAACTCAAAGGCGACAAACTGATGGCCGCGCGGCTCCTAGGCATCGGCAAGACGACGCTCTACCGCAAGCTAAAGGAGTATGGGCTCGCCGAAGACCAGAGCCTGATCTGAGTTCTCAGTTCGCAGTTGTCCACCACCCACTGAACACGAACTACCCACCGCTGAATACTGACAACGGACAACCGCCCCGGGCTCCTTGGAGTTCTCCATGCCAACATCTCTCCTGCTCATCGCTCCCGAAGTCGCCGCCGACCCCGTCGCCGCCGCGCTACGCCGCGAGCTAGATGCCGAGGTGGAACTCGCCACCACCAGGCGCGCCGGCCTGGCCTGTCTGCGCCGCCGTGAGTACACCCTCGTACTGCTCGAAGACTCGCTCGCCTCAGCCGACCCGGAGGCCGCCGAGCTCATCTACCAGGCAGCTGCAGCAACACCTGCGCTGGAGATCCACTGCGTACTCTCCAGTGCTGAGCGCATCGTCCATCAGGTGCGCTCAGCGCTGCTGCGGCGCAAACGTGACCGAATTGAGGCAGCCGCAGCGGCAACGGAACGGCTGCAACACGAGCTGGGCGCAAAGCTCACCGGCATCCTGCTGGAGTCGCAGCTGGCTCTGCGCGATGCCGGCCCAACACTTCAGCCAAAGCTGCGACATGTGGTCGAGCTGGCGTCCGCGCTCTGCGAGCGCCTCCGCGCCTGAGAAGTTCAGAGTGCAGAGGATAGAGCGTAGAGGATGGACGTACTCGCCCTCCCTCTCCCCTACTCCCCGTCCCCTTCGTCTCGACCCTGTACAATTCCCCTCGAAGGCACACACGTTGCCAGATCATCTTCAAGGGGAAATCATGAAGCTCACACCCGGAAAGCTCGCTGGCCTCAAAGCAGTCTCCGACGCGCGCAACGTCATCGCCGCCGCAGCCATGGACCAGCGCGGATCGCTACAGAAGTCACTCGCCAAGGAGCGCGGAGCCGCAGCTGACGGACACGACCTCGAAGTATTCAAGACGCTGGTCACCGAGGTGCTCACCAAGCACGCCTCGGCGATTCTGCTGGATCCAGAGTTCGGGCTGCAGGCCGCCAGGCACCGCAACGGCAAGGGCCTGTTGCTGGCCTATGAGAAGACTGGCTACGACGCTAACACAGCCGGTCGCCTGCCCGATCTGCTGGATGTATGGAGCGTTCGTCGCCTCGCCGAGGCCGGCGCCGACTGCATCAAGATCCTGCTCTACTACACGCCGTTCGATAAGGCGCACATCAACGAGTTCAAACACGCCTGGATTGAGCGCATCGGTGACGAGTGCCGCGCCCACGACATCCCCTTCTTCCTGGAGTTCGTCGGCTACGACGCGGACGGCGGCGACGAGAAGACGGTCGAGTATGCGCATAAGAAGCCGGACATCGTCGCCGGTGCCATGAAGGAGTTCTCCAAAGACCGCTATGGTGTCGACGTCCTCAAGGTCGAAGTCCCCATCGTGATGGAGTTCGTCGAAGGCACCAAAGCTTTCAAGGGCGAGTCCGCATACACCCGCCAGGAAGCCCTCGGCCTCTTCCGCTCTGTCGGCGAAACTACCGAAAAGCCCTTCATCTATCTGTCGGCAGGCGTCTCCAATCCGGTCTTCATTGAGACCCTCGAACTTGCCGGCGAGTCCGGTGTAGCGTTCAATGGCGTGCTCTGCGGCCGTGCCACCTGGAAGGACGGTATCCCAATCTTCGCGAAAGAAGGTCCTGACGCGTTCCGCAAGTGGCTCGAAACCACAGGAGTGGAGAACATCCAGAACGTCAACAAGGCCTTACAGGCTGCGACTCCCTGGACCAGCAAGGTCCAGCCGGCCTAGCTCATCCCCGCAGCAGCTTTCTCCGCGAGGTTTGCGTCTACCGTCGCGGCCATTGCGATAGAGTCTTTGCAGTTGTTGCCTTCCTCATCCTTGTTGCCTGCCTTATTGCCATTCCCGTTCGTCGCCCGTACCCTGAGGAGTAGCCATGACCTCCATTGCGCGCGTTCTGACAATACTATGTCTTATTATTTTGCCGAGCTGCCTGGTGGCGCAGGACCCGGCCCCGGTCGCTCAGGCGACCGGGGCTGCCACAACTCCTGCTGCAACCACACCCATCGACCGCATCACCTTCGCCGGTGCCGACCCGTACACAGACACCGAACTACGGCGGGTCATCCAGTTGCACACCGGCGACATGGCCACCGAGCCCCTGCTGACAGCGGCCGTGCAGGCGCTCTCGGGTACCGGACTCTTCGCCGATGTGAGCGCTGATATCGTCCTAGCCGATGGTGTGCATACGCTCACCTTCAAGCTCAAGCCCATTCCAGACGACCAGTTACTGCGTGTCAGCTTCGCCAACTTCATCTGGCTCACGCCCGAGGAGATCGACACCGCCCTGCACCGCGCGATTCCGCTCTACCACGGCAAGGTGGGCGGGCCGGGCAAGACTGCCGACCAGATCCATGCGGTCCTGGATGGTCTGCTGACCAGACGCCACATTCAGGCCACCATAGACCAGGCGGTGGTCAGCGCGACCCGCGAGCACCCCTATCCGGCGCTGGAGTTCCGGGTGACCGATCCGCCCATCCGCCTGCTCAGCGTGAACGCTGTCGGGGGGCCGGTGGCGTTGGTCAACGCCGAGGTTACCGCGCAGAAGAAGGCCATGGCCGCTCCGTTCAATCAGGGGACGTCGGGAGTCACTACCGAGGACATCCTGCTAGCTCCGGTCCGCGATGCCGGCTACATCGGCGCCAAGCTCGCGGACGTGAAGCTGCTGCGCTCCATCACTTCAGGCGGAATCGGGATCATCTACAGCGCGCGCATCGATGCTGGCCCGCAGTACAAGGTCGGAAGCGTCGCATGGAGTCCGAACCCGGTGTACAGCGCTGAGGACTTCGCACACGACTGTGAGCTACAGCCCGGAACGCTGCCCCGGGAGGCTGCCCTCACGGACACTCGCCAGGCCATCCTCAATGCCTTCCACAAGAACGGCTACATCGAAGCCGAGGTCCGCGTGAGGAGTGACCTGAACGCACAGAACGGCACTGTCAACTACACGTTCTACGCGGTGCCGGGCGACTCCTATCGGGTGAGCAAGGTCAGCACGACGGGGCTCAGCGCAGAGGCGCAGGCGGAGTTCGATGCCAACTTCGCGCTCAAGCCGGGTCAGGTCTTCAACGCGCCCTATGTGGACAACTTCCTGGTCAACCACCCGGCGCTCAAGACATTGATTCGATATGGGTTCTCCTACCAGACGCTGACCAACCCGGAGACCCATGAGCTGGAGCTGACGCTGAATTTTTCGCCCGCAAGGTGATCTAGAAACGCCAATCCCACACTGGCAGGGGGCACCCCCCGGCAGACGGCTTGATCTTTGGAATCAGTGATTTAGCGGGTGACCCCGGCGTCAAAATACTGATTCCAGGGATTTTGCGGTCAAAATATTCAAAACAAAGGGGTTCGCGGCAGTTTGCGAACGGTGGGAGCGTTGACACCGGAAGCAATCTACAGGTCTCTCCACTACGCCAAACGATAAGGCCGTTTGGCTTTGGTCGAGATGACAACTTCTATCACTTATCACTGAAGAAATCCTACTCTTCCAATTGTAGCGAGCCGGAGGTCAATTAATTACCGTCACGATAGACTTTTTATCTCACTTATTTTGAAATGGTTAGCCAACGATGGGCGGCACGAGGGGCTTGACACGCGAGTTTTGGGCTGTTTTCGCGAAAAAATAGTTTGTGGGTTGGCTAAGTGCTTGGTAATGTGCTGGTTGGAGAAGCTAAGGCAGCCTGCCGCGATGAGAATGGGTCATCCGCTGCGTCGAAGTGTGCGTCTTGAGGTGGCTTTCGGGTGCGTTTTTGATGCTTTCAGTGCTTTTGGAGACGTGTTTTTCCGCTCCTCCAGCAGACGCAGCGTCATGGGTGGGGCATCCACCCAAAAGGTAATCAATGTAACGCGAAATCAAGAGAAATGCAGTAACATGAAGTGCCAACATTCTCTTTGAGCTGAAAGGACGTCGCTATGCCCAACCCGCAATCCTACTATCGTGATCGAACCCTTTCGTTGTGGCAATCGGCCGTGCATCAGGTCCAGCTCAAGCGGCAGGCTGTGCAGGCCGCAGCCACTCCTATGGCTATGGAGAGCATGGCAGTACCGGCAACGCCGCCTCTCACGGAAGAGGACTTTATGGCACCCGCCGACGCCATCGGCGTTCCGCTCTCCGCAGGCCAGTCGGTTCCGGCCGCGATCACCTCTCCGCCGCCGGTCGCTCCTTCTGACGCCGTAGGCCCTGGCGGATTGGTCGTTGACTGCGCCGCGACGGCCGCCAAGTTCCTATGGGCTGAGATTCAGGGAGATCAAGCGAGTTCGGATACCTATGCCGCGCAACTGCAGTATGGGGTGTGCGACGTGATCGGCTGGGGTGAATGCGTCACCACCTATTTGGGCTTCAAAATTTCGCTTGGCAGCTTGCCGTATCGAACCAACCAGAACATCGTGGTGAACATCTCCGATCAGGCTACGATCGCGATCATCGGCGACTGGGGAACGGGAGATTCAACTGCAACGAACCTGTTGCAGCAGGTCGCCACATTTAAGCCGGACATTTTGCTTCACCTGGGCGACATCTACTTTGCCGGCACGCAGAACGAGGCGAACAACAATTTTCTTACGATCTGCCGCCAGGTGCTGGGCAACATCCCGTTGTACAGTCTGTGCGGCAACCATGATATGTACTCGGGCGGAGACGGTTACTACTGGCTGCTCGACCAGATCGGCCAGAAGTCCAGCTACTTCTGCCTGCAAAACGACTACTGGCAATTTCTTGCGATGGATACCGGCTACAATGATCGCAATCCGATAACCGTGACCAACAACATGACCAGCCTGTATGACCAGGACGGTTGGAGTGAAGCTGCGTGGCATCTCGGCATGATCCGGCAGGCGGGGAACCGCCGGATTGCGTTATTTTCGCACCACCAGTTGTTCTCCCCATTCGGCTCGGTGGGGAGCACCAACGGCCAACCATCGGCCTACAATCCCAATCTCCTGGCGAACTTTAAGAGCGTTCTCGCTGAGGTGGACATCTGGTTTTGGGGACACGAGCACACGCTCGCTTTGTACGATCCGTACCTGGGGTTGGTGCGCGGGCGTTGCGTCGGCGCATCGGCGGTGCCCGTCTTTACGAACCAGCAGGATTATGCCGACGACACGAGCCTTCTGAACTCCGGGGTGACGACGCTGCCCACATGGAATCCCGCCGTAAATCTAGGGAGCACAGATGGCGCGTACAACAACGCGTTCGCCATCATGACGCTCAATGGCGCGGAGGCTGCCGTCGTCAACTACTACCAGGTGCCACCTCTCCAGCCCTTCGTACAGGTCCCATTCGTGGACACAATCTGAGCGCGGCTGGGGTAACATCTGGCATAGGGGGCATAGGGGGCATAGGGGACATCGAGGGACACGATACCCGTTTCTCACGCTCTCGCGCTAGCGTCCGATGATGTCACTCACAAACGCCGTAAGCGAGATGGACGAAACGATGTACCATGTCCCCGTATTGCCCTAGGGGTGCCGGGATAGCGGCCCTAGTGGTTGGCCGGGCTGGAGATGTAGTTGAAAAGGGTTTGCACGTCCGCCGTGAAGTAGGGACCATAGCCCACCACCGGAGGATCGGCGACGATGTAGCTCTTTACGCTGTTGGCATGCACCGGTACGACTTCATTGTTGAAGCTCGTAATGTACGGGCTGCCGCTGCTGCCATGGCCCATCTTATCGACGGTGAGGCCGATTGTCCCGGAGATCGGGGCCTGCGCATACGTGCCCTGGGCACCGTCCATCGCATTGCCGTTGAAGGGTGCGGGCTCACCGGGATAGCCTACCTCATCCCACGTCACTCCACTGGTGGGGCCATTCCACATCAGGCCCAGCCAACCCAAGAGGTTCCCCGGAGCGGGGTTCGCGCCGATCCACACCATGCCGTAATCGTAAGCGCGGCTGCCGCCGGTCTGCCATGCCGTCCAGCAAGCCATGACGCCGCCCGCAAACTTGTAGGCTGGATCGTTGGACGCGCGGCTGGGATACGAGGGGTAGAAGACCATGTTCGTGGACCAGACGCCGGTGTTGAACACACAGTGGCCCGCCGTGAGCAGCACGTTGGGCGAGATCAGCGAAGCCGATCCGCTAAAACCGCCGCCGCCCTGGTTGAAGAACAGGCGTCCACAGGTGCGGTAGGGGTAGCTCAGCGGCGTGGCGACGGGACCGCCGCCGCTGGTGTTCAGATTCAGCGTGCCGAGCGGCTCAAACCCTTTTTCCACCGGGCCGTGCTCTGGGAGGACATGTCCGGGAGGGCCGATGGGAGTGATGGGGTGAAGCTCGCCCATAGGCTCCCGGCCGAGTGTGATCGGCTTGGTGGCACGAATCCGCTCTTCGATCCAGTAATTAAGATCAGGGGCTTCGCGCGAAACGGGAGATCTTTGGATTGTGTTGGTTGGGTCTGCCATGTACGTTCTCCTTGTCATTTTGTTCTTGAACCAAGGGCCACGCCGGCGGCTCGCCAGTCGCACAAGACTAAGTCCTGCTTCGGCTCCTGTCAAAGGAGATTCTTGTCCAACATAAGGTTAGTACGGATGTACTACAGAAGTGAGATAGAGGGACGCAGTACCCGTTGGTCACGGCGGGTGCCATGTCTTAACATTCGGCGTCATCGCCCGCAGAGTGGGGAGAGCTATCCATCCCCCTCTTCATCCCTCAGTACCCGATTGTGAACCGAGAGCGGATGTGGTGGGGCGTCTCCAACTCGTCGATGAGGGCGATGGCATAGTCCTCCATGGAGATGCGGCTCTGGTGATTGGCGTCGGAGATGAGGTCGTCGGTGCCAAGGCGGAATTTGCCGGTGCGCTCGCCGGGCTCAAAGAAGGAGGCCGGGCAGAAGCTGGTCCAGTCAATATTGCTGGCGCGGAGATGGTCGAGGACCTCCTGATGGGCCTTGGCGATGCCCATCCACTCCGGGGGCAGGAAGCCCGAGTCAATGAGCGTGACGCCGGGTGCGACGTTCAGACAGCCGGCTCCGCCGACGACGATGAGGCGCGGGCCGCCGTTCTGCTGCACCGCTGCGATCAGCGGGTCAATGAGCGAGACCAGCCGGCCGGGATCGTCCGGGCCGGGGCCGAGCGCGCTGACGACCGCATCGCTGCCCTGGATCTGCGCGACGATTCCGTCGATGGAAGAGAGGCCGCCGGTTGTGACGGTGAGACTGTCGCGCGCGGCGAGTGAGGCCGGATCGCGGACGATGGCAGTGACCTGGTGGCCGCGGGTCAGGGCTTCGGCGAGGATGCGGCTGCCGGCGTTGCCGGTGGCTCCGTAGAGTGTGATGTGCATGGTGTCCCCTTCCTTATATGACGTGCGGCGGTTGCAGGTAGGCCCAGCGCTCGACGAGCTGGCCGTGCGCGATGCGCCAGATGACGATGCCGCTGAACTGATATTTGGTTCCGGTGGCGGCTTCCGTGCCCTGCCAGGTGTTGCGGACGACGACCTTATCGCCTTCGGCGATGATGTCCTCGATGGTGACGTGTAGGTCGGGGAACTTGATGTAAGCGCCGCCGACATAGGCCTTGGCCCCAGCGGGGCCGGGCGGCGTGCCAGGAGGGACGTCGGCGCCATGGTCGATGAACTGGGGTGCGAAGTTCAGGTCGCCGATGCCGATGTTCTTGCGGTTGACGAACTCCTCAAAGTGATTGCGGACGAAGGCCTTCATCTCGTCGAGGGTCATCCCGGTGGATGGAAATGCGGCGGGCGAGTCTGGCATGATGATCTCCAGAAGACGATGGGTTGCAATTCAAGATACTGTAGCCGCCACGACGAGGGTTGAGAAGTACGCACCAATTTGTAAGCTGAGGTGACCATGCAAACCAAGCCGTATTTTGGATGTCCTATCAAAGCGACGACGAACGCCCTGGCCGGCAAGTGGAAGGTGCTGATCGTGTGGCACCTGTCGTTTGGCCGGCGGCGCTTTGCGCAGCTCCGCGACCTGCTGCCGGGCGTGAGCGAGAAAGTGCTGACCGAACAGTTGCGGCAGTTGGAGACCGACGGGATTGTGCAGAGAACCGTGCTGGGAGGTGTCCCACCCAGGGTGGAGTATGCGCTGAGCCCGGCGGGAGAGGAGCTGATGCCGATCATGAGCGCGATGTGCGACTGGGCGGCGAGCCATCTGGGGGTGCTACCGAACCTGCCGCGGGCGGTGGCGGTTCCGGCGTAGCGCAGACTCAGCCGTACCCCGCCCGGCTGCGGAAGTCGCTCGGGCCGTCTTCGCTCCGCTCCAGGATGACGGCGAAAAGGTGGAAGGCCGGGATTACTCCGGCCTCTACTGGCCTCTGTGATTCCCCACTCATCGCGCGAACGTGCTGCGCGATGAATGGGTCACCCAGGGATGCGTGGTGGGTTATGCGCCGGCGGCTTCGCCTTCGTTCTTGGCGGTGTCGGCGGCAGCGCGGGCGGCTTCGTTGGCGGCCTCCTTGGCGGCCTTAAGGGCCTCGATATCGCGCTCCTTCTTGGCCTCCGCGGAGTTGCGGCCGAGTTCGTCGGCGAGCTTCTCCGTGGTGAAGGCCTCGATGATGTCGCCCGCCTTGATCTCCTTGAAGCCGGCGAGGTCGATGCCGCACTCGACGCCTTGGCGGACCTCTGCGACGTCGTCCTTGACGCGCTTGAGCGAGGCGATCTTGCCCTTCCAGACCTCTTCGCCATCGCGCAGGACGCGGACCTGTGCGGTGCGCTGGATGATGCCGTCCTTGACCACGCAGCCGGCGATCTGGCCGACCTTGGTGATCTTGAAGACCTGCAGCACCTCGGCGCGGCCGGCGTAGTTCTCTTTGAAGACCGGCTCGAGCAGACCGTACATGGCCTTGGTGATCTCATCCTGCAGCTCGTAGATGATGGTGTGCAGGCGGATCTCGACGTTCTCTCGGTCGGCGACCTCCTGAGCCTTGCGGTCGGGCTTGACGTTGAAGCCGATGATGACGGCGTTCGACGCCGAGGCCAGCAGTACGTCGGACTCAGTAATGGCACCGACGCCGGAGTGCAGCACCTTGACCCGGACCTTTTCGGTGGACATGCGCTGGAGCGAGTCAGCGAGGACTTCGACCGAGCCCTGCACGTCGCCCTTGAGGATGAGGTTGAGGTCCTTGACGCCGGCCTGCTTGATCTGCTCAGCGAGGCCTTCGAGCGAGACGCGTGAGCTCTTGGCGAGCTGCGCCTCGCGCTCCTTCATCTTGCGGTACTGGGCGATGCCCTTGGCCTTGTCGCGGTCGGCCATGACGAGGAAGGTATCGCCGGCGTCGGGGATGGATTCGAGGCCGAGGATCTCGACTGGGGTGGACGGGCCGGCAGACTTGATCTCCTGGCCGCGGTCGTTGAACATGGCGCGGACCTTGCCGAAGGTGTTGCCGACGATGTAGCTGTCGCCAATCTTCAGCGTGCCGTTCTGGACGAGGATGGAGGCTACGGCGCCACGGCCGCGGTCGAGCTTGGCCTCAATGACGGTGCCAAGCGCGGGCCGGTCAGGCTGGGCCTTCTGCTCGTTGGTGTCAGCGACGAGGAGGATCATCTCTTCGAGCGCGTCAAGGTTGATGCGCTTCTTGGCGGAGACTTCGACGAACTCGGTGTCGCCGCCCATGCTGGTGGCCTGCACGCCGCGCGCGGCGAGCTGCTGCATCACGCGGCTGGGGTCGGCCTCCGGCTTGTCGATCTTGTTGACGGCGACGATGATGGGGACCTTGGCGGCCTTGGCGTGGTCGATGGCTTCGAGGGTCTGCGGCATCACGCCGTCGTCGGCGGCGACGACCACGACGACGATGTCCGTGATCTTGGCGCCGCGGGCGCGCATACGGGTGAAGGCCTCATGGCCGGGGGTGTCAAGGAAGACGATCTCGCGGCCGAAGGCGGGCGAGTCCGGCTTGGTGACGTGGACCTTGTAGGCACCGATGTGCTGGGTGATGCCGCCGGCTTCGCCGCCGGCGACGTCGACCTGCTCCAGCTCGGTGGAGCGGATGGCATCCAGCAGGCTGGTTTTTCCGTGATCGACGTGGCCCATGATGGTGACGACGGGAGCGCGGACAACCTCGATGAGGCCGGTGGTATCGGCGAGGAGGCCTTCGATGGCCTCGTTTTCGAGCTGGTCTTCGACGGAGATGATGGTGGCATCGGCACCGAACTGGCGCGCGACCTCCTTGACCAGCTCGCCGTCGAGGGACTGGTTGACGGTGACCATCACACCCTTCATGAGCAGCGTGGCGATGAGGTCCTTGCCGCGGACTTCGAGCTTTTCCGCGAGGTCCTTGACGGAGATGCCTTCGGTGACGGTGATGGACTTGGTGATGGGGACGTCGCCGGTGGGGATCTGGGCGGCGCCGGGGCGATAGCCCTTGAGGGCGACCTCCTTGTTCTTCTCGTAGCGGGGCGCTCCGCGGCCGCGGCCACCGGCACCGGGGCGTGCGGGACGGCCGGGAGTTGCAGCCTCAGTGGGCGGCAGCAGGCCGCCGGGGCCACCGGGACGGGGTCCGCCGAAGCCGGGACGGGCGGGAAAGCCGGGGCGCGCAGGAAAGCCGGGGCGGCTGCCGGGGGCTCCGGGAGCGCCGCCGGGGCCACCGGGGAAGGTGCGCGTGGGGTGCATGGGACGGCGGGCGCCGGGAGCGAGTGGACGGGAACCTGGGGTTCCTGGCGCGCCTGGGCGCGGGCGTTCAAAGATGGGGCGGCGGGCGGCCCCTTCCGGAGCAAGGTACGTGGGGCGCGGGCCGGTCTGCGGCATGACGACGCGGCGAACGGGAGCTGTAGGCTCCGCGGCGGCAGCGATGAGCTCTGGAGCTGCGGCAGCTGCGATGGGAGACGGTGCTGGCTCGGATTGGAGTGGAGCGGGGGGAGGCGGTGGGACCTCAGAGCGTTTGACGGCGACCGGAGCGGAGGGCGGAACCGAGGCAACTGCAGGGGCGGGTGCAGGCGCGGCAGGCACACTGCCGGGCCGGGCGACCACCGGGCCAGTAACGGGACGGCTGGAGATGGCCGGCGGCGCTACAACGATGGCGGGCGCGGGACGATTGAGCTGCGGAAGGATGCGGCGGGGCGCGGGGGGTGGCTCTGCTACAGTGACGGCAGGCCGGACCGGCGGGGGGGTGGGCGGAGGGACCGGAGGCGCGACGGCGACGGTGGCCCGCGGCGCGGGCACGGCCTTGGCAGCGGCTTCGGCCTGCTTGCGCTCCAGAATAGCCTTGGCGATGTCGCCGGGTTTGGTAGCACCGGAGAGGTCAATCCTGCTCTTGGCGGCATTGGCGGCCGGACGGGCGGCAGCCGGACGGGTGCCACGGGTCAGGTGGCCGCGCACCTTCTCGGCTTCATCCTCTTCGATGGAGCTGGAGTGCGTCTTTTTCTCGGTGACGCCCACCGCTTTGAGTGCATCGAGAATGGCGTTGCTCTTGACTTCCAGTTCTCGTGCCAGGTCGTTGATGCGAACTTTGCTCATCTATTCCTTTTTGAAGGCCGGCGGTCGTCCGGCCATTTTGGTTCCACTGCGCGCTTAGCTGGTCATATCAGCCTCAAGTGAAGGTGGAGTTTGGTTCAAGGCTATTATCCCTTGAAGGTTCAATTTTCCCGGCGATTTGCCGGTAATTCTCTCAGCGGTTTGGCTGATGCTCATCCTTTGTCGATCCCCTCATCAGAGACCTCCTGGGCCTGGTCGACGAGCTCATCGACAATGTCATTGTCCTGCTCGATGGCTTCTTCGCGGGCGTCACTGGCGTCGTTGGCGTCGCTCTGGGAGCGGGCCTCCTCGGCGTCGGCGATGTCCTCGGCGGAGAAGGACCTGACCTCTTCGGCCAAACCGCTGTCCTCGGCCTCGGCGGCGATGATCTCCTCGGGCGTCTCCATCATGGAGTGAATCTCATCTCCCGCCTTGTCGGGCTCGGCATCGGAGGTGAGGGCAGCTTCGCCGAGGGGCATGGTGGGCTCCACGGGGAGCGGCACAGGCTCGGGGCGTGCTTCACCTTCTTCGTATTGGCCGAAGTAGTGACGGACGGCGACGGCGATCTTCTCGACAGTCTTCTCGCCGATGCCGGGAATCTCAGAGAGTTCTTCGGCGGTCATGTCGGCGAGAGATTCGACGGTGGTGATGCCAGCGGCGATGAGTTTTTCCATGACGGCTTCGCCGAGTTCGACCACCTGCTCGATGGGGGTGGAAGGACCACCGCCCATGGCCTGCATCTGCTGCTCGACCTCCTGGCGTTTCTCCTCCTCGCTCTTGATGTCGATCTTCCACTGCAGAAGCTTAGCGGCGAGGCGAACGTTCTGGCCTTTTTTGCCGATGGCGAGGGAGAGCTGGGTGTCGTCGACGATGACTTCGAGCTGCTTTTCGGCGAGGTCCGTGATGGAGACGCGCGCGACCTTGGCGGGCTGGAGAGCCTTCTCAGCGAAGGTGGTGATCTCTTCAGAGAACTCGATGATGTCAATCTTTTCGCCGCGCAGCTCGCGGATGATGGACTGCACGCGCATACCCTTCATGCCAACGCAGGCACCGACAGGGTCAACGTCCTTGTCGCGGGACTGGACGGCGATCTTGGTGCGCTCGCCGGCCTCGCGGGCGATGGCGCGGATGCTGACGGTGCCATCGTAGATCTCGGGGACTTCGCTCTGGAAGAGTGACTGGACGAGGGCGGGCGCCGCGCGGGAGACGATGACCTGTGGACCTTTCGCCGCGCGGTCGACGCGGAGCAGGACGACGCGAACGCGCTCGGCGATGGCAAACTGCTCCAGGCGCGACTGCTCGCGCTTGGGCATGCGGGCCTCCGCCTTGCCGAGGTCGAAGATCACGTCCATGGGCTCCAGGCGCTTGACGGTGGCGGTGAGGATCTCGCCGGCGCGGTGAGCATACTCATTGAAGACGGTGTCGCGCTCGGCCTCGCGGACCTTCTGGAAGATGACCTGCTTGGCCATCTGGGCGGCGATGCGGCCGAGCGGCGAGGTGTCTTTGTAGAAGCGCAGTTCGCCGCCGACTTCGACCTCAGGGGCGAGCTCGCGTGCAGCGTCCAGCGCGAGTTGGTTGTCGGGGTCCTCGACCAGCTCCGGGGTCTCGACGACGGTCTTGTAGACGTAAGCGCGGATCTCGCCGGTCTCCTTGTCCATCTCGCCGCGCATGTTCTCCACGGTCTTATAGAACTTGCGCGTGGCGAGGGCGATGGCGTCTTCCACGGCGCCGACCACGATCTCCGGGTCAATGCCCTTCTCGCGGCTCAGGACTTCAATCGATTGGTAGAGTGCGCTTGCCATGGGTGTGTTCTCGTTTCTGCGGTTGCGGGCTATTTGGTTGTGCGGGCTTCGGGTTCAGTTTCCAGAGACCAGTTTTCCAGTCACCAGCTAAATCTCGGCGACCAGGTTGGCCTTTTCAACGTTGGACAAGGCGATGGTGACGGTCTGCTCAGATACGGACTTCTTGGCCTTGGTCTTCTGTTTGATGGCGGTGAGGTCGAGCGTAAGGTTCTGGCCGTCAAAGAGAGTGAGGCGACCGGTGAAGTGGCGGTTTTCGCTGACGGGCGAGAAGGTCTGGAGCTTGACCAGCGAGCCGCTGAAACGGGTGTAGTCGGCGGGCTTGAGGAGCCTGCGTTCGAGGCCCGGGGAGCTGACTTCGAGCGTGTACTCGGCGCCGGGGATAAGGTCTTCGATGTCGAGGACAGTGCCAAAGTCGCGGGCGAAACTGGCGCAGTCCTCATGGGTGACGCAAGAGAGGGTCTCGACGGGGACGCCGCCGAAGTGCGTGGGCGGATCGTTGGTCGCAGCAAGGCGGGCGTACTCGGCGCGAGCGGCCGCGTCCTTTTCGAGGAAGACGCGGAGGGCGCGGTGTTTGCCGCCGCCAGAAAATTCGAGGTCCACGATATCAAGGTGGTGCGAGGCCGCGACGCGGTCGGCTGTGGCGCGAATTGTCTCTATCTGCAAGGCCATAGTGCGTCTTGTCAACGTTGGGATTTGGCGGGGTTCGGGGCCGCTGCCAAACCAGATTTAGAGCAAACAAAAAGTGGGCTCTCGCCCACTCATCTCTTCCGCCACATTCCCGGTACGTTCACGGGTCCGGAACGCCAAGAACAACTGACGCCCTGCGGCAGAACGGATTCGTCTGCTTCTAGTACTGTACTCCTGTCCATCGGCGTTTTCAAGCAGGGCAATCGCATTTCAAAACATAGCGAGTAGTCGAGCGAGGAAGGCTTCGTCCCAACCGGTTCGTTTGAGCTTGCCGCGGAGGGAGCCTTTAGAGCCTTCCTTTTCCATGGCGTTGAGGACCATGTGTCGCAGCCCGGCGAGGTTCTGCGGTCCGTGGCCAAGCCGGGTCCTGTCCTGATCTTCGTTCATAACGACATCGAGCCGCCAGTG
>Ga0302319_10008450_pt1 | contig 20016 bp, 16 predicted proteins | sample Bog_T0_2_FD_203319 | JGI IMG/M metagenome (GOLD analysis project Ga0302319, IMG submission 203319) | Peat permafrost microbial communities from Stordalen Mire near Abisko, Sweden - Bog_T0_2 | ecosystem: Environmental > Terrestrial > Soil > Wetlands > Peat | place: Sweden: Abisko, Stordalen Mire... | reverse complement strand
TCTTCTGGCGCTCGGCGCCTTCGACGAGGGCGATCATGCGATCGAGGAAGGTTTCGCCGGGGTTGGAGGTGATGCGGACGGTGATCTCGTCGGAGAGCACGCGGGTGCCACCGGTGACGGCGGAGCGGTCGCCGCCGGCTTCGCGAATGACGGGTGCGGACTCGCCGGTGATAGCGGACTCGTCTACCGAGGCTACGCCCTGGGTGACTTCGCCGTCGCCGGGGATCATCTGGCCGGCAATTACTTTGACTATGTCATCGGCGCGGAGTTGGGAGCTGGGGATCTCTTCGATGGCGCCGGACTTCGAGACTTTGTAGGCGGTGGTTTCGGACTTGGCTAGGCGGAGGGCGTCGGCCTGGGCCTTGCCGCGGCCTTCGGCCATAGCTTCGGCGAAGTTGGCGAAGAGTACCGTGAACCAGAGCCAGAGAGTGATCTGGAGATCGAAGGTGAAGTGGCCATGGTGGGTGAAGCGGTCGTAAATGAGGAGGACGGTGGTGAGGACGCTGCCGACTTCGACGACGAACATGACGGGATTTTTCATCATGGTCGCAGGAGCGAGTTTGACGAGAGCGTCTACGGAGGCGCGACGAACGATTGCGGCATCGAACAGGCTGCGGCGGCCTTTGGCTTGACTTGCGGTGGACATGGTTTCTCCAAATGCCTAGAAGGTGTGGCCGGCGTGGAGGAGCAGGTGCTCCAGGATGGGGCCTAGGGACAGCGCAGGGAAGAACGTGAGCGCGCCAACGATGACGATGACCGAGGTGAGCAGGACCGTGAAGAGCGGCGTGGTGACCGGGAAGGTGCCTGCGGTTTCGGGGACGATTTTCTTGCCGGCCAGATTTCCTGCGATCGCGAGCATGGGGATGATCATCATGAAGCGGCCGAAGAACATGGCGAAGCCTAGCGAGTAGTTGTACCAGTGAGTGTTGGCGCTGAGGCCTGCGAAGGCTGAGCCGTTGTTGCCAGTAGCAGAGGAATAGGCGTAGAGGATCTCAGAGAGGCCGTGCGGGCCGTGGTTCGTTAGCGCCGAGAGGCCTAGGTTGGGCATAAGGACTGCTACGGCGGCGAAGCCGAGGATGATCAGCGGAAAGATGAGGAGGTAAAGCATCGCCATCTGGACGTCGTAGGCTTCGATTTTCTTGCCGAGGTACTCAGGGGTTCGACCGACCATGAGGCCGGCGATGAAGACGGCGATAACGACGAAGACCAGCATGCCGTAGAGGCCGGCGCCGACGCCTCCGAAGACGATCTCGCCGAGCATGATGTTGGTGAGCGGAACAAGACCGCCGAGCGGAGTGAAGGAGTCGTGCATGGCGTTGACCGCACCGCAAGAGGCGTCGGTGGTGACGGTGGCGAAGAGGGCGGAGTTGGCGATGCCGAAGCGGACCTCTTTGCCTTCCATGTTGCCGCCGGATTGCGTGAGGGAGGCGCGCTGATCGACGTTGTGCATGAGCGGGTTGGGTTGCGCTTCTGCCCAGTAGCAGACGAAGACTCCGCAGAACCAGAGGATGGTCATGGCGGCAAGGACGGCCCAGCCGTGTTTGGGCGAGCCGACCATGGTGCCTAGCGTGACCGTGAGGCCGGCGGGGATGAGAAAGATCGAGAGGAGCTGCAGGAAGTTCGATAGAGGTGTGGGGTTCTCGAAGGGGTGAGCGCTGTTGGCATTGAAGAAGCCTCCTCCGTTGGTGCCGAGCATCTTGATTGCTTCCTGGGAGGCGACGGGACCTTGCGCGATGGTTTGCGTGGTGACAGTAGTGGTCTTGCCGTCGGAGCCGGTGACTGTTTGCGGCTGGACTAACTTTGCGGCGGTGTAGGGGTGGAAGTTTTGGATGACGCCTTGCGAGGTAAGGACTACGGCAAAGACGATGGAGATGGGGAGAAGGATCCAGAGGGTACCCCGTGTAAGGTCGACCCAGAAGTTGCCGAGAGTCTTCATCTCGCGACGGGCGATGCCGCGGATGAAGGCGATGGCGAGGGCGAGGCCTACGGCTGCGGACCAGAAGTTGTGCGTGGCGAGGCCGAGCATCTGGGTGAGATAGCTCATAGTGGACTCGGGCGTATAGGACTGCCAGTTCGTGTTGGTGGTGAATGAGACGGCTGTATTGAACGCGAGGTCGGGCGCGACGGCGGCCAGATGCTGCGGGTTGAGCGGGAGGAAGTGCTGGAGTCGCTCGATGGCATAAGTGAGAACGAGGGTGGCGGCGCTGAAGACAAGCATGGCGATGGCGTACTGCGTCCAGCGCATTTCTTCCTCAGGGTCGATGCCCGTGAGTTTATAGAGGAGGCGCTCGCAGGGAACGAGGACGGGGTCAAGCCAGGTATGACGGCGTTCGAAGACACGCGTCATGTAGCTTCCCATCGGTTTGGCGAGGAGTAGGATGAGCGCGATGAAGAGGGTAATTTGGAGCCAGCCGTTGAGGGACATCAGAACTTCTCCGGACGTAAAAGCGCGTAGACGAGGTAGACAAGAAGAACGGTACAGATGATGAGGAGGATCACGTTTTCGATCATGGAAGGTTTCCTTTAGGACGACTGATTTTCAGGCGGTCGCATGCGGAGACATAGAGCAGGGATAATGGGAAGAGAAGAGCGATGGTGACGAGTGCGATGAAGTCGGGCATATGGGTTCTCGCGTCGGATCTTGGGTAGCGATCCTTGGGGACCGCTACCCCTTGCAACTTAGAAGTGCCAGATGAGGTCGGCGGCTATAGTGAGGGCCTGATTTTTGCCAAGGCCAAGCGGGTTTGGAGATGCGCCTTGCGAGACGCCTTCGAGGTTGGAGATGGCGGCACCAGGCGAAATGTTGAGCGCGGTGACCCCATATTTGGTGTAGGCGTGGGTGTAGCTGACCTCGGGACGGAAGGTGATGGTAGAACCGGCCCAGAAGTCGAAGCCGACCATGTGCTCCTCGTACTTGGCTGGCGTGCCTGTGCGCTGGCCTACGATGTCATTGACCCACTCGTTGCGGATATTGAGTGAGGCAGTGCCGTGCCAGAAGCTGTGCTCGACATAGTTGGTGATGGCGAGCTCGGGAGCGAAGCAGCGGGCAGGCTGCTGGCTGGCTGGGAGTCGGGGATCTTTGCAGACAGCACCGAAGTTTTCATTTACCGCGCCCTGTCCGGGACGGTAGAAGGTGGCCTCTGGCCAGGGGGTGCTGGGGGTGTTGGCGTATTGAATTCCGGTGGCGGGGTCCGTGCCGTTGAACCAGTACATGTTGGGCGTCTGTTTTTCATACTGGTACCAGAACTCGGTGTCGGTGTGCCAAGTGGCGCTGATGCGATGGTAGTAGGTTTCGTAATAGGCGGCGAGGTTGTTGTAGGCGTACTTACCGTCGTTGACGCTATTAGCACAGGTATAGAGTGCGTTGCCACCGTTGGACCAGGTGTACTGAAGGCAGAAGTCGCCGGTCAGTTTAGCATCGGTGGTCCAGGGCATATTGTCACAGCCGCCGGAGAGGCCGGCCTGCGCGGTCCAATGATCGTTAAGCTTGACCGTGCCGTTGATGCCGGTCTGGGTGTAGCAGTCGACGGTGTAGAGGATGGAGTGAGAATAGCTGTAGTTGTTAGGGGCGAGTTGGGCTTCGATGTCGGGCAGCGAGATATAGCGGCCAACTCGGATGTCGAGACCTTGCGCGACCTTGGGAACGAAGAACTCCATGTAGAACATGACGGGGTCAAAGCCGTACTGATTGTTCTTGACGAGAAGCTGCTGGCTCAACATGCCCTTCGCAGTCGTGAAGCGATAGTCCGTGCCATAGAGCAGAGAGAGGCGATAGCCCCAGTCGAAGTGCTCATTCTGCGCGGTGTTGGGGATGCGATCGAAATAGAGGGCAGCCTGGTCAAGCTGGATGGTGTTGGCGAATTCGTCATAGGCGGAGGGGAAGTTGGACGGGATGCCTTTGCCGGCGTTGGACTTGTTATTAGTAGAGCCATTGGCGCCGATTTCAATCCAGCCATAGATTTTGCTCTGCGACTTGTTCTGGTTGATCGCCTGCATGAGCGGGTAGGTCTGGCCGTCAGCTGTACCGATGGTAGTGGTGCCACCGATGGGCCAGTCAGCCGAGGGAAACGGCGGTGAGGTGAGTGGTGCGGGGGTGCCGCGGCGAGTTTCGGGAATGGCGCTTGAGGGACTATTGCCAGCCCAATCCGCGACATAGGCGCGGCCGAGGCGATGGAAGAAGCTTTGATCGAGTGCTGGAGGTGTGGGAGCGACGGGCGCGGGCGTTGGGACGCTGGTGGAGGTGGTGGCGGGGTCAACGGCTGACGTGGTTTGCGCGTGGGCTGCGACGGGGGCGAGCATGCTGCTTGCGAGTAGGAGCGAGAGGGTTAGAGGGATGCGGGAAAAGCTGCGGTGCGGGTGACGCTGAATCATGGAAAAGCGCATGTGAGTTACGGGCCTCAGTTAATAAACCGAAGTCAGTAGACCGTGCGGGTCGGTAGGAAGTCTGTAGGGAAGTCGTTAAGAAGTTGTAAGTTCGGAGCGTAGGCGGTAGCCGACCCAAGGTTCGCTTTCAATGTAGCGGGAGCTGTCGGCGGGGTCGAGCTTTTTGCGGAGTTGGGCGATGAGGACACGGAGGTACTCGGGCTGATCTTCGCCGGCTGAGCCCCAGATTTGGCGGAGCAGGAACTTGTGGGTGAGGACGCGGTTGGGATTGTTGACGAAGAGGAGGAGAAGGTCGAATTCTTTTGGGGTGAGGTGGACGTCGGCACCGCGGACGCGGACAGTGCGGGAGGAGGTTTCGATGAAGAGATCGCCGGCGGTGACTTTTGCGGGTGCCGGTTCTTCCCGGGCGATTTTGCGAAGATTGGCGCGGACACGGGCGAGGAGCTCGGGCATGCTGAAGGGTTTGGTGACGTAGTCGTCGGCGCCTTCGTCGAGTGCGGCGACTTTCATGGTCTCCTGCTCTCGGACGGAGAGGATGATGATAGGGGTTTCGGAGATGCGGCGGATGGCGCGAGTGAGCTCAATGCCGGTCATTTCGGGCATGGCGAGGTCAGTGATGACGAGGTCCGGAGAGACGGTGCGAAAGAGTTCGAAGGCCTCGAGGCCGTTGTTGGCAACGGTGACTTCGTAGCCGCTGCTTTGGAGCGAGGTTCGAAGGACACGTGTGATTTGGCGCTCGTCGTCGACAATGAGGATGCGCATAATTAGCTATCTTTCAGGATCAGGCTTTCAGGATCAGGATACGCATTAGCGGTCTTCCTGGGTGACGATGTGGAGATCGACCTGCGGGGCTTCTGATATAAAACGCTGGATCGCGAAGAAGTAGAGGTATTTGCGAAGCCCGCGAAGGGCAGAGCGACCGAAGATGACCTGCGTAATGCGTTGCTCCGTGATGTATGTGGCGGCGGCCGAGGCGATGCGCTTGCCGGTTAGATGGACGATGTGGGCTCCGAGGTTTTCGGCGAACTTGAGGCTGGCTTCGAGCGTTCGCTTGCACTCGGGGGTATCGTCCTTGTGGCTCTGGACGTGTAGGACGTAGAGTTCGCCGCCGAGGCCCTCAGCGAGGCGAGCTCCGCGGGCGATGAGGTCGCGGGCCTGTGGGCGGTTACTGATGCAGACGGCCACTTTTTCTGTGACCGACCAGTGGGGGCCAAGTTGCTTGCGCTTGACGTAGTCGTCGAGGGTGCGGTCGACGGCGCGGGTGACGCGGTGGAGGGCCATCTCTCGGAGAGCGATGAGGTTGCCGCGGCGGAAGAAGTTAGCGAGGGCGCGGTCTGCTCGGTCCACGGGGTAGATATCTCCTCGACGCATGCGGGTGACGAGGGCCTCGGGGGTGAGGTCGGAGATGACAATCTCGTCGGCGCGATCGAGTACCCAGTCAGGGACGGTTTCGCGGACGGGGATGCCGGTGAGGCTCTGGATGCGTGGGGTGAGGCTTTCGATGTGCTGGACGTTGATTGTGCTGAGGACATCGATGTTGGCGTCCAGAAGCAGAAAGACGTCTTCGTAGCGTTTGGTGTTGCGGCTGCCGGTGATGTTGCTGTGAGCGAGCTCGTCGATGAGCACTACCTGGGGTTTGCGCTCGAGGATAGCGTCGACGTCCATTTCGTGGAAGAGGGTACCCTTGTAATCGATCTCGCGGGTGGGAATATGTTCGAGCTTTCCGGCCAGCTCGGCGGTGCCTTTGCGGCCGTGGGTTTCGACAATACCGATGACGACGTCTTCGCCGCGTTGGCGGCGGCGGATGCCTTCCGAGAGCATGCTGAAGGTTTTGCCGACGCCGGGAGCGTAGCCGAGAAAGATCTTGAAGCGACCGCGAGTCTTTTCCGGCTCGGCGGTGATGAGCCAGTCTTCGGGACTCTTCCTAGGTGTGGAATCGGTCGGCAAGTCGTAGTATCTCCTTGTGAACTCACAGCGGGTGGTCGAAGTTTTCCGATGGTCGTCGGCGGCAGTGGTGCTGACCGGAATTGTAAGCGTATATCACCTATGGCTGCATGTTAACCCTACGACCGTAGCGTTAACGCTGCTGTTGCTAGTGCTGTTTCTTGCGGCGCGATGGGGTTTGCGGTATGCCGTCGCGACGTCGATTGCGGCTACGCTGGCATACAATTTTTACTTTCTGCCGCCCATAGGGACGTTGACGATCAGCGATCCGCAGAACTGGCTGGGGATCTTCGTGTTCCTTACGGTGGCAGTGGTGGGCAGCCGGTTGAGCGAGCGAGCGCGGGAAGAGGCAGAAGACGCTCGGCGACGACAGCGGGAGCTGGAGGTGTTGTATGGGTTGAGCCGACAGTTGCTGCAGACAGAGAATGTTGCGAGCCTGCTGAATGCAATCAGCCCTGCGATCATGTTGGTGACGCGAGCGGATGCGATAGTGCTGTACCTGCTGGACGGGGACCGGCGTTACATGGCAGGGGGGAGCGCGGAGATTCAGATGGACGATATCGGTCTTCGGCAGCTGGCGCAGACGCTGCCTACTGCGGAGATGGTGGGGGCGCAGGCAAGGATTCCGTTGCGCGTGGGAGTGAAGCCGCGTGGGCTGTTAGTGATCAATGGAGTCAGGCTTTCAGCGGAGACGCTGGAGGCGATTGGGGGATTGATTTCTGTGTCGATCGACCGCGCAGAGGCGCTGGAGGACGTAACGCGAGGCGAGGCGGCGAAGGAGAGTGAGCGGCTGAGGTCGCTAATGATTGACTCGATTACACATGAGTTGCGGACGCCTCTAACGGCGATTAAGGCAGCCGCATCGACGCTGCTGCTGCCGAAGCGGCTGGATCCGGAGGAGCAACACGAGCTACTGACGGTGATCGATGAGGAGAGCGATCGTCTGAATCAGCTGGTCTCCGAGGCGGTAGAGATGGCGCAGTTGGATACGCAGGAAGTGCACATGACGTTTGCGCCGACGGCCGTGGGAGCGTTGGTTGAGCAAGCCCTGGCGAATTGCTCGAGCCTGCTGGATCGGCGCGAGGTTAAGGTGGACCTGCCACCGTTGCCGCTTGTGATGGCCGATGCGGATTTCATAACGAAGGTGCTGACCAACCTGGTGGAGAATGCAGCGAAGTACTCGGCTGCGGGGAGCCCTATCACTATCTCGGCGGAGCGCAAGGGTGGGATGGTGAGTGTGAGCGTGGGCGATCGGGGGATCGGAATCGATTTGTCGGAACAGAGTTTGATCTTCGAGCGGTTCTATCGAGCTAGCGTTCCGAGCCAGCAGACGTGGGGGACGGGTATGGGACTGGCAATCAGCCGTGCGATCATCGATGCGCATCACGGTACGTTGTCGGTGACCAGTCAGCTGGGTGAGGGATCGGTGTTTAGCTTTACGCTGCCGGCCGTGGAGGGGTAGGTGGATAACGAAACGGTAATGTAGGGCTGGAGGATGGTTCGGGAATAGACTAGAGGAGTGAATTCTACTGCTTCGTTGATCCCTGAAATTCGAGCCAAGGCCCAGAGCCATGAACGTGTCACGGCGGATGAGGCCTTGTGGCTATGGAAAAATGCTACCGATGACGAGATGCGCGAGTTGGCACAGATTGTGCGCACGCGATACCACCAGACAAATGCCTGCACGTATATGCTGATGCGCATTATCAACTACACGAATGTTTGCGTGGCGCAGTGCGACTATTGCGCCTTCTATACGTTGCCGGGGGGCGAGGGCGGATATGTTCTGACTGAGGATCAGGTGTTTGCGAAGATCGATGAGTTGATCGCTCTGGGTGGGGATCTGGTGGGGTTCAATGGCGGATTCAACCCGGCCTTGGCGCTGGAATACTACTGCGATTTGTTTGCGGCTGTGCGTGCGCGGTATGGCGACACGATGGAGTTTTATGCTCTAACGATTGCAGAGTTCATGTACCTGGCAGATCACGCGAAGCTGGACTATGCGACGACGGCGCGGCGGTTCAAGGACGCGGGGGTGCGCTGGATTACGGGCGGTGGATCTGAGATTCTTACCGAGGATTTTCGGAGACGGCACAGCAAGTTCAAGTACACGGTGGCTCAATATTTTGAGGCGCAGAAGGCGATCGTGGAAGCGGGACTGAACACATCGGCGACGATGGTGATTGGGTTCGACGAGACGATTGAGGAACGGGTTGAACACCTGGAGCGCACACGGCAGTTTCAGGATGAGGTCGGTGGACTGGGAAGCTTCTTGTGCTGGACGTTCAAGCCGTACTTTACCCCGCTCGGGGATCAACTGGGGCAGATTGAGATTGGCACGAGTGAGTATTTGCGGCATTTGGCGTTGAGTCGAATTTATCTGGACAACGTGCCTCGGATTCGGACCTCGGTGCTGACTCAGAATGAACGTGCGCTGGAGGGGCTGCTGTATGGAGCCGATGATTTCGATCTGCCGATCGAGGACGAAGTGACTCAAAAGGCGGGCGCAACGATCAGTTTGCAGTTCGACAAGATGCTGGCATTCGCGCGTAGCTTGGGATATGAGCCAACGTACCGTAGTGTCGCGCGAGCGCGCACAGCTCCTGTTCCGACCGCATAGTCGGAGGGTAGTGCCAGGGGCCTTCAGCGTTTACGTTGAAGGTTGGTGGGAATTGAGGAAAGATCCTAGAGAGTATTCCGGGGCAGACCCGTGGTTTGGCGAACGATCAGATGAGTGCTGATCTTGCTGACCGCCTCTTCTGGACCCTCTGCAGGCTTGAGGCGCGAGAGCAAATTCTCGACGGCCTTGGTAGCGAGCTCACGGCAGGACATGCGCACGGTGGTTAGGGGCGGGATCGTGTACTCCGAAAGATGAATATCGTCGAAGCCGATGAGCGAGAAGTCGTCGGGAACGCGAAGATCGGCTTCGAAGAGGGCATGTTGTACGCCAATGGCCGTCATGTCGTTCGAGCACATGATGGCGGTTGGCCAGGTGGGAAGGGAGAGGATCTTCTGCATTGCATCGCGCCCACCGTCGAGCGCGTGATTCCCTTCGATTAGCCAATCGGGGTTGGCCTTGAGGCCGGTGGACTGGAGGCAGCTGAGGAAGGCTGCCTTGCGACTCTGAGCGGAACGGCGGGTGAGAGGTCCGCTAATGAATCCAATATTTCGATGGCCGAGAACAGCGAGATGTTGGACTCCCTCGTAGATCCCGGCGCGATAGTCTACGGCGAGGACGCCGGTGAGGGGACGCGAGGGTGCCGGATCGATGAAGACGAAGGGGATATTGTCGGCGGCGAAGCGGTCGAGGAGAAAGTCTTCGATGCCGAAGGTCATGATGGCGACGCCGTCGACTTGTCGTTCGAGCATACGGCGTGCACAGAGTTCCATGGTCTTGGTCTCGTAGTTGGTGGAACCAATGAGAATTTCGTAGCCGCGTGCGACGGCGATCTGTTCGAACTCCTGGATAAGCTCGGGGAAAAAGGGATTAGTGATTTCTGAGACGACGAGGCCCAGAAGGCGGCTCTTGCCGGAGACGAGGGCACGTGCCTGGGTATTAGGAAAATAGTTGAGTTCGGTAACGGCTTTCCAAACGCGGGCCGCGAGGACGGGGTCGACGGTAGGGACGTGATTGATGGTGCGCGAGACCGTGGCGATCGATACCCGCGCAAGGGAAGCTACGCCGCGGATATCGATTTTGGGTGGCGTGGTTGCATCAGAGGACTTGCGCGTTCGTTTCAAGGGGCAGGCGACCTGGTTTTATCTGTCAGAATACTCGTGAAGCGTGCTGGAGGGCGAGTTGAAAATCGAATTGACCCCGAACCGCTGTCAAAGGTATCGTACCCTACGGAAAACGTTTACACTAGGCATTATTTCACTTGAGCGTGCCTCGTACGAACAAGGGGAACGCAAAGGTTAGTGAAAGCTTGAGAGGATCGCATGGCCATCGTTGCAGGTGTGGATTTTGGAACGCTCAGCGTTCGGGTTACTTTGCTGGACAGTGAGCGGGGGAGGCTGGGAACCTCGTCCGCTGGATACCCGCTGCATCGGAAGAAGGAAGATCCGGACTTTGCAACGCAGTCTCATGAAGACCAGATGCGGGCGCTGGTCGAGGCGGTGCGCGCTGTGGTCAAACAGAGCGGCATAGATGCGAAGGAGATTGTGGCGCTGGCTCTGGATACTACGGGATCGAGTGTGATCCCGGTGGATGCGCAGATGCAGCCGTTGGATGAGTACATGCTGTGGTGCGATCATAGGGCGCATAAAGAGGCGCAACAAATCACGGAACTGGCGCATTCGACGGGGCTAGAGGCCATTGAGTGGTGCGGCGGGGTGTACTCGCATGAGTGGGGGTTTGCGAAGCTGTTGTATTGGCTGCGCAACAATCCTGATAAGCGGGAGAAGTTTGCGACGGCATTGGAGCATTGCGACATGGTCGCGGCTACGCTGATCGGGATTACAGATCCGGCAAAGGCCCCGCGCAGCGTGTGCGCAATGGGGCACAAGTGGATGTGGAATCCGAAGTGGGGAGGTCTACCCTCGCAGGAGTTTCTGTCCAAGCTCGATCCAGTATTCGATGGGGTGAGGGAGAAGCTCGGCGGGGATTACCGGACGTCGAACGCCGTTGCGGGCGGGTTGAGCGAGCGGTGGGCGAAGGAGATGGGGCTTCCTGCTGGGATTCCGATTCCAGTGGGAGCGTTCGACGCTCATTGGGATGCGATCGGCGCGGGATGCAAGGAAGGCGACGTGGTGAATGTGGTGGGGACGTCGACTTGCATTATTGCAATGAGTTCGGAGACGAAGCTGGTGCCGGGGGTGTGCGGCGTAGTGCCGGGGAGCGTGCATCCGGGGTACACCGGGATCGAGGCGGGGCTTTCAGCTACAGGGGATATTTTTGAGGCGATCGCCCGACGTGCGGGGATGAATGTGCGCGAGCTGTCTGAGGGGCTGGCGGAATATAAGCCGGGACAGACGGGTCTCTTGCGATTGAGTTGGGACAATGGGGACCGGACTGTGCTGGTGAATCCTGAGCTGGGAGGAATGACGCTGGGATGGAATCTGGTGCATACGGCCAAGGATGAACTGTTTGCGGCGATTGAGGGCACGGCGTTCCACACGCGAATTATTCTGGAGCGGATGGCTGAGCATGGTGTACCGGTGCATCGCGTGATTAATGCGGGCGGAATTCCACAGAATAATCTGGTGCTCAACCAGGTGTATGCGAACGTGCTAGGCAAGCCGGTACTGGTGCCGGACGGCGTGCCGACGAGTTTGGGATCGGGGATCTTTGCGCTGGTCGCAGCGGGAGTGTTCAAGACGATTGAAGAGGCGCAAGAAAAACTGTGTCTTCCGTTCAAGACGTACGAGCCTCAGCCATCGGCGGTGAAGTTGTACGACGAACTGTTCAGCCTGTATCGCAAAATTTACTTTGCATTTGGAACGCGAAAGAGTGAAACGGTTGAGATGGGAGATGTGCTTCCAGAGCTGCGGAGAATCGCGGCGAAGGTTTGGCGCTCCTAGGACCAAGCAGATCTCCGGGGAGAATGACGGACGGAAGAATAAAGATGGTGATGAGGAGTTGTCGATGCTGGTAAAGAAGCTGAGGGAAGAGGTTCTGGAAGCCAACTTGGAGCTGGTGCGCAAGGGGTTGGTGCTCTATACGTTTGGGAACGCTTCAGGCGTGGATCGCGAGCAGGGGCTGGTGGTGATCAAGCCATCCGGCGTGGATTACGACGTGTTGAAGGCCGAGGACATGGTGGTGACCGACCTGAACGGGCAGATCGTTGAGGGAACGCTGAAACCATCGTCGGATTTGGATACGCATACACTGCTGTATCGCGAGTTTGCGGAGATTGGCGCGGTAGTACATACGCACTCGGAGTTTGCGACCAGCTTTGCGCAGGCAGGACTGGCAATTCCTCCGTTCGGGACGACGCATGCGGATTACTTTCATGGCCCGGTGCCGGTGAGCTTGCCGCTGAGCGATGCGGCGATTGAGGGCCGGTACGTGCATGAGACGGGGCTGGCGATCGTGGCGCGGTTCAAGGGAACGCCGGGGATTGATCCGATGGCAGTGCCAGCTTGCCTTGTTGCGGGACATGCACCCTTTGTTTGGGGGAAGAATGCTGCCGACGCAGCACACAATGCGGTAGTGCTGGAGGCGGTGGCGAAGATGGCGTATCGCACGTTAACGCTGAAGGCAAGCGCGGAGGAAGTTTCACAGGCGTTGCTGGACCGACATTACTTGCGAAAGCACGGAGCGACTGCCACGTATGGACAAGGATAGAGCGGGTAGTAAAGAATGATGCGGCGGGATCGATGCAAGACGATCAGAAGTCTGAAGGAGATGGGATGACATTTAAGCAGGTCGTAGCTGGAGTTGCGGTGGTGTTGGTAAGTTCGTTGGCGCAGGCTGCCAGTGTTACGAAGGCGGATTGGGGCACTACGGCAGAGGGTAAGCCGGTTCAGATCTTCACCATTACCGATCACGATTTGAAGGTGCGGATCACGACCTTCGGTGCACGCGTCGTGAGCATTGAGGCTCCTGACCGCGCTGGGAAGATGGGCGATGTGGTGCTGGGCTATGACAAGGTAGGACAGTATGAATCCGACACGAGCACATACTTTGGATCGATCGTGGGACGGTATGGAAATCGCATTGCAAAGGGCACTTTCACGATCGACGGCAAGACCTATCATGTGCCGCTGAATAACAATGGCAATGCGTTGCACGGCGGGCCTGCTGGATTCAGTGGAAAGGTGTGGATGGGCAAAGAGATCCCGGATGGCGTGGAATTGACGCTGGTGAGCCCGGATGGCGATATGGGGTTTCCAGGAACTCTGACCGCGCACGTGCGGTATACCGTGGTGGGCCAGTCGTTGAAGATTGATTACAGCGCGACAACGACGAAGCCTACAGTGGTCAACCTCACGAACCACAGCTACTTCAACCTGGCAGGCGACGGTAAGGGGACGATCCTGGACCAGGTGTTAATGATTCCCGCGGATCGCTACACACCGGTGGATGCGACGCAGATTCCGACGGGCGAGCTTGCGCCGGTGCAGGGAACGCCATTTGATTTCCGAACGCCGACGGCAATTGGCGCGCGTATTCATGACTCGAATGAGCAGTTGAAGATCGGCGGCGGCTACGACCATAACTGGGTTTTGAATGGTACGAAAGGTAGCCTGCACCTGGCTGCGAAGGCATATGACCCGACGAGCGGGCGCACGTTGACGGTGACGACCACGCAACCGGGCGTGCAGTTTTACTCTGGGAATTTCCTGGACGGAAGCAAGACTGGAAAGTACGACGTGACCTATCAGAAGTATGCGGGATTCTGTTTGGAAACGCAGCACTTTCCCGATGCGCCGAATCACCCGAAGTTCGCATCAACCTTGCTGAGGCCAGGGCAGACGATGCATTCCGAGACTGTATTTACGTTTGGGGTGAAGCCTTAAGCGGAGTCGATCATGTTGTAGATAGCGGTAGCGGGTGTTTGCGCGCTACCGCTTGCTCTCGTCTGGAAGCTTTTGTTCGACCTGAGGAGTGACGGGCTCGGCGGGGCCTAGCAGTAGTTGAACTCCGACGTAGGCTATCCAGCTAGGCTGGCTGTTATTGGTGGCCGCTGTAACTGTTTGGAAACTGCGCCCGGCCATTAGCAAGAGATTGAGGGTTTTGGAGTGATTGAGAGCTCGTCGGCCACCGAGTCCGAGAGTCGTCTCGCGCTGCTTGGGATTGCCGGTCGCAAATGCTCCCACGCCTCGACCGGCGGGGATTCGGTTGGCATCCTGAATATCGTAGAGCTCGATGTAGGCTTCGGTGCGATCGGAGAACTCATGGCCTACAAGCAGGCCGCGGTTCCAGCTCTGTGGCAGTGCGCGGTTGCCGAAGTTGTAGCCTGCGTCGGCATTGTAGCGGATGGGTCCGATTCGGCCATTGATCTCGATCGGTAGAAAGAAGTTGGGGCCGGGAGCGACCACGCCGCGAGGTACAGAGCGAGTGGGGTTGTCGAGAAAGAGTTGCGGATAGGTGGATATGCTGAAGTTGGTGACGGGCTCGGACGCTTCCACGGCGGAGCCTTGCGGACCAGAAGGTTCTGATTGTGATTGGCGGCCAAACACTCCCAGCAGGCCTGTGCCGAAACGATTTTTTATCCAGGGATCGTTGGGGTGATGTTCGTAAAAGCGCCACTTGATACCAGGAACGCTTTCGCCGATGCCGCCGATGACGTGGCCCTCGATTGCGGGCTGACCGGGCGCAGCAGAGAAGGTGCGCGTCTCTTCGACCGCGATGGGGATTTCGTACTTGAGTTGAATGCGATCACCGAGACCGTAGTTGATATCGAAGTCAGGGATCTGATAGGCGCCGGTCTGGGGATTTCGGTCGCCAACCCAGCCGATGTTAATCTCCCAGTGCTTGTTGCCAGGGGTATCGGGGTCGTCGGTGCGAAAGGGTGGGCCGCCTTGCGCATGCGCGATGGTGGCGAGCGAGGAAGATAGAAGGACAAGCGATAGAATCGATCGGCTGAGCCATTGGAATTGCTGTCTATTTGGAAGAGGTAAGCTCAAGGCGCTGAGCCTATCGAGGTTCATACGCTCTAGTGTATGCAAACTTTCTAGGAGTGAGCGCTCCTTGCTCGCCAGAGTGCGCCGGCGATGGGGTCGATGACGCCGTCTAAAGTGTGCAGGGCGGGGAACTCGGTGCGAACGGCTGCGATGAGGACGTCACGCACAGGCTTCACTTTCTCCATAATGGAGCCAGTGAAGGCCAGGCTCGGTAGCGTGGTGCTCCCGGGTGATCTCTGGATGCGGCGGAGGACGATTCGAACCAGCCATGCTAGATCTTCACCCTCACGACGCAGAACTTCGGCGGCCACAGCATCGCCCTGGTTCGCGCACTGGAGAACAACTTCGGTGAGGCGGGAGAAGTCTGGTGCGGGGCGGGAGTTGGCGTACTCGATGAGGAGATCGAGGGAGGCGAGTTGCCAGAACTCGAGGACGGCGTCAAGGAGTATGGTGGGGCGGCATTCATCCTTGGCAAGTAGTGCAGCGCGAAGGCCTTCACGTCCGATCTTGTGGCCGGATCCCTGGTCGGCGAGTTCAGGACCCCAGCCGCCGGCGGTGACGAGAGTTCCGTTGGGCATGCGGCCGGCGACGTTGGAACCGGTACCGGCCATCGCGAGGACTCCTATGCTCCCTTGGAACGCAGCGTCGAGGGCGATTTCCACGTCGCCAAGGAGGATGAGTTCGCCGGAGACACGGGCGGCGAAGGCTTCGCGAAGCCAGTTGGTGACGAGCGGAACCGTTTCGCCGGCGGTGCCGATGCAGGTGCGTGCAATAGCGTCCATGGCAATTCCGGTGCGGGCGGTGAGCTCGGACAGTGCCTGATCAAGGTTTGCGGTAGCGGTGGACGCGTCGGTGCGCATGCGCTTGATAGTGCCGGTTCGGACGCGTGCGAGCTCGCTGCTTTCGTCGGCGAGCAGGTAATCAGTCTTTGTGCCGCCGATATCAAGGGCTAGAAAGAACGCCATGTGATCAGTTACTCCGCGAGTACAGCCTTGGTGAGATTACGCGGATGGTCTACGTCGATGCCGTTGTTGATCGCCATCCAGTACGAGAGCAGCTGCAAGGGAATCGTCTCACAGATGGCGAGAAGAGGTTCGCGCACCTCGACAACGTATACGACGTGGTCGGCTAACTCGGCTACGAGTTCGTCGTCAGTGTTGGCGATGGCGAGGATGCTGGCGTGCTGTTCGCGCATGTCGCGCATAAGCTGAACGACTTTTTCGTAACGCTGGATCGAATCGGGATCGGAGTGGTCGACGGTGGCGATCATGACTAGCGGTGTGCCTTCGGCGACGAGCGCGTTGGGGCCGTGCTTGAGTTCGCCGCTTGGGTAACCCTCCGCGTGGAGGTAGGCGGATTCCTTAAGCTTGAGCGCGCCTTCTCGAGCAATCGGGTAGTGGATGCCTCTGCCAAGGAAGAGAAAGTTTTTCGCCTCGCGGTACTGGTAGGCGACGCGGTGCATGGCTTGCTCCCAGCCGCGGAGCTGGATCTCAATCTGGCCGGGGAGCGCAGCGACTTCAGCGAGACGCTGCTTGAGATCGGCCTCATTCATCTTCTCGCGTGAGATGGCGCTCATGAGAGCGAGAAGGTAAAGATTTAGCAGCTGCGCGGTGAAGCTCTTGGTCGCCGGGATGGCGCGCTCACGACCAGCGACGGTGGGGAAGGAGACGGTCGCTTCACGTTCCATGGTGGATTCGTCGACGTTGGTGATGGCAAGGGTTTGGTTGCCGAGGAGGTTAGCCTTGCGCAGCGCGGCGAGGGTGTCGGCAGTCTCACCGGATTGCGAGATCACCATGACGGAGGTGTTGGCGAGTGTCTTCTCGGAACGGTAGGAGTATTCGCTCGCGTACTCGACGTCGACTGGGATGCCGCTGAGGTCTTCGATGATGAGTTCGGCGAGTAGGCCGGCGTGACGGCTCGAACCGCTGGCGGCAATCACGATCTTGTTTTGTACGTGTTTCAGCCACTCAAGGACCGGGGCGCAGGTGTCAGCGCAGAGTTGGTCGCCATCGACATAGCGGGCTACCGTGGCTGCGAGCGTGACGGGCTGTTCAAAGATCTCACGCAGCATCCAGTGAGCGAAGGGAGCGGGTTTACTTGATGGCTGCAAGGCTAGGCCGTCCTAATAAAGAATGATCATTTAAGGTCTATACGATCAGAATAGGGTACGTTTCACGAAGCCGCAAGATAAATATTTAGCGAACTACCAGCATTGTGGAGATACACTCAGCTAGATTCTGATTCCTATGTCCACTAAAACAGATGTACGCGGCGATCGTATTATGAAGGCGCTGCTGCGGGCTGGCGATATCTCGGTCCAGGAGCTGGTGGACCAGGTGGGGACGTCGGCACCCAGCATACGGAGGGATCTGGCGAGGCTTGAGAAGCGGGGTTTGGTTCTACGTACGCATGGCGGAGCGACGCTGGTAGAACCTCTGCTGTATGAGCCGTTTCGGCATGATACTTCATTTCAGGCACGAGAGTTGCGGTCGGCCGATGCGAAGCGGCGGATTGGCGTAGTGGCTAGCGAATTGATTGGCGAGCACGAAACCGTCGGGCTGACGGCAGGGACGACGACGACCCAGATTGGTCGCTCACTGCGGCATCGGCGTGGGATTTCGGTGATCACGAACGCCGTAAATATTGGTATGGAATTGTGCAATCAGCCGGCAATCCGGACGATGTTGACAGGCGGCACGCTGGCATGGGCATGGACGTTTGCTCTGGCGGGGCAGCCGGCCTTGAACTTTCTGCGCGATGTGTATCTTGATAAGGCATTTATCAGCATTACGGGGTTCGATTTGGAGCGCGGGATTACAACGCTCGAGTCGGAAGAAGCAGCGGTATGCCTAGCGATGATCCGAAACGCCAAGAAGGTGATCGTGGTGGCGGATTCGAAGAAAATGGGGCAGGTAAGCCCCGCGCTGATCTGCCCCATATCGGCGATCCATTGTCTGGTTACGGATTCTGAGCTGCCGAAGGCGATTTATGAGGAGCTGACCGCGCGGGGTATCGAGGTGGTGCTGGCCTAGGTGGGGCAAGGGATATTTCCGCCTGGGGAACGGCGCTCGTCTCCAACGCGTATTGCTTTATGCACCTGATATTTTTCAGTGAGGACAAAGGATCTTATGAAGATCCCTCTTGCGTCTTTGTGTTTGGGAGTATTGGCAGGGATGTCGTGGGTTATCCCTCATCAAAGCATGCCCGCTCAGACTCCGTCGGTTCCGGCATGGCAGACAGCGGCGGGCGGCAAGATGGAGTTTGAAGTGGCCTCGGTGAGGAAGAGCACGCCGGAAGCACCGAGCAAGGGGACGCAGTACCTCGTGCCGTTCGATATCCCTTCCGCGTTTCCGAAGGGATTGTTTTCGGCCAATGCCCCGCTGTTGAATTACATCGGTTTCGCATACAAGATCTCAGACATGAGTCAGTATCAATCACTGACGGAGCATCTGCCGGCATGGGCTAAGAACGAACGATTTGATATTGAGGCGCGGGCTGATGGCAATCCTACGACGGACCAGGTCCGCTTGATGGTGCAATCATTGCTTGAGGATCGGTTCAAGCTGGCGATGCATGTGGAGATCCGGGACATACCGGTGTATGCGATGGTTCTGGAGAGGACAGGGACCCTAGGTGCACAGCTTAAAGCGCATCCGCAAAGTGTGGCTTGTATGGAGAATCCCAATGGGTTGGTTGGGGAATCTGCCGATGCCGGGCGGCACACAGATTTCTGTGGCTGGAATGAGTGGCTCGTTGAAGGGCGTATTCACATGAAGTTCGTGAAGGTATCGATGGGGTCGATTGCTACGTATGCAGCAGGGGCGGGAATCCTTCTTGGCGGGATGGAGAACCGGCCGGTGATCGATGAGACCGGGTTGAGCGGGGATTTCGATATGGAGATCGAGTTCTCGAAGATTGCTGAGCCAGGTGCTGATAACGCGTCCGGGGGGCCGACGTTTCTTCAGGCGCTGACAAAGCAGGCTGGCCTGAAGTTAGTGAAGCAAAGTGGGGCGGTGCCGATGTTTGTCATTGACCACGTCGAGCCACCTTCGGAAAATTAGGGCGCACTAGTTTGAGTTGCAGCAGGGATAGAAACTGTGATGCCGATCTGGGATGCCGGTGGTAGGGCGTGGGTCTTGTCGAAGGCGTTGATGAGGGTGTCGACGGCTTTGCCGCGCTCCTCCCATAGCTGGGTTTGGAGGTCATAGCGAACCAGGACGTTATCGATCCAGTAGGGACGGTTCTCGGCCAGCCAGCTATCGCGGTAGAGGTTCTTGAGTTGGGAGAAGCCGTCGCGGAGGTCCTGGCAGCGGCCGTTCATGCTGCTGATGGAGTAAAGCAAGCCGCTGGTGGTGGAGTCTTTCTTGCGATCGTGTTGAAGGTCGTAGGCTTCGGCATAGGCCTCGCGCATCTCGTCGGAGAGCTGGAATTTGAGGCCGATGAAGTCAATGCGCCGGGCACCCAGCTCCATGGCGCGGAGAGCGTCTTTTTCGCGGAGGCTTGGATTCGTGGAGAGCGCGGTTTCGATTAGTTCGATAGCCAGCTCGGCGTGGAGGCGTGCGGCGGGTATGTTGGCGCGGAGCTTATCGGCCATGGCGACACCGGCAGAGCTCCAGGGATCGATCCAGAAGGCGTCGTCGCTGACATCGATGAGGTCTTCGGCGGCGATGATTTCGGACTGGGCCTGATTGATGCGACCTGTGTGATCTCCGTAAAAGATGGGGCCGAAGGATGCCTGGTACGCCTCGGCGTCGGCCTTGCCTTGCTGCCATCCGGCGGCGGCTCCAAAGAGAGTTCCGAACCAATCCTGGTTGTAGAGGCCTTCGCCGTCGTCATTCCAAATGGTGGTGAGTTCGCCTGTGCTGCCGAGTCGCTGGCCGGCGGCGACGAAGCCGGAGATGTTGTCGAGCGCGGTCTTCTCGATGGGGTATACCTGGCGCCAGTTCGCGTCACCGGGCGCGACCCAGGTTTCGAGGCCCTGCTTTTTGAAGGGGAGAATGTCTTTGTCGTAGCTGTCTTCGTGCCAATAGATCCAGGGGACGGCGATCATGTCCTTGGGGATGCCGGGAATGGCGGAAGGGTCGGAGTCGCCGATGTCGCCCCAGAAGATTAGGCGGCGAT
>Ga0302319_10008448_pt1 | contig 20017 bp, 22 predicted proteins | sample Bog_T0_2_FD_203319 | JGI IMG/M metagenome (GOLD analysis project Ga0302319, IMG submission 203319) | Peat permafrost microbial communities from Stordalen Mire near Abisko, Sweden - Bog_T0_2 | ecosystem: Environmental > Terrestrial > Soil > Wetlands > Peat | place: Sweden: Abisko, Stordalen Mire... | reverse complement strand
CGTTCGGTACGATAATGAAAGGCCCCTGTAGCTCAACTGGATAGAGCAGACGGTTTCTACCCGTCAGGCTGCGGGTTCGACTCCTGCCGGGGGCGCTCTTCGGATCTCACTCGATGTCCACGGCGACTGCGGCGCACGCGCTGGAAAAGTTCTCGACTACCTGTGATTGTTCATCTCAAATTCATCGCACACCGGTGGAAATGTTCGGTATGAAGGGCTAGGTTTCCAAACAAATTTAAAGGGGATGGGTGACCGTGGCGTTGATCGTTGAACCTGCTAATCGAGCCTCAGAAAAGGGTTTGAAGACCGGCGCGCTGGGATTGATCTCGAGTGTCGTCATCGGCATCGCTTCGACGGCGCCGGCGTACAGCCTTGCGGCGACGCTGGGTTTCGTGGTCGTCGCGATAGGCATCCAAGCCCCCATCGTCACAATCCTCGCCTTCATCCCCATGTTCTTCGTGTCGATTGCCTTCCAACAGATGAACAAGGCTGATCCGGACTGCGGGGCAACCTTCACGTGGTCGACGAGGGCATTCTCGCCACGCGTGGGTTGGATGGGTGGATGGGGAGTACTTGGGGCGGACATCATTGTGATGGCGAGCCTCGCTCAAATCGCGGGACAATACGTCTTTGACTTCGTCAACGCCAAGGGCATCGGTGCTGACGCGTCGAGTCCGTGGGTCTTGCTCGTTGGGGTCGCCTGGATCGTCTCGATGACCTGGATCTGTTACATCGGTATCGAGGTGTCGGCGAACTTCCAAAAGGCGCTGCTCGGTATTGAACTGACCATGCTGAGCGTCTTGTCGGTGTGGGCGCTCGTTCGAGTAGGTGACGGGAGCGCACCGGTCGGCCATCTCGTGCCCTCTGTTTCGTGGTTCAATCCATTCGCGGTGAAGCACTTCAGCGACTTTGTCGTTGGTCTTGCCGACATGCTTTTTATCTATTGGGGCTGGGACACCGCGCTCAACTTGAATGAGGAAACCGCCGACGCCGAGACCGTACCGGGAAAGGCCGGCGTCATCTCCACGTTCTTCTTGCTTGGGATCTACGCGTTGGTGATACTCGCCGTGCAGTCGTTTGCGGGAATTGGCTCGAAGGGAATTGGTCTCGGTAACGCCTCGCACGCGAATGACGTGTTGTCGATCCTCGGTCCCGCGATCTTTGGATCATCGACCTTTGCGACGATCCTCTCACACCTCTTGTTGTTGATGGTGCTGTCATCGGCGGCCGCTTCGACGCAGACGACGATCTTGCCCACTGCCCGTACTGTCCTATCGATGGCGGTGCATAAGGCGGTGCCCCAAGTGTTTGCGAAGATGCACAAGCGCTTCCTCACGCCGACCGTGGCGACGGTCACTTTCGGCGTCGTGTCTATTGGTCTCTATGTGGTGATGAACTTCCTCTCCGCCGGTCACGTGATCGCGGACTCGGTGAGTGCGCTCGGCGTGATGATCGCGTTCTACTACGGGCTCACTGGTTTCGCGTGCGCGTGGTACTACCGGCACGAACTGACCACGAGCGTGAAAAGCTTCTTCGTCCAAGGGGTCATGCCGCTGATTGGTGGGCTCATTTTGTATTTCATTCTCGGCTGGTCCTTCTGGTACTACTGGAACCCCGTTAACAGTTACACGCACCTCAAGGTCTTCGGGCGCGAGATCGGCGGCACGTTCACCCTCGACGTTGGCACCATTCTGATTGGCCTCATTTTAATGTTCACGATGCAGGCATTTCGTCCCGCGTTCTTTCGAGGTGAGACGTTGAACCGCTCGACTCCGACCATGGTGACCGAGCATTTCGGTGCTGAACAATGAGACGCACTAGTTTTGGGACACTTCGCGCACGACACCTCGGTGCCCAACAAGGAGTTGCGAAATTATGAGCGACGACCACTCCAGTCCACTCATCGTCGTTGGTGTGGATGGTTCGCCGCTCTCTGAGACCGCCTTGGGCTTCGCGATAGAAGAAGCGCGGCTGCGTCACGCCGCACTTCACGTCACCTACGCCTATCCCGTCCTCGCGTCCGCACTCACGGGATCGACTGGCAATGACTACTACGAGCAAGTCGAGAGCGAAGCGAAGACGTTTCTCCAGGGCATCGTCGAGCACGCGCCCGCGAGCGAAGGCGTGAACGTCACCTGGCTCGCGGTCCCCGGCAATCCGTCCGAAGTGCTCATCGAAGCGAGTCGCGAAGCGACGTTGCTCGTGATTGGCTCTAGGGGCGTAGGGGGCTTCATGGGACTCTTGATGGGCTCGGTCTCGACCCAATGCGTGCACTATTCGCACTGCCCGGTGCTCGTGGTGCGCGAGGAACACTGAGTCCTTCGCGTCTTGACGGCGCCGTGTGGCGCCTCGTCGCTAGTGCTTTTCGAAGTAGAAACCTTCGTTGATGTCCTCGATGAGCCCGGGGTGGTTGGGTACCCAACCCAATCGCTCGCGAGTCAACTCGTTGGACGTTGGATTGTCGAACGCGACGAACATGGCGAGGAAACTGAAGTGCTCGCCGGCTTCGTCGGGCTCGATGCTCTTGACCGGTAGGTCGAGTCCTTGGCCGATTGCCGTGGCGATGTCCTTGAACGCAATGCCGTACTCGGCGGCACCGTGGAGCCGCGTTCCCGCGGGAGCGGACTCGAGCGCGAGTCGATACAAGAGTGCGGCGTCCAGTCGATGCACACCAGGCCAGCGATTGGCACCGTCGCCGACGTAGGCAGAGAAGCCCTTGGTTCGTGCCATGTCGATGAGCGATGGTACGAAACCGTGGAGGTCACCGTGACCATGCACTGAAGGGGCGAGACGAATGACCGACGAACGCACACCGCGTTGCGCTAAGTCAATCGTGACATTCTCACCGCCGACGCGCGGAAGCGAGGAATCCAAGACGTCGTCCTCGGTTCCCTCGCGACCGAGGAAGGAGAGCAGGAGAGTGCCCGACGTGTTGACGAACGGTTTGTTGGTGTGTTCGAGCACCGAACCCATCGCCTGGACCGCCGCGAGGTCCTGCGCTGCTGCCGCCATGAAGTCAGTCTGTGGTCCAATATTCTGGAACGCCAGATGGATGACCCCATCGGCATTCAGCGCACCTCGTTGCAGGCTGTCGAGGTCCTCGAGTGATCCTCGATGCACCTCAATACCAGCTGCATCCAACACGGCTGCATTTTGATCGGACCTCGCGAGACCAACAACCTCGTGGCCGTGTCCCATGAGTTCGGCGCACACCGCCGAGCCAATGTAGCCAGCTGCTCCGGTGACAAAAACTCGCATACGAATCCTCCTAGTGGTGTTCACGCACGTTTTGTCGTGCGGTTTCAGTCATGTCTTGAACTGACATCACCATAGCACCTGATGTCGCTCACTGACATCAGGTACGATGCGGTCATGGGACGATGGGAGCCAGACGCACGTGGTCGACTCCTGCAGGCGGCCTTTGAGCTCTACGTGGAACGTGGATTCGAGGAGACCACGGTCGCCGAGATCGCCGCGAAGGCGAGACTCACCGAACGTACGTTTTTTCGTCATTTCACTGACAAACGCGAGGTCCTCTTTGCCGGAGCGAGTGATCTTCAGGCGCTGCTCGTGAACTTGGTACTCAATGCGCCAGCAGCGTTGACCCCGATGGCGACGGTGCGAGCCGCGTTCATCGAAGCCGCGGCGTTCTTTGGTGAACAACCGGAATTCGCTCGTCAACGGCAGCGAATTATTTTGTCGAGCACCGAGTTGCAGGAGCGTGAACTCATCAAGCTCGCGACACTCGCCTCGGCGATGGGGGGAGCGCTGCGCGAACGCGGCGTCAAGGAACCTGGCGCGAGTCTGGCCGCCGAAGCGGGCGTCACCGCCTTTCGCATCGCGTTCGATCGATGGGCGAATGGTCCGACGCAGCGCGAATTGGCGGGCGTCATGGACGACGTCTTCATCCAACTCCGAAGCATCACGTCGGAGACATAGGTGGTTGGATTGAGGAACGTCTCTCCAACAGGCAAGGACCAAGTGAGCTACCGGAGAATTCGCTCGGACATGAACGCCTGGTCTCCACATTGTGCAAGTGTGAGAAGCACAACTCGAGGTGAGGATACGACGCCATGACCGCCGCGCTTCCCGAGAGCCACCGCGACCTCCTCGAACGACCTTTGTTCGCACACTTGGCGACGATTCGTCCCGACGGCGGTCCCCAGAGCAGCGCGATGTGGTTTGACTGGGACGGAGCGCGGGTGCGATTCACGCACACCACGACTCGCCAAAAGTATCGCAACCTTCTTTCGGAAGGCCGCGTCTCGTTTCACGTGCAAGACCCTGAGCACCCTTATCGCACCTTGGAAGTTCGGGGTCGAGTCGAATCCATGGACCCCGACCCCGATGCCACCTTCTATCGAAGATTGCAAGCGCGTTACGGAATGGAACACCCGGTGTTTGACGCTGACGTACGCGTCGTCATCGTGGTTGCGCCATCCACGTTCGTCGCCGTCGACGGAGGGATGACCAAGGCAGAAGTCGTCGCTCTCGAAAAACTCCTTAGCAACCTCGCGACGGACGAAGAAACGTAAAGGCGCACGTCGACCAGGCGACGTGCGAAGCATCGATCAAAGAAGCTAAAGGTATCCTTGGTGATGCGCGAAGCCCCAGCGGGTGATTTTGACTACGAGGAGACTGGGCACGCGTATTCGTCCGTGCGCAAGTCGGAGCCGCGTTTTGGCGTGGCAATTAGGAAGGCATTCGGTGATGCCAAGCGAGTTTTGAATGTCGGCGCCGGCGCCGGGTCCTACGAGCCTGAGGACCTTGACGTCGTGGCGCTGGAGCCGTCGGCCGTCATGAGAGCCCAACGACCAGCGCATTTGGTCGAAGCCATCGATGGCGTCGCCGAAGAACTCCCCTTTGGGGATTGTTCTTTTGACGCGTCACTGGCGTCCATCACTATCCATCAATGGAGGGACCTAGGGGCGGGACTGAAGGAAATGCGCCGTGTTGCGAAAGGGCCCGTCGTCATCCTCACCTTCGAGCCGGTGGCCCTCCAACGTTTTTGGCTCAGCGAATTCGCTCCTGAAATGATGCAGTACGAAAGCGGGCGAATGCCAGCGCTCGACGAGGTGGCGGCGCACCTCGGGGGCAGCGTCGAGGTCAGTGCGGTGCCCATTCCTCACGATTGTGTCGACGGATTCGCGGAAGCCTTCTACGGCCGTCCCGAAGCGTTTCTAGATGAAAGCGTGCGTCGCTCCCAGTCAGCGTGGGGTTTCGTTTCCCCCGACGTTGAAGAAACATCGGTTGCTCGCCTGAGCGAGTCGTTAAGCGATGGGACCTGGGACCAACGTCATGGTTCACTCCGGCGCCTTCTTACCTATGAAGGCTCCTTGAGGCTGGTCGTCGCGATGCCCTGAACTGGCACTTGGCGACGACGCCACTCACGTGTGCTTCGCTGAATGTCGAAAGTACCTTGGAACTTTGGGTTATCGATCGGTTCTTGCTGTCGAGCCCTTAATGCTTGCGCGCGAAACCTTCGAAGGTTTCACACGGCCCGAAGGTCCTCAAGCCTCTCCTCTCGTAGAGGCGCCCCGGCACATCACAGCAACGGAATGAACGTTTCGTCACATGCTCGAACAACTAGGTGCGCCTCATTTGGAATCGCGGATCGCTTGAACATCACGAAGTGTTGCGGGCTAATGCGAATGAGTCAACTTTTTGGAGTTCGGGCCACCGCGTCGGGAAGGCGGGATTCGAACCCGCGGCCTCCTGGTCCCAAACCAGGCGCGCTAACCAAGCTGCGCTACTTCCCGTCGAACCATCGTGACACATTTCAACTCCGGTCACGAAAGCCGGTGTTGGCTTCGTAGGATGCGTCAAGACGACGAAGGGGGGACTGTGGCGTACGAATGGATTATCGATGCACTCGACGACACCTGGAGTGCGATCGATCGGCTGGTGCGTCCTCAACCGCCTTCTGCCTACGACGCAGCGACACCGTGTCCCGGGTGGAGCGTGCGTGACGTGTTAAGCCATCTGCTCGGCTTTGAGTTGATGTTGCGTGGCGCACCAGTGCCGAGCTTTGACGGAGCGTGGCCCGCGTACGTGCACAATCCAGTTGGCGAATTGAACGAAGCGTTCGTGCAGGCGCATCGTCGCGAACCGGGGATCGAGGTCTTGAATCTTTTTCGTGACGCGTGTGAAGACTCGTTGCGAGCGCTTCGTGCGCTCAGTGACGAGCAGTGGGAGAAGGTGGGATGGAGCCCCGAAGGCGAGCGTCCCTATCACCGATTCCAAGAGACTCGTGTTCTCGATAGTTGGATTCATCTCCAAGACATCCGCGACGCATTGCTACAGCCCGAAGACGACCATGGACCCGGCGAGGAGATTGTCCTCAATCGCTTCGAGGCGGCACTCCCGTACGTGCTCGGCAAGAAGATGAAGGCGCCTGACGGCACGACGCTCCAGATGAATTTAAGTGGTCGCCAAGGACGCACTATTCAACTCGCAATGAAGGAGGGGCGAGCGGTGTCGGTGGCGACCTTGTCCCAACCCGCCACTCTTGAAATGACGACGCCCGCTTCCCTGTATTGGCGCAGGTGTGCCGGAAGGATAAGTCCCGAAGCATTTCTTGAGGCGTCGGCGACGGACGTGCGAGGTGACAAGGGGCTCGCACGAGCCCTCGCGAGCGAGCTCGCGATCATGATTTAGAGAGAATTGAAACGAGCCGGTAGGCTGGATTTTCCTATGCGCGCAACTCCCACAGTCCTAGAGAACAATCGAATCAAATTGGTCGTCGAGGTCGACGAAGACGAGATGAACGAGGCGCTCGATGCCGCCGCGGCGTCGCTCGCCAAGCAAGTAAGCGTCAAGGGTTTTCGGAAGGGCAAGGTCCCCAAGAACGTGCTAATTGCCAATATTGGTGGTCTCGGTGCGCTGCGATCCGAAGCGATTCGCGAGTCGGTGCCGGACTTTTATGCCCGTGCGGTCGCTGACACGATGAGCGATCCAATTGGTCAACCCGACATCAACATCACCGCGGGCGAAGACGAGGGTCCGCTCATCTTCGAAGCAGAGGTTGAAGTTCGTCCCGAAGTTGAAATCAGTGGACAAGACGAACTGCGCGTGACGATTCCTTCGCCCAACGTGCTCGACGAGGAGGTCGACGCGCAAATTGACCGCTTCCGAGAGACCGACGCCACACTCAAGGACGTCGATCGTCCGATCGTCAGTGGCGACCTCGTGACGATGGATCTCCACGTTCAAAAGGTCGCGAGTGAGGACGCACCGTTGGAGATGAGTGACTACATGTACACCGTCGGCTCGGGCACCATCACCGGCGGAGTCGACGAACTCATTCTCGGGCTGAAGGCTGGCGAAGAGTTAAAGGTCAACGGAAGTCTGGGTGGCGGCGACGTTGCGACCTACACGATGCAACTCAAACAGGTGAAAGAACGCGAATTACCCGAACTCACCGACGAATGGGTTGAAGAGAACACTGAGTGGCAGAGCGTGGACGAAATGCGCGACGCGATCTTGGGCCAAATGCGGCGCCGTAAGGTCATCGAAGCTCAAATGTCCCAGCGCGACGCGATGCTCATTGCCTTGGGTGATCTGGTGAGTGCCGACGCCGTGCCAGAAGTGCTCGTGGACGCAGAGACGAATGAACGCCTGCACGACTTGGGGCATCGTCTCTCGGAGCAGAAGATGAATCTTGAGATGTTTCTCCAAGTGACGAACCAGGCCCCCGAACAATTGCTTGCGACGCTGCGCGACGACGCAGTGCGTGCGGTGCGCATCGACCTCGCGATGCGCGCGCTCGTCAAGGCCGAACACTTAGAGCCAACCCAAGAGGAGATTGACAAGGAACTCGAGGACACCGCCGAAGCCATGAGCGTTGACGCTGAGGTCCTTCGGAAGAATCTTCGAGATTCGGGACGCGTCGCTTCCTTTAACGCCGAAGTCGCCAAAATGAAGGCGTCGCGCTGGCTCAATGACAACGTCACGTTCATCGATCCCGACGGCGTCGAGATTGACCGTGAATTACTGAAGACGGATCAATCCGTTGATGCCGACGCCTAGGCTGGGTTCGTGAACGAATACTTCAGAGCACAGAACTACCTCGTCCCGACGGTCGTGGAATCGTCAAACCGTGGAGAGCGGGCCTACGACTTGTACAGTCGGCTGCTTCGCGAGCGGATCATCTTTCTCGGCACGCCCATTGATGACACGATTGCGAATCTGATTTGTGCCCAGATGCTGTTCCTCGAGTCCGAGGATCCTGAAAAGGACATCAATCTCTACATAAACTCTCCGGGCGGTGACATCACCGGGCTGCTCGCGATCTACGACACGATGAAGTACATCAAGCCCGACGTGTCGACATTTTGTTTTGGACAGGCGGCCTCCGCCGCAGCGGTATTGCTCGCCGCGGGCACCAAGGGCAAGCGTTTTGCGCTGCCACACGCGAGGGTGTTGTTGCACCAACCCTGGGGTGGGGTGGGTGGTCAGGCGTCCGACATCGAGATTCAAGCGCGCGAGATTCTTCGTATGAAGGACATGCTCAATTCAATGCTCGCGACCGACACCGGACAGACAGTCGAGCGAATCACGAAGGACACCGACCGAGACTTCATCATCGGTGCGTCAGAAGCCGTGGAATACGGCCTGATTGACGACGTCCTGTCTGCTCGCCCGTAGGTACCCCTTTTTGCAGGCACCTCCTCCTAGGATGTTCGAGCGGAGGTCGTGTCGGAGGTTGATTATGGAGAGCGTTTCTGAGTCGAACGACCTCGTTCGCTTGTGTGGTGCGTTGAAGTTGGAGGAGAGTCGTGGCTAAATTTGGCGAGAACAACGACCTCATCAAGTGCAGTTTCTGCGCGAAGGGTCAAAAGCAGGTCAAGAAATTGATCGCTGGACCGAGCGTTTACATCTGCGACGAATGCATCGATTTGTGCAACGACATAATCGCCGACGAATTCGGAGACCGTCCCGAGTTCGTACTCGAAGACCTTCCGACACCGCGAGAGATCTCGTCGTTTCTCGATGACTTCGTGATTGGTCAGGTCGACGCAAAAAAAATACTTTCTGTCGCCGTCTACAACCACTACAAGCGCATCCAGACGGGACCCTTGCACGACGACGACGTCGAAGTCGCAAAGTCAAACGTGTTGTTGCTCGGACCCACGGGTTGTGGCAAGACCTTCCTCGCCCAGACGCTCGCGAGGATGCTCAACGTACCCTTCGCGATCGCTGACGCGACCGCCCTCACGGAAGCTGGCTACGTCGGCGAAGACGTCGAGAACATCTTGCTCAAGTTGTTGTCCGCCGCGGATTTTGACGTGAAGCGCGCCGAGCGCGGCATTATCTATATCGACGAGATCGACAAGATTGCACGTAAGGCGGAGAATCCTTCAATCACCCGCGACGTGTCGGGCGAAGGGGTTCAGCAGGCCCTGCTCAAGATACTTGAAGGTACAGTCGCGAGCGTCCCGCCACAGGGGGGACGAAAGCACCCGCACCAAGAGTTCATCACGATTGACACGTCGAACATCTTGTTCATCTGTGGCGGGGCGTTCTCGGGTCTCGAGGAGATCATCGAGCGACGACTCGGCAAGAAGTCAATGGGATTCAACCAGCCCGTCGAATCAAAGCGACGGGGCGACATTGAATTGTTCCGCCATGCGCTGCCCGAAGACCTCGTGAAGTTTGGATTGATACCTGAATTCATCGGTCGCCTACCGATCGTGGGCGCAGTGCAGCAACTAAACCGCGAAATGTTGATCAGCGTGCTCACCGAACCAAAGAATTCCTTAGTGCGTCAGTTCCAGCAAGTGCTGGCGATGGACGGCGTGGAGTTGGTCATCGAACCCGAAGCGCTCGAAGCGATCGCCGAACTCGCCTTGGAGCGAGGGACCGGCGCTCGGGGACTTCGTTCGATCCTCGAAAGCGTGCTGCTCGAACCGATGTATGACGTGCCGGGACGCGCGGACGTGCAGCGCTGCATCGTGAGCGCCACCAGTGTGCGAGAAAAGTCGGCGCCACTTTATGAAATGCGAAAGGCGACGCGAACTCGTCGCGCTAGCTAGACGGTGCGGTTTCGCTCGTACGTTGAGGCGCTCACCTGGCTCGAAGCCCACGTGGACTTCGAGCGCGTCGCACCCAATCGACAAGACGTCCCCTCCCTGCAGCCAATTCGTGACACGTTGGCGCTCCTCGCCGATCCCCAGGACGACTATCCCAGCGTGCATATCACGGGTACCAATGGCAAAGGAACCACGACCACTCTGACGAGCGCACTGCTGTCGGGGACGGGACTGCGCGTGGGGACCTTTACCAGTCCCGACCTGCACGCCATCAACGAACGCATTGCCGTCAACGCGGAGCCGGTCGACGACGAGAATCTCGTAGGCCTGTTGTCGCGACTCGCTGACGTCGAATCGGTGAGCGGCGTTGCCTTGACAAGGTTCGAACTCTTGACGGTAGCGGCACTGTTGCATTTCTCCGACGAGGGCGTTGACGTCGCAGTCATCGAAGTGGGCATGGGGGGTACGTGGGACTCGACGAACGTGATCAACTCGGACGTCGCGGTCCTCACGAATGTCGATCTCGATCACACGGCCGTGCTCGGGCCGACGATCAGTGCGATTGCGAACGACAAGGTCGGCATCTTTCGCCACGAAGCGTTGAGCGTCGTCGCAACGACGAACGCCATCGTCGTCGAAATCGCGCAGAGGAAAGCGAACGAACTCGCGACGCAACTCTGGCTCCTTGGCGATCAGTTCGTACTCGAGAGCAATGAGCTCGCGCTCGGTGGGCGCGCGATCAGCCTGCGCACGCCGTACGCGCATTACGAAGATGTCCTCGTCACGTTGCATGGTATCCATCAAGGCGTCAACGCGGCGACCGCCATCGTCGCCGCTGAAGCCTTCGTGGGTCGCGCGCTCGGCGAAGAGGTCGTGACCAACACCCTCGCGAAGGCGCGTATGCCCGGGCGGATGGAACTGATCTCGCGAAAACCAATGATCGTCGTCGACGGCGCGCACAATCCGGCGGGAATCGCGGCCCTCTGTGCGACTTTGGACGGTGCGTTCCACGTGTCAGGCGAGCGGCGTTGCGTGCTTGGCATGTTGAGCGGTCGTGACCTCGACGACATGATCGAACCGTTGGTGAGTCTCGGTTTCACCGAGTTTCATTGTTGCGCGCCCCAATCACCACGCGCGGTCACGGCGCACGACGTCGCCGAGACGGTGCGTCGACATGGAGGTGTGGCATACGAACATTCGAGTGGAACAGTTGCGCTGGCGTACGCGAGGGAGCGATCGACTGATGACGATCTAATCGTCGTCGCGGGAAGCCTTTATCTGGTTGCTGAGGTGCGCGGTGAGGTCTTGCACGTCACATCGCGGCATCTGCGCTGACACTGTTAGATTGCCTTCTCGTGGACAGAACGCTCGTCATCGTGAAACCAGACGCTGTCGAACGTGGTCTGATCGGGACGATCATCGCCCGTCTCGAAGCGAAACAACTTCGACTCGTCGCGAGCGAACTTCGAACGATTGACGCGCCGACCGCTGCTCTGCACTACGCCGAACACGAGGGAAAGCCCTTTTACGCCAACCTCGTCGCCTTCATCACGAGTGGTCCGTCGCTGCTCTGCGTGGTCGAAGGCCCTCAAGATACGTGGAAAGTGGTGCGATTGCTCATGGGATCGACGAATCCCAAGGAAGCGGCGCCGGGCACCATTCGAGGGGACTTGGCGATTGAGATGTCCCAAAATCTCATCCACGGGTCAGATTCGCTTGCATCGGCGCAACGCGAAATCGCGATTTTCTTCCCAAACTTAAGTTAAGTAAGAATTCCGGGTGTGGGGGTCCCGCGTGGCCTAGCCTTGAAGCCAAAGAGGGCGTGCGTCGGGCCCTCGCTAAAGGGCTCCCATGGTAGATTCTCGATTTTCATTGCTTGGTCGTGACATGGCTGTCGACCTCGGAACGGCCAACACGCTCGTCTACGTGCGCGGTCGCGGCATTATCTTGAATGAACCGTCGGTGGTCGCCGTGGACGTAAAGGACGGCAAGCCCCTCGCCGTTGGCGCTGAGGCGAAGCGAATGATCGGACGTACGCCGAGCAATATTCAAGCAATCCGTCCACTTAAAGACGGGGTCATCGCCGACTTCGAGATCTGCGAGAAAATGCTTCGTTACTTCATTCACCGGGTCCACCAGCGTCGATTCGCGAAGCCTCGCATGATTATCTGCGTGCCGTCGGGCATCACCGGGGTCGAACAGCGTGCCGTCATGGAGGCGGCCGAGTTCGCGGGCGCTCGAAAGGCCTACATCATCGAAGAGCCAATGGCGGCCGCCATTGGCGCGGGACTGCCCATCCACGAACCGACTGGCAACATGGTCGTGGACATTGGTGGAGGAACGACCGAGGTTGCCGTTATTTCGTTGGGTGGCATCGTGACGAGCCAATCAATCCGTGTTGGCGGCGACGAACTCGACGAAGCCCTCGTGGCGTACGTGAAGAAGGAGTTCCAGCTCGCCCTTGGTGAGCGAACCGCGGAGGAAATCAAGATCCAACTTGGTTCGGCGTATCCCCTGGAGGAAGAACTTCGCGCGGAGATTCGCGGACGTGACTTGGTGACCGGACTGCCCAAGACCGTCGTGATCTCCACCGAACAGATCCGCCAAGCCATCGAAGAGCCAGTCCAAGCGATCATCGATGCCGTCAAGGTCACGCTCGACCGCACCCCACCGGAGTTGTCATCTGACCTTATGGAGCAAGGTGTCGTGTTGACGGGTGGCGGCGCGTTGTTGAACGGCATCGCTGCACGACTTGAAGCCGAATGCAATATGCCGTTCATTGTCGCGGCCGACCCGCTCAATTGTGTTGCGTTGGGAAGTGGGATGTGCCTCGAAGAGCTCGACACATTCGCTCGTTTGTTGAAGACCACACCCACGCGCTAAGTCGTGGCCACCGATCGTTCGCGACGTAGGGCGCTGTTCCTCGGCGCCGCGATAAGCCTCGTCATTGTCATCTTGTACGCGACGGGCGGCGTGTTCTCAGGTCTTCGCAGTGCGGCGAACACGGTGGTAGATCCCTTCAGTTGGAGCGTCAACGAGATTGCCCGACCGGTCGGTCACTTCTTCGCGGGCGCGGTCAACTACGGCGACGTCGTCACGCAGAACCAGAAACTTCGTTACGAACTCGGTCAAGCGGAGTTGCAGTCGAACGAGGAATGGTCCTTCGAACGCCAATTGACGCAAATCTCGACCAAACTCAACGTGCCCTTCGTCGGCGCCTTGCCAACCGTCGCGGCGCAAGTCACCACGTTGTCACCCACAAATTTCGCCGCCACGATTGATATCAACAAGGGTCGCGATCAAGGCGTGCTCGCCGGGATGCCCGTGGTCGCCAACGGAGGATTGATCGGCAGCGTGTTGTCAACGACGCCAAACGGGGCGACGATTCGTCTGATTAGCGACACCAATTCCATCATTGGCGTGACCTTTGGCAACGGCACGACCGACCTCTTGCTAAGCGGACGGGGTGTCAACAATGGTCTGGAGGCGACCTCGATACCTTTGTCGACCTCGCTGAGCCCGGGGACGCTTCTCGCGACCGATGGCCTCGAGGGAGGTCTCTTCCCAGCGGGACTTCCCGTCGCTCGCGTGAGCAAGGTGACACTGACGCCCGGTGCCGCGACGTACAACCTCACCCTGCAGCCATCGGCCGATCTGCGACACATTTCCTACGTCGACGTGGTGTTGTGGGAGCCCTCTACGTGAGAAGGACGATTGTTCCCGCAACAATTCTGACGTTGCTCATCGTGGCGATCCAACTAGAGGTTCTCTCGACGTTGCGATTCGCTGGTGTCGTCATCATGCTCGTGTGGCTGTGGCCCGTCGCGGTGGGGCTCGCGGGTTTCACGGGACTCGCGATGTGGGTCGCGTTTGTTGGCGGCGTTTTCTTCGACACCCATACGACCACACCCTTTGGTCTCACCGCAATCGTCGCAATGCTGTTCGCCTACGGCGCGTCGCTGCTCGGTCGAGAAGGCGTCGGCGACCTCGATTCGGCAGCCATCTGGGTCACGCCGTCGCTCGCGGCGCTGGCGGGCTTCTTTGCGCCATTGGTATACACGTTCGGCGGGGTGTTCGTGTTCAACTTCGAACTTTGGCGTGGGAGTTTGGGCGCCATGATGGTCGTGAACGCCGTCGCGTTTTTCTTGTTGGCGCGACCGGTCACTCGTCTCGCCCGCGCGGTGGGCCACGTGGGTGAACGGGTGCGCCGATGAAGAATAGTTGGCGTGACCGTCCGACGGGCTCGTGGTACTCGAGACTCTGGCGGCCGTGGGAGTCGCTCAACCCCTTCCGGGGACGCGGGCGAGTCATCAATGAATCAAAGCCGGTCGGAATTCGAGACCTCGTGGCGTCGCCTGAGCAGGTGCGCAGTCGTCCGCACCTGCGCTGGCTCGTGATCGGCGGATTCTTTTTCATCTTGTTCGTGATACTCGTTGGACGTCTTTTCATTCTCCAGGTGGTTGAGTACAAGAGTTCGGTTGCGATCGTTGATCAAAACTCGCTTCGTATCACCAACATTCCCGCGACGCGAGGGCTCATCCTCGCGCGCGACGGCGTACCGCTGGTGTCGAACGTCACCACCGTTGAGATTCGACTTTCCCGGGCCGAGGCGGCCTTGTACCCACCCATAAAAGGAGCACTCGCGTCCCTGACTGGACTGAGCGTGACCCAGATCAATCAGGACCTCTCGAACCCGCAGTATGACCCGTATCAACCAGCGCCAATTCTGGCGACCGCTCCCGCGAGCGAAGTCGAATTCATCAAGTTGCATCCCAAGGAGTTCCCTGGTGTTTCGGTCCTCAACGTGTCCACGCGCACGTACCCCAATGGAGGTTCGCTCGGAGCACAGGTGCTCGGCTACGTCGGACCCATCACTGGTAAAGAAATTGCGGCGAACCCTGGTGCGGGGTATCAAACGAATTCGGAAATTGGCAAGACCGGCATCGAGGCGTACTACGAGCAATACTTGCGGGGCCATGACGGCACTAGCACCCTAGAGGTAAACGCCTACGGCAACATTCTTGGTGCAGTCAAGACAACGGCTCCAACCGTAGGTGACTCAGTCGTGCTCAACATCGACACCGGACTTCAAAAGGCGCTCGACGGATATCTCGAGAGCGACATCCTCGCGGTTCGCGCGTCAATCGATCCAACGACCAAGAAGCACCCACCAGCGCCCAACGGAGCCGCGATCGTGCTCGATCCCAACACCGGGGCCGTGCTTGCGATGTCGAGTTATCCGTCTTTCAACCTTGAATCGTTCGTCAATGGATTATCGAATCAGGCGTACAAGCAACTCCTCAATGAAGGAGCCTTCAACAACTACGCCATCCAGGGTCTGTACACTCCGGGCAGCACGTTCAAGATGATCACGGCGACGGCCCAGCTACAAACGGGCATCTTCCCCGCGAGCGAATACATCGATGACACCGGGACGTTCAAGGTGCCCGGTTGTTTGCAGGGTGGTCACGGTTGCGTGTTCCATGACGACGACAACCAGGGTGCGGGGCAAGTGAATCTACCCTTGGCGCTGACCGTCTCGTCGGACTATTACTTCTACAACCTCGGGTACCTTTTCTGGGACAATCAAGCGAAGTACGGACAGACACCGATCCAAAACGTGGCGAGTGAGTACGGACTCGACCAGTACACCAACGTCGATCTACCCAACGAGAACCAGGGTCGCGTCGATTCACCCGCCGTGCGAAGGATCTTGCACGCGGAGGCACCTGCCGCCTTTCCCACCGTCGCGTGGTACACGGGGGACAACATCGAGATGGCCTTCGGACAGGGCACGACCGCCGTCACGCCGATCGAGATGGCGAACGCGTACGCCACGTTCGCCAATGGCGGCACCCGCTACGAACCCGAAGTCGCCGCCGCGATCATCAATGCCCACAATCAGGTGGTGGTGCGCTACCAACCGCGCGTGCTTGGTCACGTGAGCTTGCCCGCGAGTATCCGCGACCCCATCCTTCAGGGTCTCGAAGGCGTCGTCGAGAATCCTCGAGGCACCGCGAGCGGGACCTTCGCCCATATCGTCAACTTCTCGCTCGCGTCCTATCCGATCGCGGGAAAGACAGGAACCGCGAGCAACGCGCCCGGACTTGAACCGAACTCGTGGTTCGTTGGTTTTGGGCCCGCGACGCATGCCGAGTACGTGGTGTTGTGCGTCGTCGCCGAAGGTGGTTACGGCGCCGACGCCGCAGCGCCGGTGGTCGCCGAGACGTTCAATTATCTCGTCGCTCACCCAGCGGGCCCCGTCGTGTTAAAGGCACAATTAAGCGTCCCGGGCGCCACAACGACGACCACGATAAAGGGCACGAAAACGTCTGGGTAGGTTGCTGGGCGAGTATCCTTAGGGACGTTGGGCGCAGATGTGCAAAATGTACAATGCGCGATGAGAACGCAGCAATGACGCGGTGCTTCCCCGTTATTGCAAGCATTGAGGACGCAACGTGGTACACGAGAGTGAAGTCACCCTAACTATTTGGTTTGTCGTCTCTCTGCTCGTCCTTTTTGCGACCCAACGAGCACTTTCCTTTTCCCGAGTTGACGCGCTGCGATTCCCTCGCGCCGGCTCTGTCACCCCCGGTGGGCCGACCACCCCCAAGAACTCAAGGAGTACCCGTCGTGAGCGACGAATCCAACAATCAGTCAGTACCGTCGTCTAGTCCTCGAATAGGCGATACCCGTCCCGCACCCCAAATAGGCGACACGCGACCTTCGCAAACGAGTCATCCTGTTCCTGGAACGAGCTCCCAGGGACAAGGGAACCGACGTCGACGCGGCGGCCGCGGACGCGGGGGACAGGGGAATCAGCCACGGAACCCAGCGCCCGCTCGAACGTTTGACGCACCCGTCGAAGCGTCCGCTCCCGATGCGAGTTCCGATTCGAGTGCGAACCGTAACCGTCCCAAGCGCCGACGTGGCAATGAGCGTCGTACTCGCGCGCAGGGTCGTTATCTCATGTGCGTGCACACGACGAAAGAGGCAACGCACATCGCCACGCTCGAGGGTCGCTCCATGGTCGAGTACACGGTGGCAAAGGCGGCCGACGAGACCAATCAAATCGACGGCAACATCTACGTCGGACGGATCCAGAACGTCCTGCCCGGGATGGAACTCGCGTTCGTCGACATTGGAATTCCAAAGAATGCCGTGCTCTATCGAGGCGACATCTCCTTTGACGCCGAAGACGTCGAGGGACCGACGCATAACGACAAGCGCATTGAGGAGATGATTCGCGCCGGTCAAGTCGTGGTCTGTCAGGTCACGAAGAACGCCATTGGTGCCAAGGGGGCTCGTCTCACCCAAGAAGTCTCAATCCCGGGACGATTCGCGGTGCTCGTACCCAACTCCTCGACAATCGGAATCTCCAAGCGACTGCCTGACGGAGAGCGACGCCGCCTACGAAAGATCATCGACGACGTCAAACCCGATCGTCACGGCATCATCATCCGCACCGCCGCTGAGGGCGTCAGTGCTGAGGACCTCGCGCGTGACGTCGCGTCGCTTGCTGAGAAGTGGGCTGCCATTGAGGCAGAAGTTGCCAAATCCAACCAACCTCGCTTGGTCTATCGTGACTTGGACCTCGCGGTGCGGGTGCTGCGCGAAGAGCTCAACGACGACTATCGCGGCGTCTTGATCGACGATCGAGACCTCTACGAAAAAGTTCTCGAGTACGTGCTCGCCGTCAACCCCGAGTTGGCCGATCGCATTGAGTACTACGACCGATCGAGCGAGGAATTGCCGCTATTCGAGCGTTATTTCGTACATGAACAGCTGCACCGAGCGCTTGACCGAAAGGTGTTCCTTCCCTCTGGCGGGTCCTTGATCATCGAGCGCACCGAAGCCCTGACGGTCATCGACGTCAATACGGGCAAGAACGTCGGTACCACCAACTTGGAGGAGACCGTCTTTCGTAACAACCTCGAAGCCGCCGAAGAAGTCGCGCGCCAACTTCGCCTACGCGACATTGGCGGCATCATCGTCATTGACTTCATCGACATGGAGACCAAAGGCAATCGTGAAGCGGTCGCGTCCGCTCTTCGTCAAGCCCTCTCTCGCGACAAAACGCGAACCCAAGTCTTTGACATTTCAGAATTGGGCCTCGTGGAGATGACCCGCAAACGGGTCAACGAGGGCCTCTTGGAGTCCGTGTCGAGCGTTTGTGCGGTGTGTGATGGGCGAGGGTTCGTCGTAGCCACGGGTCTTTAGGCCGAGCCAGTCGATTTGCTAGTATGGAAACCTTATGTACGCCGTCATCCGAGTAGGAACTTCCCAAGAGCGAGTCACCGAGGGACAGGTGGTGCGTGTTGACCTGCGTCGCGAGGAAATCGGCGCGACGGTGAATTTCGAGCCTGTTTTATTGGTCGACGGCGACAGTGTGGTCGCGGGCCCCGCCCTTAAGGGAGCCAGCGTCAGCGCCACAATTATTGGCGACGAGAAAGGGCCCAAGATTCGGGCCCTTACGTACAAGGCAAAGTCGATCCAGCGAAAGCGTTGGGGACATCGCCAGAAGTATTCGACGGTCGAGATCACCAAGATTTCGCCACAAAAGGCATAAGGAGTCCACATGTCAAAGACGAAAGGCGGCGGTTCTACTCGCAACGGTCGTGACTCGAACGCGCAGCGTCTCGGAGTGAAGACCTTTGACGGGACCACCGTGAAGACTGGGAGCATCATCATCCGTCAACGTGGCACCCTGTTTCATCCGGGTAAGAACGTGGGGATCGGTAAGGATGACACCCTTTTTGCGCTCGCTGAAGGAACCGTGAAATTCGGTTACCGAGGCGGCAGAAAGCTGGTCGACGTTCTCGTCGATTGAGCTTTCCTCCTAAAACGAAAAATCCCCCGGGTTCGCCCGGGGGTTTTTCGTTCGAACAACGAGTTACATCGCGCTCTTCACTGATTTCTTGAAGGTAGAGCCAATGGAAACCTTCGGAGCCCTTGAAGCGGCCACCTGAATCGCCTCGCCGGTTTGCGGGTTACGCGCGGTGCGAGCCTTGCGTTCTACACGCTCGAACGAAAGAAAGCCTGAAAGTACGATCTTCTCCCCACCGGTTACACCCTTCACGACGACATCTTCAAACGCTTTGAGGACGTCGGCTACCGTATTCTTGGCTGCGCCACTCTCGGCAACAATTGCATCTACTAACTCGGCCTTGTTCACCGGTCGACTCCTTACTCTTCATAAAACGGACTGGGAGTGTTCCCAGCAACCGGAGCCATCTTTATCGGAAAAGTGTTGAAAAATGGGGATTCCTGCTGAGAAATCCTTGAAATTACGGGCGAGTAGGAAGCGAAAGTGCTGGTGAGGGTTGATTTCGAATTTTTATGGAAATTAACCACTTTTCGCCCCCCACCTACGATTGAGCAATGGATTACTTGAATCGGCGCCAATTGGTGGACCTGGTGCAGGCCGAGCGTGAGCTCTACGTGTACTCCCACCCTGCATCAAGGGAACTCTTCCAGCGCTCTGATCATCTGTTCGGGTAGTGGGTCAGTTTGGTCCGTTGCTGGCTGACGCTTTGAAATCGGGGAAAGCCCGGTGTGTCGCCTTGTTGCACCCGACGGAAGAACGCTGCGTAGGAGCGATCGAGTCGCTTGAGGGTCCCGCGACACAGCGTGCTGCCACCGGACACCACCTCGGGACGTACATCCTTTAGTCCGGTCAGCGTTGTGCACTGGTCGAAGTAGGAGACAGAACGCCATTCCCACTTCCAGGCGCCGATCCGTTCCTCGAGGGTGGCGTTGTAGAGCTCGCGCTGGAAGTGCAGTTGACGAGTGAGCGCGTGGGTTTGGTGCATGGTCGGGTGCGGGCGGTAGCGAAAGGTGCGACAACGCGACTTTTCGAGATCGAGCATGTGTGAACCCTACGTAGGGACTGTTACACGTCACCACGGCAGCAAAGAATCAAACTGACCCACTACCGGGAATCGCTGCGTAGCACTGATCCACTGCTCGAAGACTTCCTTCCTCTC
>Ga0302319_10008446_pt1 | contig 20019 bp, 12 predicted proteins | sample Bog_T0_2_FD_203319 | JGI IMG/M metagenome (GOLD analysis project Ga0302319, IMG submission 203319) | Peat permafrost microbial communities from Stordalen Mire near Abisko, Sweden - Bog_T0_2 | ecosystem: Environmental > Terrestrial > Soil > Wetlands > Peat | place: Sweden: Abisko, Stordalen Mire... | reverse complement strand
GTAAGCGGTCTTGCCGCCGGCCAGTTTCGGCAAATGCAGCGCGGCAGGGTCGTGCGGTCCCTTTCCGCCGAGGAACTCCCGTTGGTTGGTCTCGAAAGCGACGGGCTTGCGGTCGCTGGCGCAAAAGATCGAGTTCTTGAGCGTGCGCAGCTTATAGTAGTCGGCCACTTTGACGTAATACGGGAAGTAGTCGACGACGATGCCGCCGAGAGCCGGATCGTATGATGAGCTCTGGTTGATCCAGCCGACCTGGCCGATTGGAAAATAGCTGTAGAGCGAAAGCTTCCGCGGCCCGGCACCGCGATTGGTCACCGTCACGGTCCACAACTCGACCTGGTCCTCCCGCGGGACGACGAGCCGGAGCCACACCTCGATTCCGTCCACCACGACGCGCCACTGGATATCCGCCGTACCGGCGGAGAACTCGAAGGAATCGGGCTCGATCTGGACCGGGTCGTACGGGACGCTCCAGAACTTCCCCGTCGCCTCATCGCGCAGATAAAAAGCGCGGAGCGCCTCGGAGTATGGAGTGCCGTTGGGTTGAAGGAAACGGGAGCGGCACTTGCCGCGGAGGTCCATTTGAACCTCGAGACCGTCATTGAAAAGGTGGCTATCCGCACGCTCGAGAAAGTGGGGATCGCGAACAACATAACGCCGCCCGTTTTCGATAAACTCAGCGGCTGGCAAGGGGGAAGACATATCGTTTCGAGGTATCAGCGCGGGGGTTTATGTCAATCTTTCCATGATGGACAGAGTGGACGAGGTGGACTGGGTGGACTTCACGAATACGGTTCAGGCCGCGGCTTGCGCAATAGCCTCGCGCTGGAGGGAGATCAGATCGGTTACGCCTTTTTTGCCGAGGGCTAGCATGGCCTGGAATTCGGAATCGGAAAATGTGGACTCCTCGCCGGAGCCCTGGATTTCGACGAATTGGCCGTCCTCGGTGAGGACGAGGTTGAAATCGACGGCGGCGTCCTTGTCTTCGGCGTAGTCGAGATCGAGGAGGGGCTCGCCGGCGACGACGCCAATGCTGATGGCCGCGAGCAGCTTGCGCAGGGGCGAGGCCGGAAGCGTGCCGGCGGCGATGAGCTTGCGGCTGGCAAGCTCGATGGCGACGCAGGCGCCGGTGATGGAAGCGGTGCGGGTGCCGCCGTCGGCCTGGAGGACGTCGCAATCGATCCAAAGGGTGCGGGGGCCGAGGGCCACGAGATCGACGGCGGCGCGCAGGGAGCGGCCAATGAGGCGCTGGATTTCCACGCCGCGGCCGTCGAGGCGGCCTTTGGTGATGTCGCGCGGTTTCCGCCCGAGGGTCGAGTAGGGGAGCATCGAGTACTCGGCGGTGATCCAGCCGCCGGGAACGGATTGCTCCTTCATCCAGCGCGGGACGGTTTCCTCGATGGTGGCGGCGCAGATGACCCGGGTATTGCCGAAGGCGACAAGGACCGAGCCGGTGGCATGCGGGGCGATGCCCGGAGTGAAGGATACGGGGCGAAGCTGGTCTGGCAGGCGGCCATCGTGACGGGTCATGAGGAGGGGACTGTGAGGCAGAAGGGGCGGAGGGAGGAAGTTTTTTTGTGAGGGTTGGGGGGTGGCCACTTGAACCTACACATGAACTTGAACATGAACTTCTGGAAAACCGGTTGGGCCTGCGGCGCAGTTCAAGTTCATGTGTAAGTTCAAGTGGGCAAAGCGCGCGGGGCGCGCTTTACCTTGGACGCATCTGATGGTTTGCTCGCAGTCCCCTATGCAAGACTCAGCCACCATCCAAGTCCCGGCTACTTCCGCGAACCTCGGCCCAGGCTTCGATTGCCTGGGAGTCGCGCTGAACATCCACAACCGCGTGACGGTCGAGCGGTCCCATGATAGCGCGCCGGAACTGACGCCAATGGCTAACGAGGCGGCGGCGGCGTTTTTCAGGACGGCGGGGGTTGCGCCGTTCGCGTTCCATTGCCACATCGACGGGGAGGTGCCGCGGTCGCGCGGGTTGGGGAGCAGCGTGACGGTGCGGCTGGGGCTGGTCCACGGGCTCAACGAGTTGACGGGCAGCCCGCTGAACGGGCGGCGACTTTTCGAAATTTGCGCGGCGCTCGAGGGGCATCCGGACAACGCGGCGCCAGGGGCGTTCGGGGGATTTGTGGTATCGGGGCCGGGAAGCGTCGAACGCTTCGAGGTGGATGAAGCGCTCGAGTTCGTCCTGCTGATCCCGCCGTTCGAGATATCCACGCCGGCTGCGCGGCGGACGCTGCCTCCGCAGATCGAACGGCTGGCGGCGGTGCGAAGCTGCTGCAATGCCTGCCGGATCACGGCGGCTTTCGCGTCACGGCGCTACGAGGGGCTGCGCGGCGCGTTCTGGGATGGGCTGCACCAACCCTTTCGGGAGCCGCTGGCGCCATTCCTGCCCAAGGTGATCGCGGCGGGGGAGAGCGCAGGCGCGCTAGGGGGATACTTGAGCGGATCGGGCTCGGCGATTTGCTGCGTGACGCTCGGGAACGGGGAAGAGGTGGCGACGGCAATGCAACGGTCCTGCGGAGACAAGGATGCGTACACGCTGCGAACCCACGCCGATAATCGCGGGGCGCGGCCGCTGGAATGAGGCGCTGGTTTGAGCAACTCGAGCAGTTCGCGATCGAGGTCATCCTCGAAGATCGCAAGGGGAAGCGCGCGGCGATGCTGCGGACGATGCTCTACGCGCTCTCGCATTTGTACCGGGGTATTGTGCAAATGCGGCTGTGGCTTTACCGCAAGCGGCTGCTGCGGGAGCGGACGCTGGGATGCCTGGTGATCTCGATTGGCAACTTGACGGTAGGCGGGACGGGCAAGACGCCGGTGGTCGAGAAGTTTGCGCGCGCGTTGCAGGCGGGCGGGCGGCGGGTGGCGATCCTGAGCCGGGGTTACAAAAGCAAGAAGCTGCCGGTGCTCAAGCGGCTGTGGCATGCGATGACCAACCGGGAGCCGTACAAGCCGCGCGTGGTGAGCGACGGGCGCGCGATCCTGCTGGACTCGCGGATGGCGGGCGACGAGCCGTACATGCTGGCTGTGAACCTCAAGGATGTGATCGTGCTGGTGGACAAAAACCGAGTGGCAAGCGGGCTGTATGCGATCGAGGAAATGGCCTGCGACACGCTGCTGCTCGACGACGGGATGCAGTTCCTGAGATTGAAGCACCGGCTGGAGATCGTGCTGATCGACCGGCAGGCGCCCTTTGGCAATGAGCACCTGCTGCCGCGCGGGACGCTGCGCGAGCCGGCGGGCAACCTGCGGAGGGCGAGTTACATTTTCATCACCAAGAGCACGCCGCAGGGGAACCAGGATTTGATCAAGCGCATCCGGAAGTACAACCGGACGGCCGAGATCATCGAATGCGCGCACCAGCCGCAATACCTCGAGCACGCTCTGACGGCGGAACGGCTGCCGCTCGAATGGCTGCGCGGCAAGCACGTGGGGGCGCTCTCTGCCATCGCGGCGCCGAAGAGCTTCGAGGATGGGCTCAAGCGGCTCGGGGCTCGAGTGGAACTGACCCGGCAATTCGCGGATCATCACCGCTTCACCGAGCGGGAGATCGCGGGATTCCTGAAACGATGCGGGAACCGGGCGCTGGACGCGGTGATTACGACGGAGAAGGATTACGTGCGGCTGCCGCGGCTGGCTGCGCCGGAGGTGCCGATCTATTTTCTGCGGGTCGAGATCGAGATATTAAGCGGCTCGGAAAGCTGGCAGAGTTGCGTGGACCGGATTTGCAAGCAGCAGGCGATGATGGCGCCGGAGAAGTTTTTTGGATGAAGAGGGTTCAAGTTCAAGTTTAAGTGTATGTTCAAGTCTCAGAGGCGCGCGCCACGTGGCGGGAGACTTCCTCGATGAAGGTGCGGCCGAAGTCGGCCAGCTTTACGGCGCCTACGCCGGGGATGGCGCTGAATTGCTCGAGCGTTGTCGGAAGACGGGAGGCGATTTCGCGCAGGGTGACATCGGAGAAGACGATGTAGGCGGGGACGTTGCGCTCGTCGGCAATGGTACGGCGCAGTTTCTTGAGGCGGTCGAGGAGGACTTCGTCGCACGGGATGTCGCCGGCGGCTGGACGGCGGCGGGTTTCGCGAGGTTCTTTCCCCGGCTTTGTAGAAACGTAGCGGGTGAGCGTGATGGGCCTGCGGGTGCGGAGGGTTTCGAGGCCCGCGGTGGAGAGATCGACGGTGACGAATTTGCCAGGCTGCTGGTCGAGGAGGCCGAGGCGGATGAGTTCGCGGCCGTAGGCCTGCCACTCGGCGCGTTTGCCGTCGCGGCCAATGCCGTAGACGGAGAGTTCCTGATGGCCCCACTTGCGGATGGCCTCGGAGTCGGCGCCGATAAGGACTTCGACGACGTGATTGAGGCCGAAGGTGAAGCCGCTCTTTTGCCGGATGCGATAGACGCAGGAGAGGAGTTTCTGGGCGTGGAGGGTGCCGTCGAAAGTCTCGCGCGGGCTGAGGCAATTATCGCAGGCCTGGCAATTTTCGGCGGCGAGGGTCTCGCCAAAGTAATCGAGCATCCAGCGGCGGCGGCAGCCGGAGTTTTCCGAAAAATGAACCATCTGCCGAAGCTGCTCACCGGCGATCTGGCGCTCGTGGGGATCGGTTTTTTCGTCGATGAAGTTGATCTGCTTGGCGACGTCGCCCGGGGAGAAAAGCAGAAGGCACTCGGCGGAAAGGCCGTCGCGGCCGGCGCGGCCGGTCTCCTGGTAGTAACCCTCGGGGTTCTTGGGAAGATCGTGATGGATGACGAAACGGACGTTGGGTTTGTTGATGCCCATGCCGAAGGCGATGGTGGCGCAGATGACCTGGACCTCGTCGCGCAGGAACTGCTCCTGGTTTTGCGAGCGCTGCGCCGGGGTGAGGCCGGCGTGATAAGGGCGGGCGCGGATTTTGTCGGTGCTCAGTTTTTCGGCGAGGAGTTCGGTGGATTTGCGGCTCGAGCAGTAGACGATGCCGCTGTCGCCCGGGTGAGACTGGAGGAAGCCGAGGACCTGGCGGTAAGGCTTGTCCTTGGGGATGACGCGGTAGACGAGGTTTTCGCGATTGAAGCTGCCGATGACGATGGCGGGATCGGCGAGGTGAAGATGCCCGACGATGTCGTGGCGCACGCGCTCGGTGGCCGTGGCGGTGAGGGCCATGAGGGGGATGTCGGGGAAGCGCTCGCGCAGGGCGCCGAGCTGGCGGTACTCGGGCCGGAAGTCATGGCCCCACTCGGAGATGCAATGGGCTTCGTCGACGACGATGCGGCGGACGTGCCAGGAGGCGGCGCGGTCGAGGAACCCGGGGAGCATGAGGCGCTCCGGAGCGGTGTAGAGGAGGCGCTGCTTGCCGGCGTAGAGCGAGCGAAGGCGGGATTTGGCCTCGGCGGCGTCGAGGGTGGAATTGAGGAACGTGGCGGGGATGCCGGCAACCTGGAGGGCATCGACCTGATCCTTCATCAAGGCGATCAGAGGGGAGACGACGATGGTGAGTCCCTCTTCCATGACCGCTGGAAGCTGAAAGCAAAGCGACTTGCCACCGCCGGTGGGCAGGAGAGCAAACACATCGCGTCCGGCGAGCGCGTGGCGTATAATTTCCTCCTGGCGCGGCCGGAAGGAATCGAAGCCGAAATGCTGCTTGAGGGCCGGGAGGAGATGCATGGGGAAGGAACCATTAAACCGTGCATTTGCAGCGGACAAGGCGCCGTGGTCCTCTCTAATTGAACCTACTCTTGAACTTGAACTCTCTGGAAAACCTGGAAGCCCGGAAAGGGTTCATGTTCAGGTTCAAGTGTAGGTTCAAGTAACGCTGGCGCGCAAATCGCCGCCCATTCAGCGTCTGCGCCGTTTCCCGCCGGCGCGGCGGATGGGGGTGCGCTTGGTGGTGTCGTGCATCGCGGTGTAGAGGTAATTGAAGCCTTCCAATTTGAGCCGGCTGATCTTCTGGCCGATGAAGTACTCGATCTTGGCCACGTCCTGGACATCCTCGCCGGTCATAATGGTGAAGGCGTCGCCGACGTTCTGGGCGCGTCCGGTACGGCCGATGCGATGGACGTAATCCTCGGGGTGCATGGGCACGTCGTAGTTGATGACGTGGCTGACGCCGGCGATATCGATGCCGCGCGAGGCGATGTCGGTGGCGACCATGATTTCGTATTTGCCGGACTTGAAGCCCTCGAGGGAGTCCATCCGCTCGCGCTGGGTGCGGTTGGAATGCAGGACGGCGACGGAGTGTTTGGCTTCCTTGAGCTGGTGGGCGATGCGGTCCGCGCCATCCTTGGTGCGGCAGAAGATGAGGACGCTCGAGAAGTCGGTCTTTTCGAGAAGGGAAAGGAGGATATCGAATTTCTGCTCGCGGGCGACGGGGTAGAGGGCGTGGGTGACGGTGTCGGCGGGGGAGTGGCTGGCGCCGATCTCGATGACCTCGGGATCGTTGAGGACCCAGCTGGTGAGGTGGGCGATCTCCGGCGGCATGGTGGCGGAGAAGAGCATGGTCTGACGCTGCTTGGGGCAGCGCTCGACGATGTTGCGGACCTGGGGCATGAAGCCCATGTCCAGCATGCGGTCCATTTCGTCGAGGATGAGATGCCGGAGGCCGGAAAGGTTGATCTCGCGATTGGAAAGAAAATCGATGAGGCGCCCAGGCGTGGCCACAAGAACATCGGCGCCTTTCTTGATCATCTCCCGCTGGGGGCCGAACCCGACGCCGCCGTAAACGACGCCGATGTTCAGCTCGGTGAAGCGGGCGTAGTCGCGAAAAGCGGTCTCGACCTGGGCGGCGAGTTCGCGGGTAGGCTCGAGGACGAGGGTGCGAATGCTGGGTTGATGCTTGCCGAGCAGACTTAACAGGGGCAGGGCGAAGGCAGCGGTTTTGCCGGTGCCGGTCTGCGCGGAGGCGATGAGGTCGCGTCCGGAAAGGATTGCGGGGAATGAGCGGAGTTGGATGGGGGTCGGGTCGACGTACCCCATTGATTGGACGCCGTGAAGAACCTCATCCGAGAGGCCGAGATCGCGAAAAGACATTAGATTCGAAGGGTAAATATATGGTTCCCGGTGGATGCGCAAGTGCGGGGGGCGGAAACCGGTGAATTCAAAATCAGACCGGATGAACAGGATGTAAGTTGGAGGTCGTACGGGATTCCCATTCTATTAATCCTGTCCATCCTGTAAATCCTGTCTAATTCTCTCTGAATGAATGCCGATCTGCCGGATCCCTTTCTCTTTGAGAACGGCAGCCGGGTGCGCACGGCGGCGGAATGGGGGTGCCGCGCGAAGGAAATATGCGATTTGATCGTCGATCTGGAATACGGCGGGCTGCCGCCGGCGCCGTCGGCAATGCGGTGCGAGCTGCTGCACACCGCGCCGGTCGAGAGGTTCGGCGATGTGCGTTACCTCTCGTGCCGGGTGGTGACAGGGCCGGATCGTCCCGTCTCCTTCCTGCTTAATCTGCATGTCCCGGGCGGGCGCGGGCCATTCGCCGTAGTGCTCAACGGAGACGCTTGCTGGCGGCACGTGACCGATGAGGCGGTGGCGGATGTCCTCTGCCGGGGCAATATCCTGGCCCAGTTCAACCGGGTTGAGATCGCGGCGGACGTGCGCGAGGGGGAATGCACCAACGGGATGTGCCCTGCCGGTACGGAGCCGGCCTATGGCGCGCTGGCGGCTTGGGCGTGGGGCTATCACCGGTGCGTGGACGTGCTGGACGGCATGAACTTTGTGGACGGCTCGCGGATTGCGATTGTCGGACATTCGCGGGGGGGGAAGGCGGCGTTGCTGGCCGGAGCTACGGATCAGAGAATCGCGCTGGTCTGCGCCAATGGCTCGGGCTGCGGAGGCGCGGGATCGCACCGCTGGCAGGGGGCCGGCTCGGAAAGACTCGCGGACATTATCGGGGCGTTCCCGCACTGGTTTGGCCCGCGGCTCAGGGAATATGTCAATCGGGACTCGGAACTCCCGTTTGATCAACATTTCCTGAAAGCGCTCATCGCCCCGCGAGCCCTGCTCACCACGGAGGCCCTCGGCGACCTTTGGGCGAACCCAGCCGGCACCTGGCAGACCCATCTTGCCGCGCGCGAGGTGTACCAATTCCTGGGCGCGGGCGAGCGCATCGGCATCTGGTATCGGGAGGGCGGGCATGTCCACAACGCGGCGGACTGGCGGGCGTTCCTCGACTTTCTGGATTGGCAGTTCCGCGGCATGGCGCCCGAATGCCGCTTTGACACGAATCCGTTCCCGGACTTGCCGAAGGCTTTTACCTGGTCGGCGCCTGGCTAGAGAAAACGGTGGTCTCTCAGGTGCTCGAAGCAGGCCTCGGCCATGCGGAAGCCGTAGTGGCCCTGCTCGACGGAAATGAACGCCGAACCGGCCCATGCGCGGTGAAGCGCGGTAATGTCTTCGGCAAGCGCGATTTGATCCCAGAGGCCGGCGGCGAGGACGACGCGCTCAGCGCCGCATACGGGCCGGACACGCATGGGGAAGGTGAGGTGCTCGTGGCGCTCGACCAGGTCTCGGGTGATGCCGCAGCGGGCAAGCTCGGCGCGGACGTGGCGCGCGGCGGCGCTCTCCCAGATGGCATGGGAGACGTTGGCGATGGGAGCCTGGAGAACGGCGAACCGAAAATCCCGCTCGACGCCGAGCAGGAGCGCACCGGTCCAACCGCCGTAGCTGGTGCCCCAGAGGCCGAACTCGCGCACGCCCTGGAGACGCAGCCAGGCCATGAGCTGGCGAAGCTCCGTGACGCCCTGCCGGAGGCCCTGGGCCGTGCGGACGAGATCGGGGGTGATGGCAAGCTCGCCGTTATAGCAACCGGCCGGGACGCGGGAGTAATGGTAGGGGAGATGGAGGAAACAGGCGTTCCAGCCAGCGGCGTTGAAACGGCGGGCCCAGGCGCGATAGCCCCTATCGCTGGTCGAGGCGAGAGCGTGGAGCATGAGGACCGTCGGGGCGCCCGGATGGGGGGTGAAAAGGAGGGCGTAAGCGCGGTCGTTGGCCGGGTGGCCGCTGGGCCGCGGAGTGTCCCAGCGCAGAAGCGGGAGGCCGCTGCCGGGCTCGGTCGCCGGCTGCGGATCGAAAGCCGGCGCGGCAAAGAACGCGTCGGGCGTGAGGCTCCGGCACTCGTCCATGTAAGACTCGAGGGCGGCGCGGCTGCTGCCATCCAGGCGATGCCGGCGCTGAATGCCGTTCATGACGATGCACATGGCAATATCGAGCGTGCGGGCAAGCTGGCGTCGGAGCGGTCTCATATAGGGCTTATCGGTCTCGTAGGGCCTCTACCGAATAGGCGCGGCGGCGCACGGGTGACTGCGGGAGGTCGTCTTCGCTCAACTGAAAATGCCCGCGCATCTCGACCGCGAGTTGCCGGAAACCATCGGCCAGCCTGGCCTCGAGCGCGGCGCGAGCGGCGGCCCGGTCGATGCCGGTGTCAGGCAGAAGCGGCTGGCCAAAGGCGATCCAGACCGGGATGCGGCGGCCGGGACGCCAAAGACGGAAAAGAATGTAAATCCGGTCGCTGCCCATTATGACACAGGGTATGATCGGAGCCGCCGTCATTTGAGAAAGCCCGGCGACGCCGGGACGCACGGGAGCGCCCTCGAGCACCGAGCGGGCGCCGTCGCGGATGCCACCCTCCGGAAACATGCCGACCGCATGCCCGGCGCGCAGGCGGCCGAGGGCCATGCGGACGGCCTGGCGGTCAAGCCGGGCGCGGTCCACGGGAAAGCCGTCGATGCCGCGCAGCCACGCGCCAAAGAGAGGCTGGCGGAAGAGTTCGATCATGCCCATCCAGTCGATCTTGCGCCGGGCGGCGATGGCGAGCAGGGGGGGATCGAAGTGGCTGATATGGTTGGCCGCAAGAATCCACGCGCCCTCGCGGCGGCCGATGCCGGGCCGCAGGACGTGGACTTTGACAAACGGCGCAAAGACGATTTTCGCGATCAGCCGCGAGAGGTGGTAAAGCAGGGCTCGCACGGGCGGGGAAACTAAGGAACCGCCGATGAAATGGGAAGGGCATTTGCAGAGGGCCGCCGCGGCGGGGGATAGCTTGACAATCAACTCTATAACATTAAGATGGCGCCTTGAGAATAATTTTCCCCATCGCACAAAACTATTACCCCCAATCGACGGGATCAACAGAGAAGGGAAAAGGTTTACAAACGATAAGCAAACTTAATAATGCGACAATAAGCATCCTTGGAGGAGTTCTACTCTTTGGATTGTTCTTTTCCTTTTCGGCCAAAGCACTCGAACTTCAGGTGGGCGGCGTCGAAATAACCAGTACGGCCATATTATCGGCGACCAGTTACCGTTTCATTAGTGGAGCCGGGACTTCCAATCCGACGCCCAATACGAATCCCGATTTCGTCGGGCTGGGATATGATTGGTCAGGAGCCGGAGGGAATGGCTGGGGCAGCAGCGGGAGGCTGGAAAATATCGCCATGATTTCGCCGGTTAATACGGAAGGTGCGTGGCATTTTCACTTTCACCCCGGCGGGACAGCCATTTTTTTTAATGAGATAACCTCAACCGCTGAGACGGCCACCTGGAGTAACGACCAAAATGCAAACGCTTACGGCGCAAACCAGGGCACCGACGCAGCCATTGGCACATTGATTCAACCATTTGCCGTTTCGTCGAATATTGCGGTCTATAGCATGCTTGATATATCGAGCGGCAATTATTATTATCAACCGGCGTTCATTTTAGGAACGACGACCGTTACGGACAATGGCACACAGATTGATTCAGGCACACAGCAAGTGGCGACATTTCATATGGACGAGGCTGTTGACGGGTTGGAAATTCCTTTTGCATTCGCAGGCGACGATTATTACGACTCGGAGACCGGTGATTCCGGCAGCCCGGTATTCATATCCTATAAGGGCCAGTTGACCATGGCGGGCGCAACCTGGTTTTCAAACGGGGAAGCCAGCAGTCTTCTGCCCACGCAAACATCAGGGGCCGGTTATTTTAATTACAACATTGGCCCCACCAATAACATCCTGGCGCAGGATGGATATGCCCTGCGGTATACAATTTACGATATGCCGACAGACACGGCCAATACAGCGAACGTGTGGACCGGTGGAGCTGGAACAAGCACCTTCATCGCGCAGAAAAACTGGATGCTGAAACAGACGGCAATCGACCTCCCGGTGGTGTTCGACAGCAGCGCAGCCGGCGGGCAGACAACGGTTGACCTTGGCGGCACGCAAACGCTTCGCGGGATTCTCTTCAGGAGTGAAACCGGCGGGAGCAATGGATTTACGTTCACCGACGGGACGCTGGTCATGGGTTATGGCCAGGCCAGCGACGGGATTCAAAACCAGGACACGCTCACCCAGACCTTCAACAATTCCTTCATCCTCAACTCGGCGCAAAACTGGGTGGCCGCCAATGGCAATCTCGTCATCAATGGAAACGTCAATAATAACAATTATCTCCTCGTTGTCATGGGCGCACAAAACACGACGATCAACGGGGTCGTTTCCGGAGAAGCCGGATTGGGAAAAGACGATGCGGGCACGCTGACCTTGACTGCCTCGAACACGTACCAGGGTTCGACCTTTTTGCACAATGGAATGCTCATGCTCGGCACAAATAACGCATTGCCACTTGCCACCGGGCTTCGTTTCGATGCGAATAATCCCGCAGTGTTCGATCTCAATGGTTACCTCGAGACAATCGGCGATGTAAGGTCGGCGTATGGCGCGACAGCCGGCTCGATCGCCGTGAACGGCGGCTCGTTGACGACGGGAGAAGATAATACAAGTTCAACCTATTCGGGCATTTTTACGGGCGGCGGAACCGTGACGAAGGCCGGCGAAGGCACGTGGACGCTGACCGGAAACAGCTCGGGTTACACAGGCGCCATGTCAATTGCCGGAGGGGATCTTCAATTAACGGCGGGAAGCTCAGTCGGCAGCGGGGGACTCAATGTAAATCAAGGAGGCGCTTTGTCCGGGAATGTCAATATGAACAACTCCGTAACCTTGAACAATGGAGGAATCATCGCGCCCGGCGTTTCAGGAACCGGCGCATTGACTCTGGGAAGCCTGCTTTGGAACAGCGGCGCGATAAGTTTTGATCTTGGAGCGCCGGGAACCTCGACGCTGTTGAATGTTACAGGAGCGCTGACGGAGGGGAATCCGTACGGAGATTATCAATTCAATTTTACCAACATTGGCGGCCTTGCAGCGGGGACATACAATTTGATTGATTACGGGAGCACAAATTTTACCGCGGCCAATTTCGGCTATATCAGCTCGAACGGACTCGTGGGAAATTTCATTCTCAATGCGGCGAGCAAGACGTTGCAATTTCAGGTAACCAACCCAGGGAATCTGCCGGTGACCAGCCAATGGACCAATCTTACGAGCACGCCATCAACGACATTGTACGGGGCGGAGCTAGCGTACGGGAATGCGGCGAGTTGGACGAATGGCGTGGTCGGAAGCACCTTCACTGCGAACGTGGAAAACAACTTTAATCAGGCGGTTCTCTTCAGCAGTTCGACAAAGCTGACAGGCCCGCTTGTAATCAATGCCAACCTCAGCAACCCGTACGAATACGGCGGCGGATATACCTGGTGTTTTGGCGCCTCCTCATCCGGGAAGGTCCTGACATTGGGTGGAGATGTTTCGATCGTTAACGCCTATGACAATCCGTCACCCGTCGCGACGCAAGGAATTATCCAGACCATGGGCAACACGGTCCTGCTCCTGGGCGGAGACTACGAACCGGGAAACGCGGTAACGGGGACGCAACTCCAGGCAATTGATTTAGGCGGCGCAACCAGGACATTTACCACGGATATTTATTCGGATGTAGGCGGCCTGGGTTATGGCCTCTGGGTCGAAGCGCCCATCACGGACAGTTCAAACAGCGGCGCGGGCATTATCAAAGCAGGGGTTGGAAACCTTGAATTTTCCCAACCGAACACATTTACCGGTCCCGTCAATATCCAGGGCGGAATAATTACCCTTTTGTACAACGCCACGCTGGCGAGCAATCAAATCAATCTCTCCGGCGGGACGGAACTGCACATGGACAGCAGTCAGCATGATTACACGAACGGCGCGGCCATCGTTAATAATCGCCTTACAGGGAGCAACCTTGTGATCGATCTCAACGGTGCGGCCGTTTCATTCCAAAGCGCCGGAAGCGGAACGCAAACGGAAATTCAAAATCTGGGCACGGTAAACGCGCAGTCCGGGTTTTCATTCCTTTATCCTTTGGCATCAGGGGGCGGCGCCGATAACGCGCTGCTCAATGTCACGGCGTTGAACGTCTCCGCCGGGGCCGTGATGGACTTTGCAAGCCTGGCTGCCGGCACGGTTAGCAAGGGCGGCGGCTATGTAACCATTGGAACGATCAACGGAAGCGCGCCCGTCAACGGCCAGGTATTGCCCTGGGCTTACACGGGAGTCGGAACCAGCTACGGCGCGTTTTCTTACACAGGCTTTGGGGTTTATACGACCGCCAATGGTGTTCAGGCACTTTCAGGATCGAACGATTCCAACTATTTGAGTTTTCCAACTCTTAGCAGCACGACCGGGCTGACGGCGGCGAGCGACTTCAAGTTGACCGCCGCTTACGCGATGACGGGAAATGTCGAGTTGAATTCGCTCATGTTGAACGGCGCACTTACCACTTCGCTTTCGAGTCCGACTTTGAAGATCGATAGCGGCGGCCTTATGATTCTAAGCAGCGCGACGATTGGCTCGGCGGCAAATCCGATCGTGCTCAATTTCAACGGCAAGCAGGCCATAATCGGGGTTTCCGCCGTTCAATATGCCAATTTTTACTCCCCGATCACCAACGCCTCCGGCTTATTGATCAATGCGGCGCCGACCAACGCTGTGGCAGTGCTGAACTTTGCGAACACTTACAACTGGGGCACGACTTATATTAATGCCGGCCGCCTTGCAATTGCCAATGCGAGCGCCTTGCCGACGACGGGTGACGTGGTGATCAACGTAAGCAGCACCGGCCCGGATCCCGCGGAACCGGGTTATGGCGTTGCCAACTTTCCCGCCTCGCTCGATTTGCGGGGCAACTCGATTACCATCGGGGCGCTGGATGGCGCCGGCATCGTCGCATTGTCAAGCCTGAGCACCATCTCCCAATATGCACTCGTCACCGGCAATGTCTCCGGGACGTTGACGATGGGAAACGGCGGCGACACCGGATTGTTTTCCGGAAGCATTCAAAATGCGCTGATTCCGCTCAATCCCTACGGGGCATACCAAGGAACAATGTACGACACGTATGGGACCTATGCGACCTCCGGGCAGGGCGACAATTTCACCTTCAATATCTCGAAGACAGGGACTGGGACTGAGACATTGAGCGGTCCGAATTCCTACACAGGATCGACGACGATCAACGGAGGCACGCTTGCACTGAGCGGCACCGGGACGCTTGGTATCAACTCGCCGGTTCTTTTGACCAGCAGCGGAGCGGTGCTGGACATTGGCGCGAGTACGATCACTCCGGCGGTTGGATCGTTGACCGGGTCCGCCGGGACGATTGTCAATTTGGGATCGAACACACTTTCCGTTGGCGGGAACGATCAGTCGAGTACGTATTCCGGTGTGCTCAATGGATCGGGCGAGCTTGCCAAGACCGGAGCCGGGACAATGCTTGTAAACGGCAGTAACTTTGCCGGCGGGTTCACCGGAGCAATCGCGGTCAACCAAGGAGTTCTTAAAATCGACCACTCCTCCAATAGCCGGAGTTTTCTAACTTCATCGGCCCCGTTGATTCTGGGCGGCGGAATATTGCAGTCCGTCAACGGCGGCGCCGACACGGCAGGCGGGCTTAAAGTGAACGCCGGTGCTTCCGGCGTTCAAACTTCCTACCTGACCGCAGTTGCCCTCGGAGCAATTACGCGCAATGCGGGCGGAACCGTGGATTTTACTTTCGTCTACGGAGGTTCCATTGCAACGAACGCGACTAATGGCAGCCTTATTGGCTGGGGCACGGTAAACGGGATGAGTGACTGGGCCTATGTCAACGGCGGCGCGATAGTATCCGCATCCTCGGTGGGAGGAGTGGAAACGCTGGCCGATAACGCGTCGACCTGGAGTGCGGGCGGCAACGTCATCAATGACAGCTCGGGTTTCAGCGGAACGACCGGGTCGAACGCCGCGGTTAACTCGATTCTATTCAACGGCTCGCGAGCTTCGAACATTGCCGTTGCCAACGGATTGACTGTCACCAGCGGCGGCATCCTGGAGACCGCCGCCGTCGGCAACAATGCATCGATCATTACCGGAGGCAATATCACAAGCGGCAACGGCCAGGATCTCGTCGTCATCCAGAACAACACGTCAAACACGTTGACTATCGGTTCTGCCATTTACGGGCAGGCAGGATTGACGAAGTCGGGAGCCGGAACGTTGGTCGTCTCGGGAAATAACATCTACTATGGGCCGACGACGATCGATCAGGGACAACTTGCGCTGAGCGGAGCGGCCATGCTGGGATCGGATTCGACGTTGTCGGTTGCGGCCGGGGCAATGGCAAACCTATCGGGAGCGAGCGCCAGCCAGACATTCGGCAGCATCGCCGGAAGCGGCAATATCATCATTGGCGCAGGAGGAATGACAACCGGAGTGAATGGAAACTCGAGCCAGTTCGGCGGAATGATTACGGGCAACGGCGGATTGACCCAGAACGGCAATGGAACGCTTACCCTGACCGGCCTCAATACTTATAGTGGCTCGACCACGATCGGCCAGGGAACGATTGCCGTGACGGGTTATGGCACGCTTGGTTACAAATCGGCAGTGACAATCGAAGGGATCAATTCCTATACAAACGACGTCGAAACGACGGTGCCCGGCATCCTGGACCTTTCCGGCGCAACGAGCGCGGTAACGCTTGGATCATTGAGCGGATACGGCAATTTGATCGTGGATGCGCTGGGCACGATCATCGGAACTGACAATACCTCGACCACGTTCAGTGGAAACTTCATGGGTATCGGCAGCTTTACCAAGGTAGGCACGGGAACACTGACGCTCACCGGCGCCAATTACACGACTGCCGATACGCAATATAATAATGTTGTCGCGAGGGGATTCGCGGTCGATGGCGGAACGCTTCTGCTTGATTTTAGTAATGACACCTGGGGCAAAGTTCCCCCCAATACCACGCGCATTGACCTGGGCGGGGGCACGCTTACGGCATTGGGCAATGCAGTTGCGTCGGGAACGCAAAGCACCGCAATCGATATTAATTCTGGTGCTTCCTATATTACCGACATCACTCCGGCCAGCAGCGGATGGGGCGCGAATTTTACCTTTAACCTTGGCGGCTTTAGCCGCAGCACGGGAGGGACGATCGATTTTACGGCAATTTCGCAAGGCCTCGGCGTTGCCACCCTTAACACCACCACCGCCATTACCAATTCGATTATCGGCGGCTATGCCACCGTGAATAACATGTCGGATTGGGCCACTCTTTCCTCCGGTGTCATCGTTACAGCGACTTATTCGTCCGGCACGCAATACACGAGCGCGACGCTGGATAATCCGGCGAACTGGACGGTGGCAAACGACTCCGGCCTTGCGCAGGCCAACATTACCGACTCCGTGGCTTTCAGCGGGACGATGGGCGGCTCCGCCACGATCAACTCATTGCGCATCAATGCCAACGCGGCAGCCAGCATTGGCGTTGGCGCGGGCAATACGTTGACGATCGCCAGCGGCGGCATACTTGAAACGGGGAGCGTGGGAGCCAATGCCGTTAACATCAGCGGCGGCACTTTATCGACCGGAAACGGCGCGGATCTGATCTTTATTCAAAACAACACTGGCGGTATCATGGCCGTATCATCCGCGATTACCTCCAATGGAGTCACCAAATCGGGCGCGGGCGAGGTAATGCTTGCCGGGGCCGACACTTACTCGGGAGCAACGACCGTCAACCAGGGCACGCTTGCATTGGGCGGGTCGAGCGCGGCCGGCAACGGAAGCTCGGCGGTTACCGTCTTCAATGGCGCCACATACGACTTGAGCGCCAGCACCTTGACGAGCCAAGCGTTTGGTTCGCTTTCAAGCATGAGCGCCGATGGCAATACAGGAGGCGGGACGGTGATTCTCGCTGCCAACAGCACGTTGACGGTCGGCTCGAATAACAACTCGACGACGTTCAACGGAGTTATAAAGGGCAGCGGAGCCGGGCTAACCAAGGCGGGCACGGGCGATTTATCCCTTGGCGGAAGCAATACCTATACGGGATCGACTTTGATCAACGCGGGAATTTTGACGCTTACCCTTGGCGGTGCGATCCAGGGCAGCGTCAATGTGGGAAACGGCTCCGCCATCGCCACGCTCGAGGGAAGCGGGACAGTGGGTAATGTTACCGTCAACAGCGCCAGCGCCTCGGATTACGGGATCCTTGCCGCCGGCATTGTGATTGGCGGTCCTTACACCATCGCTTCGGCGGGAACATTGACTACCGGCAACCTGACCTTGAGCGGCGCCAATGCGCAGGTCGATTTTCTGCTTGGGAACTCGGCGCTCGCCGGAACGACTTATTCGACCATCGTGGTCAACGGCAACCTCACGCTGGGGAACGCTCTGCTCAACCTGACAGCCCTTCCCGACTTCAGCCCCGGCACCTATGACTTATTCAGTTACTCCGGCACGGAGTCCGGTACGCTGACATTGGGCTCGCTGCCCAACGGGTATACCGCGAGCCAGATATCCATCAGCTACGGCGGGGGCAGCGTTGACCTGGTTGCCACGGCGAAGCCGGTTCCCGAGCCGGCCACGTGGGCAGCGCTGCTCGGGGGGATGCTGATGCTGGCGGGGGCGCGAGCAAGGCGGGGGCCTCGACAGGGGATCGTTTAGATGCATTTTGCCTAAAACTGTGGCCGCTTTTGAAGCGGCGTTTACCCCCGCCTGGGCCACCGGCCCAGGGCTACAGCGCGCTGCCGCGCGCGGAGGGAAACGCGCCGGATCACGCTTGCCGTGAGAGCGTCGAACCGGTAGCAGTGGGCCGGTGGCCCACGCGGGGGCGGGAGGTGAGGCAAAAAAAGAGTAGCGGTCGAAAATTCGGGGCAACCATCCGGGCGATTCGGAGTTGGGAAGATTATACTCATGAATTCGCCGCTGATGGATTTTTTCAGGAAAGCGCTGGGACGGGAACCGGCGTTGCACCCGCTCGACCAACGGATGGCCAGGCAATGGGTGAAGAGACGCCTGGCGTCGACCTACCCGGAGTTGAGGGATAACCCGGCGGCGCTGGAGGCCGCGTACCGGTCGTTCTCGCTCGAGCCGGGGCTGGGCACGGAAGAGGGGAGCCGGGGGGCGTACTTTGAGATGACACTGCCAGGGTAGGCGTTCGTCCCCGGGATGAGGGCGGTTCATCCACCGAAAGGGAGGGTTCATCCCAAATTAATGGCGTGGCGCGGACATGGCGATAAGGTGAATATCGAGAGGAATTTTTCCCATGGAAACCAAATATGCCGAACCCTGGGTGGCGCAGTACCGCGCCAAGCGGTTACGGTATCGCATCGCAGACCACCAGGAGGCGGGGCTGTTCGACTCGATGACAGGAGCAATGCTCTGGGCGCTGAAGAACCTGGACGGCTGGAATTGGCGAATCGAGCCCGTTCACGCGACTGCGCTGACCTGAAGAGGAGCGCCAAAGAATTGCATTGCCGATAAACCTAGGCATTTATGGAAACGTCCGACAAAATAGGGCACAGGAAAGCTGATGGTTCGCGCATATGCGCGCACGCATATCGAGTAACCATCCGCCTTACCCGGAGTCCACTCCCCTGCCCCGCCCGTGATGAAAACGTGGAATGCGACATGGAAACGCTTCTGGTCCGACCTGCCGCCGTTGGTGAGGGCCTGGGCGTTGAGTTTCCTGTGTTGGGGAATCGTGGCATTCCTGCTGGGGGCCGAAGCGGCGGCGAAAACGCAAAACATTTGGCAGAGCGCGATCTGGCCGGGGATCAGCGATTGGCTGCCGTGGGCGATATTGACGCCGCTGATTTTCCGGTTGGTGAAGCGGCTGCCGATCGACCGGCAGCACTGGATACTGACACTGCCGTTTCACCTGTTGTGCGGAGTGGCGACAGTGCTGCTCTGCCAGTGGTGGAAGATAATCGTGGACGTGGGAGTAAGGGACGGGCTGCCGCCGGCCGCGGCGCTGAGCCTGGCGGGGCCGGCGGATAGCGGGGGGCCGCCAGGGGTTCTTGACATTCTTCACATGGCTACGTTCGAGATTCCCATCTACCTGATGCTGGTGAGCGGGGCTCATACGTTGATTTTTTACCGCAGGACGCTGGACCGGGAATCGAGCCTCGCGGTGGCGCGGGCGGAGGCGCAGAAGATGCAGCTCCAGCCGCATTTCCTCTTCAACACACTGAACATGATCGCGGAGCTGGTGCACGAGGAGCCGGACAAGGCGGACGCGATGTTGATCGCGTTGAGCGGGCTGCTGCGGCTGACGATGGAGACGGCGGGGGAGCAGGAGTTGCCGCTGCGGCGGGAGCTGGAGTTTATCGAGCGATACCTGACGATCATGCACGCGCGTTTTGACGACCGGCTGAAGTTTCAATTGGGAATCGACCCGGCAACGCACGCGGCGCTGGTGCCGACCTTCCTGCTCCAGCCGCTGGTCGAGAACGCTGTCGAGCATGGGCTGGGGCCGCGAAAGGTGGGCGGACTGATCTCGATCCGATCCCGTCGGGTGGGCGAGGTGCTGCACCTGTGCGTGGCCGACAACGGGGTGGGCCTGCAAGGGATCAAGCGAGGGCCGGAGGGGTTGGGCCTAGGCAATACCCGCAACCGGCTGCGGGAGATGTACGGAGAGGCGGGACAACTGGATCTGCAAGACACCGGCGGGCTGATCGTGGATATCCGCCTGCCCTTTCACCTGGAATGAAATTGCGCGTGATCATAGTGGACGACGAACGGCTGGCTCGGACGCGCCTGCGGCGTCTGCTCGACAAGGACCCGGAAGTGGAGGTAGCGGCGGAATGCGCGGATGGGCAGGCGGCGGTAGCCGCGGTGCGCGCG
>Ga0302319_10008444_pt1 | contig 20020 bp, 17 predicted proteins | sample Bog_T0_2_FD_203319 | JGI IMG/M metagenome (GOLD analysis project Ga0302319, IMG submission 203319) | Peat permafrost microbial communities from Stordalen Mire near Abisko, Sweden - Bog_T0_2 | ecosystem: Environmental > Terrestrial > Soil > Wetlands > Peat | place: Sweden: Abisko, Stordalen Mire... | reverse complement strand
GCTTCGTTGCGCTCGCCCGGCTTGCCGAAGTAGTGCAGTCCGACGGCTTGGAGCGAACTGAAGTCGATCAGCGGGCTTCCCGACGATCCGTTGGTGGTGGAGCAATCATGGGCAAGTACGTCGACGCCGAGCACGCCGCTGCAAAGCCCGGGGCTGAAGCGCTTGGTGCCGTCGAGCGCACCGAACACCGTCATGACATTGTCGTCGCTCTGCAGGTCCTTGATCGGATGCCCGGCTACGAAGATCTTTGTCTTCGCCCAGTTCGCTCGCTTGGCGAGATCGAGCGTGATCGGAGACGGCGCGTCGCCGCCAGCAGACGACTTCAGCGTGAAGATCGCGATGTCGGGTGTTTCGCTGTCTTCGACATACATGACGTTGTCGATGTCGAGCCGGATCTTGCGGTCTACGCTGTTCTCAAAGGCGAAATCCACCACGGCCCGCTTGCCCGGGGTCATGCGCCAGCCGTCGCGAGGATCGTTGCCGGCCAAGGCCAGGTTTTGCCGCGCCATAAGCCTGCCGACGTGAGCGTTGGTGACGAGCGTGTTGGTACCGATCATCCAGCCGGTAGCGACCGGACTGAGATCGCCGTCGGAGCTGCCCAGCATGATGCAGCCTATTCGCTCGCAGACCTCATGCAGGCGGTCCTGCGCCGCCGACATGGTCGTAATCCAGAACTCGTCGGCGATGCGGTCTGCGCCGACTGCCTGGGTCTGAGGCGTATCGTGGCGGACGTACCATGCGGGCCGGCCCGTCACGAGGATGACGGCCTCGGTAAACGCCACGGTTTCGGGTTTGAGGTCGGCCTGACGAATGTCGCCCGTGATCAGTCCGCGCGCGGTGGCCAAGCCGTGCCTGGCCATGTTGGCCGCGGTCGCTTCGGCGAGTTGGGGTTGCGTGGGGGCCGCCGCTTTCAGTTGCGCCGCGATGTGGCGTTCGAGATCGTTCTGTGAGGGCAGCCTCGGTTGCGCCGATTCGGTGGTCCCGCCGCTCAGGCGCAGCTTGCGCACGGCACCGACCAGGCGCGCGGCCCGTTCGTCGGGCGATTCCGGATAACGCGGGTTCATAGCCAGATGACCATGGCGCGCCTCACGTCGTGGCTGCTGCCAGCCATTCTCTCACTGTCGCTACGATATCGGCCGAGAGACGCGGTCCCGAATTCGCGGTGATTCCCATGCTTGGCGCGGTACCGCTGGTGCCGTAGGCGTGAACCGCAACGGCTCGCGGTTCTGACGTCGCGCTATCCTGGACCCACACCGGCGAACCGCTCTGTCCACCGTAGGTGTCGACATCGTAATAGATGCGGCGTGCCGACGAGCGCAGCACTCTGTTGGCGTGGAAATACTGGCTCCGGCCGTTATCGAGATCGGCCGGGTAGCCGGAGATGTTGACCAGCGCATTGTTCAGGTCGGCATCGGACAGCGAGGCGATCTTGAAGAAGCCGACAGTGTTTCCGAGCGGCTCGGAGATCTGGATGCAGCCGATGTCGTAGTCCGGGTCGGCCGACGTGATCCATTGCTGCAGAGCGAAGAACTTGGTCGCGGTGACAGTTTTGTAGGGAAACGTCGCGCCGTTCCGGCCGGACGAAACCTCGATCGAGCCGATCCATCCGTCGTAGTCGGTCGAGCTATAAACGCAATGCCCGGCGGTGAGCAGCGTATGCGGGCCGATGAACCATCCCGTGCCGATGAATGTCGACGTCAGCGGCGCACGCGTGATGAGCCTGAGCCCGGCGATCATCCGCCACGGCCGGCTTTGGGTGTCGGTGATTTTGACGCGGTCATCCTCGCCGATGATAGTTTCTGACCCGATGCGGATACCTTTGGGCTTGATCCGCTGCTCGCGCTTTCCGAACACCAGGAGATCGGCGTCCGCCTGGGCTGCAGCGGACGGACCGCTCCCCGCGCTGCCCACTGTTTCCTCGGTTGGGAAAGCCGGGCTGTTTTCGCTTGGCCGCATGGCGGGCGCCGAAGACCACTGCAATGACTTGCTCATATCGACCTCCAGGAAATTGGCTTGGTCTAAAAAATAACAAAAGAGACGCCGTCAAAGCTCGCACTTTAGTTGTGTAAGGTTTTAAATGCAACGGAAATCGCTTGCGTAAACTTGCCGCTATTGACAGTCGGCCGGCCGATTGAATTCTGAGGTAGTATTTTTGAAGTCCCTCCAAGCCGGGCTCCGCTGGCAGGCCCGATGAATATTTTTGCATCAAAATATTGGGAGAATGTGATGGCAAAGCGAAAGAAGCCCGGCAAACCGCCGCGCAGGACGTCAGCCAAGAAGTCGTCGCGGACTCCGTCCACGACCCGGACCGCAAAGAAATCGGCCCGCAAGCGCGACACTGGCGCTGCCACGGGCGGCCGCGAGATGGCGGAGGTCGCAGGGCCGGTTACCCTGGAGCAAGCCAGGGAACTTGCCGGCATCTCGCGGCCGAAGCGCGCATTATCGGCGGGCCGCGAATCGGCGCTAGGGGTGCCGGCGCAAGCCCCCACGGTCCGCGAACTCGGCGCGCAGCGCGAGCAGTTGCGCAAGGAGCAGCGCGAGGAGCGCGCCCGTCGAACCGAGGACTACAAGGAGGTGATGGACATCATGAAGGCGCGCGGAGCGCTGCCGCCGGGAAAGCGCGGGGCAGGCGGCCGCGAGGCCGCCGAAGCCGGTGAAGCGTTCGCGCCGCTGCAAATCCTCGCCGAAGGCGATTCCTGGTTCGATTACCCGGTGCCGCTGTTCGGCGGCGGCATCATTCCCCGGCTGGAGAACCTTCTGGGGGTGCCGATCCTGAACCTGGCGAAGGCCGGCGACGAGGTTCGTTACATGCTCGGCGTCGAAGAACGAAAGGTTATGATCGAGCATCTCGCAAACGGCAGCCCGGCTGGCGATTCGTGGGATGTGCTGTTGTTCTCCGGCGGAGGCAACGATATCGTCGACAATCCGATGGCGCTGTGGGTAAAGGACTGGAATCCGGCGTTGCCGCCGGCCGGTCAGATCAACCAGCCGCGCTTCGATGCAGCATTGGCGCTGGTGCGCGCCGGCTACGAGGATCTGGTCGCGTTGCGCGACCAGCTCAGTCCGAACACGATACTTGCGTTTCACGGCTACGACTTCGCGATCTCCGACGGTCGCGGCATTTGCGGCTTCGGGCCATGGCTCAAGCCGACTTTCGATCTGCGCAAGTTCCCGACGATCGCAACTGGCCAGGCCGTGGTTCGCGCGATGCTCGAGCAATTCGAGAAAGTGCTGGTGTCGCTAAGCGGGCCCAAGGTGATCGTAATACCGACCCAGGGCGTGCTTCCGCCGCAGACCTCGTCGTGGCATAACGAGTTGCATCCGGCCAAGGCCGGCTTCCAGCAATTCGCGCAATTGTTCCACGACAAGCTGAAGGCCATGTTCCCGGCACGCGTGGCGTAGGCAGGACCCGGCCCGGCCGAGCAGCTGGTCACGCTGAGCATCGCCTTCGGCTTGGTAACGGCGTTGTCCGGCGTCGTCGGCACCGGCTTGCTGATCCAACTCTGACCCCAATCTCCCTCAAGAGCGACCTGTTCAATCATAGCCGGAGTCGCCGTTGGCTCACGCCTGCCGGTAGAGAATGATCGGAACTCTGGGAATGAGTTGGTTCAGGAAGTCGAAGTCGCCCACATTCCCGGTTACGACGCTTGCACCGATACCCCGCGCCTGAAGACAGATGAGCGCATCGTTGAGGTATTTCCGCTCATGACCCGCACCCTTCGCCGCGCCGCTCAGACGAAAGAGCTCGCCTGCAAGCATTCCCGCTTCGCCCCACATCGCCGTGTCAGGAGCCTGCAAGCGATGCCGCGGAATGTCTTCAATCACCTCCCGCACTGTTTGCAGAACCCCACGGGTTGAGGGGTTGGCCGGATCAAGCCGTCCGAACACATGCGTTAGTTCGGCAAGGCACACGGCCGAGTGGTAGCAGACGCGATACCTCAGCAATTCATCTACCGCGTCCGGCGTGCGCGCCTGCAAGACGTCGAGATAAACGCTGGTGTCGAGAATCAGTGCGCCGCCGATGAGCGGTACATCGGATGCCCAGGCAAGCTCGGAATCAGCCCGTCGAGTCAATCGCTTCAAACGCTTGTGCGGCTTCAGCCTCCGCAGCGTTTCCTGGAGATCAAATGGCAAGATCGATTTCTGCCGGCACGCTTCCCTTGCGCCGAACAAGACGCGCACCGAAATCGTCTTCGAGCGCCATACGCGCCAGTGCGAGCTCTAGAAGTTCGGTATCGGAAGAGACGTGAGCCCGCTTTTTCGCCGCTTCGATCAGGCCTGCCGGTACGCGGCCCGACAAGCGCGTATCCTTAGCCTCACCGAGCAATCCGACGGCGCGCGCCTGCTCAAGCACGAGCCGATTGCGCTTAAGCGCAATGTACTCCTCGGTATCTGTCGACGTGCGGGTCCGCACAGCCATGGCCGCCCCCTTGTTGAACATCAAATAGTATTTGTTCAACATGTTGGCAAGCGCGGAAACAAGGATTGTCTCGCGATCGGTGCGCGACCACCGGGGCGGGGGGCGGTGCCCTGAATCAAGGCCCGTCGGCGGCGCGCAGCATACCGGCGTCGATGCGATGCCGCGAGGTCAGGATCGAGGGCTGGGGCGAGGGGGGGCTCACCGGGCACACCGCCCGCTGAAGCACCCCCTGTACCCGCCGCTGCACAAGGCGGGAGAGGCGGACCGAGCCCGGCGTGGATTAACCGCTGGACCTTAAGCTTAGGCTAGCGCCTATCAGGGGCTGGCATCAACGCCGCCACTCATCGGCTTACTTTGCATGGGGTTGTTTTCGATATTTTTGTGGTCGGGCCCGGAGGCCTCGGGGCGAGACATCATGATCCGGCAGGGCGGGGCCCGTTACCGCATCTACGAAAGATTCCGCCAGGCTAGCGCCTGTGAGGGGCCCCCTGCATGATTGACTGTTGCACATCAACGTTGCTAGGCCCGACTGGCCGGCAGCAGTGTTTCGCGGCTGTCCAGCCCCTGAGCGAAAATATTCATGTTCCCTTTTTGTTCGAAACACCTTATGCATTCTTCCGTCCCGGCCCGATGAGCTTTGTCCGGGGCGCGAAAAAGCCTAACCTGGCGGCTTGATCCCGCAACGGACTTCAAAATCGCTGAACTACGCGCGAGAGCGTCACACCAAGAAGTGAGGAAACCCACCATGTCGCAACACGCCCAACGCATTGTTCTGGTCTCGCGTCCCGTAGGCGAGCCCACTGCATCGAATTTTCGCCTCGAGGAGGCTGCCATCCCGACGCCTGGTGATGGCCAGGTGCTGCTGCGCACGATCTGGCTCTCGCTCGATCCCTATATGCGCGGCCGCATGGCCGATGGTCCGTCCTATGCGGCGCCGGTCCCGATCGGCGGGGTGATGGAAGGCGGCACGGTCTGCGAGGTGATCGCCTCGCACAATTCCGGCTTTGCCAAGGGCGACATCGTGCTGGCGCGCGCCGGCTGGCAGACGCACGCGTTGTCCGACGGAAAGGATCTGCGCAAGATCGATCCCCGTCTGGGTCCGATTTCGACCGCGGTCGGCGTGCTCGGGATGCCCGGCATGACCGCCTATACCGGTCTGCTCGATATCGGCAAGCCGCAGCCCGGCGAAACCGTCGTGGTCGCCGCGGCCTCCGGTGCGGTCGGCTCCGCGGTCGGGCAGATCGCGCGGATCACGGGCGCGCGTGCGGTGGGCATCGCCGGCGGCAAGGACAAATGCGCCTATGTCAAGTCTGAGCTCGGCTTCGACGACTGCCTCGATCATCGCGATCCGGAGCTCGCGGCGCAGTTGAAGGCCGCCTGTCCCAAGGGGATCGACGTCTATTTCGAGAATGTCGGCGGCGCGGTGTTCGAGGCGGTGTTCCCGCTGTTCAATGCGTTCGCGCGGATGCCGGTGTGCGGGCTGATCGCGCATTACAACGACACCGAGGCCAAGGCGCCGAAATGGGCGGCATCGATGATGCGCGCGGTGCTGACCAAGCGCCTCACGATCCGAGGCTTCATCGTCAGCGACTTCGCCGCGCGCCATGCCGACTTCCTGCGCGACATGTCGCAATGGCTGGCCGAGGGCAAGCTCAAGCACAAGGAATTCATCACCGAGGGGCTCGACAGCGCGCCCCAGGCCTTCATCGGGCTGTTGAAGGGCGCCAATTTCGGCAAGCAATTGGTGCGGGTCGGGCCGGATTGAGTTCACACATCTCCGCCGTCGTTCCGGGGCGCCCGTCCGACGCGCCACGCGCGTTGGATGGGCGAGCCCGGAACCCATCCCTCATCACACAAGGCGCGCAATGGATTCCGGGCCTGAGCCTTCAGTCGGCTCCCGCCGACCGAAGGCCCACCCCGGAATGACGGTGAGAGATCGGGGCGCGCCCCCGATCCGACTTGTGTGCATGCGATGGCCGCATGCGGGGCGAGGTATTCGAGAGTGCCCGAAGCAACCGGGGAGCAAGTTTCATGCATTCTCGCGACTGCCATGTGAGTTCTAAAAGTTACGCGGCCCGCACCGAACTCAGGAAGTGGTCGACCTCGCGGCTCAGCCGCCCGCTGTCGTGCGACAGCGATTTTGCGGCCGACAGCACCTCCTGCGATGCTGCGCCGGTTTCGCCGGCACCGCGCTGCACGTCGGTGATGTTGCCGCTGACCTGCTGGGTACCGTGGGCCGCCTGCTGGACGTTGCGCGAAATTTCCCGCGTGGCCGCGCCCTGCTGTTCCACCGCCGCCGCGATCGCCCCGGCGATCTCCGACATCCGAGTGATGGTGCCGCCGATCTCCCGGATCGCCACAACCGATTGATCGGTCGCGGCCTGGATGCTGCCGATCTGCTCGCTGATCTCGCCGGTGGCCTTCGCGGTCTGCTCGGCCAGCGCTTTTACTTCCGACGCCACCACGGCAAAGCCGCGGCCGGCCTCGCCGGCGCGCGCCGCCTCGATGGTGGCGTTGAGCGCCAGCAGATGGGTCTGGCCGGCGATACCGTTGATGATCTCGACGACGTCGCCGATCCGCGCCGCGGCCTGCGCCAGTTCGCCGACCCGGGCGTTGGTCGCGCCGGCCTGCGCCACCGCCTCGCTGGCGATCCGCGCGGAATCCTGCACCTGGCGGCTGATCTCGTCGACCGATGACGACATCTGTTCGGTCGCCGAGGCCACCGCCTGCACATTGGTCGAGGCTTCTTCCGACGCCGCGGCCACGGTTGAGGTGACATGATGGGCGCGCTCGGCGGTGGCGGTCAAGGCTCCAGCCGACGCCTCGAGCGCATTCGAAGCGGATCCGAGCGAGCCGACCAGTTCGCTGATTACGGCCTCAAACTGTCGGGTGGCCTGCTCGACCCGCTCGCCGCGCTGGATCCTGGATTCCGCCTCGCGCGCCGCCGCGGCGTCGGCGGCCTGTTTCGCGATCAGGGCCTCCTTGAAGATCTGCAGCGCATCGGCCATCGCTCCGATCTCGGTCGGTTCGCCGCGATGGCTCACGTCAGCGCTGAGATTGCCGGTGCTCAGGGCCTGCATCGGGGTGACAATGGAAGCGATGCCGCGCGTCACATCGCGTACCGTGTAGACGGCAACGCCAAGGCCGAACAGCACCGAGACCACAAGGATGCCGGCGAGCCACCGGAACGCGGATTGGTAGGTTTCGGTCGCGGCCTTGCCGGCGAGATCGGCACCGGTGTTGTTCAGATCGATGATTTTTTCCAGGGTGACGTCGGCCGCTCTTGCCAGATCGCCGAGCTTGGCTTCGGTGAATTCATTGGCCTCGTGCGGGATCCTGCCGACGCTGGCGCGCGACATCGCCAGCACGTCCTGCGCGCCGGCGATGTAGATATCCCATTGCCGGCTCCATTCGCCGTAAAGTGCCTGCTCCTCCGCAGCGGTGATAAGCTCTTTATAAACCTGGCGACTTCTGCCGATTTCCTGAAAGATCTCCGTCATGCGCTTCTCAGCAGCAGATTTGTCCGGTGTTGTTTCCGCCAGCAGATGCCGACGCATGACGTTACGATAATTGATGGTGGCTGCCTTCAGTTCAGCGACCGCGCGTATGTGTGGCAGCCAACGCGCCTGGATGGCCACGGTGTCGGCATTGATCGCATTCATGTTGCGCACCGCCAACAGCCCCAGTCCTGCCATGGCGAGCAAAAGTCCGGCGACGACAAGGCTGATCTTGCTGCGGATGGAAAGCATTCGATGCATGCGATGAACCCTCTGCCAAATGGGCATTGGCGCCGCTACGAATAGCTTCGAATCACGCGGCAAGCATGGGCGGCGCGGGAATTCACGGCGGTGATCTCTACTCGATGCATGAAATATATTTTCATATTTTCCATTCCGTTAAATTCCGGACTCGTAAAAATACGTGGTTTGCGTCCTTGAGGTTTGACGATGGCGGATCAAAGCGTAGATGGATCTCGCTATTTTTTCAAAGTTGGCGGCGCGCGCGCAGCGGATCGCAGCCGAGTCCGGTAGGCGACAGAACAGCCACGGCTTGTGCGCAGGCGCAATGAGAATCTGGCTGGAACAAAATCGTCAAGCCAGTCTTTTTAGACGACATGCTCCGCTGAAAGAATTCGTCCGATGCGTCAGACCGCGTTTGCAAGACCTGATCATGTCCGGCTTGATCTCGGGCGTCCGGGGCCGGCGGTGATCGCCATCCCCGCGCATAATGAGGCCCGCGAGATCGAACGCTGCCTGGCGGCGCTGGCCGTGCAGCGCGACCTGATGGGGGCGCCGGTCGAAGCCGGCGCTTTCCAGGTTCTGGTGTTCGCCAACAATTGCACCGATCGGACCGCTGCTGTCGTGAACGACTTCGCCAGCCGCATGCCGCACCCGCTGCGGGTTGTCGAGGCGCAGCTGCCGATCGGGCAACGCAACGCCGGGTGGGCGCGCAAACATGCGATGGATCTGGCTGCCGCGGCGATCATGGCGGATGGCACGACCCAGGGCTTGATCATGACGACGGACGCGGACAGCCAGGTCGCGCCGACCTGGTTTGCCGCCACCACGAGAGAATTCGAGCAGGGCGCCGACTGCGTGGCCGGCTATATCGATGCCAATCCGCTCGAACTGGTCAGCCTCGGCCGCGGCTTCCTGCAACGAAGCCGGCGCGAGGATGGCTATCTCAGGCTGCTTGCGGAAATCGAGGCGTGTTGCGATCCGCGCCCGCACGATCCGTGGCCCAATCATCGCGTCGCCTCCGGGGCGAGCCTCGCCGTAACGCTGTCGGCCTACCAGGCGATCGGCGGCTTGCCGCCGCGGCCGGTCGGCGAGGACCAGGCCTTGACCAAGGCGTTGGACCGGGCCGGCTTCAGGGTTCGCCACGCCATGGCGGTCAGCGTCATCACGTCGTGTCGCTTCGACGGGCGCGCGCCAGGCGGCGCCGCCGACACCATTCGGCATCGGCACGCGGTTCCCGATGCGCCCTGTGACGACGAGATCGAGCCGGCGCTGCATTTCATGCGGCGGGTGATTTGCCGGCGAATGCTGCGCGGCGTCTGGGAGCAACCGGGCAGCCGAATGCCGGTATTGCTGGCACGGCTCGGGATTGCGCCGGCGAGGGCGGCCTTGATCGGAGCCGCCGGCGCCGATGCCTTCGAGGATTTCTGGCACCGGATTTGCGCGGCAAGTCCGGTGCTGGCGGCACGCCGTCAACTGCGCCCGGCCGATTTGCCGCGACAGATCGCGATGGCGCAGATCATCTTGCGCCATCTCAGAGCTAGAACGGCGCCCGCGCAAATCGTTCCAACCGGAAAATATCGTCGTGAACGATCGCTCGAACCGGCAAATGTCCAGAGATCTGCCGCGCAAAATGCTCGCTCGCCTGCTCGCCCGTCAGCGGATAGTCGGTCTCGCCCAGCCAGTGACACGCAATGATCTCGCCACTGGAGGTGAGCGCGTCCGCGCAACGCGCGGCGACCCGCGTCAGGTCGGGGCCTGCGAAATAATACAGGATCTCGGAGAGCACGATCAGGTCGAAGCGGCCGGTCGGAAAATCCTGCGGCACGCAACCGCTGATGAACACGGCGTTGGCAATCCCGTTGTTCCGCGCCGCCGCGATCGCCGTGGCCGACGCATCGATCGCCAGGATCTCGTCGCATCGCTGCGCGAGATGCCCGGTCAGCACCCCGATCGAGCAGCCGATTTCAAGCGCCTTGTGGTAGCGCGGCCGGCCCAGCGCCGCGATCGTCGCGGCATATTTCTGCTGTTCATAGGCGCTGGTGCGGAAATCCCAGGGGTCGATCTGGCCGCGATATTTGTCCTCGAAATAATCGGGCGGAAGGGTGGTGGTTCGCCGGCTCATGGCGCGATCTCGATGAAATATTCGAAGCGGCCGAGAAACGGCGCCAGGGTTGGCGCGCTGAAGCGGAAGCCGTCGGGGTCGTCGCTGATCAGATCGGTCATTTGCGAGGCATGGGCTTCGAGCGCGGCGCGCTTGGCGGCCCGATGGCGGGAGATGTCGATGCGCAATCCCCGCGGCGGCGGCGCTTCGACCGCGCCCGAGGGATCGAGATGCCAACCCCACACCGGATAGGCCCAGAGCCTGAGACCGCCGATCCGATCTCTCACCGTTTCCGCCATCCGGGCGGTGGCGACATGATCGCAATGCGGATCGCTGTCCCAGGTGGTGAACAAGGCTGCCGCGCCGCTGCTACGAACCATCGCCGTGATCTCGGACACCGCGGCCTCGAAGGCCGGACCGGACCGCGGCGCTTGGGTGTCCGGAAGCCCGAGATGCGTGATGTGGCCGGAGGGCAGGCCGAGCAAGGCCGCCGCCTGCTCGAGTTCGTTGCGTCGGAGCTCGACCAGCCGGGGTCGCGGGTAGAGCAGGGATCGCGGATGCGACCCTGAGCCGTCGGTGATCACCACCACATCGGCCCGCTGGCCGGCCGCGCGGGCTGCGGCCATCAGGCCACCGGCGCCCAACGTCTCATCGTCGGGATGCGGCGACAACACCACGAAGGGCAGGCCCCCCGTCAATTCCTGCAACGAGCCGAGCGGCAGGCTGCGGACGGCGTCCAGATAGTCGGCGGCCTTCAATCACCACTCTCCCATCGGCAGCTTTGAACGCAGCAGGCTGCCCGCGGCGTCGCTCATCGCCTGATCGGGAACCGGCTGCCGCAGATAGGTCGAAAGATCCCGGCTGATCCGTTCGACCGGGTGCGGCCGCATGAAGCAGGTGAGACCGATGCCCCGCTGCACCATCTCCATGACATCGAGCGCCGACCGCTCGGTCACGGTACGCGTCAGATTCACGAACGCGACGAGGCTGTCAGCATCCTCCTCCTGGGTGCAAAACCGTCGGGCCGCTTCTTCGACCCAGAAACGCGCGGTCCTGGCCGCGGCCGCGCTGTGGGCTACCCGCTGGCGCTGAAAGGGATCCTGATCCCTGCTGCGGGCCACGAGGTGATCGCGAAACAGATCGACCAGACGCTCCATGGCGCCGAGCTGGGCCGCGCAGAACCGCCAGGCGCCCGCCGAGAACACGGGCTGCCGCGTGAAATCACCGGCTTCGCCCACCACCTCCTCGGCGGTGACGATGAGGTTCGACAGATCGATCGTTCCGGTGGCCGTCGAGCGCATGCCTTGTGCATTCCATTGGCTGAGGTCGACAGGATGATCGGCCGCCAACCGCAGCAGGCACATCCATTCGCCCTCGGCACTGCTGGCGGTGACCAGCGGCCGGGTCACCAATCCAGCCCCGGAGGCGAGGATCTTGCGCCCGCGCAGCGCAGCCTTGGCGCCATCGGCGATCATGGTGAGGCCGGCGGCGTCGTTCGCCGCCCATACCGCCGACAGCGCGCCTTCGGCAATGTCGGCGGCGAGCGCACGCAGCTGCGCCTCGGTGCCGTATCGGCTGACCAGCGATATCGCGTTGAGGTGGCCTTCGAACAGGCGGGCGATCGCCAGGTCGCCGGCGCCGATCAGGCGAAGAATCGTGCAGAGTTCAAGGTGCCGGCTGGCCTCACATAACCCGACGCCGCCGAGCGTCTCCGGAAACGGGGACATCGAAAGACCACAGCGGTGGAATTCCAGCCACAGGCTGGGATCGATGGCCGCGGCTTTGTCGGCGGCCGGCGCCGCCTCGAAGGCCAGCGCGGAGAACTGTCTGGCCCGCTCGATCAGCAGCCGGATGTGGGACGTCTCAAGAATGGCGCACCTCGCGGGGGTCGAACAATTCGGGGTGAAAAAATCCAGTCTCCTTGCAAGTCCTGTCCGGTCGCAAGGTTCCGCGCCGCGCCTGTTGTTCGCGGACACTTCATGCCACAAATTAGGATATGATAAGTCTTGCGGGAACCGAGCCGGCAATCGGTGGCTTCTCGGCGACGCTGCGAACGATCCATTCGGCCATGGGGATGACGCGATGGATTTTTATCGGCTTTACGTCCTGGGCATCGACAATCAGATCATCGAATTGATCGAGCTCCGGTTTCCCAATGATGAGGCGGCGATCGACTATGCCGAGCGCCGGGTTGACGGCCGCAGCTTCGAACTATGGCAAGGGGATCGCCGCTTACGCTGACCGGGCGACCATCGCCGCACCGGGCACCGCGGCCAGCAGTTCCTGCGTATAGGGATGCTGTGGCGCTGCGAAAAGTGCCGCGGTCGGCTGCACTTCCAAAAGCTTGCCATGCTGCATGACGGCGATGCGGTCGCAGACCTGGGCAGCGACGCGCAGATCGTGGGTGATGAACAGCATCGACAATCCGAGCCGCTGCTTGAGATCTTCCAGCAGCGCCAGCACCTGCGCCTGCACCGAGACGTCGAGCGCGGAGACGGCTTCATCGGCGACCAGGATTTCCGGATCCAGCGCCAGCGCCCGGGCGATGCCGATGCGCTGGCGCTGGCCGCCGGAGAATTCATGCGGATAGCGTTGCATCGCGCCGGGATCGAGGCCGACCAGCGACAGCAACTCGCCGGCGCGGGCGCGGGCGAGTTTTGGATCGACGCCATGGGCGATCGGTCCATCGCTGATGATCTCACCGACCTTGCGGCGGGGATTGAGCGAGGCGTACGGGTCCTGGAAAATCATCTGGATGCGGCGGCGCTGCTGGCGCAGCGCGTCACCCTTGAGCCGCGTCAGATCGGTGTCGCCGATCCGCACCGTGCCGCGATCGCTCTCAACCAGCCGCATCAGCAGCCGCGCAATCGACGACTTGCCGGAGCCGGACTCGCCGACCAGCCCGAGCGTTTCGCCCTGCAAGATCGCAAAGCTGACGTCGATGGCGGCGTGGACGATACGATCGGGCCGGAACCAGCCGCCCGACGTGACATAGGTCTTGTCAAGGCCGATCACGTCAACGGCGCGCGCGCGGTTTTGCAGCGGCGGGCGTGGCGGCGGCGTCATCGAGGGCACCGCCGCGAGCAGCGCCCTGGTATAGGCCTGCCGGGGATGCTGCAGCACCTCGGCCGCCGGACCCTGCTCGACGACCTCACCGTGGCGCAGCACCACGACGCGGTCCGCGATCTCGGCAACGACGCCGAAATCGTGGGTGATGAACATCACCGCCATCTGGCGGCGGCGCTGCAGATCGCGGATCAGCTTCAGGATCTGGGCCTGGGTGGTGACGTCGAGCGCGGTGGTCGGCTCGTCGGCGACCAGTACGGCGGGCTGCAGCGCCAGCGCCATCGCGATCATCGCGCGCTGGCGCTGGCCGCCGGACAATTGATGCGGATAGGCGCGCACCGCCTGTTCGGGGTTGGGAAGACCGACTTCCTGGGCGAGTTCGAGCGCCCGCTGCCGTCGCTGGCGCCGCGACAGCAGGCCATGGGCCTCGAACATTTCCATGATCTGCTCGCCAATCCGCAGCAATGGATTGAGCGCCGTCATCGGTTCCTGGAACACCATCGCGATCCGGCGACCGCGCAGGTCGCGCCAGCCGGCGGCATCGAGCGCCAGCAGATCGCGGCCCTCGAAGGCGATCTCGCCGCTCTCGATGCGGACGCGCTCCGGCAGCAATCCCATCAGCGCATGCGCGCAGATCGATTTGCCCGAGCCGGACTCGCCGACCACGCAGACGATTTCGCCGGCCACGAGGTCGAAGCTGACGCCATCCACGGCATGGCGGCGCTCGGCGCCTTCCGGCAGCGCGATTTTCAAGCCTCGGATACGGACCGCTGGAGCGGCCGCCATCATCGGCCTCCATCCCGCGACAGCCGCGGATTGAGCGCGTCATTGAGGCCTTCCCCGATCAGATTGAGGCCGAGCACGGACAAGAGGATGGCGAGGCCGGGAAACACCGTGATCCACCAGGCCTGCCGGATCACGGTGCGGCCGGCGCCGACCATGTAGCCCCATGAAATCAGATTGGGATCGCCGAGGCCTAGAAACGACAGCGAGGATTCCAGCAGGATCGCGGTCGCCACCATCAGCGAGGCCAGCACGATCAGGGGCGACAGCGCGTTGGGCAGGATTTCGTGCCAGATGACCCAGCGATGGGTTTGCCCGGTCGCGATCGCGGCCTGGACATAGTCGCGGCCGCGCAGCGACAGCACCTCGCCGCGCACCAGCCGGGCCACCGGCGGCCAGCTGACGATGGCGATGGCGGCCGTGATGGAAACGATCGAGGGCTGCAGGATCGCCACCAGCACGATGGCGAGCGCGAAGCTTGGAATGGTCTGGAAGAATTCGGTGAACCGCATCAGGGCGTCGTCGGTGCGGCCACCGAAATAGCCGGCGATGGCGCCGACGGGAACGCCGACCAGCAGCGCCGCCAGCGTCGAGACCAGGCCAACCAGCAGCGACACCCGGGCGCCAAAAATGATTCCGGCGAACACATCGCGTCCGAGCGCATCGGTGCCGAGCGGCACCTTCGACAGCGTGAACGGCGGCAGGAACGGTCGCTGCACCATGCGCCAAGGCGAGGTGGGAAACAGCAGCGGTCCGAACGCCGCCACCAGGACGACGATGACGAGGATGACAACGCCGAGCAGCCCGCTGGGATGGCGCCGCAGCTTAAGAAGGAGCCGCTTCATGGGTTGTACTCGATGCGCGGGTCGATCATGCGGTACGCCAGATCGGTGACGAGGTTGAGGATCAGGACCATCGCCGAACTCACCATGAATACCCCGAGCAGCAGATTATAATCGCGCTGGATCAGCGCGTCGTACATCAGCCGGCCGATCCCGGGCCACGCGAACACGGTTTCGGTGAGGACCGCGCCGCCGATCAGGGTGCCGGCCTGCAGGCCGGCCAGCGTCACCACCGGCAGCAGCGCGTTGCGCAGCACATGGCGCCGCTCGATCACGGCATCGGACAGGCCCTTGGCGCGCGCGGTCTTGACGAAGTCGAGCTGCCTGACCTCCAGCATCGCCGCGCGCGTCATTCTTGTATAGCTCGCCATGAAGAACAGGCCGAGGGTCGATGCCGGCATCACCAGATGCGCGGCGATATCGCGCAGATGAGCTGTGCCCGTATAATTGCCCCCGACGGTCTCGAAGCCGAAGCTCGGCAGCCAGTCCAGCGTCACCGAGAACAACAAGATCGCCATCAGCGCGATCCAGAACAATGGCGTGGCGTAGAACAATAGCGCCACGATCGTGATCGCGCTATCGGCTGCGGTGCCGGGCCGGCGCGCGGCCAATCCGCCGAACATGATGCCGAGCCCGAGCGAGAGCGCGAACGCCGTCCCGGTCAACAGCAGGGTCGCCGGCAGCCGCTCGAGGATCAGCTGGGCGACCGGGGCCTGCTGGCGAAACGAAAAGCCAAGATCGAGGCTGACAATGCCTTTTACATAGCGCCAGAGCTGCTCCGGCAGCGGCCGGTCGAGGCCGAATTTCTCGCGCAATTGGGCGACGAAAATCGGGTCGCTGGCGCCGGCCTCGCCGGCCATCACCATGGCCGGATCACCGGGCGCGAGCCGGATCAGGAAGAAGTTCATCACAATGATCGCCAGCAGGACGATCGCGCCCTTTGCGACCCGCTGCGCCACGAAGCTCAGCATCCCAAGTTCAATCGGGCCGCGCGGCCGGCGTTGCGCGGCTTATGCCGCCACAAGGCCGCAACGCTCACTTGTCGATCCAGGCATCGCGAAAACCGTCATTGACGCCGATCGCCGTGGTGATGAGGTCCTTGACGGTGCAGCGGGTGATGGTCGGAAACTGCAGTTCCAGCAGCCAGGCCACCGGAACATCCTCCACCAGAATCTTCTGCGCCTTGTCGTAGATTTCCTGGCGCTTGGCATCGGGCGTGGCGACCGCGCCCTCGGCGAACAGCCGGTCGATCTCGGGATTGGAATAGCCCTCGACATTGTTGAACACTTGGCCCTTGCTGATCTGGCTGGAGATATAGTTGCGGCCGACGCCGAGCGCCGGATCGCCGTACTGATAGAGATAGGTGAAGGCAATGTCATAGTCCCAGTCGGCGATCTTCTGGTTGCCGCCGGCGACGTCGGTGGCAATGGTTTCGATATTCATGCCGACATCCTGCAGGTTCTGCTTCACGGCCTCGGCCCAGCGCTGCCAGGTTTCGCCATAGGCCAGCGGCAACAGCCGGATCTTCTCGCCCTTGTAGCCGGCTTCCTTCAAGAGCGCCCGGGCCTTGGCCGGATCAAAGGGGTATTTTGCCACATCGTCGGTATAGAACTTGATGCTGGAGGCGGATGGCCCGGTCGCGACCTTGCCGAGCCCGTTCCAGATCACGTCGCGGGCAAAATCGCGGTCGATCGCGTACAGGATGGCCTGGCGGATGCGCTTGTCCGCGGTCGGCCCGGAGCGATTATTAAGCCAGAGCCAGGACAGCGGACTGAAGAACTCCCAGCCGGCGCCGGTGACGCAGGTATTCTTGAGCTTGCTGATCCGGGGGACGTCGAAATTCTCCACCGAGCCGCCGGGCAGCACATCGACCTTGCCGGTCTCATAGGCGACCGAGCGGGCGGCCGCATCGGGGATAACCTGCCAATAGATGTCGTCGATATACGGCTTGCCCTTGACATGATAGTTCGGGTTTTTGACCAAGTGGATGAATGAGCCCTTCTGCCATTCCTTGAACATGAAGGGGCCGGTGCCGACCGGCGCATTGTTGTAGGGGTTGGTCTTGTAGTCGGTTCCCTCGTAGAGATGTTTCGGGATCATCGGCATCGAGCCGACTTCGAAGATGCCGAGGAACGGGCCGAACGGCTGCTTCAGAGTGAACACGACGGTGAGATCGTCGGGCGCCTCGACCTTGTCGATCTGCACCATGTTGTTGCGCGCCCGCGCATGAGTCTGTTTCAGCATGTCCAGCGAAAACAGCACATCGGCCGAGGTGAACGGCTTGCCGTCGTGCCAGGTCACTCCCGGCTTCAGCTTGAAGGTGTAGACCTTGGCATCCGCACTCACGGTCCAGCTTTCCGCCAGGCCGGGCAACGGCTCGAGCGTCGGGCTGTAGCGCAGCAGGCCTTCGAAGATATTGCCCGAGACCATCTGGGTCGGGCCGTTCTGGATCATTGCCAGCATCAGGCCGGGCGGCTCGGGCTGGATCACGACGTTGATCACGCCGCCCGACTTCGGTTCCTCAGCCAGTGCCGCCAGACTTGCGCAGCAGGCCATAACCAGCCCGAGCATGACATTCTTCAACATGACGTTCCTTCTCCTGGCCTGTCGCTCAAGCACAACGACCTCGCCCGCGACGCGTATTCCAGGGCGTTGCCGGAAAGTGGTAAAATGAGGTTGCGCCAAAAAGGCTCCCATGTCGCCGATGTCAGCCGCAAGAGGAAACTGTCGACAGTTCGCGGCTAAAAATTGGACAGAGTCGGAGGCAACCCTCCGGGCAGCCATGGATCAGTTCGTCTCTGGCGGCTCGCGCAGCGCATGTTCGATATCGACGTCGCTCTGGCCGGGGGCCCGCAAATGAAGCACTTCGAAACGGTCGGGCTGGAACCTGTACGCCACCAGCCCGACTTCCTTGAGGCCGATCATTTCCTGCCGGGAGTCCGGAATGGTAAAGCCGACCGACGGCGCCCAGATGTGCCGAACGCGGCCACAGCTGTAATCCCGGCGCTGATGGATATGGCCGCTCGCGACCAGCCGCAGGTCGACCGCTTGCAGCATCGTCATCAGTCGTAGCCGCGCCGGCGGCGGGATGTAACGGATCGAGGTCGCCGCGAGTTCGGGATCGTCGGGCTGGTCCAGGAACAGCGGCTTGTGCAGGAACAGCGCCACCGGCTTGCCATGGGCTGCCGAAAGCTGCGCGGCGAGCCATTCGAACTGCTCGGCTTCGCTGTCCAGGCCGCTGTTCAGCAGCAGCGAATTGACGCCGATGAAGCACCAGCCGGCGGCCTCGAACTGCCAGCGTTCCTCGTTGAACATCGCCAGGAACAGCTGCCGCGACGCTTCCGTGACCGGTTGCGCCGGCGGTGGACCGGCCTCGGTCGGATTGTCGCCGATATCATGATTGCCCGGCAGCTTGCGGCAGTCGACCGGCAGCGCCTGGTGCAGCGCCTTGGCATATTCGAGATCATCCGGATGGCTCGGCGCATCGAAAGTGAGGTCGCCGCTATTGACCACGAGGTCGGGGCGGGTGGCATCGATATAGTCGCTGACCCGATCAAAATTGGCCGTCACGGCGCTCAGTCGACGCGTCAAATGGGTGTCGGAAATCTGGATCAGGCGAAACTCGGACATGCAAATCCTGCCGCAACATCAACTGCGAAAAATTCTCGTCGACAACCGAATGAAGAGCGGCGACACGTCCCATGTCGCCTGCGAAAAACGCGCCTTGTCGTGCCCGCCAAAAAAGCGGACGGCTTATTCTAGCAATAGGACGACCGGGAAGTCGAGGGGGTGATAGACCATGCCCAACCGCCGCGCAGCGGTCTGTTCGGCGCTGCCGATGACGGCGCGCGATCGGCCAGATTCACGTGCGAACCGGCTGGATTGCAACTTGCGTTATGCAAGTCGCGCGATCAGCCACATGGCGCCGTTGCGCTTTTCCGCGGCAACGGCGCCAGTGGCAGAAGTTCGATGTCCCGGGGGCGGGGATCGAAACATTTGCAAGCGCGCGAGCGCCTCAGCCCGGCATCAACACGCTGTTGACGACGTGAATCACGCCATTCGACTGGTTGACGTTGGGAATGGTGACCATCGAGACATCGCCCTTGGCATCGATGATCGAGATATGGCCACCGGAATTTCTGACCGTCAGCGGTTCCCCTTCGACGGTGATCAGCGTCTTGCCGTCGGTCAGGTCGGAGGCTTCGAACTTGCCGGGGACGACATGATACGTCAGGATTTTCGTCAGCGTGGCCTTGTTTTCTGGCTTGACCAGCGTCGCCACGGTTCCCTTGGGCAGCTTGCCAAAGGCGGCATTGGTCGGCGCGAACACGGTGTATGGGCCCGCACCCTCGAGCGTATCGACCAGGCCGGCCGCCTTGACGGCCGCCACCAGCGTGGTGTGATCGCGTGAATGAACGGCATTCTCGACAATGTTCTTCGAGGGATACATCGCGGCGCCGCCGACCATCACGGTGCGGTCGCCGGCAAAGGACGGCCCGGTCAGGGACGCCGTGATGGTCAGGGCAGCGAGCGCACTCGCCACCATAAACGGAATTCTCTTCGACATGATGATCTCCAGTGGATTTGAACGAAAAGGCAACGTCCGATGCTGCAACGTCAATCCTCGTCTCGATCTGCGGTGACCGCCTCATCGGATCGGTGGGAGCTACGGCGGCGGCCGCATTTGGGTTTCAAAATAGGTTGGCAAAAAACTCCGGGCCCGAGCCGCGAGCCAACATGGCCGCGCGGGGCGCGGATTTGGCGCGGCGGATGGCGATGCTGGTCGTCAGCCCGCGGGAGCGATTGTCAGCGGTGGTCGCGGCGGCTATAGCGGGAGCATGAGGCGGAGAATTTTCGATGTCGGTTCAGATGGTTTTGCTGCCGGTCCTGATCCTGGTGGGCCTGACCTTCGCCCTGCTGGTGGCAACCGTGGGGGCGCGGCGGCAGGCGCTGGTCGGTCGCCAGACAAGGATCAAGGACATTGCGCTCGGAGAGCCGAACTGGCCGGCGCGCGCCACCCAGATTTCCAACTGCTACAACAACCAGTTCGAACTGCCGGTGCTGTTCT
>Ga0302319_10008440_pt1 | contig 20023 bp, 17 predicted proteins | sample Bog_T0_2_FD_203319 | JGI IMG/M metagenome (GOLD analysis project Ga0302319, IMG submission 203319) | Peat permafrost microbial communities from Stordalen Mire near Abisko, Sweden - Bog_T0_2 | ecosystem: Environmental > Terrestrial > Soil > Wetlands > Peat | place: Sweden: Abisko, Stordalen Mire... | reverse complement strand
CCCCTGCCCTTGAAATGAGACCCTGCGCCGATCACTCGGCGCTGGCCAGTTTCTGATCTTGCGCCGATGGCGCGAGGGTGGTCTGCGCGTTCATCGGGGCGCTTACGGGCGCGTGGACCATTTTGGCGAAATCGCTGGCGCGGATGGTGATATATCCAGGCGCGCCAGCGGCGCAGATGCGCGCCCCGCCCTTGAGACTCGTCTTGCTTGGGCCTTCCTGAGCCGGCAAGCGGTCGATCATCGCCGCCAGGAATTCGGGATCGTCGATGAAGCGCGGCTGGCCGGGCGCCGCCGCTGACGCGACCGCGGGCGCTTGCCCCTGATCGACCGTCACGCGCGTCCCATTCTCACAAAACCGCACCTCATGGCCATCAGGCGACAGCACATGCCGGCAATCCGCGTCGGAAACCTGCTGCGGCCCGAGATGCGCGCAGCCGCCGAGGGCGACGAGAACGAGTGAGGCGAAGAGAATCGGCCGAACCATGCAAGCGCGCCCCCGTTTACGGTGAACGCTTTATGAACTTTCGTGGTTAACGGAGGGTTTCGGCGAGGTTGAGGGGGCTGACGACGCCAAGGAAACTTCGGCCGTGCTGTCGATTTGATTGGGCGACGCGATGCCGAGCGCCGCCGATCCCCCCGGCGGGGCGGCTGTCGCTCGAACCAAGAATGCTCGAAGGCGCACTGGATTCGCGGCCCGCGCGCCCGGCGCACGGGTCCCGGCGCTGCGCGTGCGCGGCGAAACATCCGACGCACGACCACTTTCTCGAGACCCCGGCTGACATTCGGCCGCATCGACGGCCCGTGACGGAACGGTAAGCCGGGCCGCGCGAGGGCTGAGATCAGTCCGTCACCCGCGCGTCGCTCCCTGCGAGGACGATGTGACGCAGGCATTGGGGGGAAAGTCTCAACTTTGCCGTGCGACGATTCGATCTCGAGGCGCCGACTCGAACGAACGTCGCGCTCCTCGAACCGAATGCGCACGGCAACCACGCTGGGATGAACAGCGCGCCGGCCTTCATGTCCCGCTCGTCTGTGATCCCCACCGACCCGAGCGGGTGTTGGCCTGACGCGCGGCGGCAGCCGCCGGCCCCCCGGCCGGCCTGTCTGAGCTGAAAAAGGAACGATAACAATGCCCTCTTCCTATAGCCCGGAAACCGCCGCGATGCGCGCCTGCGCCGCCGCGGGCGTCAACGCTGCCGGCATGCAGCGCGTGGCGACGAGTTGGCGTCGCCACTTCGAGCGAATGGCGCGCGACCACGGCGAGCGCCTGCAGAAGGCCTTCGCCGAAGCCCAGCGCATCCAGGGCGCCGCCATGGAAGCCAATACCAAGAACACGCTGGCCCATTGTGCCGCCGAATATGCGCGCGATGCGACGCAACGGATGACGCTGACCCTCGACGTGCTGCGCGAGCGCGCCGACACGGACGCGGCGCACGAGGCGGCCGGCGCCCCGCCGGTGCTCATCTACGACCACGAAGTCGCGCTCGACGGCCGCACGCTGCCGCGTCCGGTCAACTATATGCTGCTCAAAATTCTGCCGCCCGAGGGCGTCACGACCTATGACTGGAAGCGGCCCTACATGATCATTGATCCGCGCGCCGGGCATGGCGCGGGCATTGGCGGCTTCAAGTCCGACAGCCAGGTCGGCGTCGCGCTGCACGGGGGCCATCCCGTCTATTTCGTGGTGTTCCGCCCGCATCCCGAGCCCGGGCAGACGCTCGCCGACGTGATGCGCGCCGAAGCCGAGTTCGTGGCCGAAATCCGCCGCCGCCACCCCGAGGCGCCCAAGCCGATCCTGGTCGGCAATTGCCAGGGCGGTTGGGCGACGCTGGTCCTCGCCGCAGCCAACCCCGACATCACCGGCCCGCTGGTCATCAATGGCGCGCCCGTCGCCTATTGGTCCGGCGAGCTCGGCGCCAATCCGATGCGTTTCAGCGGCGGCCTGCTCGGCGGCATCCTGCCGGCGCTCTTGCTCTCCGACATCGGCGGCGGCGAGTTCGACGGCGCGCATCTGGTCTCGAATTTCGAAATGCTGAACCCGGGCCGCAACTTCATCGGCAAGTATTACGACCTTTACGCCAATCCCGAGGGTTCGCGCGAAAGTTTCCTCGCGTTCGAGAAATGGTGGGGCGGCTTCCACTTCATGAGCGAAGCGGAAATGCGTTGGATCATCGAGCAATTGTTCATCGGCAACCGGCTCGCGCGCGGCGAAGCGCGCATCGAGCACGGACGCAATCTGGACCTCAAGGCCATCCGCTCGCCGATCATCGTATTTGCGAGCTGGGGCGACAACATCACGCCGCCGCAGCAGGCGCTCAACTGGATCGTCGACACTTACACGGACGAGCACGAAATCCGGATTCGCGGCCAGCGCATCATCTATATGCTCCACAACAAAGTCGGCCATCTCGGCATCTTCGTCTCCTCCTCGATCGCCAGGAAGGAGCATGCCGAAATGGCGTCGACGATGAAGACGATCGAGGCGCTCCCGCCCGGCCTCTACGAGATGACCATCGACGAGCAGATCGGCGAAGGCATGGACGCTCACTTCCACGTCAGCTTCCACGATCGCAAGCTCAGCGACATCCTCGTCGTCGACAACGACGATCGCACCGAAGAGCGCGGCTTCGCCGCCGTGGCGCGGCTCTCTGAATTCGCCGCCGAGCTCTATGATCTCACGGCACGCCCCTATGTACAGGGGATGATCCCCATTCCAGCCGCCGAGGCAATCCGCAGGTCGCATCCGGCGCGCGCGTCGCGTCGCGTCTTCGGCGGCGAGAACCTGCTCATGCGTCCGATCCGCGAGCTCGCCGAAACCGTGCGTAAGGAACGCGCGCCAGCGGCGCCGACCAATCCGTTCCTCGCCTGGGAGAAATGGTGGTCGGACGCCTGGATACAGAGCCTCGATCTGTGGCGCGACGGACGCGACGCGATCAATGAGACCGCATTCCTGTCAATCTATGGTTCCTCGACGATGGACGCGATCGCAGAGACGCACGCGTTCAAGCGCACCCACAAGAGCCCAGCGGAGTTGCGTTACCTGCCCGAGGTGCGGGCGATCCTCACCCGCATCGAACGTGGTGGCTTCGCGGAAGCCGTGAGCCGCATGTTGATCCAGCTTGCCGGATCGCGGGGCGCGGTGCGCCGCGATCGGCTCGAGCGCTCGGCAAGAGTGATGAACCAGGACGAGCCGTTCGCCTCGCTCGGGCCCGAGCGGCGGGCCGCTCTGATCCACGAGCAGTCGGTCATCGTCGAGTTCGAGCCGGATCGGGCGATCTCGACGCTCTCGGAACTGCTTCGCGACTTTGCGTCGCGACGGGCGGCGATCGGGGTTGTCGAATACATCGCCGGCGCCGTCGAGGAGATGGAGCCGGACACCGTCAGGATGCTGCAGCGCATGCGCGCCACACTCGAGCTGGCGCCTATCGAGCTCGCCGAATCGGCGTTCGATCTGCCGCAGGAAGTCCCTGCGAGCGCCGCCGCCTGACCGCGAACGAGCGCGCAGCCGCCGTCGAAGCGGCGCAGGAGCGTGATGAACGACGCTCCTGGTTCGCACCACCGGTCGGCGAGAGTCAGGAACTGGACGGCCACAACGGCAAAAGGCTCGCCGAAGCGCCCGGCCCCGTCGGCGTCGCCTTGCTTACGCTGCACTTCGCCCTCGACGCCAACGCCGCAGGCGATTACGCGGCCGATCGTCTCGCGGGGCCGCCTGTCGCTTCAGGGCTTCCGGGATTCCTCAAGCTCACGCGCTGCGATACGGGCGTCCATCTCTTCGACGATCCGTGTCGCCCGCGCGACCTCGAATCTCGTCACGTTCTCGCCCGATCGAAACCATTGAGGCCCGATATCGAGAACACGAAGAGACTCGATCGCCTTCGCGCGTTCGAGCTTCCATCCGCCAAGCGACGATTCGAGGTTTGCTGACACGATACGTCCGCCAAAGAACAATCCGCCATGGGGGGACATGATAGGCTCATGAACGCGCCGCTCGAAAACGCGACCAGTAAGACCGCCCCGCATCCGGCGCGGTCGTACGAGGCTACGGGTGATAGACATATTCAGGCATCGGATGCAGCCGAAGGCTGACTTGATCGGCGGGCAAGATGAGCTTGCCTCCGCTGTCGACGATACGCACCGCAGGCACGCCGTCGTCCAAGAGTTCACTTGCGCCCGTCAGCGCGTCCGCGACCGTGGCGTATCGCGCATTGGTCATGCAAGCGCCGTGTCCGAAGTTGGCAGAAATGAGATAGCATTTCGACGTTCCAGAGTCCCTCAGAGCACAGTCTTCGGTCTCAGGCGCGCGACACCTATTCGTTGATTCCGCGGACAGGGCGAGCAATCCAGAGAGGACATCGTCAAGACGCGCCAAACTGGCGGCGATCGACTGCCGATCGGTCCGCGACGTTTCGAAATAGTCCAACTCCAGCCGATCCAATCGAATGGCTTCACGAATTCCATCTATTTGGGTCTGCAAAGAGGCTGCATTCCGCGAATTATCCCGACCGGCGCCCTGGTTGTCGAAATCGGCAACCGGATCGTCGCGAAGGATCGATCGCGTCGACGGCGTTTGGATGCGCATAGGTTGGCTCCCATTGTCCGACACGCGTGCCGACAATTTCGCCGGACACTGCCGCGACTCTCAAGTGATACTGCATTTCTAAGAGAGTTGAGCGGCCGCACGCGACCCGACTCATAAAAATATGTATCCGCCAAAAAGCGACTCGCGTCAATAAGTAACTGAACCATTAACAATGCTAGCCACTATACGCACATTCGTATCTTGAAAGAGGGCTTAAGAATAGGTGGTTCTTCTCATACTCGTCACAATCGAATCGGTTTGCTGAGGTATTGGAACGCCTGAGCTGGACTGATGATCTTTGGCCCGAAATCGCGAAGACGTAACGAGCATCGAGAAGCGTGCTGCGCATGCGGTGCGCACCGACGTCGAAATCAGACGGATGATCGCGCCCGATTCGCCCAAGGGCGGCATCAGCATCCGGAAGCCGCCCGAATTTCAGCGCTCCCTTCACCACATATCCAACGCCACCCTCGCCTCTTCCGACATACGGCTCTGGTCCCATGGGGGGTCGAAGACCATGCTGACTTTGACGCCGGAGACGCCGGGGACGGCGCCGACGGCGTTTTCGACCCAGAGGGGCATTTCGCCGGCGACGGGGCAGCCGGGCGCGGTCAGCGTCATGTCGATCGAGACATAACGCTGGTCGTCGATGTCGACGTTGTAGATGAGGCCGAGTTCGTAAATATCGGCGGGGATTTCGGGATCGTAGACGGATTTCAGCGCCGCTATGATCTGCTGCGTGAGCGAGTCGAGTTCGTCCTGCGCCATCACTGACGGCGCCTTGAGATCTTGTGTCGGTGCGTCGTTCATGGACCTTTCCTCACGCAAACAGTTTCTCGGCGCGCAGCAGCGCGTCGGCGAGCGCGTCGACCTCGTCGAAGGTATTGTAGAGCGCGAACGAGGCGCGGCAAGTTGAAGTGACGCCGAACCTTTGCAGCAGCGGCATCGCGCAATGGGTGCCGGCGCGCACCGCGACGCCCGAACGGTCGATCACGGTGGCGACGTCGTGGGCGTGCGCCCCCTCCATCGTGAACGCCACAATCGGCCCCTTGCCGGGCGCCGTGCCGAAGATGCGGATCGAGTTGATGCGGCTCAGCCGCTCGTGCGCATAAGCCGACAGCGCCGCCTCGTGCGCGGCGATATTCTCGCGGCCCACGCTGTCCATGAAGTCGAGCGCCGCGCCCAGGCCGACCGCCTGGGCGATCGCCGGCGTGCCCGCCTCGAAGCGAAACGGCGGTCGGTTGTAGGTGATCGTGTCGCGCGTCACTTCGCCGATCATCTCGCCGCCGCCCTCGAACGGCGGCAGCGCCGCCAGCCGTTCCGCCTTGCCATAGAGCGCGCCGATACCCGTCGGGCCGTACAGCTTGTGACCGGTGACGACGTAGAAATCGACGTCGAGCGCGCGCACGTCGATGACGCCGTGCACCGCCGCCTGCGAGCCGTCGACCAGCACCGGAATCCCCCGGGCATGGGCGATCTCGACGATCTCGGCGATCGGCGTCGTCGAGCCCAGCACATTCGACATCTGGGTGATGGCGACGATTTTGGTGCGCGGCGACAGCGCCTGTTCGAAGGCCTCCAGCGAGAACGAACCGTCGTCGCCGACGTCGACCCACTTCAACACCGCGCCCTTGCGCTCGCGCAAGAAATGCCAGGGCACGATATTGGCGTGATGCTCCATCACGCTGAGCACAATCTCGTCGCCGGGGCCGATATTGTCGAGGCCGAACGACGAGGCGACGAGATTGATCGCCCCGGTCGCCGAGCGCGCGAACACGATTTCGTCGACGGATTCGGCGTTGAGAAAATGTCGCACAGATTCGCGCGCCGCTTCATAAGCGTCGGTCGCCGCATTCGCCAGATAATGCAAGCCACGGTGAACGTTGGAATATTCGTGGCTGTAGAAGTTTGTCAGGCGCTCCAGCACCACGCGCGGCTTCTGCGCCGAGGCGGCGTTGTCTAGATAGACCAGCGGCTTGCCGTAGGGCCGCTCGGCGAGAATCGGGAACTCGGCGCGGATCGCCTGGAGGTCGTAGGCCGGCGCAGGTCTTTCGCTCATCGTCTCATTCCCCTGCCCGCGAACCACGCGCGCGCTCTCGTCGCCACAGCTTCGGCAATCTCGGCGTCGGCGATGCGCCCGATCGCCTCGGCGCCGAACGCCTCCAGCAGTATCGCCTCCGCCTCGTCGCGCGGGATGCCGCGCGCTTCGAGATAGAACACTTGCTGGGGATCGAGCGCGCCGACCGTCGCGCCGTGGCCGCAGACGACGTCGTCGGCGAAGATTTCCAGCTCAGGCTTGTTGTTCATCGTCGCCGTCGGCGACAGCAGGATTGCCTGCGACTTCATCGCCCCGTCGGTCTTCTGCGCATGCGGGGCGACGGTGATCTTGCCCTGGAACGTCCCCGCCGCTTCGTCGGCGACGATGGTGCGGAAGAATTCCCGGCTGGTCCCGCGCGGCGCGCCGTGGCGGGCCTCGATAGTGGTGTCGGAGCGCCGTTCGCCGTCGAGCAGCGTCAAGCCGGCGAGCGAAAGCTGGGCGTTCGGACCGTCGATCGAAACGAACAACTGCCGTCGCGTCAGCTCGCCGCCGAGCGCGAGACCGAAGTTAAAAAGCTCTGCGCCTTCCGCGAGTTGCGCGATGGTACTGTCTAGGTTGAGCCGCGGAGAATCTTCCAGGCTCACGACTTGGTCGAGCCGAGCGCCCTTGGCCAGCGTGATCTCTGTCAGCCGATGGCGCTGCGCGCCGAGGGCTGCGCCGAGGCAACGCTCGACGAGGGCCGCACGCGCGCCCGCGCCGAGGTCGATGCGGAGACGGGCGAAGCTGGCGCCCTCACGCGACAGATGAACGATTTCCAGCCGCCCCGCGTCGACGCCGGCGTTCACGCTCAACGTGAAGCCGCCCGTCGCAATGGCCGCAGCGAGCGCGATCAATGCGTCGACATTTTCGGCGATGGCGCCATCGGGCGCGCCCGTCGTCAGCGCGACGCCCGCCGGCGGCGCGTCGGAGAGTTCGGCAATGAGGCGGCCGTCGATGAGGACGAGCCGCGTCGCGGCCAGCTTGGGCTCGGCGGCGAGCAAGGCGCGGGCTGCTGCGATCGCTTCCTCATGCGGAGCCGCAGCCAGCGGCGCCGCCTCTTTCAACTGGGCGCGCAAGTCCGTGTAATGCCAGGATTCGACCCGGCGCCCCGGCAGTCCCAGCGTCTCGAAACGCTGGAACGCGCGCGCGGCGTTGGCGCTCCTCGGCGCTTTCGCGAATTGGTCGGTGAGCGCCGCTTCCGCGGCGGTCTTCTCGCGTTTGAGAGCGATGTTCATGCCGCGGCGTCCACGTATTCGGCATAGCCTTCGCGCTCGAGTTCGAGCGCGAGTTCAGGACCGCCTGTTTTGGCGATCCTGCCCTTAGCCATCACATGAACGACGTCGGGTTTGATGTGATCGAGCAGGCGTTGATAGTGGGTGATGATCAGGAACGACCGTTTGTCGTCGCGTAGCGCGTTGACGCCCTCGGAGACGACTTTCAGCGCGTCGATGTCGAGGCCGGAGTCGGTCTCGTCCAACACGCAAAGTTTCGGTTGAAGCAACGCCATCTGCAGGATTTCGATACGCTTCTTCTCGCCGCCCGAAAAGCCGACGTTCACCGGACGCTTCAACATCTCGATGTCGACCTTGAGCGCCGCCGCCGCCGCGCGCACCTTGCGCATGAAGTCCGGCGTCGTCAGATCCTTCTCGCCGTGGAAACGCCGCTGGGCGTTCAGCGCGGCTTTGAGAAAGGTCATCGTCGCCACGCCGGGGATTTCCACCGGATACTGAAAGGCGAGGAACACGCCCTTGGCGGCGCGCTCATGCGGCGCCAGCGCCAGCAGGTCTTCGCCGTCGAGCAAAACTTCGCCGCTCGTCACCTCATACCCGGGCTTGCCGGCGATGATATAGGACAACGTCGACTTGCCCGTCCCGTTCGGCCCCATGATCGCGGCGACCTCGCCGTCGTTCACGGTCAACGTGAGGTTATCGAGGATTTGTTTGCCTTGAACGGAAACAGAGAGGTTCTTCACTTCGAGCATGAGAGGAAATCCGTGTTGGTTTGACGGCGGCGGGCGGGATCAGCCCACGCTGCCTTCGAGCGAAATGGCGATCAGCTTCTGCGCTTCGACTGCGAACTCCATCGGGAGCTGTTGCAGCACGTCGCGCACGAAACCGTTGACGATCAGCGCCGTCGCCTCCTCCGCGTTCAGGCCGCGTTGCAGGCAATAGAACAACTGATCGTCGGAGATTTTCGAGGTCGTCGCTTCGTGCTCGAACACGGCCGACGAATTCTTGGCTTCGATATAGGGGACGGTGTGGGCGCCGCATTGGTCGCCGATCAGCAGCGAATCGCAATTGGTGAAATTGCGCGCCCCCGTCGCCTTGGCGTGCGCCGAGACCTGGCCGCGATAGGTGTTCTGCGAGCGCCCGGCGGAGATGCCCTTGGAGATGATGCGGCTCGAGGTGTTCTTGCCGAGATGGATCATCTTGGTGCCGCTGTCGACCTGCTGGCGGCCGTTGGAGATCGCGATCGAATAGAATTCGCCACGCGACGACTCGCCCCTCAGGATGCAGCTCGGATATTTCCAGGTGATCGCCGAGCCCGTCTCCACCTGCGTCCACGAAATCTTCGAGCGCGCGCCGCGGCAGTCACCGCGCTTGGTGACGAAATTGTAGATGCCGCCCTTGCCGTCCGCGTCGCCGGGATACCAGTTCTGCACCGTCGAATATTTGATCTCGGCGTCGTCGTGGGTGACCAGTTCGACCACCGCGGCGTGAAGCTGATTCTCGTCGCGCTTGGGCGCCGTGCAGCCTTCGAGGTAGCTGACGTAAGAGCCCTTGTCGGCGATGATCAGCGTGCGCTCGAACTGTCCGGTGTTCTTCTCGTTGATGCGGAAGTAGGTCGACAGTTCCATCGGGCAGCGCACGCCCGGCGGCACGTAGACGAACGAGCCTTCCGAGAACACCGCGGAATTCAGCGTCGCGTAGTAGTTGTCGGAGGTCGGCACCACCGTGCCGAGATATTTCCGCACCAGTTCGGGATGGGTCTTCACCGCTTCCGACAGCGGGCAGAAGATGACGCCGGCCTTGGCCAGTTCCGCCTTGAAAGTGGTGGCCACCGAGACCGAATCGAACACCGCGTCGACCGCGACTCTCGGCCGCTCGACGCCGGCGAGAATCGCCTGCTCGACCAGGGGAATGCCCAGCTTGGCGTAGGTCCGCAGCAATTCCGGATCGACTTCGTCGAGCGACTTCGGCCCCGGCGTCGCCTTGGGCGCGGAGAAATAATAAAGGTCCTGGAAGTCGATTCGCGGATATTCGACCCTGGCCCAGGTCGGCTCTTCCATCGTCAGCCAGCGCCGGTAGGCGTCGAGCCGCCATTGCAGCAGCCAGTCGGGCTCGCCCTTCTTCGCCGATATGAATCGGACGGTGGATTCGTCCAGGCCCTTGGGGGCCTTGTCAGATTCGATGTCGGTGACGAAGCCGTACTTATAGGCCTCGACGTCCATCGAACGCACGCGGTCGACCGTCTCCTGGACTGCCGCCATAGTGACATCTCCTCGCCTTGACGGTTTCAAGGACCGTCGGTGGGGGTCAAACGGCCTCTTCCGCGTCCCGCCGAAAAAGGCTGAAAGCCAATCTAAGCGTGAGCGGGCGAGAAAGCCATAGGCCTTTCATATGGCCGGATCGCCGGGCAATGCAAGGCGAAGACATAGGTCCGACGCCGCAAAGCGCCTAAATTTTGAGCTACCCTACCCGCTTTAGCAATTCGTTAGGCCTATGTCCGCTATTTCTGACTGGCGGTTTGCGACTCCGGACTTGAAGTCCGCGACTCGAGGCATGAGGCCGACAACCCGCGCGGTGAAAACCCGAATCTCGCTCATTCCCGTCCTCTCGCGTAAGCCTCCGCCGGCTCGCGCGGCCTCGGAAGATCGCCGTTCCCATGGCTTTGCAAGCTCCCATCGATCGGGAAGTCTTTTTCCCCGAAGGCGACATCATCGTCTCCAAGACCGACCTGAAAGGTCGGATCACCTACGCCAACAAGACGTTTTGCCAGATCGCCGGCTATCACGAAGCCGAGTTGCTGGGGCAGCCGCATTCCATACTGCGCCATCCCGACATGCCCCGCGCGGTGTTCAAGCTGCTGTGGGACACCATCGGCTCGGGCAAGGAGATTTTCGCCTACGTGAAGAACATCACCAGGTCAGGCGAATATTACTGGGTGTTCGCCCATGTCACGCCATCGTTCGACAGGCAGAAGAGCATCGTCGCCTACCATTCCAATCGCCGGGTTCCCCGCCGCGACGCAATCAAGGCGATCGTCCCGCTCTACAAAGCGGTCCTGGCCGAGGAAGCCAGGCACAAGAACGGCAAGGACGCGCTGGCCGCCGGGGTCGACTGCGTCATGAACGCACTCAAAGTTCAGGGAAAAACCTATGAAGAGTTCGTCCTCAAGCTCTGACCGCCTCTGGCGTCGCGGGCTCGGGTTGCTGCTCGTCGCGGCCGTCGCCGCGGCCGCGATCGCCGCCGGCTGCAGCCAGATTGCGTTGGCCGAGCACATCGGGGTGCTCGCGCTCGCCGGGTTCGCCGGCTTTTCGCGCTTTGGCGCGCGCGGTTCGGCGGGAGAAGCGCTCGCCGCGCTCGACGCCATCGAAGCCGTCTGTCTGCGAATCGCCAAGGGCGACTTCGAGGCGCGCGTCATCGGCATCGACGAACACGGGCCCGGCGCGCCGGCTCAGGACGCGGTCAACGACGCCATCGACCGCTGCGACGCTTTTGTGCGCGAATCGGCGGCGAGCCTCGACGCGGTCTGCCGCGGCGTCCATTTCCGCCACATCCGCCCCGAGGGTCTGCACGGCGCGTTCCACGTCGCCGCCGACGCCATCAACGCCTCCGTCGACTCGCATGGGCAAAACGTGGCCGACGCCCGCAAGGACGCCGAAGCCGAAAAGGACCTCGTCGTGCGCACCATCGGCCGAGGCCTCGCCAGGATCGCCGCCAAGGACATGTCCGTACGCATCGGCGACGAATTGCCGGCCGCCTACACCCGCGTGCGCGACGATTTCAATTCGGCGGTTCAGGAAGTGAGCGACGCGCTGCAAATGGTGCGGTCGGTGTCGCCGCCGCGGAGGATCTGGCCGTTCGCACCGAACGTCAGGCTGCGAGCCTGGAAGAATCCGCGGGCGCCATTCGCAACCTCACCGACGTCGTCAACGGCACCGCGACGTCCTCCACGCGCACCAAGGACCATATTTCCGCGGTCAAGAGCGATGCGGCCAAGAGCATGCAAATCGTCGAAAAGACGATTACTGCGGTGGCCAGCATCACCGAATCCTCGCAGAAGATCGGCGTCGCCGTCACCGTCATCGACGAGATCGCCTTTCAGACCAATCTGCTCGCCCTCAACGCCGGCGTCGAAGCCGCGCGCGCGGGCGAGGCGGGACGCGGCTTCGCCGTCGTCGCCTCTGAGGTCCGCGCCTTGGCGCAGCGTTCGGCGGAAGCCGCCAAGGAGATCAAGCAGCTCATCGGCTCGTCGTCCGACGGCGTCGCCAACGGCGTGCAACTGATGTCGGCGACCGCCGAGATATTCGACCGAATCAAGGAGCAGATCTCCGATATCGACAGCGGCATCGCCGATATCGCCGGACAGGCGCTCGACCAGTCCTCGGCGCTCAAATCCGTCAACCTCTCGATGTCGGACATCGATCAATCGACGCAGCAGAACGCCGCGACGGCGGAGGAATCGACGGCGGCGTGCCGCTCGCTGGCGAGCGAGGGCGAAAAGCTGGTGCGGTTAGTCGCCGAGTTCAAGCTCGAAGCGGGAGCGACCAGAGCGGCCGACCGCCGGATCGCCGCGTAGCCGCACGAGCGGCGGCCTCCAGGCCGCCGATTTCGTCGCGGTTCCCGTCGGCGGCCTGGAGGCCGCCGCTCCAGTTTCAGGCCGCGTTCGAGCCGAGGCTCGGCTCGCTCGTGTAGTCGCCGCGCAAACGGGCCACGATCGAGCGCAATTCCGCACGGGCGAGACCCGCGTCCTCCGGCGGCCCCTCGTCCCAACGGGCGCGCGAAGCTTCGAACACGCGATAATCGCCGAATTTCATGCGCATCGGGGTGGCGATGGCTTCGCCGAAGGCGATCGCCTCGCGGTCGGCGATCGCCGACAGGAAGCTGATGACGCCGTTGGCGGAGACGCCCGAAGCGGCGGCGATGATGTTCTTGTCGCGTTCGTTGCCGAGCCGCATCGCGAACATCGTCGAGCATTGCGACAGCACGGTCGAATCCAGCTCGCTCGGGCGCTGGGTGACGACGCCGAGCGACACCCCGTATTTGCGGCCCTCCTTGGCGATGCGCCCGATGGCGCGCCGCGTCGGCTCGAAACCCTGGGTGACGTCGGCGGGGATGTAGCGATGCGCCTCTTCGCAGACGACCGCGATCTTGTAGGGACCACGGCTCAGCGCCGCCACCTCGAAAGCGAGCCGCGCCAGCACCGAGACGACCGAATTGACGACTTCGTTGGGCAGGCCCGCCATCTGCACGACGGTCACCTGGCGTCCGGCGATGGGCATACGAAACACATGGCCCAGCACCTTCGCCATCACGTCCTCGACCAGGAAGCGGCCGAACATGAAGCGGTAGCGCGGATCGTGGCTGAGCGATTCGAAGCGGTTGCGCAGCGAGCGCAGGTCGGTACGCGCGTAACGCGGATCGAGCTTGCCCATCCATTCGTCGAGCACCAGCGCGACGTCGGAAATACGATAGGGCGTGGGCGTATCGGCGCTGATCCACGCCGCTTCGCTGGCGGTCTGCCGGCGCAGGCTGGTCTCGACGAGCCGCCCTGCGCCGCTGGCGTTGTATCTCATCTTGGCGGCGCGGATCACTTCGTAGAGCGCGTCCAGTTCGTCCGGACTGGGCTTGCGCCCGTTGAAGATGATCTCGGTGAGCTCGTCGAAGCGAAACATCCAATAGGGAAGCTCCAGGCTGTCGGCGTCGAGCGTCACCGCTTCGAGTGGAAAATGACGCGCGTATTCGTTGTGCGGATCGGCGATCAGCACCCGCAATTCCGGCTGCTTGTGGATGCATTGCTTGATGAGCATCGACACCGCCGTCGACTTGCCGACGCCGGTGGAGCCGAGCACCGCGAAGTGACGCTTGGTCAGTTCGGCGACGCTGACCGTCGCCGGGATATCCATGTTCTGCGTGAGCCGCCCGATCTCGACGCCCTCTTCGCCGCGGATCGAATAAATGGCCGCGAGGTCGGTTGATCGGATGCGATGGGCGACCGCGCCCAGCGTCGGAAACGAACGAATGCCGCGATGGAACACCGGCTTGCCCGGCGCCTCGTCGACGATCTCGCCACTCAACTCGAACTTGATGAGCGTCTGATTGACGCTGTCCTCGCTCCAACGACGGCTCGGCGCCACGAGTTCGCGCACCATGCCGACGAGGCGCGAGGACTCGTGGACGACGCTGATGAGCGAACCGACCGACCAGTTTTCGCTGGGCGCCCCGCCCTGCATGTCGCAGGCGATCAGACCATGGACGCCGTCGAGTTCCACCAGCCGACCAATAATGCGCCGCTTGACGCGATCCCGCCGCTCGCCGCCGGCTTCGGTCGTCGAAAGCGGATCTGCAATAGGATCGACCGTCATGAAATTTCCTGAACTGCCGGCGCGCGGGGACGCAGCGCGACACGCTCAAGTTGCTACATAAACGTGAAAGAATTGTTCCCCGGGCGCCCTAACGGCGCCTCAGATGGCGGCGCGCACTTCCGGATCGCCGCCGAGCAGCCGCGCAAATTGCTTGAGCCGGTTCTGCAGGCGGTCGCTGTTGAGCGCGGAGAGGTCCGGCGGCAAAGCCACCGTCACCTTGCCCCCCTGCAGCGCCATCGGCGCGCGCGGCAGCACGCCGGGCATCGCCGCCGACAGGATATAGGCGACCCGGAACGAGGCGCCGATCAGCCGCGCGCGATCGAGTTGCTTCGGGCTGGCCAGCGCCCGCGACGTCGGACCGATGTCCTCGTCGCTCGACACATGGCGATAGGAGGCCGACAGCGCGACAAACGCGCGCGAGGGATGATCCAGCCCGATCAGATTGGCGTTGCTGATCAGGTCGTGCGACTGCTCGGCGCGATAATCGGGATGCGCGCGCCAAGCGATATCGGAAAGCAGACAGGCGGCGTGGCGCAACCGCCGCTCGTCGTCGCTCTCCTCGATATGGGTGGTCGCCAGGAACCGGCTCGTCCAGTCGAACAGTTCTTCGCCATGGGCGGGCGCGCGGGATCGCAGGCGGTTGAACTCGCGCGCGGTCTCGATGAGCGGGTCCTTTGCCTGTTCCGCCGGCGACAGGCTCTCGAACAGCATGCCCTCGCGCACGCCGAGCGCGGAGACCACGATCTCGTTGGGCTCCCACAATTTGACGATTTCTTCGAGCACCGCCGCGCCATAGATCAGCAGCGGACGCCGCGCTGTGGAGACGCTCTCGATGGCCGGCAGGGTGTCGGCGCGCTCGGCGAGTTTGACGAAGTCCAGCGCCTCGCGCGCCGGGATGATGTAATTGTGCATGACGTGCATTGGATAGCCGCGTTGGCGCATGTGCAGGCGCGCCAGGGAGCGCCAAGTGCCGCCGACCGCATAGAAGGCGCGGCCCGAGAGCTCGCTGACGCCGCGCACTTTGGCCAGTGCGTCGCGCGCGATGCGCGCGGCTTTCTTCGGCGTGCGCTCCGAGACGTCCATCAGCGCGAGACCGCCGAGCGGCAGCGACACGCCCTGCCCGACCCGACCGGCAGAAATGTCGGTCAGCTCCAGCGAGCCGCCGCCGAGATCGCCGACCAGCCCGTCGGGGCGATGGATCGACGAGATCACGCCGAGCGCGGCGAGCCGCGCCTCGCGCGTTCCCGCCAGTAAGTCGATCGGGCAGCCGACCGCGCTTTCGGCCAGTCTGAGGAATTGCGGGCCATTGGCGGCGTCGCGCACCGCCGCCGTCGCCAGCGCCCGGACGTCGCGGATTTCCATGATATCGCAGAGGATGCGAAAGCGCTGCAGGGCGCTCAGCGCCTTGCCGACCGCGTCCTCGGGCAGGAACCCGGTCGTCGCCACGCCGCGGCCGAGGCCGCACAGCACCTTTTCGTTGAAGGTCGGCGTCGGCGAGCGCGTCAACGCCTCATAGGACACCAACCGCACCGAATTCGAGCCGATGTCGACGATCGCCACCGGTTCGCCCGGCAACCGTCCCTGAGCTTCCAGATCCGTCATTTCGATCCGCTCTCTTCGCTCGCGCGGCGCAGCGCGCCGGGCTTGGATTCGCTGAGCGCCTGTCCCCGCCCCGAGAGGCTGGGATTGGTGAGAAAATAGGCGTGGGCGTTGAACGGCTGCTCGCCCGGCCCACATTCGATGCGTTCGCTCGAGCCGTCGGCGTTGAGCTGAAAGCTCTGCTGATTGTCGAGCAGATTGGCCTGCATGATCTGATACAGCACGTGCTCGTGAACCGTCGGGTTGCTCACCGGCGCCAGCACCTCGACGCGCCGGTCGAGATTGCGCTGCATCAGATCGGCGGAGGAGAAATAGACATGCGCCTGCGGATGCGGCAGACCGAAGCCGCCGCCGAAGGCGTAGATGCGCGCGTGTTCGAGGAACCGGCCGACGATCGACTTGGCGCGAATGTTCTCGGAGAGGCCGGGAATTCCAGGCCGTAGACAGCAGATACCGCGCACCACGAGGTCGATTTCGACGCCCGCCCGGCTCGCCCGATAGAAGGCGTCGATCATTTCGGGATCGACCAGCGCGTTGCATTTGATCCAGATCGCCGCCGGCTTGCCCTCGCGGGCGAAACCGATCTCCTCTTCGACGTGTTGCAACAGTCGCTTCTTCAGGTTGATCGGCGACACCGCCATCAGTTCGAGCCCGTCGGGCTCGGCGTAGCCGGTGATGTAATTGAAGATGCGCGCGACGTCGCGCCCGATCGCCGGGTCGGCGGTGAAATAGGAAATATCGGTGTAGATGCGCGCGGTGACCGGGTGATAATTGCCGGTGCCGACGTGACAATAGGTCGTCAGCGCCTTGCCCTCGCGCCTGACCACCATCGACAGTTTGGCGTGGGTCTTCAACTCGAGGAAGCCGAACACGACCTGCACGCCCGCGCGTTCGAGATCGCGCGCAAAGCGGATATTGGCCTCTTCGTCGAACCGCGCCTTCAGTTCAACCAGCGCGGTGACCGATTTGCCCGCTTCCGCGGCCTGGATCAACGCGCGCACGATCGGACTGTCGGGGGAGGTGCGGTACAGCGTCTGCTTGATCGCGACGACGCTGGGATCGCGCGCGGCCTGCGTGAGGAACTGTACGACGACGTCGAAGGACTCGTAGGGGTGGTGAACGACGAGGTCCTTCTGGCGGATCGCGGCGAAACAATCGCCGCCGTTCTCTTTGACGCGCTCGGGAAAACGGGGAAGGAACGGCGCAAACTTGAGATCGGGCCGATCCAGGCCGACGAGCTGCGAAAGCTCTTCGAGCGCCAACGTGCCGTCGATCAGCACCACGCCGGAGGGCACGACATCGACGTCGCCCATGACGAAGGCGCGCAACGACTCGGGCATCGACGCCTCGATTTCGAGCCGGATCACCGAACCGCGACGGCGGCGCTTGAGCGCGCTCTCGAACCGGCGCACCAGATCCTCGGCCTCTTCCTCGAGTTCGATGTCGCTGTCGCGGATGACGCGGAAACTCCCCTGGCCGATCACCTGGAAGCCCGGAAACAGCAGGCCGCCGAAGGCGACGATCGCCTGTTCGAGCGGCACGAAGCGCTGCGCCGGTCCTGCGCCGGGCAGCTTTACGAAGCGCTCGACCTTGTTGGGATAGCGCACCAGCGCGCTCATCACCTTGCCGTCGGACAGATGCGACAATTCCAGCGCCAGCGAGAACCCGAGATTGGGGATGAAGGGGAACGGATGGGCGGGATCGACCGCCAGCGGCGTCAACAGCGGAAACAATTGCGCGAGAAAGAATTCGCGCAGCCAATCGAGATCGCCGGGCGGCAGATCGGCGACGTCGACGATGACGACGCCGGATTGCGCCAATTCGCCGCGCAGCTCACGCCAGCGTCGTTGCTGGTCAGCCACCAGTACGGCCACGCGCGAGCCGATGCGCTCCAACTGCTCGGCCGGCGAATAGCCGTCCTCCGAGGTTTCCGTCATCCCCTCCAACACCTGGCCGACGAGGCCGGCGACGCGGACCATGAAGAATTCGTCGAGGTTGTTGGCGGAAATCGAGACGAAGCGCAGCCGCTCCAGCAGCGGATGGCGAAGGTTGCGCGATTCTTCGAGCACTCGGCGATTGAATTCGAGCCAGGACAGCTCGCGATTGATGAAGCGCTGCGGCGAGGCCAGCAAGGCCTCCGCTTCCGCCGCAGACACCGCGCGATCCGCCGACGCAGGAGTTTTCACAATGCGCCTCGCCGCGCGCCTGACCAATACCGCCTCCGCATTCGGGAACCCGAGAGAGCCATCTTGTGACAATTCCGCGTCATCTTCAAATCCGGGTTCAGCCGCGTCCCGCCAGGATGTCGCGCGCCCGTTCGGCGAGCGCCTGCGGATAGATGCGATGCTCCTCGACGAGCACCCGCGCCGCGAGGCTGTCGGCGTCGTCGCCGGGCAGGACGGACACGCGCGCCTGAGCGAGCACGGGACCGTCGTCGAGTTCCGGCGTCACCAGATGCACGCTGCATCCCGCCTCTCGCGCGCCATCCGCCAACGCGCGCTCGTGGGTGTGCAACCCCTTGTAGAGCGGCAGCAGCGAGGGATGGATGTTGATCATGCGACCGCGCCAGCCCTCGACGAAGGTTTTGCCGAGGATACGCATATAGCCGGCCAGACACACGATCTCGACGCCGCGGCGGCGGAGTTCCGCGTCGAGCGCCGCCTCGAAGGCGTCCTTGTCGGCGAAATCCCTGACGGAGAGCGCGAGCGCCTCGACGCCGGCCGCGCGCGCCCAGTCAAGCCCGGCCGCGTCCGCCCTGTTGGAAAGAACGAGCGCGATCTCGGCGGGGAAATCCGCGGCGCGGGCCGCCTCGATCAGCGCCGCCATGTTGGAGCCGCGCCCGGAGATCAGCACGGCGGCTTTGATTCGCTTTGTCGTAACGTCTCGCGCGGCGCCACCTCCCCCACGAGGAGGGAGGGAATCGGCCGCGCCGCGCTCGGGCGACTGACGCCCATCGGTAGAGACCGCGATCACCACCCGACCCATCCCTCGAGCGCGACGCGATCCCGCCCGCGCGGCGAAAGCCTGCCGATGACCTTCGGCTCCAGCCCCTGAGCAGCGAGCGCGGCGAGCGTTTCCGCCTCGCTCTCGCGGCGGGCGAACACCACCATGCCGAAGCCGCAGTTGAAGGTTCGCAGCATCTCATAATCTTCGACGCCGCCGGCAGCTTTCAGCCAGCCGAACACCGGCGCAGGCGCGAAAGTCATCAGATCGAGATCGACCGAAAGGTTATCGGGCAGCACCCGCGGCAAATTGTCCGGAAAACCGCCGCCTGTCACATGGGCGAGCGCGAGGATCCCCGGCGCGGCTTTCAGCGCGGCGAGCAGCGGCTTCACGTAGAGTTTTGTCGGCGTCAGCAGCGCCTCGGCGAGCGACTTGCCGGGCGCGAAAGGCGCCGGCGCGTCCCAGGCCAGCTCGGAGCGGGCGACGATGCGGCGGATCAGCGAATAGCCGTTGGAATGCGGCCCCGACGACGGCAGGCCGATCACCACGTCGCCCGCCGCCAGCCCGCCGCGCGGCAGCAGCGTTCCGCGCTCGGCGGCGCCGACGGCGAAGCCGGCGAGATCGAAATCGCCGTTGGCGTAGAGGCCCGGCATTTCCGCGGTCTCGCCGCCGATCAGCGCGCAGCCCGATTCCACGCAACCCGCCGCAATGCCCGCGACTATCGCCGCCCCCTGCGCCGGATCGAGCTTGCCGGTGGCGAAATAGTCGAGGAAGAACAGCGGCTCGGCGCCCTGCACGACGATGTCGTTGACGCACATGGCGACGAGGTCGATCCCGATCGTGTCGAAGCGCCCGCTGTCGATGGCGATCTTGACCTTGGTGCCGACGCCGTCATTGGCGGCGACCAGGATCGGGTCTTTGAAGCCCGCGGCTTTCAGATCGAACAGCCCACCGAACCCGCCGATCTCGGCATCCGCGCCGGAGCGACGAGTCGCCCGCACCGCCGGCTTGATCGCCTCGACCATCGCGTTGCCGGCATCGATATCGACGCCGGCATCGGCGTAAGACAGGCCTTTTTCGTGGGCAGGGACGGACATGGCAGGCTCCTCGCGCTTCCCTTAGACGCGGGTGCGACGGCCCGCAACCCAGTGGGCGGCCTCGCAAGCGCCGTTCCGTCGGCCCGCCTCGCGCCGCCGGGCGACGCAAACGGGTGTGGACGACTCATTGACTTCTCACA
>Ga0302319_10008438_pt1 | contig 20024 bp, 18 predicted proteins | sample Bog_T0_2_FD_203319 | JGI IMG/M metagenome (GOLD analysis project Ga0302319, IMG submission 203319) | Peat permafrost microbial communities from Stordalen Mire near Abisko, Sweden - Bog_T0_2 | ecosystem: Environmental > Terrestrial > Soil > Wetlands > Peat | place: Sweden: Abisko, Stordalen Mire... | reverse complement strand
GAAACTTGTCCAATTTGGAGCCTTATATCGACGCGTAGCGTCTGGTTGATGTCCAGAGCGGCAACGCTGGAAGCCGCTTTGGCAAACCCTGCGAGCTGCACCGAAACCTGATAGTTGCCGATGGGCAAATGCCTCACTTCATAGAAGCCGTTGCCGTCAGTAACAGTCTGCTGTGAACTTTTGGTTCCGGTGTTGGTGACCGTCACCGTCGCTTTCGGCACCACTGCGGCGGCTGGATCGGTAACGACACCAGCGACAGTGCCCGTTGCATCTTGTGCCCAAACGTGGAGCGGGCACAGAGCCATTACAAAGGCGGCTAGCGGCAAACATTTAAGGGTAGAAAACCTGCTGGAAGAGATGAGGCTCATCGGAACGATAACTCCTGCAAATTGGATTTTCTTGAAAAACCGCAGGCGACTGAGCCGAAGACCATCGACAAGGAAGGCCAAGGCTTTTAGATTAACATTGCTGAAACGCGAGACTTTTCCCACAATGGGGACACGACGATGAGCCTTTAACGAACGTTCTCGTCTTACGTCGAATAAATAATCGCGAGATCTCGTCTGCACGCGCTAGTGTCCAAATAGTGCCGATTTCGGCTGTTCCCTGGATTTTAAGCGGAAAGTTGGGAATGGAGCCAAGCTCTCGCTATTTGCCATTCTCGCTTAACTGTACGCGGATCAATACCCAAAACAGCCGCCACTTCGTCGTTTGTCAAGCCCGCAAAATACTTGAGTTCCACCACTTTGCTTTGTCTAACGTCGACTAGTTCCAACCGCGTCAATGCCTCATCGACCGCCAAAATGTCGTCCCTATCCCCCTCCGCAAAAGGGAAGTCTGGAACTACGTCTGCCTTTTGGCCGCCGTCACGCTTGGCCGCTGCGAGACCGCGAGCGTGATCCACAAGAATTCGGCGCATAGTTTTTGCGGCTATCGAAAAGAAATGCTTCCGGTCTTCCCATGGGATCTTGTTGTCGCCGGCCAGTCGTAAAAACGCTTCGTGCACAAGCGCGGTGGGTTGCAAAGTGTGATCCGGGCGTTCACTTAACATGGCCCGGCGGGCCAATCGACGCAGTTCTTGATAAACAGCGTTGAAAAGCTCCTCGCGAACACTGGCGTCCCCTTCTCGCAACTTGTGCAGAAGGACAGTTATGTCGTGCTGATTTTCCTCTTTTGACAATTCGCGTTCCGCGTGTATTATCGCAGAAAGGATCGTCCCAAGGTGATACACTCAAGCCTTTCCTTTATCAAATATGTTGAGGTCGCAAGGAGAGTTGCGCCAAGATCGATCCGAGGATCCGACTTGGAAGCGAGTCAAAGAGATCTTCTGGTCGGCTGTTGATCTAAATCCGGATGAGCGAGCCGCAGTCCTAGCGCTCAAGTGCGTAGGCGATGTGGAACTTCAGCAAAAGGTAGAGCAGTTGCTCTTCCACAACGATATCGCCGGTGGGCCTTTAGATCGAAGCCCCGTCCACCAGGGCCAGATCGAAAACAGTCCCGAGGACGGCGGCTTTTCGCCTGGCGACTTGATATGCGCGCGCTTTGTCATCAGACGCTTTATTGGCAAAGGGGGAATGGGTGAAGTCTTTGAAGCGGAAGATTCCGTCCTGGGCGAGCATATCGCCATCAAAACGATTCGGCATGAAATCGCCAACCAGCTCGGGCTAGTGGAGCGCCTGCGAAAGGAAGTGCAACTGTCGCGCCAAGTTTCGCACGTCAACGTCTGTCGCGTCTTTGAGTTGTGGGAGCATCAAGATTCGCGCGGATGGCGCACCTCCTTCCTAACCATGGAATTGCTCCGCGGCGAAACACTGGCTCAAGTAATTGAGGAGAGGGGCCCATTCACTCCCAAAGACGCGCTGCCCATTATCCGGCAGATTGCTCAGGGACTGAACGAAGTGCATCGCGCCGGCATAGTCCACCGGGATCTCAAACCCTCCAACCTCTACCTCGTGACTCAGTCCGATGGCGCCGTGCGCGTTCTGGTCACTGATTTTGGCCTCGCACGCGCCGTGGATCCAACAGAATATTCCCGCACGCAAAGCGGCGCCGTCTTCGGAACTCCCGCCTATATGGCGCCCGAACAATTCGAAACTGGCGAGGCTACTTTCGCAAGCGATATCTATTCGTTCGGCGTGACGATTTTTGAGATGCTCACCGGACGCAAGCATCCGTTGACGATCACTCCGCTGCTGGCTCGTAAGGCGGGGCAGAACTGGTGTTCGGCTCTGGAGAAATGCTGGAATCCAAAGCCCGAGGAGCGCCCACAGACCCCGCTGGCCGTGGTGGCACTGCTGGAACGGCCGAATCGCTACCGGAGGCTGCGGGGCTGGTTGAAGCCTGTTGGCGCCTTGGCCGCGCTCATTCTCCTTATAGCCGTTAGCGGATACGAACTTATGCGCGATCCTCCGGAGACGCGTTACCGCCTGACCAACGTCACCTCTAATGATGGACTCTCCTGGGAGCCCTCCTTTTCCGCCGATGGCCGCACGCTCGCTTACTCATCCGACATCACACAGCGTGGCGATTTCGATATCTGGGTGCGCCGGCTTGATACTGCGGGCCCTCCCGTCCGCGTGACCGACAGCCCAGCCAACGATGCAGCTCCATCACTGTCTCCAGATGGACAGTCGGTCGTTTACACCTCCGATCGCCCACTTCAACACATCTATCTCCGAAATATCGCCGGTGGTCCAGAGCGCCTGCTTTCGGCTTTTGGCGATGAGCCGTTGTTTTCCCCCGATGGTAAGCGCATCGTCTTCTGGACCGGACAAGACGGCCAGTTCAGCGCGACTCGGGGACGCATCTTTGTAACGGATATCGCCAACGGATCGACCCGACAGGTAGCAAGAGATTTCCTCGATGCCCGGCATCCCGTTTGGATTCCCGGAGGTAAAGATATCCTTTTTGAAGGATGCGGGCCCGGCTGCGCCAACGCGGCAACGCAGCGTGACTGGTGGACAATTGATCTGGACGGGCAGCACGCATCTCCCACGGGCGCTCTGCAGACCGTTCTCAAACAAGGGTTGAGCCTTTTTTTTTCGGCTCCCTGCGTGCGTAGTGGTAGTATCTTTTTCGCCGCCCGCACTACGAACGATACCAATATCTGGCGGATATCCCAGCGCGCTCCGCTGTTGCCTGCGCAGTGGCGGGCATTTCCCATTATGTCTTCGACTGAGGAGGCCGTGACTCCTTCGGTCAGCAGCGACGGCGCAGTCGCATTCGCCGGGCTGAACGCCAAAGTCAATCTCTGGATCGCTTCGCTGGACGGCCGCGCCAATCTCAAGCGCCTCGGTTCCAACGTGGAGATAAATTCTGCACCCTCCATTTCGCATGAAGGGAATCGAATTCTCTATTTCCGCCGTTTGGGTAACGAACGCCGCATGATTGTCCGTGAACTCAGCGGAAACGAAATACTGAACGTCGCCATTCCCGCCGATACTCGCGGCCTGATCGCAGGCGGCGGAGATTCCATCCTCTACACCAAGCCAAGGGGTGAGCTCCGCGATCTCTATCTGAGCCGCGCTCCTGGCTGGAAAGAAGAGTTGGTTAAGCGCGATTCCGGGGAACTACTCGATGTGAATCGCGAAGTGACCAGCGCTCTTGTAGCCACCCGTCAGGGCATACTACATCTCAACATGCGCTCCAGAGATGCAACCGTGATCCTCCCGAACAGCGAACTCACCTTCGATGACGCTTCGCTGAGCCCAAACGGACAGTGGATTAGCTACGTGGCCCACAAAAATTCGCAACAATCCACGATTTTTGTGGCGCCGTTTTTGGGCCGCTTGATCGACTTCAGGCAAGGGCGCTCCATTTCAGATCAGGGGGCTTGGAACGATAAGCCCCGCTGGACGAAAGACGGTGATTCGGTCGTTTACATCTCTGATCGCGATGGTTTTAGATGTTTGTGGAGGCAGGAGCTTGACCGGGATCATCACGCCCGGGGGGTGCTTCGTTCCGTCGCGCATTTTCACCAATCCAGGCTTTCCCCCATTAATTTGAGCCGCTTGGCCTTCAATTTGTCGGTGTGCCGCGACTGGGTGCTATTTAATCTGGCTGATCAGCGAGCGAATATTTGGATTGCGCGTCCCGAACTTTAGAGAAATTACGCTTACTAAGTGAGGGGCTGCCCTCGGAAAAGTTGCTACTAAGTAAAGTTTCGCGTATGATTCGTTAAACGAATATCAGGAGATTTTCATGCCAGATGAACAATTGATATTGACACTTTCGTTACCTTACGGCACCGTCAAGAAAATCCAGGACGGCGACACCGCTCTTGCTGAGGCACTCAAAGGACAAGTCGGCGACTTGGTGTCCAAGAACCTGATCACCAAAGAAAATGTATCGAGCCTGGCGCTGAACCCCTCGGAAGACGGCAAGACGGTGATCAACAAGCCGCCCGCCCCCCCTTCCCTTGAACCAGCCGAATGAATGCGACCGGTACTGATTGGCCCATCGACCCTTGAGCTCGATTCGCAGAGGGGTCCGATTAGAGCAAAAACGATCTGGCGTGGGTACGAGCCGCCGTTAGGGGTGCTCACGCTGGCTTCCGCTCTTCGCCGGGGCGGATTTGAGCCCCTCCTGTTCGACCTTGACGGCTTTCTGCGCGACTTCCTGATCACCCACGCCGACACGCGGGAGGCGTTGGCGGCATCTGTTTCCGCGCTAGCGGCGCACGACGCGGATCTTTTCGGCTTCGGGACGATTTGCAGTAGCTATCCAATGACACTCCGCCTAGCCGAGCAGTTACATAGGTTGCGACCCGACGCAAAGATTATTCTTGGCGGTCCGCAGGCCTCCGTAGTCGATGTAAGAACTCTGGAGGAGTTTCCTTTCATTCACGCCGTGGTGCGCGGCGAGGCCGATGAAATTGTGGCAGAGGCATTTTCACAGATAGCGTTTGGCGGCAAGGTCGGTAGTCCGGGCGTCACCTATCGCGCCGGGGACAAGGTGATCCGGAACCCCGATTCGCCGGCCGTCTTGGATCTGGATCGCACGCCCCCGCCCGCCTTTGACTTGTGCCAGTACCGCCGGCATGTGAAACGGCTTCCCATCGAAATGGGCCGGGGTTGTCCGTTCGCATGTACGTTCTGCTCAACGAACGATTTCTTTCGTCGCCGCTTTCGTTTAAGGTCGCCCGGTTGGGTGCTGGCGGAGATGCGGCGTCTGGAGACCGCCTATGGCACAACGGATTTCGATCTGGTACACGACATGTTCACCGTAGACCGAAAACGTGTTGTCGAGTTTTGCCGCTTTCTCGTCGCCAACGGTTCTACGTACACCTGGCATTGCAGCGCCCGCACCGACTTTGTCGATCGAGATCTCATTCAAATCATGCGGGATGCCGGTTGCAGGAGCCTTTTCTTTGGCGTTGAAACCGGATCGGCGCGCCTGCAAAAGATCATTGGTAAAGATCTGGATATACGCCAGTCGGCTGAGGCTTTGGAACTTTCCAAGCAGGTGGGGATCGAAACTACCGTTTCACTGATCGTAGGGTTTCCGGAGGAGACTCGAGAAGATCTGGATGCAACTGGCGCCTTTGCGCTTACGTCTGCAAGATTCGACTCAGCCCGAGTGCAGTTAGGATTGCTAGCCCCTCTGGCGGCGACTCCCCTTTACCGGAAATGGCGCGATCAGTTAACCTTCGACGGACTGTTTGCCGAGCTATCGACCCAAAATCTTGGATTGGACGAAGCGGATTCGATCCTGATTCAGAAGCACCCCGATTTGTTTAGCAATTTTTATGGCGTACCAGCCGGCGCTGGCCGCGAGTATACCAGTCATTTTCGCTGGTTCCTCACTTATGCTCTAGAGCGCTGTCGCTGGTTGGCCGTTGCTTTCGGAACCCACCGCAAGTCTGTGACAGAGGTCTATGATCTGTGGCATTCGTGGCTCAATGGAACTCCGACACGCCACTACTACTTGACGCCCGAGTTCGCTGAGGGTCTCTGTCGATTTTCCGCTGAGATCCTCCCAGAAGACTGCCTGTTAATTGATCCAGTCCCGATGATGGCCGCCTACTATTCAGCCATGCATTCCGTTCTTAAACAAGTCGAAACCTCCCATCGCGCTGATCAATCAAGCAGCCCGCGCGTATCTTCGGGGGTTACCCTGGTCGAATTCCCCTTCCGCCCTGCTGCAGTCATCGAAGCACTCCGCAACCAGCAAAAGCTCGATTCAAATTGCGTGGAGACGAGTACCGTTGCCTTACGGCGTAAAGGCGACGCCATCGTCGATGTCCGCGAGGTGACAGATATCGGGGTTGCTGTCCTTCGTCTGTGCGATGGGACAAACAGCCTTTCGGCTATGACAGCACATCTTCACAGCATTTGCCCTGATGTTCCGGTAGCTGCGTCTGAAGATTTTCTTTTTCAATCCCTCAGATCCTTGGAAGCCGCTGGGCTGATCCAGATCCTGGCCCCCCTTGAGTCGAGCGCACTAGCCGCATCCGCCGCAGGAGCCGCGTAGCGATGAGCAGAGGCCTCGCCAGACACCTGCATTGGAGTTCCAAGCCCACGATCTGTTTGGAGAGAAGAATCTCTCCCTCCAGTCCGGACTCCCTGCCGGCTGCCGAGAATCTCTATCTCGATATCTACAAAGCCCCCCGCGAACAGGCCGTCTATCTGCTCAAGGTCGCCGCCGAAGTGGAACACTCGCTCATGGTCGAGTATCTTTTTGCGGCTTGGTCATTGGGGGGTCCGTCAATAAAAAACCCCAAACAAATCGACCTTGTCAGCTCCTGGCGCTCTACCATTCTCGAAATCGCCCGCGAAGAGATGGGGCATTTGGCCACGGTCCAGAATCTGCTGACTCTCATCGGTGGCGAACGCTCGTTTGTTCGCGAAGATTGCCCCGCTTCGGGCGATCTTTTCCCCTTTGGCTTTGAGCTCGAGCCACTGACGAAAGCTTCGCTAACCAAGTATTTGCTCTCGGAAGCGCCTTCCGACAAAGTTCTAGAGAAGCTCGGCCTCAAAGACAAGATTAAAGACATCCGGGAGGAACTTGGTGTCGAAGGTCAGAAGATCCGCCGAGTCGGCATACTCTATGACACGATTAAAGCCCTGTTTACCAAGCCGCGGATTCATCGCCCCCAAACTGTTCGCCCTTTATCGTTCGTTGCCCAATCCGATATTCAACCCCGCGCCGCCGCCTATATGGTCAAGCCCGGCGAATGGAGTCTCGGCAATCAAAGCCTCCTCATCCGAGCCCCTTGCTCTCGCCAAGACGCCATCGACGCGATAACCGAAATATCTGACCAAGGTGAAGGGAGCGATATTACCGATTTTCCACGCTCTCATTTCGCCAGATTCCTCAATATCTACGACCAGTTTCCCCGCTCAGGCTCCCTGCTCGCACGGAAGCTGGCCAAGAATCCCACCACCGATTGCCGCAATGAGGACGGCAGCGTCATTTCCAACCCCCGGGCGCTGCCATGGGCCAAGCTCTTTAATCTTCGCTACAGAATGCTGCTCATGTTTCTCTCGCACTCCTTCGCCATTGCGGCGCCGCCCGATTCAAGCCAAAAATCGCCGCGTGGTCTGCTGATTAGTTGGGCGTTTGGCGAAATGTATCACCTTCGCTCAATTGCCGAATTTCTTATGGCGATGCCCCTGCATAGAAGCTTGCGCCTTCTGGCGGGACCTCCGTTTGAAATGCCGGCCTCGCTCGGCCTCGCCGTGCGCGACCGCGACCGCTGGCGTCTTCATCGGGATTTGATGTTGGACACGGAGTACTACATCTACAAACTACTCCGTTCGCGCATCAGCGCAACCCAGAAAACCTATCTGTTAGGCTTGCAGCACACAAACGGAATTGCTCTTCAGCAAGCAATCAATATGGTGGGAGACTAGCAATGCGTCGTAAGATCGCAGAGATTAGGCTTCTGCCCCCTTTGGCTATCGCGCGTCTCGGGTCTTCGCCCTACCCGCTTGTCAACTATGAACTGAAAACGCCGAATGATACCGGGCCGCGGCGGATTGTACCGGCACCGACGATTCGCGTCACTCGGACCACCGGGCACGCTGAACTCAAAACGCCGAAGCTTCCCATCGAATTTCGCGATCCGGCGGGCCGTATCCGGCCGGTGGCGCCGTTTCTCGAACTCTGGATGCGATTTGAAGGCGAGCAAAACCTTCAACCATTCACAATTGACACCCTTCGTTCGCTGCGACTAAGCCCGGCCTCCATTCGTTGGCGGGGGCATGTCGAAAATCTCAAAATACTCCGTCGTACTGGAGACGAAAAAGATCGGATTAAAGCCGAAACTCGTCCCTTTTCAGATCACAAAGTGCATGAACTGCGGGGCAAATGTCCGAACTTCCTCAAAGGGAAGAGCGTACCCCTCGGCTCGCTTCAATACATTGTTCCTTCTGCGGAGTTGTCCGGCATCAGGCTTCGCTTTACTCCCGCCGGAGGGCATGTATATGGGCCGCCTCCCAGCAAGGCCGATAAAGATCCGCTGATTAAGGCGGCGGTCTACGACGGTCAAAAGGGAAGTTGGAAACGCTATTCCGAGCCAACCGATACTTCCCAAGCGCCGAATCAAGGCCGATTCCTAACCAGTCCACCCCTGATCTTTGCGGGCGAGACGCTCGACGCCGGCCAGCCCAAGCAACGTCTTCGCAGTTGGGGCTATTTCGACGATGAGTGCGACGGAATTGTGGAAGCGGAACTCCGTCTCGGCTCGCACAGCCTCTTCGCTTTTGCTCGAATCGTGGCCGGACCCCCGACATTTGCGCCAGACAGCTTGCCCATTCGCAGCGTGGCCGATGAATTAGAACAAGCGATGTTCGGACCGAACGTGGACAAAGCGACGTTGTTGGAAGCTGCGGAAATCGTTCGCTGTGCCCTCGAAACCGTGCGGCTCATGAACACCGCCGAAATGAATCAGGAGGGAATGGCGCGCGCGGATACCGATATCGTAAAACGGGCGCTAGAACCTATTTTTGAACCTTCGGTGGCCGATTCTGTAGCCATCCGAGCCCGACACGAACGCATTCTCCTCGCCCTGGAAAGTGGCTCGCTCGCCTGGTTCGCCCGTATGTTGCGTCATTATGATGAAGTCGCTGATTTTTCGACCCTGGGCCGTCGCAAAATGCCCGGATTGATGCGTGGCGCCGACGGTATGCATATGGCATTGACCCGCCGCCAGGTGAGCAAAATTCAGAAAGCGGCCAAGAGTTACTAAAAGGCTCCCGTAACATGAACGACAAGATCGAAGCAAAAAATTTGAGCGCTCAACTCCAATTCAGGGCCCTCGGAAATCCTCCCAGCACTCTACCTAATTCAGCCATCTCCAACTGCTGTCCCGGTTTGGAAATGGATTTTCGCAACGCCTGGAAACGCATATTTGTCGGTATTGAACTACACGAGTCATCCAACTTTGTCGTAAAGGTCGATCCGTCGGCGCCCGAGCTCCACGAACTCGCCAACAACTACCAGTTGATGAAGGTGCAAGGCGTTCCCGTCATGGCGACCGCAACTGGTCCGCTGATTCCAGACGGTCCAAATGTACCCCTTCCTGATAGCGACGGCGATGACGCACTCATCCCACTTGAGTGGTCAAATGTGTTGGCCGGGGTGATTTACAACTCGGCGGGCAAACTCGTTGAGTGTGAGTTCCAGTCGATGGATCCGCCCGTCAGAAATTTGGCCTTTAATCTGCGGGTTCGAAATTTCTTCGAGAATGCCGTCATCGCCCGCGACCTGCTCAAGCCCGGCGAATTGACGCAAAGCCTCTGTTCCCCCTGGCAGAACGATTATCGCGAATGCGGCTGTTTTTATTGGGCCGCTAGTCGGCCCGACTACGTCAATGTCGAACTCTCGGAAGACGGCAATAGTATCGGCCATAACTGGATGCAGCGCGACCGTACTCCGGAAACGGCCAAGGTCTATGTTAGCGATGACTTCCTCGATGAGCGTTTATTGAGCTACAACGACCTATTCAACGGGTGGGAGAAAGCGCTTCGTTTCGTTATAGGAAACGAGGACGAACCTCCTATCGATGGCGGTCCCAAGAAATAATGCTTGTTCAAATTCAATCCGCCAATCCCGCTCCTTCGCTGGAACACCGGCCTTCGAATTTCCACCTGTTCGATACCGGCTTCGGCCATCACGTCCTCATGGTGAACGGATCGAGGATCTTTTCCATAGGAGCCGACGTCGCGGCGCAGCTTGGCTCGGCCGGGGATGAGATTGGAGTGATGCAAGAATTGGGTATCTACGCTTCGCCGTATATTGATGACTCCGTACCTTCGAACCTTCCGGTTCGCTCACTCTCTTTGGCCGTTGCGCAGAAGTGTAATCTGGCCTGTACGTACTGCTATGCGCAGCAAGGCGATTTCGGCGGTGCTCCCAAAGAGATGCCTGTCGAGGTTGCCGACCGGTCGGTGGACCTCTTGTTTTCTGACGCGCAGGCGGGCGAACGCGTGCACCTATCTTTCCTAGGAGGTGAGCCTCTCACCAGCCGCACTGTTTTGCGGCGCGCCACCGAACGGGCTGCCCGCATTGCCGCCTCAAAGCGCGTTCATGTCGGCTTTTCCATCACCACGAATGGCACTCTGCTCACTCCCGAAGATGGCGATTTCTTCGAAGAGCACCGATTCGCCGTCACCGTGAGCCTTGACGGTTTGGAAACGGCCCATAACGCACTACGGCCATTCAAAGGAGGACAGCCAACTTTCCAGCGAGTATTGGCAAGGGTCGAGCCCCTACTAAAACTTCAGCGGCGTATGCAAGTCTCAGTTCGCGCAACGGTTACGCCGCTCATTCGTTCTCTGCCTGAGACGCTCAATGCGTTTGTCGAATTAGGATTTCACAGTGTAGGATTTTCGCCCTTGTTGTCGTCTTCTTCCGGCGCCGATGAAATGACAAAGGAAGAACTTCGCAGCATGCTCAAAGGAATGATTGCCTGCGGGGAGGAGTTTGAACGCAGACTTTATAGCGGTCAGCGCTATCCATTTCTCAACATGACGAATGCCTTACAGCAGCTTCATCAAGGCAGCCACCGCCCCTACCCGTGCGGTGCGGGCGCTGGCTACTTTGGCGTATCGGCCAGTGGAGAATTGTTCGCTTGTCATCGTTTTGTGGAAGATCCAGGTGGCCTGCTGGGCGACGTTGACAGCGGTCCCGACCGCTCGCGCCAAACAGCGTGGCTCACGGAACGTCACGTCCATCGTCAAGAACCGTGCCAATCCTGCTGGGCCCGCTATCTTTGCGGGGGTGGCTGCCACCACGAAGTAATCAGCCGCGGCAGACCGGCTTGCGATTACATTCGCGGTTGGCTCGATTATTGTTTGCAAGCGTACATGCGTCTACTGCACGAGTGCCCCGAATACTTTCGGCCATGCGCCACCTGAGCTTCGATATCTGCGTTGTGGGCGGCGGCCCTGCCGGAGTCGCCACGGCAATCCGCCTGGTTCAACTGGGTCACACTGTGACGCTTGTCGAAAAGTGCCGATTTCCAAGGCGGCACATGGGCCAAACGTTAGCTCCGTCTGTGCTGCCTTTGTTAGAGATCTTGGGAGTGCGAGATCAGGTAGAGGCCGCCGGCTTTCTTCGTTCCAGTGGCACATGGTTGCGTTGGGCTTCCGACGAACCGGAGTATCGTGCTATCTCAGGCCCCCGGGGTTTTCAGGTGGAAAGAGACCGCTTTGACAGTTTGTTGCTGCGTTCGGCCCAGGCTGCCGGTGTTCGGGTTGTTCATCCGGCGCGTGTCGTGGAGTTACAAAGGATTGCTGAGCACAATTGGAAAGCGGAGATTGCAGGGGAAGTTGGCACAGCAGAAATCCGCACGCGCGCTTTGGTGTACGCCAGCGGACGAAGCAACTTCGCTGGCCTCGGGAGAAAGCCGACTGCGCCCGGCTTGCTGGCACTCACTGGCAATTGGTTCGGCACTAGACCTTGCGGCGACGAAACTCGCATCGAGGCCGGCGCGAACGAATGGTTTTGGGGCTCACCCCTGGCCTCGCGAGTTTTCAATGCGGCCGTATTCTTGGAACCCGCCCGGCTGCGGCCGGAAATTGCGACCGCCGGATCACTACAACAGGTCTATTGCCGGCTTCTGGAACGTTCGTGCCTACTTAAAAGCTGTCTCGCTGGGCAGTTGATGGGGAGTGCTCGTGCCTACGATGCTACTTGTTATGCGCATCAGAAACTTGCTACCGCTGACAGTATTAAAACGGGCGAAGCAGCGTTCACCATTGACCCTTTGTCATCGCAAGGTGTCGTGGCGGCAATTGGATCTGGCTTGCACGCGGCTACGGTTCTTCATACGATTCTATGTCGGCCATCTGCTACGGAAATAGCGATTGAGTTCTACCAAAATCGGATACAGCGGTCCGTTGAGTCTAATAGGCGATCAGCATATCAATTTTATTCCGAGGCTGCGCGGATGCGGCCTTCGGCGTTTTGGCAAGCCCGCATTTCGAGCGGTGGAACCATTGACGAGTTTCGCGAGGCAATCAGTGTTCGAGAAGACGGTCTAATTTGCTTGTCGTCTGACGTACGGATCGGTCGAGTGCCGGTCGTGAGGGGCGACTTTGTCGACTCCGCTGTGGGAATCTTTGCGCCAAGCCTAAGCGGACCTGTAGCGTTCCTTGATAGTGTGGAACTCGCGCCCTTGCTTTCGGTGCTGAACGGACGAGAAAGACGCGATAAATTAATGGAAATATGGCAAAGGGACATTCCTCGAGAACGAGCGTCGGCGGTATTTAGATGGATGCTGGAAAAGAAGATACTCGTCCACGCCCATGTTCCTTAGCCTGACGAGAAAGTTGGTTAGGTCGGTTCCGCTTTATCCGCCAGCACCCGCACATGATTATCGAAAACTTCCACAAAGCCGCCTTCGATATTGAGCACTTTTTTGGCGCCGCCTTCCGAGTAAGTCAGCGCACCAGTGCCAAGAACGCTGAGCAACGGCGCATGGCCCGGCAGCACCCCCATATAGCCATCTTTGCCGGGTAACTCCGCTTCCGTCACCTGCGCATCGACTAACAGCCGCTCGGGCGTCGCCACTTCGAGTTGGAACGTATCCGCCATGTCCCTTACTTCAACTTTTGCGCCGCTTCGAGCACATCGTCAATCGTGCCCTGCAGGTAGAAAGCTTTTTCTGGCAAAGTGTCGTGCTTGCCGTCGACGATTTCTTTAAAACTGCGGATGGTATCGGCCAGTTTCACGTATTTGCCTTGCAAACCGGTAAACTGTTCGGCGACATGGAACGGCTGCGATAAGAAGAGCTGCAGGCGACGGGCGCGGGCCACGGTCTGTTTGTCTTCATCGCTCAATTCGTCGATACCGAGAATGGCAATAATGTCCTGCAAATCCTTGTAGCGCTGTAAGGTCTGCTTCACGCGCTGGGCGACTTCGTAGTGTTCTTCGCCTACAATGATGGGGTCAAGAATGCGCGAAGTAGAAGCGAGCGGGTCCACGGCGGGGTAAATGCCCATTTCGGAGATGGCGCGCGAAAGCTGAGTGGTCGCATCCAAGTGAGCGAACGTTGTGGCGGGGGCAGGATCGGTGTAATCGTCGGCAGGCACATAAATCGCCTGCACCGAAGTAATCGATCCACGCTTGGTCGAAGTAATGCGCTCCTGCAGATCGCCCATTTCCGTCGCGAGATTGGGTTGATAACCGACGGCCGAAGGCATGCGGCCCAACAGCGCCGACACTTCCGAACCAGCCTGCGTGAAGCGGAAAATATTATCGATGAAAAGCAGCACGTCCTGGCCTTCTTCATCGCGGAAGTATTCCGCCACCGTCAAACCCGTCAAACCAACGCGCAGGCGCGCCCCGGGCGGCTCTGTCATCTGCCCGTAAACCAGCGCCACCTTCGACTTCGTCCAATCCTTCGGATCCACAATGCCCGATTCCTGCATTTCGAGCCAGAGATCGTTCCCTTCACGAGTACGTTCGCCCACGCCCGCGAATACCGATACACCGCCGTGCTTCATGGCGATGTTGTGAATCAGCTCCTGAATAATAACCGTTTTGCCAACGCCCGCGCCGCCAAACAAGCCGATCTTTCCACCGCGCAAATAAGGCTCCAGAAGATCGATCACCTTAATACCGCTCTCAAACATTTCGAGTTCGGTGGCCTGCTCCGAAAATTCGGGAGCGGAGCGGTGAATGGGGAAATGCTTTTCGGTGTTGACCGGGCCCATGTTGTCGACGGGCTGGCCCAACACATTGAGGATACGACCAAGGGTCTGCTTGCCAACAGGAATGGTGATGGGCGCGCCCAGATCATAGGCCTTCATGCCACGCACTAAACCATCTGTCGGCTGCATCGCGATCGTGCGCACTCGGCCTTCGCCAATGTGCTGCGCCACTTCGGCGATGATATCAATCTTGGTGGGGACGTCGTAACCTTCACTAGTGACGCGAATGGCATTGAAGATCTTCGGAATGTGACCTTCGGGAAACTCAATTTCAATGGTGGGTCCGGCGATTTGGACTACGCGGCCTTCAACCAAAGTATCTGTCGGCATAAAAATCTCCAGTAAACCTATAGGGCAGCGGCAGCGCCGCTCACAATTTCGATAATTTCGCGCGTGATGCTGGCTTGGCGCACGCGGTTTAAGTTCAAAGTCAGAGTTTGGATCACGTCGCCGGCGTTAGAGCTGGCGGCATCCATGGCTGTCATGCGCGCCGCATGATAAGCCGAAAGCGATTCGAGCAGGGCGCGGTAGATAGACATTTCGACATAACGCGGCAACAAATCGCCGAGAATTTCTTTGGGCGATTGCTCCCAGATGTAGTCGATCTGTTCGCCGCCTTCCGCCGGCAACTCAACAGGCAAAATCTTCTTAAGAACCAGATTCGGAGCCATCACGCTCTTAAATTCATTCACGACAAGATAAACCGCATCCAGTTCAGCCTTGCTGTACGCCTCAATCATCTTCGAGGCGATTTCGCGCGCCTGTTCAATTTTCGGTTTTTCGACAATGCCGACGTATTCGCCGCTGACGTTGTATTTACGTTTCTTGAAATAATCGCGCGATTTGCGGCCGATCGTCTCCACTCGCAGATCAGCGCCGCTATGCTCGTCCACAAACTTCTGCGCCGAACGCAGCAAGTTCGAGTTGAACGCGCCCGCCAGGCCCGTATCGCTCGAAACAACAATCAGTTGAATCCGTTTTTCGTCTCGCACCTGGAGCAGCGGCAGCTCATTCACGTCCTCATTGCCCACCGAAGCAGCCGCCACATTGGACAACATGCGCTGCATAATACGCGCGTAAGGACGCGAGGCCACCGCACGCTCCTGCGCGCGCCGCAGCTTAGCCGCCGAGACCATCTTCATGGCCTTGGTAATCTGCTGCATGTTTTTGACGCTGCGAATGCGGCGCCGGATGTCGATTAAGCTCGGCATCGATTAGGCCTTGACGGGCGCCTTTCCAAAGCGCACCTTCGCTTCGTTGATGGCCGCTTTGAGCTGGCCCTTGATCTCGTCGGTCAATTCCTTTTTATCGCGAATGGCCGCCAGCAATTCGGGCTTGCTGTTGTCCAGATAGTGGAAAAACTCGGCCTCGAACCGGCGGATGTCTTCCACCTTCATATCATCCAGGAAGCCGTTGCCGCAGGCGTAGATGATCGAGACTTGCTTTTCCACCGGAATCGGCGAGTATGGGCCTTGCTTCAATACTTCCACCCAGCGCTTACCGCGGTTGAGCTGGTCTTGCGAAGATTTGTCCAGATCGGAACCAAACTGCGCAAACGCTTCCAAGTTGCGATATTGCGCCAGTTCGAGGCGCAAGGTGCCGGCCACGGAACGCATGGCTTTGATTTGCGCGCTGCCACCGACGCGACTAACAGAGAGACCAACGTTGATGGCGGGGCGAACGTTCGAGTTGAACAGATCGCCTTGCAGATAGATCTGGCCGTCGGTAATAGAGATCACGTTGGTGGGAATGTAGGCAGACACGTCACCCGCTTGGGTTTCGATGAACGGCAAAGCGGTAAGAGAACCGCCACCCTTTTCGTTGCTCAGCTTGGCGGCACGCTCCAGAAGACGGCTGTGAAGATAGAACACGTCGCCGGGGAACGCTTCGCGGCCTGGCGGACGGCGCAGCAGCAAAGAGATTTCCCGATAAGCGGCAGCGTGCTTCGAGAGATCGTCGTACACGCAGAGGGCGTGGCGTTTGCTATCGCGGAAGAATTCGCCGATGGCACAACCGGCGTACGGGGCGATGTATTGCATGGGCGCCGGATCGGAAGCCGTCGCGGCCACCACAATCGTGTACGCCATGGCGCCATGTTGTTCGAGAGTGCGCACCACTTGCGCCACGGTCGAACGCTTCTGGCCGATGGCCACATAAATACAGATAACGTCTTGGCCCTTTTGATTGATGATGGTATCGAGCGCGACCGTCGTTTTGCCGGTCTGCCGGTCACCAATGATCAATTCGCGCTGGCCACGGCCGATGGGCACCATGGCATCGATCGCTTTGATACCGGTTTGCAAAGGCTGTTTGACCGGCTGGCGGTCGACGACGCCTGGAGCGAGAGTTTCGAGCGGGTTGAACGCGGTGGTGACGATAGGACCTTTGTCGTCAATCGGCAGACCGAGTGCGTTGACGACGCGGCCTACCATGGCGTCACCCACCGGGATGGCCATGATGCGCCCAGTGCGTTTGACTTGATCGCCCTCTTTGACGTTGCCGTAATCACCGAGAAGCACCACGCCGACCTGATCTTCTTCCAAGTTGAGCGCCAGACCGACAGTTTGCGGACCGAATTCCACAAGCTCACCGGCCATTACATTCTCTAACCCGTAAACGCGCGCGATACCGTCACCGACGCTGATCACCGACCCCGTTTCGCTGACGTTGGCCACCGCATCGAAATTTTCGATTTCGGCTTGCAACACACGCGAGATTTCATCTGCTCTAATCTGAGCCATACTGTTCCCAATCCCTCTAAGAAAGTTCTAATGCCGGAAGGCCAAGCGCTGGCGCATGCTTTCCAGTTTGCCCTTGACTGTGGCATCGTATTCGCGCGAAGCAACTCTGGCGCGGACACCGCCGATCAGCTCGGGAGCTACCTGATAATCGGCCCGAATCGATTTGCCCAGCTTAGCCGTAAGCGAGCTCTCGATGGCCTTCTTCTGTTCGTCGCTCAGCTCATTAGCCGAAGCAATTTGAGCCGGAACCCAACCGAGCCGTTCGTCCACCGCCGCTTCGAACGAGCGCCGGATAGCCGTTATTTCGTGGGTGCGCCGGTGCGTCACGATGACCAAAAGAAAATTGTGTATTAAACGGTGCAGCCCCATGGCCGCGGCGAGTTTTTCAATCACCGTTTTCTTGCGCGCCTTGCCAACGGCGGGAGACAGCAGCGCGTGTTCCAGTTGTTTGGAGTCGGTGAGCAACGATTCCGCCAAACGGAGTTGGGCGATCGCATCTTCTGGGGTAATGCCCGCGTTGGGCGCGAAAACGGCGTTCGCCAATGCGGCGGCATAGTGGACGGAAAGGGCGTCCGGCATTTAGTTCTTGCCCCTTTCCACCAGTTGCACGAAATCGTTCACTAAATCCTTTTGATCGCTCGATGCAAAGCGCGCCCGCAGCCGGGCTTCCGCCAGCGCCAGCGCTTCGTGGGTGGCGTGGAGGCGCAATTTATCGGCCCCTTCACCGCGCAAGGCTTCAATTTCAGCCGCCAGGCTGCGTTGGATATAGGCGATTTCTTCGCGCGTCTGAGCATTCATGCGCGCGTGCTCCCGCTCCATTTCAACCTGCGCTTCGGCGCGCAGTCTGCCCACTTCCGACGATAGATTCGCCATCTTGCGGTCCATCTCCGAATAACGCAGGTCGGCATTCAATTTCAAGCCGGTAGCGTCTTGAATTGCCTTTTGGATATCGGCCCCGCGGGCGTTGAAGAACGACGGCGCAAATTTGGCGATGGCGTAACCCATACCGGCGGCGAAAATCGCGAAATTGGCGATTTTCCACACCGTGTTGCTGTCTTCTCCCTGCGGCTCTCCGTTGGCGGGTTCTTGTGCCTGCAGCAAGCTCAAACCAGCCAGCAGAAAAAGCAAAAGAAAACGGCGCGGCATCAGGCAGCTCTCCGTTTCAACAACGAGTTCTCGATCTGCGCGCTCAGTTGTTCAACCGTGCTGGCGACGTCTGTTTTGGCGCTCTCCAGTTCGCTCGCGATTTCCAAACGCGCCGCCGCCACTTTCTCCGCGGCGTCCCTTCGCGCTTCCCCTACGATCTCCGACTGCTCTTCCGCCCACTGGCGCCGCCGCCCCTCATTTTCCTGTAGGATTTGCGCGCGTACCATTTGAATAGCCGTTTCGAATTCAGACGACTTCTTGTCCGCCGCCGCGTGCGCCCGTTGCGCGAGGTCTCTCATCCCCTCCGTTTGTTGACGCCTCTCTTCGAGGATTTTCCCAACGGGGATGAAGTAAACCCGCTTTAGAAAATGCGTCAGAAAAATGAAAAAAATAACGGTAGGTATTGCTTTGACTGCGAGGGCGGCGAGCGCCTGTAACGTGGCATCCATGTGCTGGCGATTCTTGGCTTGGGAGCAAAAGAGAGAAAGACCGTCGTTCGCACACAATACTAGCGATGACGGACTTGCCCTTAAGCACTACGCTATCACACGCGACAAAGAAGTTAGCCGAAAACGCCCTGGTTACGCCGTCAAGCCTCGAGCCGAGCCGCGAGTGTCAACGAGTGGTACTCAATGCCGACATGCAGCGATTTTTAAGGGAGTCGGCAAACGCCAGCTCCGCGACCAGGCACCCTGGGGGATTTTAGGCCGGGATCAACCGGCAGGCCAACGCTCGAATAGATGTAAGCGCTTTTCCTTTAGGGATCGAAGATCCCTGGAGTTTCTACATTCCCGACAAATTCCAACTTACGACTAACTCCGAAACCGAGCCGGAAGCGCCACAAACCATCGCCCGCGCCCTCAAATCAGCGCAAGGAATGCACGCGGGCCCGCCGGAGGATAGGGCAATGCAGGGATGCAACTAGAGCGCCGAGCGGGAGGCCGGGGCTGGTGGGCCGTGGAAACACGGCCGCCGCCTTCAAATATTCGCTACAGTAAAGCAAGAGGTCGCTCATGGAAATGATTCCGGTAAAACCCGAACGCAAAGCCCAATTGGAAGCATATGCGCAGCGTCACGGACAGGACGCGGCAACGGCGCTTGATGATCTCTTAGCTGACTATCTGGCTTGGGAAGAGCAGGACTACGAGAAGTCTGTGGAAGCAATTCGCCGTGGCAATGAGGACGTGCTGGCTGGGCGCACTCGACCCGCCGAAGAAGTATTTCAAGAATTGCGCCTGAAATATGGCCTTCCACGTTAAACTCAGCACCGAAGCCGACCGCGATTTGGACGCTATTTTGTCTTGGCTCATCGAACAGTGCGCTGGCGAAACTGGTCTGCGCTGGTGGTGGGGATTGCAGGATGCCGTTTACTCGTTGGCCAAGTTCCCTGAACGTTGTCCGCTCACACCCGAAAACAAGAGCTTTCCGTTTGAAGTTCGGCATCTGTTATACGGCAACAGACCGGACATCTAGCGAGTGGTTTTCAGAGTGATGGATGATACGGGTTTCGTCGTTCATGTCTGGCATGGCCGTCGTCAGCAGTTTACGAACTGAGCAGCCTTGCTGGTTAGAAACATCGTGGAAACCGGCGAGTCTCCAACAATGAAGCCCCGTGGAAAAGCATCACGGTGAATTTGTCTGATGACATTTACGAAAAGCTGAAGGCGACGGCGACGCAACTAAGCATTTCCGTCGAGTGCTACTGCGTTCGTATTCTTATGAACCAGTTGCTCGACGCTGCAACCCCCAGACCCAGTATTCGGGATCGTGCTGGCCGGAATGTTGCCGCATGACTCGACAATCTTGAAGTTCGCATTGCGCCGCAGAGCCGGGAAACGTTCCTTGCCGGTTTTGCAACTCTACCGCGCACGACCCGGCCAAGGTTACAGTCTCGTAGATTGCATCTCCGTGGAGACGCGATTAATTCATATTTTGCGAGTATTTCGCTGGAACACGTGAAGAAAGTAAGCGGGGAGGA
>Ga0302319_10008437_pt1 | contig 20027 bp, 18 predicted proteins | sample Bog_T0_2_FD_203319 | JGI IMG/M metagenome (GOLD analysis project Ga0302319, IMG submission 203319) | Peat permafrost microbial communities from Stordalen Mire near Abisko, Sweden - Bog_T0_2 | ecosystem: Environmental > Terrestrial > Soil > Wetlands > Peat | place: Sweden: Abisko, Stordalen Mire... | reverse complement strand
CGTAATACAGGCCGGCTTTGCTGCTGCCCGCCAAACTCCCAAATCCCTTGGCGTAATTCACCCCACCCCGATAGTCCGGCACCGCCGAACCTATATTCTTCAGCTCAAGGTATTTGATCGATTCGCCAGCTTCCGCCCATCCCGTCAACCGGTGCCATGTTTTGGTCGTCGCGCCAAAGCCCACAATGAACGCACTCTCCGAAAGGTATTGCGGGAACGGCACATTTTGTCCAATCAGGCCGCTTTTCACATCGCCCGTAAAGCGCGCCGAAACGTAGAACGAAACAAGCTTCTCCACGCGCTGCAAACCCGGAATCGGAATCGTCCGCTTAATCTGGCTATAGGTAAACAAGTCATGCCAGCGCGTCGAATAGATAGGCAAAGCCCAGACCGTTGTCTGCGGCATAACATCACCATTCAAGTTGTGAAACGCTTTGCTGGCTTCGCTCGCAACTTTTGGATCTTCCGCATGCCGCGCCCTATCAAACCAGATCTTTGCCTCATCATCCCGCTTCGCCGCGTTATAAGCCCAACCGAGTTTCAACATCACTTCCGTGTCTTTCGGATACTGCTCTAGCGCCTGCAGAAAATACTTGATCGCGTCATTGTTGTAACCCGCAGCCAAGCTCTTCAATCCCATCGCCTTAGGGTCAGTCGCCGAAGCCGTCGGCCCTGGATGAGGAATGTCTTCCGGCCTCGTCTTAAATCCCTGCAGCGTGTTCAATTGCTCCCGCGCGGCCCAATCTTTCGGATTCATACTCAGAATCAGTTCAAGCTGCTCAACCGCTTTCGCCTTGTCGTTCATGGCCAAATAAAGATAAGCCAGTTCTCGCCGCAAATTCGTATTGTGTGAATCCAGCTTCAGCGCGCTCAAAAATTCATACGGATACGGATAACGGGTTCCATATAACTCCAGCGCCTGTTCCGCTGTCCGCGAATCGCTCGAGCGTGACGCCGCCAGTAATGCCGCCTGCGCATCTTCGCCCCGCTGAATCTGCTTCCACACCCGCGCCAGATCGATCAGCAGTTCCGTCATCTGCGGCTTCAACGCGCGGCAAATGTCATACTCCTTCGCCGCCAGCGTCAATTCGTCCCGCAATTCCGCGGTTTGCGCCAATTCCCAGTGCGCGCTAAACATCCGCGATTGTCCAGCCTGTCCAGCCACCTGCGACCAGCGCGCAATCCCCGCCGCCAGCGGCTGATCGATGTTTTGAAACGCCTGCTCCGCCGTCTGCCGTGTCGCCGCCTTGCTGCCGCTCTTCCGCAGCTTGTCGAACATGCGCCGCGCCTGAATCGGCTCTTTCGTTTCAAACGCCAAAAACGCAAACTCCAGCGCCGCGCTTTCGTCTTGCGGATCCAACTGCAACGCCGCCGCAAATTCGTCTCGCGCCGCCGCATTCTCACCCGTTTTCAACAACGTGTACGCCAGATCTTTATGGATGCCCGCATTCGCCGGCTGTTTGGCAATCCCTAACCGAAAACCCTCAATCGCCGCATCATAGTCTTTCTTCCGCAGCGCGTCATAAGCCTGTGTCAATTCCTTCTGCCCCGGCGTCACCACCTGCTCCGTGAGCATTGCCGCCAGCATCAACACGCCAAATAACATAGAGGTTGCCCTGTGAAAGAAGTGCTCAAGCGTGAAGCGCTTCTCTTTAAGAGAAATCGGATAGCATCTAGCCCAGGGGCGGGCGACAGGCGGGCGAATCTCATTGACAATCGCCCCTTACTTCAACTACAATAAAGAGGTCTGAGCACTCTCGCCCATTCTTCTAAAGGCTGAACTAAGTCTGCCATTAGAACTCTTCTTCTTAGCCACCCACTCAGCGCAACGCCCGATTGGAGACTAGCCAAATGCAATTTATTCTCGTAGGGTTCAAGCAGGACATCGGTTTTCGTGTGTTCACTTTCGAGAATGTCGCGGCCGATAAAGTTCGCACCGAATACACAATTCGAGCCGACCTTTCTCTCGCGCAGAAGCATGGCATCCGCATTCAGGAGCTTCCCTTGTTATGCCGCGGGTTGCTCGAACGCGGCGGCGAAGAAGAGAAAAATCGCCCCACCCTGTTCACGGAAGACGAGATGCGCCTCCACGCGCGTCATTGTGCCGAAGTCCACGATGCAGCCGTCCAAAAGAAAAAGGCTGCGCGCAGACCCATGCCCCCCTCCGGCGAATCCCAAAATGGCTGGCAACGTTCCTCGCATGAAAGCAAACCGGCCGCCATTTCGCCCACAGCCCACGTTGCACCAACGCATCGCCCGGTCTAACAAATCTCCCCAGGCATCTTCGAATGCTACCCTGAAATAGTCCCGTTACAAATGCACTTCCCGCGCTTGTAAAACATCAAAGGGATATTGGTGAGATCTTGCTCGCTGCCTGAGCACGCATTTTTTCAACTGGAGCAAAAAACCGTTGCGATATTTACCGAAGTCCAACTCTGAGCGCCGTGACATGTTGGCCACCATCGGCCTCCAATCGGAAGAAGAGTTGATCGCCCATCTTCCGTCCGACGTTCGTTTTGACAAACGCCTCAACATCAAAGACGGCGTAAGCGAATTTGAGATTGTCGATTACTTCAAGCAACAAGCTGGGCGCAACGCCAACGGCTACGCCAGCTTTCTAGGCGCGGGCGTCTATAATCACTACCGTCCCGTCGTCGTTGATGCCATCGTGTCGCGCGGTGAATTTCTCACGTCATATACGCCCTATCAAGCCGAAATCTCCCAAGGCACCCTAGTCAGTATCTTCGAGTTTCAAACCATGGTGTGCCAGTTGACCGGCATGGATGTCGCCAACGCTTCCATGTACGATGGCTCTTCCGCCGTTCCCGAAGCCGCCATGATGGCTGTGCGCATTACGAAGCGCGACAAGGTTCTCATCGCGCGTACGGTTCACCCTGAGTATCGCGAAGTTCTCAAAACCTCTACCCAGCACCAAGGCATCCCTGTCGAGGAGCTCGCTTACACCAAATCGGGCCAGCTCGATCTGGACGATCTAAAGAGCAAACTGACAGACCAGGTCGCCGCGGTCATCGTACAAACTCCTAACTTCTTCGGCCTGCTCGAAGAGTTAAAGGAAATCGCCCCGCTCGTGCAAAGTAAAGGGGCGCTCCTCGTGGTCGCCTTTACCGAAGCCGTCTCGCTTGGCTTGCTGGAACCGCCGCGCGAAGCCGATATCGTCGTAGGCGAATTGCAAAGCTTCGCCATCTCACCCATCTACGGCGGCCCCTACGTCGGCATCATTGCCGCCCGCGAAAAATACATTCGCCAACTCCCCGGCCGCCTCGTAGGCGAAACCACCGACGCCGCCGGTAACCGCGCCTTCTGCCTCACCCTCGCCACTCGCGAGCAACACATCCGCCGCGAAAAAGCCACGTCCAACATCTGCACCAATCAAGCGCTCCTCGCCTTAATGGCCACCGTCTTCATGAGCCTGTACGGCAAAGAAGGCTTGCGTGAACTCGCCGAACAAAACCTCGCCAAGGCGCACTATCTCGCCGGCAAACTAAGTCTCGCGTTCCAGGCGCCTTTCTTCAATGAGTTCGTCATCAACGTTCCCAATGGAAAGTCGCCCGATCAGATCAATGCAGCCTTAGCCGAGAAGAAGATCATCGGCGGCTTGCCTCTCGGCCGCTTCTATCCGGAACTCAAAGATTGCATGCTCTTCTGCGCCACCGAAATGAATAAGCGCCAAGACATGGATACCGCCGCCTCCGTCATGCTTGGTTGATCTCGTGATGGACCGGCGTTTCGTTCTTATATTCGTTAGCCGCCGCTTACAGTCAGAACACCGCACCGTGAGAAGCTTCTTCGCCGTAGGGAAGCGCCTCACTCCCCGAACCCGCGCTGATCCGCCGCGCGCCCAGTTTTCCTAATTCGCTAACTTTCGATAATCCAGCCCAAGCCAGCAGATTCACCCGCAACTCCGTGCCCGCTGTGATTTTCGCGATCTGTGCCAGATCCGCCAACGCCGGCACAAACAACCCATCCGCCCCCGCTGCCCGATAAATCGCTGCCCGCGCCAGCGTCTCTTCCACCTTCTTCTGATCCGCAACCAGATTCTGCAAGTAAACATCCGTACGCGCATTCACGAACACATCAACATTCATCGACGAAGCAATCCTCTTAATCGCCTCAATCTTCTTCGCAAGCAAAGCCGGCTCATCCGTTCCGTCTTCGATGTTAATACCCGCTATCCCGCTCGCCAGAATCGCTTTCAAGTTCTCACCAACTGTCGATGGTTCATTAGAATAGCCACCCCTCAACATCTATCGAAACCGGAACCTTCACCGCTTTGACAATGTCCTCCCAAGTCTCGCCCCTCCCACATCCCAGATGTTGGGAAGAACAAGTGGCTGATTGGGATTGGTATGAAGCACCGAAACGCAGTTGTCTTTGACATGATGAACGTTGGTCCTTAGGTTTAACTTTAGACAAGTAGTAACAGAAACCACAAGTAGGCACAAAAATGTTCCTACTGGGAGGAACCCGCGATGAGACTCACGCGCTGCACGCTTCGGCGAATTGCGCAAACTCTTGCCCGACACCACCCAACGCATGCTCACCACCCAACTCCGCGAACTGGAAGAGGACGGCATCATCGACCGCTGCGTCTACACACAGTCCCGCCCAGGATCGAATATTCCATCTTAGAAAAAGGCGCAACTCTCAAGCCAATCATCGACGCCATGTGGCACTGGCCTCGATTTTCTACGCAGACTTACGACTGCAACAAGACTGTAACTTCTACTTGGTAGTCTTCCGCTACTTTTCGTGAGCAATCTTACTTGAAAAATCCGCATATTGTAATGTAGACCAACTGATCTCGGAGGGCACGTTCACCGCCAGATGACTCCTCCGGCATTGTATTTACGGCGGACAGAATGTTTTCGTCTTTGCTTCGGTAAATATTGTTTGGGACGCGTGAGAGGTGGGTCTCTGCGTTCTGTTAGCCCTTTGATTTTTGCACACATAGTGCTCGGGTCCGATGCGTCCCTACCGTGAGAAAAAGTGGAGCTGCTTTGAAGGGGAGTTATGCGATTGAATCTTAGTTTGAATTTTGGTCACAGTTTCCTTGTGGTTGTGTTCATTTTGGGTGCCTTGCTGCGCGGCCCGGCTGAACTGCGGGCGCAGCAGAAGGGTAGCTCTGGGAACGTGGCTCGACCGGTGCCGGCACCCGCGCCGAGGCCCGCCGCACCGACGCCGCAGCAGAATACAAATGTTCGCCAGAATCCTCCCGCGCGGCAACAGGTTCCGGCCAATCAAAACGCCAACCGGCAGGCGCCGCAGCAGGGCCGCCAATTTGGCCAGCAGCCGCAACAGCAGCGGCAACAACAACCACAACAACAGGGTCGGCAATTCGGTCAACAACCACAGCAGCAGGGGCGCCAATTTGGCCAGCAACAGCAGCATGAGCAAGGAACCGTCACCCGTATGCAGAACGGCGGGTCTCGCGAAACCCGGCCGAACGGATCAATCGTGGAAAGAAATGGCAACGGGCGCCCGACTGGCTTTAGCGATCCGAATCGCGGCTTGACCGCCAGAATGAATCCGGCCACAGGCAGGCCCATGCAGATCACCCATAACGAACCTGGAAACCACACCATGATCAGCCGAGGGCCGCTAAATGAGCGGCGGGTGGAATCGGTTCGCTCGGTTCCTGGCGGAGTGGAACGAATCGGTCATTACGGAAATTGGGCTTCCGTCCAGCGACCGATGGTGGGCAGACCCGGCTATGTGCAACGCACCGTTTTCTCACGGGGAGGCACTTATAGCGTTGTCTATCATTCATACGCTTATCACGGCGTAACGCTCTTCAGTCCTGTACCGGCGGTGATGTTTGCGCCCGCCTATTATGGATTTTTGCTGACCCCGTGGGCCGCGTCGGTTGCCTACTCCCCAGCAGTTTGGGGATGGCCTGGACAGCCCTGGTATCAAGCGTATGGACCGGCTTTCACGCCGTATCCAGTATATGGCGGTCCGGATCAGTGGCTCACTGACTATCTCATTTCGAATAACCTGCAACATGCCTACGAAAGTCAGCCACAAAACGGCCAGCCTATCATCGGTGCCCCGGTAATCGGCGAAGAGGAGAAGGCACTAATCGATCAAGATGTGAGAGCTGAGCTGGAACGTCAACGGCAGTTCGCGGAGAACCCAACGCCGGATCAGTCGCCAGCCCCGCCCATGCCGGCGCGAAGCGGCGGCGGCAACGCATCTTTGCAGCAACCGTCATCGCCTCCAGATGTGCCGGAGCAAGTGCCGGAGGCCTTGAAAGATCATATCTTCAGTGTCTACGTCGCTCCTTTGGAAGTCCAGCAAGTGTCCGGTGAGACGTGTACTTTGACTGAGGGGGACTTAATATTCAGAAGCGGCGAGGTGCTGAATAGTGACAAGACGGTCGACGTGATTGTCAGAAAAAGCCATGCTAGCGAGAAGCATCCCGAATATTGCGCGCCGCAGACACACACGCGAGTGGCGCTCAATGATTTGCAGGAGATGCACAACCGCAAACAGGAACTGATGGCCGAAGGCTTGAAGAAGCATGCGGATCTGATGGGAAAGAGTCTGCCCAAGGGTCCTGCGCCTCACCCCACCCAAGTGGCGCGCGGCCAAGTTGACCCTGATACCGCGGCGGCCGTGGCCGATTTGAAGCAATTGATGCAAGACGCGGACAAGACGGAACGAGAAGTTTCCGTGGTGGGCGCCACGGGCACGACAACCAATTAGGAGTCAACCATCTCTTCCTATAACGGCCGAAAGTGTGATGCTCCTATCATGCGGAAAGATCTAATGACATTTCGCCTCAACGCTGGCCAGAGGCACGCCGGATTTCTTCGCGTGCTTTTAGTCTTTGGCTGCATTCCGGCATCAGCGAGCCTCGATTCCGGCGCAGCATTGGCGGACGCTTTGAAAAAGCACTACCGGCTGGCCACCATTATGCTGACCAGCGCCGGCAACTCAGTGCTCGACCCAGGAGTGATTCTCGCGGTTCGCAAAGAGGGTATCGTGAGCTTCGCAGAAAATGATTCATCCTATGCCACGCTCTGCCCTTCGGAAATTCACTCGGGCGTGGTCGAAAACTCGAAGAATGCCGCCTGCACAAGTCTTGCGCCGAAAAGCAGGCGTCTGCTGAAGTCATCCGAATTGGTTTGTGTCACGGCAATTGACGTCTCCACCCTGTCTGACACGGTGTCAATGTTCCTGGCTTCGTGCAATCCCGAGGATTCCGGCCACAAATCGGGCCGCAACCGGGCACTTACCGTCTTTCACCTGCCTGCGGGTTCGCTCGCGAAGATGACTCCGGTGGCCATGGAACGCGTGATCGATGAAACCTTGTCGGAGGAATTACCGGCGGATGCGGCACAAGCGCCGCTTATCGCCGGTTCTCCCGAAGTAGATAGCGCGGACCAAGTATCCGTGGGCCAAACCACCGATGAGGTTTGGGCGAATTTGGGTCCGCCAGCGGTTATCGCGGATCTAGGTGTGAAGAAGATTTATTTTTATCCGGCTCGGAAGATTTTTTTCACGAATGGAAAGGTTTCCAGCATCGCGCTGCGGAACGCAAGGAGAATGTAATGAATATACTTAGCCTTAAACGAAGTGGCATTCTGGCGCGGGGTGCCTGGCTTGCGCTGTTTGCATCCATAGCCAGTTGTTTCGCGTCTACTCCACTCCTCAGTCCCGAAGCCAAGAAAGATCTCGACTTGCAACCAGGCGTGGTCTTGATTGTAGTTAGTTTCGAGGCGACACTCGGACAGTTCAGTTGCCAGGCTGCTGCCAGCGGCAGCGGCTTTCTCTATCGGCCAGATGGATATTTGGTGACCAATGGCCACGTGGCTCAATGGGCCAATAAGAAAGACGGCAGCGCAGCCAGCGCGCGAATGAAAAAGGCCATACCGTGTCTTGCCAACGAAGTGCTCAAGAGCGCACAGGCTAAAGCGGGGCGGCAGCTCACAGAAGAAGAGAATAACGGCATTCTCGCGCAGGTGGCGCAGGCCATTAGGGAAGGACGAGTTCGCATAGGCGAGCCTTCACTAGTCGTCATCCTCGACAACGGCGACCATTTTCAGGGCGAGATCAAGGCTTACAGCGACCCAATCAACGAGGGCGGAAAAGACATCGCCATCATAAAGGTGGACGGCAAGAATCTGCCCACTGTAGCGCTAGGAAATTCCGACGGCGTGAATGTCGGAGACCCCATCACCGTCATTGGCTATCCAGGCCGGGCGAACACCAGCGAAAATTCCCTTCTGGTACCCACCGTCACCAATGGGCGAATCTCGGCGGTAAACAAGCAGGATTACAAAGGAACGCCGGTATTGCAATCGGAGGCGGTCATTAATCACGGCAACAGCGGCGGTCCGGCTTTCGATGCGGAAGGGCGCGTGGTCGGCGTTGCTACTTACACGGCGGAAGAAGCGTCTGGCCTCAACTTTTTTGTGCCTGTCGATACCGCGCTCGAATTTGTGCGCCAGGCTGGTGCGCCGCCGGAACGCGGACCGTTTGACCAAGCCTGGCATGACGCGTTAGAAGCTTATGCCGACCAGCATTGGTCAAAGGCCCACGATTTGATGGCCAGCGTTCTCGAGATGAGGCCGAATTTGCCCGACGCCAAAAAGCTGCAAATGCAAGCGGCGCAAGCGGCAAAAGACGCACCTTCGAATCCCGTGATGGCGATGATTGATAAGTTCGGCATTCCTGTTTTCGGGGCGATGGCTGCCGGCGTAGTCTTTCTGTTAGGTCTGTTGGTGTTCCTGGCCATGCGGCCGAAAGCGGCAACGCCCGTGCCCAGCGCGCCCGTGCCCATTAATTTCGCCACAGTACCGGATCCGTCATCGCCCAGGCCCGTCCAGCCCATTCGCGAGTCGTTTGGCTCGCTGCAGATTTCCAATGGGCCCCTTGCCGGCAATCGTTTCGTGATTCCCAAAGCGGGGGTCATGATCGGCCGCGACCCGTCCAGTTGCGCAGTCGTTCTGCCCAGCGACGCGGTGTCGAAACAACATGTCTGGGTGGTGCCGGTCGATAACGGAGTAGCCGTCATCGATCGCGATTCGGTAAATGGAACCTATGTGAATTCCACCGACTCGCCACGCATCAATAAGGTAGTGCTCAAAGATGGTGACCGTATTTTTGTGGGTCGAAAAAGCCCCACAGAGATCATGTACTTCAGCGCCTAACCGCAGCCGGAAAAGAGGAACTCATGCCCAAATTTTGCGAAAATGGCCATCAATTAGAAGACGTGTGGACCGATTGCCCCTATTGCGCTAAAACCGGCTACCGCGGCGCCTCATTCGGGCCGCTCGGCAAAACCCGGCCTGAAATGGGCGCTACCCAAGTGGAGCAGAGTGCGCCCGCTTATGATCCACGCAAAACCGTGCCGCTGGCGGCAATTAAGAAAACTCCAGTCGTGGGCTGGTTGGTTGCCATGGATGGCGCGCAAAAGGGAGAAGACTTCCGGCTGCGCGAGGGCAAGAATGCGCTCGGGTCATCGGAAGGGTCCGAAGTTATTTTGCGCGATCAGGCGGTCTCTTCAAGGCATGCCAGCATCAGCTATCGCGAAGGCAAATTTGTAATTACAGATCTGGATTCCATGAATGGCACGTTTCTCAATGACGACGCTGAACCGGTGGCGCGCGTTGAACTGAAAGACAACGACGTCATTCGAGTCGGGGCAACCACTCTGAAATTTAAATGCTTATAGCGCCAAATGAGCTGCGGATTCGTGCGGACATAGAGGTCGCAAACCAGAGCGATGTCGGCTGTGAGCGCACCGAAAACGAAGATTATTTCTTGTTCATCGAACCGCGCGATGATCAAGAATTTGTGCGCCGCGGCCGGCTGATTCTGATAGCCGATGGCATGGGCGGACGCAATGGTGGAGAAGTCGCCAGCAGGCTGGCCGCCGATGTGATTCGCGAGGCGTTTGTCCACGGAGATAATCCCGAAGATCCGCGCTCTCTCTTGATTTCAGCGTTTCAGGCTGCCCACCAAGCCATTCTGGAAGTCGGCCATGAGAATGCCGAACTAGAAGGCCTAGGCACAACGTGTTGTGCGGCGATTCTCAAGCAAGGCCAACTGCACTATGCGCATGTGGGCGATAGCCGTATCTATCTGATGCGTGATGGTGTGGTCCAACGGCTAACGGAAGATCACAACGTGGCCGCGCGTCTCGTGCGCGAGGGTGCTATTTCTCCCGAAGAGGCAAAGGCCCATCCGCAACGCAATGTGTTAACAGCGGCTCTTGGCATTGACTCCGACTCGGCGGCCGGAGACTTTCCGGCAGATCCATTGCTGCTCGCGCCGGGAGACATCCTGCTCTTGTGTACCGATGGATTGCACAGTTTGATGAGCGACCGGGAGATGGCGCTGGCGCTGCAAGGTCAGTCGCTGACGGAGGCCTGCAAGGAACTGGTGGGCCGGGCCAAGGTGCTGGGTGGGCCGGACAATATTACCCTGCAACTTCTAAAGATAAAGAGCGTGGACAAGTGATTGGAACTGTAATTAAGGAACAGTACAAGATCATTGAGCTGATGGGCGAGGGCGGCATGGGCAGTGTATACCGGGCGTGCGACCTGGAACTGGGGCGTCAAGTTGCACTCAAATTCCTCCGCGCCGATCTCGCCGAAAACAACATTTTGCTGCAACGCTTTCGTGACGAGTTGCGAACGTTGGCAGGCTTCAATCATCCCAACATCACCACTCTCTTCACCAGTGTTACCTGGCAAGATCATCCGGTGATGGTGATGGAATTAGTGGAAGGCGAGACGCTGCAGGCTATGGTGAATCGGCGCGGCCCCATTCCTGCCAGCGTCTGTGTTCCGCTAATCCAGCAAGCCTTGGCTGGCGTGGGATCGGCGCATCGAAAAAAAATCATTCATCGCGATTTGAAGCCGGCCAACTTGATGTTGAACTTAGATGGCGTTGTGAAGGTCATGGATTTTGGCATCGCCAAGATGCAAGACGGCGGCAGCCCGGCACTGACTCGAACTAACGCTCCCATCGGTACCAGTCTTTACATGGCGCCCGAGCAAATTCTCGGTCAGACCGCCGACCCGCGCAGCGATATCTACGCGATGGGCGTGACACTCTATGAGCTATTGGCAGGTCGAGTGCCGTTCCTGGGCGATTCGCAATACGCGATTGCGCACGCACACATGCAGCGGATACCCGAACCGCCCACCGCTCACTATCCGCACATCCCCGAGAACGTGGTGGCCGCGGTCATGAAATCGCTGGCGAAAGATCCGGCATTACGGTTCCAAAGCGCCGAGGAGTTCGTAGCCGCACTAGGCGATCCGCGAGTCGCTGGTGGCGGTGATTCGTTTCGAGCGACGCCGCCCCCGGCGACGCCGCCTCCTCCAGTCTGGAGCGTAACGCCACCGCCAGTAGCGCCGCCACCAAGCCAAGAACACGCTCGTCCCGAACCGATCTTCGTTCCGCCGCCGCCCTTGCCGGTCCAAACGCAAGAACAGGGGCTTCCCAAAGCACTGCTGGCCATCGCAGCCGGTCTCGTTTTAGCCGCCGTGGGCGGAATCTGGATGCATTCCTCCTCGGTCAAACCGGCCATCAAAAGGTATGAATTGACGGCTTACAGCGGAAGCGGCGGCGGAAATTCTGGCCCGTCCGAGAGCGAAGCGAAGAGCAAGCCGGCAACCGCTCCCGGCACGAGCGGACGCGACACAGAGCCGTTTATCATCGCTCCGTTAAAGCCGCCAGCCAGTACGGCCACGCCCGCCAAGCGAGATGCGGAATCACGGATATCACCGCCGCCGCGCGGAAACTCCCCAGTCAACGAAACCCTAACCCCGCATGACGGATTACCCGGCCAATGGGCAGGAAGCTACGAGCGTTGTGAGGATGGCAGGAGCACCCGCGTCACGCTTAAATTGAACGAATCGAGGCCGGGCTTCGTCAGTGGCAACCTACGTTTCACAGCTCCCGATGGCACGACTGGACGATGTTCGATGGATGGTGTGGTGTTGAGCCAAGGGAAAAAGGTATCACTCAAGGCATCGGTTTGCTCAGGCGCGACGCCCGCTTACTTCGCCACGGGCCATCAGAGTTTGTTGTCGTATTCGGGAATGGAACTCACCGGAAGCGTCGACCCAGAGACCCCATGCATGATCGTGACATTAAGGAAGAGTGAGCAGTAAGAAGCACTGCCCGCTAATGAAAGTTGACCCTCAATTCACCACCCACACTCCCCACCGAAAACACTCTCTAGAACTGCCGGCTGTCATGTTGAACGAGCAATTACCTCGTGAACTCCTTTGTTGATTAGATCTGCCAGGCTTGGCCTGACACACCGCACGGCAATAAGCGCTTGTCCCAACCGTCCGAGTCGTAAGGAAACCTCTTTCGATATACCAATCCGAACGGAGGTAACAACCACCATGGAAATCCTCGGCCTTGCCGATTCCACACCGAAGCCAACATCTCGTTTCAAAGAACTCTTCTGGCCGAATTTGACCACCGAGCCGAACGCGGAATCCGCCTGCGAAACCGCCTCCATAGCATGCTTCGTCGTTGCGGGAGTGACTGCGATATTCGCACTTGCCACGGCGAAAGCCGGTCTTGTGGATTCAGCCCTCTTTCTTTTGAGTGGTCTCGGCCTGCGCAAGATGTGGCGCACTGCCGCCGTCGCCGGATTCGCCCTGTATGCATTGGAGCAGGCCTACTCGTTAGTCCTCGGACGGTTTCCTGGAGTGTTGGCAATTCTGATCGCTGCCATTTTGTTCAATGGGGCGCGTGCCAGTTTCGCATATCAACGCATGCACAAAGCCGCTGCCCAAACTTCAGAAGTCCTCGCGAGTTAATCCGCGACAATCAGCCCTGGGCCCGCGAAGCATCCCACCCGCCGGCCTGTTTTCTCTACCCCCCCAAATCAGTGCGCTTTCACTGCCAGCGTTTACCCCCGCCGGCGCGTCCAGATAATCTACCGTATCTTTAGCGTCAAAAAGGAGCGTCAAAAGGGCGTCAGACGACAATTCGGCCCGAGGCCAGTTCTACACCCGGTGCGCCTCGCGCCGAATCTGCTCTATCAATCCATCCAACCCCGCGAACGTATGCATCGCCACGCCATGCTTCTCAAACACCTCGGTTGCCCTGCGCCGATCTTCTTCCTGATCCGCCCCAAACTTCGCAACAACAATCAGCCCAAGATCCCCATACGGCGACTCCTTATACTCCGCCAGCAACTGTCCTTCTACCGCATGAATGCTCGTCCTATTGAAAACCTCTGACCCCGACATTCCCTCAAACGCCATCGCGTCAATCAAATTTAGCCAGCCATTCCGAAACGCAAACGGCGCCCTGAAAGGCTTTGGCAAACTCGGAGCATTCACAACAACCGGACCCGGCTCGAGCTTTTCTTCCACTCCCGCAATGCGAAAACGCTCACGCAACTCTTTCGAAACCGCCCGGCCCGTCGTCGTCCGCGAGCCCGGCTACGGCGTGAGCGCCGACCTCATGAAAACAATCGACGAACTCCACCAGCGTTACGTCGACAGATATGCCGCCCTACAAGAGGCAGCCATCCGGCCACCGATCTTGACGACTTCACCCGTGCCGAATTACGCGATGCGCTTCACAGTCGGGAAGATGGTCTAACCTTCCTGCAAAGACACAATCCCGTTCTTCGTCATACCGTCCTCCGAAAGCGCGAAACCCTGGAGGGCATGGGACTTCTTGAGCGCATCGCCGTCGATATATGGCCGGGCGAGAACGACCCGTTATTCGAAGATCAGGCTCTGCCCACCACCGCCGAGTTCGATAACGCCTACGAAGCCGCTACCGAATTTGCCAAGGCGCTCGGAAAACGCACCAACGCCAGCGGTTTCATGAAGTGCCTGATGCAGCAGCGCATTTGCTCAAGCATGGCCAGCGGAATCGCTACTGCAAAACGCCTGCTGGAGCGGCGTCAGCCAATAGTGGTCGAAGGCGAAGACGACCTGATCCCACCATCGGCACTCGATCATTTTCCCGATGTTGTCGAAACCGAGCGCCGTTGTCTGGAGCGTATTATCAGCGAGCTAAGCATCAGGTCAACCGACCCAAAATTGGAGGCCGTACGTTATTTTCTTCAAGACCGCGGATGGCTCAAACTAGGCTGCATCGTTTTCAGCCAGTATTACGATACCGCTCAATGGGTCGCGCGGGGCTTAACTTCCACGCTCCCGGAAGAGCAGATTGCCTTATACGCCGGTGCCGGTAAATCCGGCATGTTCTTCAACGGCGAGTGGCGAAGTCTCGAACGCGATGACATCAAAAACGCCGTTCGGGCCCGCAAGCTCCGCTTGGTTATCGCCACCGATGCGGCCTGCGAGGGCCCGAACCTTCAAATGCTTGGCGCCCTCATCAACGTCGATCTGCCCTGGAACCCCTCACGCCTCGAACAGCGAATAGGACGCATCAAACGCATCGGCCAAACACGCGACCGAGTCGACATGCTCAATCTCGTCTACGCCAACACCAACGACGAGGTAGTCTACAAGGCCTTATCGGAACGCATGAAAAACCGCTACGACCTCTTCGGCTCCCTCCCCGACACAATCGAAACCGAATGGATCGACGACATTGAGCACCTCAAAGAATATCTTTCGCAATTCACAAACAAGCGAAAGCAAGCGAATGCCTTTGAGCTCCGCTACGCAAAGACCGTCATCCCCGAAGGCCCTGGCTGGGAGCTTTGCGAAAAAGTCCTCGCCCGCCGCGACGTTGTGGAGAAAATGTCCGAAGGCTGGTAAAGGTCTCCAGCGCAAGCCAGGCGAAATTCTATTTGGGCCGATCCATTAGCTTGGCGATCTAAAAATCGATTGACTGCAGCTTACCCTTCACCATCTCCGTGAATGCGCTAACTTCCGTGTGCAAATCCTTCACTTCGTTGCGCAACTCCTTGAACTCCCCACGCAACTCATCAAACCGCCGTCCCATATCGTCAATTCGCTGGCCGGTCTGGGACGCATTGATCCACATGCCGAACATACCAGTCACCATAGGGGCGCCGGCCGCCACAATCGCCACAGCTAGATTCGTGTCCATGGCCATTCCCGATTATAGTCGCCGTAAGCCTTGCACGTTTTAGAGAACGGCTGCTGCGTCCGCCGCTACGCCGTCGCCAATCAACAATTTCGGAAGGTATGATCTTCACCGGTCTCAAAAGGTGCCTCTACCAGCGCTTCGATTCCGGCACCGAACGCCGCTTCTCCATACTTCTCGAAGACGACTCCGACGTCCTCAAGTGGATCAAACCCGCCAAAAAAGAACTCGAAATCTACTACGAAAACGACAAAGTCTACGAACCCGATTTCATCATCGAAACCAAAACCGGCAAATTCCTCTGCGAACCCAAACGCGCCTCCGAAATGACCGATTCAACCGTCCTCGCCAAAGCCCGCGCCGCCGCCACCTGGTGCCAGCACGCCACCATGGCCACCAAAGACCCGTGGACATATCTCCTCGTCCCCCACGCCCAAATCACCGCCGCCATGACCTTCCGCGGCATAATCGCCGCCCACACGTTCCAATACGTTGACGAACGCCTAAATCCCCACGCCAGCGCCTCAGCATACACGAAGTGACCGGGCCTTATTTGTCAGGCGGAACAACCTCTGTTTCGCTGAGAAGAAAGCCGCCTCATCCCCTGCTAACCTTACGTTATGGAAGTGCAATTCACCCCCGAACAGGAAGCCTTCATCCGCCAAGCGATAGCGTCCGGACGCCTCCATCGCCCCGAGGAAGCCATCCAGCAAGCGCTCTCCCTGTGGGAACGGCAAGAACGGTCGCGCCTGGAGATGCTCGCCGCGCTCGATGAAGCGGAAGCCGACTTGCAAACCGGCCAGTACACAGACCACACCGACGAATCGTTGCCGCTCCTCGCCCAGCAACTCAAGGCCGAAGCACGAGCCCTCCGTGACCGCCAAGCAAGTTAGATGACCTACCGTCTGACTACGCGGGCACGCCGCGATATCCTCGGCATCTGGGTAAACATCGCTGAAAACAACCAATCCGCGGCCGACCGTTTCGTCGATTTGTTGACGCATCGCTTCGCGCTCCTCGGAAAGAATCCCTACCTCGGCCGCGCCCGTGAAGATCTGCGTCCCGGCTATCGCAGCTTTCCGGTCGGACAATACCCGCATTGCCGACCCCGGTGTCAGAATAATGCAAGTCCTGCATGGCCGTCGCGACATCGCCACGCTGTTCGAACAGTAGCTACCCCCGCTTTATCTCCACAGATGCCGGTCACCATAGTGGTGCTGGCGGCCACAATCGCCACAGCTAGTGTAGTGTCCACAAATTGACTAGACACTGCGCCCACCGCCACGAGCAAAGGGGGACGGACTTCGAGCCTGTCGGAATGAAACCTTTTTCAACGGAGAATCAATAACTTACAGACTATGCCGCCTTTGTAAGTCGTTGATTCTACGTTCGACAAAATCTATTTCCGACAGGCTCCTTCTCTGTCCCCAAGCCACAAACTCGTCCACCGTCAGAACCCCATCTGCAAGTGGACAGAGCTGGCCGTCCCCTTTGCGGTCTACCAATACGACGGGCCCCTCTCGGTACCAGCCGCGCGATGCGAGGTCAATGTCCAGCTATTTCGTGGACACCACAGCTAGATTCGTGTCCATGGCCATTCCTGATTTTAGTCGCCGTAAGCCTTACACGTTTTAGCGAACGGGTGCTGGCTATCCTTAAAGGGCCAAGTTGGCGTCTCTACCATATCTTCAGCCCTCGTCAATAAAGGCGTCGCCAATGACAGCCGCTGTAGAATCAAGATTATGTCTGCGGATCTCGTCTCAACCCGCGTCGTAGTGAACCCGCAAGTTCGGTCAGGTCAACCCATCATCCGCGGCGCCCGAATCACCGTCTGGGACATCCTCTGCTGGCTCGGCGGCGGCCTGACAGAACCCAAAATCCTCAGCGACTACCCGGAGCCGGCGCCAGCAGACATCCAAGCCGCCTTTGCAGTTCGCCTATCAGCTCAAAGACAAAGTAACGCAGTGAAGCTGCTCTTCGACGCGAATATCTCGCGCAGAATCGGTCCGCTATTTGCAACATCCTATCCCCATCCACCGGCCAATTTGCAAGCGCCGCCGTAATAGCCCGTAATAGCATTCCCACTGGAAAAACTCGGCGGTGGATGTATTCTAAAGACATGGGCGCCAATCCTAATCCGCCAAAACGGCGACGTCGACGCTCGGCTGCAATTCTTGCTGCAATCCACGGAATCGCTCCACGCGAGTACGCAAGAACTTCACGCCAGCATACAAGAACTACGCGCGACCGCGTCCGCGCATACTGCGCAACTCCAGATCGACGCCGATAATATTCGCCGCCTCGCCAACATCGCTGGCGCCCACCAGGACGGACTCGAAGATCTCGGCGCGCGCCTCACCCGGCTCGAACAAGGCAAGAAGCCATAAAAAATACTCCGCACGCCGCCGCGCCGGGACAACGGGGCTGCTTGAACCCTGCGAAACTCAGCGCGAATACGTCGGCCATCCCGTTCTCAATCGCACCGCGTTCTCGTCCGATTTTTTCCGGTCACAAATTTTCCGACAACCCCAAAATATTTCTTTCTCCTACGCCGTCTATAACTTAGCGGCCCCCACCGGCCTCATACACTACTCGCCGACGAACGCCTCGCGCTAAATTCTAACCAGTTCAGGCAGTGTTATCTCCCGAACCACTAACTAACTTTTACGAAAGCGATCAAATCTCATGTTTATTACCCTCCCATCTCAGCTATTCTTTATAGACGGTAAAAACTCCCCCATCCCGCACGCCCATACTCCCGCTAACCCTCTCATTTCAAACACCATCCATCCCATCACCCGCTCTCCGCATCCGTCTCCCATTCCCTTCACTTCCCCCGCAAATTCCCGTCAAAATCGTCAAAATACCCCAAATGTTACCCTAAAATTGTCCGTTTCCCCGCGCCATCTCACCAAATCAATGATCAAAAAAGTCTCCAAGCACATCGTTCAGAACGAGCCGCTCCTCTTCGAGCAAAGTTCTCCGGGCAAAATTGGCTATCAACTTCCGCCTCTCGATGTCCCTGCCGTCGATGCCGAAAAAACTCTCGGCAAAGGCCACGTCCGTCCCGGGATCGAAGACTTTCCTGAGGTCAGCGAGTTCGAAACTCTGCGCCATTTCACGCGCCTCTCCACTTGGAATTACGCCATTGATCTCGGCCTCTATCCGCTTGGCTCCTGCACCATGAAGTACAACCCACGCGTCAACGAACTCGTCGCGCGCACCGAAGGTCTCGCCTGGGCGCATCCTTATCAACCCGACGAACTCGCGCAAGGCTGTCTCGAAGTCATCGCCGTTCTCGAAAGTGCTCTCGCCGAAATCACGGGCATGGACGCTGTCACTCTCCAACCCGCCGCCGGCGCACACGGTGAGTTCACAGGCATTCTCATGGTGCGCGCCGCACTCCAAGCCCGCGGCAATCCTCGCAAAAAAATTCTCGTCCCCGATTCCGCCCACGGCACCAATCCCGCTACGGCCATGATGGTTGGCTATTCAGTCGAAAACATCAAGTCCAATGATCGCGGCATGGTCGATCTCGAAGCTCTCAACAAGTCCATGACAGAAGATGTCGCGGGCCTCATGATCACCAACCCCAATACGGTCGGCGTCTTCGAAGAAAACATTCGCAAAATCTGCGGCATCATGCACGATAAAGGCGGCCTCGTCTATATGGATGGCGCCAACATGAACGCTCTCGTCGGTATCGCGCGCCCTGGCGATTTCGGCATCGACGTCATGCATCTCAATTTGCATAAAACATTTTCGACCCCCCATGGTGGCGGCGGTCCCGGTGCCGGCGCGGTCGCTTGCGTCAAGGAACTCACGCCTTTCTTGCCGAGTCCCCGCCTCAAGCGCGAAGGAAATCTTTGGCGTTGGAATTACGATCTTCCGCACTCCATCGGTCGCGTCAAAGCATTTTACGGTAACTTCGGAGTCTTAGTCCGCGCGCTCGCCTACATCATGGCTCACGGTTCCAACGGACTTCGCCGAGCCACCATGGACGCGCTCCTCAATGCCAACTATCTGCGCAAGCTGCTTGAGCCTCACTACGAAATTGCTTACAAGGCGCCGTCCATGCACGAATGCGTTTTCAGTGACGATCGCCAATCCCCCAAAGGCGTTCGCACCGGCGATATCGCCAAGCGCCTCATCGATTACGGCTTTCATCCTTACACCGTCAGTTTCCCGCTCATCGTCCATGGCGCTCTCATGATCGAACCAACCGAGACGGAGGGTAAAGGTGAACTCGATCTATTCGCCGACGCGCTCATCTCCATCGCCAAAGAAGTAGACGAAACTCCGGAGTTAGTCAAGACCGCTCCGCACAGCACCCGAACCCCTAAAGTTGATGAAGTGACCGCGGCCCGCAAGCCAATTGTTCGTTGGCGGCGCTGAGTACTTCTTCCACCGTAGGGTTTCGTAAAATCTTCTCCGCTTTGATTGCCCAGATTTGCGGGTCAGAATCGAGAAAAATCGCTAAAACAGGCGTCCCAACCGCTCGCGCGAGGTGAGTTATTCCTGAGTCATTTCCGATATAGAGCCTAGCCCCGCCGATCCATTCGGCCAGCTCAAGAAGGTCATCGAACCGATCTTGAGCCCACTCAACTGGCAACGGCAGTTGTTTCGCTAATTCTTCATAATTGGCGTAAGGCCAATTTTTTCTATCACTTCCGGAGAATGGATGAATAACGATTGTTTCACGTGCCACACTTTTTACGAGTATTTTGGGTCGCGATCCGAGCGGCGCGCCGACCTGCCGAAGAAAGAAATCGCTGGCTTGCTCTTGCCCCGTCGGCAGGGCCTGAAAAAACGTGCAGTTCTGATTGATTTCTATTAGTTGTTCTTTGTTCGAATTGTACCAGGAGTAAACTTCGTCAAATTGTTGAAAACACTCGACAAAACCGTCTGTGAGCATGTCGATTCGGCTACTGGCGATCGACAAAACTTTGTCCGCGAACTGGATCAGCGGCACCGTGGGCGTGGGAACCCAG